>Ga0209096_1002065_pt1 | contig 20174 bp, 19 predicted proteins | sample AD_UKC034_MetaG_FD_184407 | JGI IMG/M metagenome (GOLD analysis project Ga0209096, IMG submission 184407) | Active sludge microbial communities of municipal wastewater-treating anaerobic digesters from USA - AD_UKC034_MetaG (SPAdes) (version 2) | ecosystem: Engineered > Bioreactor > Anaerobic >... | reverse complement strand
CCCGCGCGCGAAGCCGAGGTTGCCGCCGACACCGCTGCCGACCAGCCTGTCGAGCCCGCCGAGCGCGAGCCCGCAGGTGAAGTCGAGGAGCAGGAGCCGGCATTGGCTGCTTCGTTCTGATCCGGCATGGCCCCTCACGGGGCCTTGCCTTTTTCCTATTCCCCAAGGAGAACCATCATGGCAGCCACATCGGCACCCACGAGATCAGTCCTGCCCATCGTCGTCCCGGGCCAGCTCACGTTGCGGACCATCCGCGGCAAGAACGGCCCGTTCACGGTCGGTCGCCTCACCACGCACCTCGGTGTGTTCGAGGTCAAGGACCCCGAGCTGGAGCAGTACCCCGAAGGCAAGTACGACGGGGAATTCATCATCCGCTACATCTTCCCGAGGTCCTACCCGGTCGGTGGTGGCATGCGGTTCGAGATCCGCGCCAGCCTGGACGGCATGACGCTCAACGGCATCGACAAGCTGAGCCGTGACGAGGCCCGCAGCTTCGCCACACAGGACGTCGATCCGCTCGATGAAGAGCAAGGGCCGCAGCCTGCGGCGACGCCGGTCAAGCCCGCCAAGGCATCCAGGCCCGCCAAGCCCGCACCCGTGCAGGCGTCCGCGGACCCACTGGTTGATACCACGCCCTTCGGCGTGGATGCGCCGACGCCCACTGAGGTCGCTGCCGCCGGCAGGACCGAAGACGGCGATGCCGCACTGTTCGGCTTGCTGTGGCCGCTGGGCGAGTCCGTGAAACTGGATTCGACCATCGACCGTCGCGCCCTGCGCGCGCAGATCGCCCGCCTGGGCGATTTGGGCTACGCGCTGGACTTCAAGACGCAGGAGTGGAGCCGCAAGGCCGAGCCGCAACCTGCGTGATCGCAGACGCCGCATCCGCGGTGCTTTTCATCCACCCCCAGGGGCAGCACTTGCCCCAGCGGGCGGTGCTGTTCCCGTTCATCCGAGGACACCACCATGCCCGCAAACACTTCTTCCACCACGCTCTACCGCATCGACGAATGCCCCGACGTGATGGCCGACGCCTGCGTCGGCGATGACCAGGGCAACCTGATCTTCCTGTCCATCTGGGCGCGGGATACCGCCGTCCAACAGTTCCTCGCTCGCCTGACCCTCGGGCGCGATGAGCAGGGGCTGGACCAGTTCCACGTCATCACCGACCAGGGCGGCAGCGTCCCGGTGTTCGTCGGCAACGTCGATCGCCTGGAAAAGCGCATGACCCGCGCCTACCGGCGAACGCTGTTCGGTTCGCTGTCCAACGTGTGGCTGTTCGATCGGCGCTGCGTCAAGCCCGACAAGGCCAACGCCAGCGCACTGGCATTGCTGCCCCGCGATAGCGACCACCAATTTGACCGCCTGTGGCCGTTGGTGCAGGACACCTGCCCACTGCCACTGCTCGACCACTGGCGCGAAACCGTGCTGGAACTGCTGCAAAGCCGCGAGATGCTGACCCGTTTGCCATTCGCCCTCGGGCCTTTGGTGGGCCATCGGCTCGCCATCGACGTGCCGGCGCTGACCCAGGCGCTCGGCTCGCTGATCCGCAGTGACGTGCTCACCGCCTACCCATACCCGGCCAAGATTTGGACGCCGGAAACGGTAGCGGCTTGAACCACCTGCGCAGGTACGCCAAGGCCCGCCTGCGCCATTTATCCCCGCCAACCAGGAGACTTCCATGGCTCTCATGTTCCCGCGGCTCGCCCGCAATTTCGTGAAGAACGGGTACTTCCCGACCGACGAACCGACGCTCGAAAGAGCACTCAATGCACTGATGCCCAGTGCGCCTGAATCCAATGGACCGATGTGCATCCTCGATCCCTGCGCCGGCGAAGGCGTGGCGATTGCCGAAGCGGCTCATGCCCTGGGGCGCGAGCAGGCCAAAGCGTTCGCCGTCGAGTTCGACGCAGAGCGGGCGCGCCATGCCCGCAGCCTGGTCGATCACTGCCTGCACGCGGATCTGATGGACACGATGATTTCCAAGCAGTCCTTCGGGCTGCTCTGGCTCAATCCGCCATATGGCGACCTGTCCAAGGACGTCAACGGCAACATTGGCTATCAGGGCCAGGGCCGTGCCCGCCTCGAAAAGCTGTTCTATCAGCGTTCGCTGTCGCTGTTGCAATACGGCGGCGTGCTGGTCTTCATCGTCCCCGGCTACGTGCTCGACGCGGAGCTGGTCGGCTGGTTGACGCGCCACTACACCGATCTGCGTATCTACCGAGCGGTGGAAACGCAGTTCAAGCAGGTGGTGATCTTCGGCCGCCGGGTCCGTCAGCGGGAGCTGGCACCCGATGGCGTCAAGGCCGTGCGCAATCTGCTGCTGCAGGTTGGGCTTGGCGAAGTCGAAGCCGAGGAACTGCCGAGCGAATGGCCGTTCCTGCCGTACATCGTCCCCGCCAGTCCGGCCGAGCCGGAGCATTTCTTCCGCGTGACGATGGAGCCCGAACAGTTCGCCGACGAGGTTGGCCGGCTGCAAGGCCTTTGGCCGTCGCTGGACACGCACTTGGGGACCGCGCAACAGTCGCTGCGTCCACCGGCGCGGGCCTTGTCCCACTGGCATCTCGCCCTCGCTCTGGCCGCGGGCGCGATCTCGGGAGTCGTGCAATCCAAGACGGGGCGCGTACTCGTCGTCAAAGGTGACACCCACAAGGACAAGACGCTCCAGCGGGAATTCACCGAACGCGAAGACGGCTCGATTGCCGAGACGCGCATCCTCACCGACAAGTTCGTTCCCGTCATCCGCGCCTGGGACATGACGCCTGGCTCCCCGACACGGGGCGAGGTGTTGACCATTCGCTGATTGTTTTTCACCGCCGACGGTTCACCGTCGATTTTTCCACCCACCGGGGTCCAGTCGCCCCGATGGGGTGCCGTGGCCCCTCCATATCCAGGAGCCTTCCATGGCAGCCCAAGCACTTTCCATCAGCCAGACACCGAGCCTGCGCTTCTCGCCAGGCCAGGTGGTCATGACCTGCGGCGTCGATGACCTGCTCCAACAGGGCCAGCTCAACCCGACTCCCTACCTGCGCCGCCACCTCGGTGGCGACTGGGGCGACCTCGACGACAGTGACAGGCGGCAGAACGATGCCGCGCTGAAGTCCGGTGAGGATCGCCTGTTTTCTTCTTACCAGGTCGCACCCGGCCTGAAGCTCTGGATCATCACCGAATGGGATCGCAGCGTCACCACGCTGCTGCTGCCCAGCGAGTACTGATCTTCTCCAACGAGGGGCCACCGACACCCCGCAAGGGTGCTGTAGCCCCTTCACTCTGAAGGAAGCCACATGACCTCCAACCAACATGACAAGCATCGCCGCAAACGGCTGTTCGAGATCGGTGCACTGGAGTTCAGCGAAGGCGTCGAACGCCTGATGAACGAAGGCCGGCTCGATCCCATCCCCTATTTGGAGCGCTACATGCGTGGGGATTGGGGTGAGGTCGATGACGGCCAGTGGCAACAAAACAATGCCGCCGTGCAGTCAGGCAAACGGCTTGACGCGCACTACGTCGTCACCCGTGAGCTGAGTATCCGTATCGTCACCGATGCAGGGCGCAATGCCACGGTTATCGGTCTGCCGTTCGAGTTCTGACCACACCTGCGTCGCTGGCAGGCCATCGACGCCTGCATTTCCGTCCACCGTCGGCCGCGTGCCGATTTTTCTTCCCACCACGGGGCATGCCATCGCTCCGCTGGGGGTCGTGCATGCCCCATTTTCTTTGGAGCATCACTATGTCCACCGAGATCGAAACCACCGTCACCGACATTGAACCCGTACAGGGCGAACTGATCGATGCGGAATCCTCCCCTCTGAACCTGAGCCTTCAGGATTTCGTCGGCGAGTTCGGCGACGAATTGCTCGACGCCCTCAACAGCGCCAATCCACCGGTCTACGCCGGCCAGCCGCAGGCGCAACGACAGCTCATCGTCGCCAGCCTCAAGCGCAAACTGTTCCAGGCTCAGGCCGACGTCGTCCACGCCACCGCCGAGCTGCTGATCGATCGGGGCGAACGTGCCGCGATCGTCAACGGCGAGATGGGCTGCGGCAAGACGACCGTCGGCATCGCCACGGCCGCCGTGCTCAACGCCGAAGGCTACCGGCGTACCCTGGTGCTTTCGCCACCGCACCTTGTTTACAAGTGGCGGCGCGAGATTCAGGAGACGGTGGCGGGCGCGAAGGTCTGGGTGCTCAACGGCCCCGACACCTTGGTCAAGCTCATCAAGCTGCGCGAGCAGTTGGGTGTGCAGCCCACGGGCCAGGAGTTCTTTGTCCTGGGCCGCGTGAGGATGCGGATGGGCTTCCACTGGAAGCCCGTCTTCAGCCGGCGGCGCACCCGCCACGGCGACGTGGCGGCATGCCCAGGCTGCGGCACGGTCATCACCGACCTCGACGGCGAGCCGGTCAATCCGGTCGCGCTCGAAGCCGAGGAGTCCCGCAGGAAGTGCAGCCACTGCGCCGCGCCCCTGTGGACGCTGATCCGCCCACGCAGCCTGTCCGGCAGCGACCAGTCCTCAGCCGTGCTGAAAGCCTTAAAGCGCATCCCGACGATCGGGGAAGTCACCGCGCAGAAGCTGATGCAGAAGTTCGGCGATGGGTTCCTCGCGTCGATGCTGGGCGACAATATCCATGAGTTCATCAACCTCATGGATACGAACGGCGAACTGGTGTTTTCCGACCGTCAGGCCACGCGCATGGAGCGTGCGATGGCCAACATGGAGTTCGGCTTTGGCGAGGGCGGTTATCAACCCTCGGAGTTCATCAAGAGGTACTTGCCGCAAGGCACGTTCGACCTGCTCATCGCCGACGAGGCGCACGAGTACAAGAACGGTGGCAGCGCCCAGGGCCAGGCCATGGGTGTGCTGGCGGCGAAGGCTCGCAAGACCTTGCTGCTGACCGGCACGCTGATGGGCGGCTACGGGGACGACCTCTTCTATCTGCTGTTCCGCGCCCTGCCTGGGCGGATGATCGAAGACGGTTACCGCCCGACCACGAGCGGCAGCATGACCTCGGCCGCGATGGCGTTCATGCGCGATCACGGGGTGTTGAAGGACATCTACTCCGAGAGCACCGGCACGGCGCACAAGACGGCCAAGGGCACCAAGGTATCGGTGCGCACGGTCAAGGCCCCGGGCTTCGGCCCCAAGGGCGTCTTGCGCTGCATCCTGCCGTTCACGATCTTCCTCAAGCTCAAGGACATCGGCGGCAACGTCCTGCCGCCGTATGACGAGGAGTTCCGTGAAGTCGCGATGGACACGGCGCAAGCCGCGGCCTACCGCGATCTGGCGGGTCGGCTGACCGCCGAGCTGAAACAGGCTCTGGCGCGACGCGATACGACCTTGCTGGGTGTGGTCCTCAACGTGCTGCTGGCCTGGCCAGACTGCTGCTTCCGGTCGGAGACCGTGGTGCATCCGCGCACGCGCAACACCTTGGCGTTCGTCCCGGCTCAGTTCAACGAGTTCGAGCTGACGCCGAAAGAGCGCGAGCTGATCGACATCTGCAAGGAAGAGAAGGCCCAGGGCCGCAAGGTTCTGGCCTACACGGTCTATACCGGCACGCGCGACACCACGTCGCGCTTGAAGGTATTGCTGGAGCAAGAAGGTTTTCGGGTGGCGGTGCTGCGCGCAAGCGTGGACGCCAGCCGCCGCGAGGACTGGATCGCCGAGCAACTGGATCGTGGCATCGACGTGCTGGTGACGAACCCGGAGTTGGTCAAAACGGGCCTCGATCTGTTGGAGTTTCCAACGATCGTGTTCATGCAGAGCGGCTACAACGTGTATTCGTTGCAGCAGGCGGCACGCCGCTCGTGGCGCATCGGGCAGAAACAGTCCGTGCGCGTGATCTACCTCGGCTACGTCGGTTCCTCGCAGATGACTTGCCTGGAACTGATGGCCAAGAAGATCATGGTCTCACAGTCCACTTCGGGCGATGTGCCCGAATCTGGGCTGGATGTGCTCAACCAGGACGGTGATTCAGTCGAGGTCGCGCTGGCCCGGCAACTGGTCGCCGTCTGACCCCCACGCCAACGCCGGCATAGTGCCGCCGGCTTTTCTGCGGTTCCCACCTTGCAGCCACGCCCACGGTTTCCGTGGCCGTGGCTGCGCTTTTTCTATTTCCATGAACTCCAACAAGTGCAGAGCAACTGCTAACGGTTGGTTCTGGCAAGCTTTGTCAGGTCGCTCGGTCTTTTGCGTCGACCCGGAATCTTGACAATTAGGATAAATCGAGATTGATCTTCTCCCAAGCGACAAACGCGGCGAATCTCAAATAAACTCGTTAGATGTGGTGTGCCTTCGCGGTTGGGTGTCGCCAAGTCGAGCACCAACAGCACGCCCAATCGGATACTGACGTTCTGGTAGTCCGCCGTTTGTGCTGCATACGACTTGAAAAGCGCATCGAAAGAACAGTCTTTTTCCTCACGTTTCACTTCGACAACAAGACGTTCGGGGCCGAACTTCAGGCGTATATCGGCTCTGCCACTCGCAATGTTTGTCGGTTCAAGATCACTCCCTGCTGCGTACGTTGCCACCCAGCGAAAAAAGTCCTGCTGTAGTTCATCCTCGTGAGGCATTGAGCCATCATCGCGTTCGAAGAGATAACTGCCAGTTGGGTCGTCGCCCTTAGTCAATTCCAAGCGATTGAATACGAAACGGACCAACCAGAGGAGCACAGTGTCGAAGAGACGTGCCCCGTTCATGTTCGTACTGTAGTCGGTGTGCCCCCGAACCTCGTTACAGCAGCGTTCGATGACATCGGCTTCGGAACTTGTCATGTTGGCAAGTTGCAGAGACATGGCGTTCGCGACTACACCAAGAAGGATACTCCTCTGCTCTTCCGGAATTTTGGACCCCGCGATGATGGCGGCGAGCGAGGTCCGTTCGCTCGCCGCCTCAGGAGGGTTTTCCGGACTGCCTGACTGTTCAATGAAAGAACCAATCTGTGCGATCAGATCTTGCGCTTCCGCGGTCCATTCGTGAGTCGCATTCTGTTGGAGCCACGTGCGAACTTGATGCGCTTGTCCGGCCTGCGTGGCGACACTTGCGCGAATTCGAGGCCTGACCATCGCTTCGACACCACCGTGTTTATCTCGACGCAAGATTGATCGACCTGCGCTATACACAGAAAGGAGACTTTCTTCGATGACGGCAGCCGGTTCCCACCAACTCGGCTCGTCAAGTGAGCCCGCCAGTCCCGCAACGGCACTGGCCAACGCGCTCCAACATGCCGCCTCGGTCTGTCTGGCCCCCAACCACGGAGGGCCAGAGCCTCCGGACCATGCGTGTAGCTCGAACGCGCGCTGCTGAACACGGACGCTCACGGTATCGAGCGATGCGCTTACGGCACCGCTGTGGAAGTTCAGGAGTAGGTCGAGGCCATTGAGGTACAAGCTGGCCTCGGGGCGGTGCTCAGATATTTCGTCGGACTCGCCAAACCACTCTCTGGCCTCACGGAAGGCGGTGGCCGCCGCGTTGCTGTCCGCTCTGTCCATGGCTTCAGCAAGAGCAGCCATTCCCAACTCGAAAGCTGCCTCAGGCCGAACCGCTTCTAGTTGAGATAGTTTGTGCAAAACCTCGACCAGTTCCTTGTCGCGCCAGTGCGAAAAAGCGACGCCGACGATCTTGACGGCCCGTCGTAGGAACTCTGTGTCGTCGCCTGGTGCAAGACCGAGGAAGAAGTCGAGCAAGCGAAGTTGCCAGCGTCTGTTGTCACCGGCCCAGCGAAACGCACCATCAAGCGCTGCGCCGCGCGATAGACCGGATAGCGAACGGTCGCCGGTTGCTGCTTTTGCCAAGAAAAGCATGAAGCAACATTCATCTCCTTCATCTGGCAACGGCCGATGATGTTCGAGAATATCGACTGCTTCAAGGAGTACGAAGTCCGTTGTCGCGACCTCCAATAGATCGTGCAAGACGCCCTTGTGCGTGTCTCTATCAGCCGCCTTGGCATCACTCCATGCCAACACAAGCGGATGGAGCAGCTCGGGCATAATGGGTGTGCTGCCGAGTGAACGTGCAGCCGGCGCGAGCTTCGTGATCCCACCAAGATCTTCTAATTGCCAGTCTCGGCCACTCTTCACGATCTCTATGAGTTCGGCTTCGATCGGATGCATGTCTGTCACCATAGGAAGGCATTGCCGGTAACCTCACGGCGATTCGCTTCCGGTATGTGATCGGTTATCGCCCTAGATGAGATACCGGCAACAAACACCTGAAAATGCGGCAGCTTGGTAAAAACTGCCTGAAGTCCGGCAATAAGATGATCTACGTCGACGGGAGATACCTCTTGAGCAGCGGGCGAATCAATCATGAGCAATCCTGGGTGCCGGCCAATACCCCGTGCTTCAGCAATTTCAATCATCGCAAGCACAGCCGCCACCTTCAGACGAAGCTTTTCGCCTTCCGTCACCTTACTGTAGCTCGTGGGCACTCCCCCTTTGACCAATGATAGAGCCGCATTTCCCTTCAGTGATGCTTCCGACAAGTTCTCCATTCCGAAGGCCTTGGCGTATTCGACTAAGCGTGCAGAAACATCGATTAGCAATCCGTCCCGCACGGCCTTAACCCGAGCCTCCGTTTCCGCCACGACAGCAGACAGAATTTTCAGTTCGCCACTTCGGTCGTCAGCTTCCGCAACTGGGCTTATTGAGGCTTCTTCCAGCCGACCTTCCAGAGTCGCTACGGCCATTGCAGCCTCTTGCCGCCGCACTGCGGAACCTAGCTCCTTGGAAGCCGACTCAAGGCGGCTTTGTAGGAGACCAATTCTTTCTTGAAGGGCACCTAATTCATTTTCCGCCTCTTTCTTCTTGGCCGAGGCTTTTGCTACTGCAGCCTCGGACACCGCAACCCGTTCCTGCAGTTCAGCCTTGATCGCCTCGCCATCTTCGGAGTTCGTGATCGACTCACCGCAAACAGAGCATGAGTGCGTAGAGCTTTCAAGCTCCTTCTTTGCCTTGGAAATCGTATGATCGCAGCGAGGGCAGCACTTCGGCTCCAGGCGACGAAATACTGCCGTCGCGGACATGGCATCCATGTGTGTCTGGAGGTCCCGCCGATCTTCCTGGTAGACGGTGGTTAGCTCTCGGAGCGCGGAAACGGCGCGTTCCACATATTCGACCATGATTCGCTCCTGGCGACGAATATTAGACAGTTCGGTCGCATCGGCATCAATAGCGTCGCGCACGGCCTCATCGCTTGGAATTTTCGCCAGCTCGGCACGCTTCTCTGCCAGTTGGGCTCTAATGCTTGCAATGCGCGCCTTAGTCGCTTCCTGTCCCTGCTGATCTTTTCTCGCAGAAACTTGAACAGCTTGTTCAACGATCTGATGCGCGGTCTTCGCAGCAGCGAGTGTTGAAACCCACGGGACGCCGAGGTACATCTGCATCAACCGCGATGTGAGTCCCGTGGTGACGGGCATGTCGCCCAGGAGTACCTCGTAGTTGGTGCCGATGAACATGGCGCCTGAAAAGGCTACCCAGCTATGTGTTATCGACTGACCCTCGCCTTCTTTTTCCTGTCGCCAAGTCGATATGGGGTCCATTGCGAACGTGCGCATGAAGAAATCCGCCATGACTGCTTCAAACTCGCCATTAGTAGCAAAGCTGGCAAGAACGGTTCTCCCCGGTTCGCTTCCGGTAGGGCTGGGCGCACGAATACGGTACAGGCTGCCGATAGGTTCACCCTGAGTCTTGGCAACGATCTCGTATTCGTCTGAATCAAGGAAGAAACCCAGCCGCACAGCATGGACCCATCGCCGCACATCATCTTGCAGGTTGCTTGACGGTCTTCCTCTTATCATCCATCGAACGATTTCGATGATGGTTGATTTGCCCCGCAGGTTGTGCTCAGAAAGCATAGCCCACAGTCCGTGATCAAGGGCTGTCCATGAAAACGCGAAAGCGCCAGCGTTCGCGACGCCATCCTTCTCGCCAGAAAACTCGATCTCTCGCAGAACAAGCCTGCGAGGCTGGGCAAGTACAGGTGATGGTTGAATTCGGTGAGCGGAAATGACGCCCTCAACTGCGACAGTCTCCACTTCTGCTCGCTTTGCTATCGCGTGTAGCCATTCTTCCTTGGGTTGCGCCATCTTTCTCCCCATCACTGCACGGACTGCAGCTGTGTTAGACGAATTCGTACATCTTCGGTGATGGCCGGAATAACCCCGCCCAACTTGGTTTCCGCATAGCTCGCACGTTGATACTGCTTTTGCTTCAGGGCTGTCCCACCCGTAGGACCAGCAACCTTGGCTACCAACGCCGCCCTATCTGCATACCATTGAAGAATGGGCTCCTGCGACACTGCGGTCGAGCAGGTGTCATAGCCAGCCTTCGTAAGAACGAAGTCTGTCTCCAAGACCTTGTTGTTGGCTCCCTTGGCGCCAGTGATACGAATGAGATCCCGCGATCTCAGCAGCGAGAGGGCATCATCCAAGCGTTCATAGGCACCAAAGAAGTACCGGATCATAGGAACACGGCGAAGGTCAGGTTCCTCGTCATCCAAGATCGCCTCCGCTGCTTTGTAGTAGCTCTTATCATTTGTCTCTGCGAACAAATCAAGCAACTCCGCCGCAAGATAGTCTGGGTTTCGCATCCAAAAATCGAACGCTTGTAGACGTGCTTCGCCTTTGAAGATAAGAGCGTGCTCAGCCGTCGGCGGTTCGACAGGGCTACCTCCTGCCCTTAAAACGAACAAAATTCGCAGTGCATCGCGATGAGGCGACCGAATCGTCATACCGGTTTGTTTCTCCTAGAACAAACTTGGCTGCTGGCCAAATTCCATCGACCCACAACAACAGACGAGCAGTGATCCTGTGGGCATACGCTGACTCCTGATCCTGATCGATTTCATAGCAAAGCAAGGCCAATCAAGGTAAGCACCGAGTCAATGTAACCCAAAGTAAGTCTGGCTGGGCTTGACAGCAACGGCTTCCGCTTCCGTACTGCCACACCCCGTACTACTCCGAGGCAGAAAAACCGGGCAACGCGCAGTTCGCATTCCTGGCTGACCGAACCCTGGGACGCAGCCAAGGTATCGGCATCGCAACAGATGAGTCGATGCCATGTGCCCCTCTCCACCTTGGTTTCACCATCCCGAACGCCGTCTGCTGACGGGATTTCTCGGCCTGCTTTGGGCTGTGCTTGCCAGCGGCTGCGCGACGACGACCGCGCCGGTCGCACCCGACGCCATCGAGGAAGTTTCCGTCGCGCTCGAACCCGAGGCGCCCGAGTACATCCCCGTCGTGCGCTACGGTCGCTACACCCTCGTGGAACTGGCACCCACGGCGGCGCAGCGCGACCTGCTGTTGCAGACCATCGACGTGTCGATGCCCGAGGACGCCCGCGCCACGGTCGGCGACGGGCTGCGGCATGTGCTCAAGCGCAGCGGCTACCAGCTCTGCGAGACCGCGCACGCAGTGATCGAGCTGTACGCACTGCCGCTGCCGGCGGCGCACCTGCACCTCGGCCCCATGACCCTGCGCGATGCGCTGCTCACCCTGGCTGGTCCGGCCTGGGAACTGCACTCAGATGACCGTGCGCGGCAAATCTGCTTCGAGCGTCCCGGCGACAGCATGACTGCCGACCACGCACCCGCGCCGCCCGCCACCGAGGCGGTGCAGACGTTCCCGCTGGCGCCCACAACATCGGGAGGCCAGCCATGAACGCCCCGCAACCCGCCCAGCGCTCAACGGCCGCCGTGGTAGTGCAGAGCCTGATGTGGCTCTGGCTGATCGGCCTCAGTGTCCTCGTGGCCCTCGGCTACCAGGCCATGAACGACCAGGCCAACCAGGATCGCCTCGATACCCGGCTGCAACGCATCAAAGTGCAGGTGACAGGCCTGGCCGAGACCATCGAGGCCATCCAGCAGCGTCCGGGCGTCGCCACGGCGGCAGACCTCAAAGACACCCGCCAAATCCTGGAAGCACGCGCGGCTCAGGTCGAGCAATCGCTGAGCGCCTATGCCCCCGCCGACGACCTTCAGGCACTGCGCGCCGAAGTCGAGCAGTTCAAGGCGCGCCAGTCCGCTGCACGCGCCGGGGCACCCACCCAGCCGCGCGCACCGAGCAAGTCCGCCGCCAAGCCCGAACCACCGCCGCTACCGCTGCCGTTCCGCATCGTCGGTGTCGAACTGCGCGCTGGCGAGCGCAGCGTGTCCGTCGCGCCGAACAGTGGGGACTTCACGCCCGACCAGCTTCAGGTGCTGCTGCCGGGTGATGCGATCGGCCCGTGGCGCTTGCAGGCCGTCGAGGGCAGCACCGCGGTGTTCCAGGCCGGCGACCAGACCCGTCGCGTGGCGATTCCCTGACCGGAGCACACCACATGAAGCCGTCGATCATCCTTTCCGCGCTCCTGCTGGCGTCCGGCCAGTGGCCCGCCTGGGCGCAACAGCCGACCACCGCTCCCACGCGCAATACGCAGAGCCAGGAGCGCCCGCTGGCTGCCCGCATCCCGGACGACAGGGTGGCAAGCGACTGGGGCCTGCAACCACAGGAATGGACGCGCTACCGCGAACTGATGGACGGACCGCTGGGCATCTACTCGCCCAACCTGGACCCGCTGTCGGCCCTGGGCATTGAGGCGCGCACCGACGAAGAACGGCGCCGCTACGCCGAGCTGCAGGTGCAGGTCGAAGCGCGCCGTGTCGAGAAGCTGCTCGCCTATCAGCGTGCCTACGACGAAGCCTGGCTGCGCCTGAACCCCGGCATGCAGCGGGTCAACCTGCCTGACGACAAGCCGGTCGCCGGCGCCGCGCGCGGCTCCGGCCGCACGGCGGTGTTCGTCAAGGACGGCTGTGCGGCCTGCGGCCAGCTCGTGCAGCGTCTGCAATCCTCAGGCGCCGAGTTCGACCTGTACATGGTCGGCAGCCGTCAGGACGACGGGCGCATCCGCGATTGGGCCAAGCGCACTCAGATCGACCCAGCGCGTGTGCGCAGCGGCAGCATCACGCTCAACCACGACGGCGGTCGCTGGCTGTCGCTGGGCCTGCCCGGCGATTTGCCCGCAGCCGTGCGCGAGGTGAACGGCCAATGGCAGCGCCAACCCTGACGGCGCACATGTGCCAGCTATTGCGCGCACTGACGCTCGCTGCCGGCCTCTGCGCCTGCGCCGCGAGTGCCCAGGAAGTACCGCCACCGGCCTATCAGCTCGCCGCGCAGCGCGCAGGCATTCCCTCGACTGTGCTCTACGCCGTAGCTCTGCAAGAGAGCGGTATCCGGCGCCATGGGCGCATGGTCCCGTGGCCGTGGTCGCTCAATGTCGCCGGCCAGTCTCGCCGCTTCACTACACGTGCCGACGCCTGCGCTGGCTTGCAGCAGGCGATGCGCACCACGCCGCACACGCGCATCGACGCGGGCCTGGGCCAGATCAACCTCGGCTACCACCAGCAGCGGTTCACCCATGCGTGCGATCTGCTCGACCCGTACCGCAACCTCGCCATCGCCGCCGAGATCCTAAAGGAGCAACACATCCCGGGCGAGGACTGGTTGCTGGCCATCGGCCGCTATCACCGCCCTGCGGGGGGCGAGCCCGCAGCCCGATACCGGCGGAGCGTTTTTCGCCACCTCGCCCGCGTGCAGGGCACGCGCCCAACCACCACGGCGATCGTCGCGCGCCAGGAGGCTTCCCCATGACGAAATCCCATCTGGCCCTGCTGGGCCTGTCCGTACTGCTGGCGGGCCTGCCGCTGGCCTCGCGTGCCGGCGACCCGCTGATCGTGGTGGAAGACCGCGGCGGCACGTCGGCGCTGTCGTACTACGAAGCCCTGAATCTCCAGCCGCGCGCCAACGCACCGGCCCGGCCGCCTATCCCGACGCCACAGATTCCCGCCACGCCGGCGGACGAGGCCGCGATGCTGCCGGTGCGCAGCACCAAGCTCACGCCCGGTACCGTCGCGCGGCGGGTGATCGAAGCACCGGGCCTGCGGCCGTTCGTGGTCATCGGCGACGACGAGACCTCCCATGCCTGGCTGCGGCGTCATGCGACCTCGCTGCGCGAGCGCGGTGCGGTCGGTCTGGTCGTCAACGTCGAGACCGTGCAGGCCCTTGCGCGGCTGCGCGCTCTTGTGCCCGGCGTACCGCTCGCCCCCGTGGCCGGCGACGACCTGGCCGATCGTCTGGGCCTACGGCGCTACCCGGCGCTGATCACGGCGACCGGCATCGAGCAATGAAGCCATGTCGGGGAAACTGCCGGTTGAGGTTCTGCTTCGCCCAGCGGTGGAGCTATATACCGTTGCCGCATGCGCGGGCGCCGCGTTTCTGTCCCTGGTGGCCCCATGGTCGCTCGCGCTGAGTCCCGCCATGGGCGTCGGCAGCGCGCTGGCGTTCGGCGCCTACGGCGTGATTCGCTACCGCGATGCCCGCGTCATCCTGCGCTACCGGCGCAACATCCGCCGCCTGCCGCGCTACGTGATGACCAGCAAGGACGTGCCGGTCAGCCTGCAGCGACTGTTCGTGGGGCGCGGGTTCCTGTGGGAGCAGAAGCACACCCATAGGCTGATGCAGACCTACCGGCCGGAGTTCCGCCTCTATGTCGAGCCGACACCCGCATACCGTCTGGCGCGAAGGCTGGAGGAACGGCTGGAGTTCGCACCGTTCCCGCTATCCCGGCTGCCTGCGCTCACCGGCTGGGACGTGCCTTTCAATCCGGTGCGCCCGTTGCCCCCGGTGGGCGGCCTACCGCGGCTGCACGGCATCGAGCCCGAGGAGGTGGACGTCAGCCTGCCGCTGGGCGAGCGCGTCGGGCATTCGCTGGTGCTGGGCACCACGCGCGTCGGCAAGACCCGCCTGGCCGAGTTGTTCGTGACCCAGGACATCCGGCGCGTGAACGCCGCGGGCGAGCACGAGGTCGTGATCGTCATCGACCCCAAGGGCGACGCCGATCTCCTGAAGCGGATGTACGTCGAGGCCAAGCGCGCGGGCCGCGAAGGCGAGTTCTACGTCTTTCATTTGGGCTGGCCGGACATTTCCGCGCGCTACAACGCCGTGGGCCGCTTCGGCCGCATCAGCGAGGTGGCCACCCGCGTTGCGGGGCAGCTTTCCGGCGAAGGCAACTCGGCCGCCTTCCGAGAGTTTGCGTGGCGGTTCGTCAACATCATTGCCCGCGCCTTGGTGGAACTGGGGCAACGCCCGGACTACATGCTGATCCAGCGGCACGTCATCAACATCGATGCGCTGTTCATCGAGTACGCCCAGCACTACTTCGCCAAGACCGAGCCCAAGGCCTGGGAGGTGATCGTCCAGATCGAGGCCAAGCTCAACGAGAAGAACATCCCGCGCAACATGATCGGGCGCGAAAAGCGCGTGGTGGCGCTCGACCAGTATCTGTCCCAGGCGCGCAACTATGACCCGGTGCTCGATGGTCTGCGCTCCGCTGTCCGCTACGACAAGACCTACTTCGACAAGATCGTCGCGTCATTGCTGCCGCTGCTGGAGAAGCTCACCAGCGGCAAGATCGCCCAGCTCCTGGCCCCGAACTACTCCGACCTGGCCGACCCGCGCCCGATCTTCGACTGGATGCAGATCATCCATAAGAGGGCCATCGTCTATGTGGGCTTGGATGCGCTCTCCGACGCCGAGGTCGCCGCAGCGGTGGGCAACTCGATGTTCAGCGATCTCGTGTCGGTCGCCGGCCACATCTACAAGCACGGGATCGACGACGGCCTGCCGGGCGCCTCGGCCAGTGCGCGCGTGCCGATCAATGTCCACGCCGACGAATTCAACGAGCTGATGGGCGACGAGTTCATCCCGCTCATCAACAAAGGCGGCGGTGCCGGCCTGCAAGTCACCGCGTACACGCAGACCCTCTCCGACATCGAAGCCCGCATCGGCAACCGCGCCAAGGCCGGTCAGGTCATCGGGAATTTCAACAACCTGTTCATGCTGCGCGTGCGCGAGACCGCGACCGCCGAACTGCTGACCCGGCAATTGCCGAAGGTCGAGGTCTATACGACCACCATCGTCAGCGGTGCGACCGACAGCTCGGACATTCGCGGGGCGACGGATTTCACGTCGAACACCCAGGACCGCATCAGCATGTCCAGCGTGCCGATGATCGAGCCGTCGCACGTCGTCGGCCTGCCGAAAGGCCAGTGCTTCGCGCTGCTGCAGGGCGGTCAGCTTTGGAAAGTGCGCATGCCGCTGCCGGCGCCGGACCCGGACGAAGTGATGCCGGCAGACTTGCAGCAACTGGCCGGGTACATGCGCCAGAGCTACAGCGAAGCGACGCAGTGGTGGGAGTTCACCAGTTCCCCGGCCTTGCAGGACACCGGCCTGCCCGATGACCTGCTGGACGATGCCGCTCCGCACGAGCCCGCCGCTGTGGCCACCGCCACCGACGGCGGGACTGCCAACGAGGCCTCGCTATGAAGGACCCCGCCTCGACCGCGCAGCATGAGCAGAACCAGCGCCAGGGCTTGGTCGTCGGCACCATCAGCTTGCCGTTCCGGCTGCTCGGAGTGCTGATCGGCTCGCTCCTTATCTCGATCGTGGTGGAGTGCGTCGGCATGCACCTGTTTTGGCGAGACCAAGGCTGGCGGCACTCGCAGGAGATGTTGCAGTACGAGTTGGGGCACCTATCGAACCACTTCACTCGCAGCGTCGTCGTGCAGGAGCCGGGCCGCACGGCGCACAAGCTGGTCGATACCGGCTACGAATGGGTGTTCGTTCGCTCGGGGCTGCTGGAGCGCATGAGCCAGACCGCCGAGCGCGCCCGCGCACCCAGCCACGGGCAGACGCGCAACTTCCGCTACTACATCAGCCAGGTCTATGTCTGGGCCGAGAACTACCTGATCGCCGCAGCCTTCACCACCCTCACATTCCTGGTGCGCCTGCTGGTTCTGGTGCTCACGTTGCCGCTGATCTTCACTGCGGCGTTCGTCGGCCTGATCGACGGTCTTGTGCGGCGGGACGTGCGCCGGTTCGGCGCGGGCCGGGAATCCGGCTTCATCTACCACCGCGCGAAGGCGAGCCTGATGCCGCTGGCCGTGCTGCCGTGGGTCACGTACCTGGCGCTGCCGATCTCGGTACATCCGCTGCTGATCCTACTGCCCAGTGCCGCCTTGCTGGGACTGGCGGTGAGCCTGACCGCAGGCAGTTTCAAGAAATACCTGTAGCAGCTCGACGGCGAACACAGTCGGCTCGGCCATCCGATCAAGCCGTGAATTTTTGCCAAGCCAAGCCGGGCTGCAAATTGTCCAACGTGACCTTCACACCCACCTTGGGCTTATCAGACACCTCGACCAGCCGCTGCAGTGTTTGGGAAGTGAGATGCGAAATAATCGATGACCTCCGACGCTTGCGTCCCCTGGCGAAACCGCTTCTGTTGATCGAAATTGATCGAAGGCAGCATATGGATCAGTTGATGATCCGCGTACAGCGCCATGACTGCCAGCGCATCCAAGCCCCCCGCGCGTTGCCCAGTGAGCGTGTTCGCCACCTCGATGGCGGCACCGATCATCACGTCAGCCAACTGGACTGCTGGGCTGCTCTTCGAGTCCACTTGTGTCACAGAATGGAGCTTGAGCGGAAACGTGAAGCTCGCGATCTCGGTCTGGCGGAAAGTGATTGCCTCATCGTGGCCGATGTAGCTCTGTAGCAGGTCGTGGTATGTGAGCAGGTTCTTGGACTGATCGTGCTCGACGCGGTAGGCGCTGTCGGCCATGACCTCCATGCGGCTGATCAGCGACTGCAGCACTACCAAGGCAGCATCGGTGCTGACACCGGGCGTGGCGATCGCCTTTAAGCACTCCGGCGCAGCAAACTGTGCCAGTGGCCCCAAGGCTTCCGGCAATGTTCTCCAATTGGCATTGCGAGCAGCCTGAACCAGATCACCAAGTGCCTGCGGCGACTTCTCCTTGACGGCACGCTGAAACGAGGCCAGCAGATGGTCAAATGCCCTCTTGCCGAAGAGCGTGGGGCCAGCCGTGTACAGCAGTGAGGCCAGCGCGTAGTTCTGACCATCCGTATAGAAATCCTGTCCGCGCTCGTAGTAGAAGGGTTCTACCGCATAGTCCAAGAACATCAGCAGTAAGAGGTAGCGCTTGTCACAAACGTAGGTTACGCATTTGTAGTGAGCCAGCAAGTCACGCTGCAGGGCCAACAGACGCGGGTGATTGGCGGGACGACGTGACAGAGCACGGTACTTTAGTTCAGCGGCTTGGAGCGATGGAAAGTGCTCCCGGATCAGGCGACGCGCATCGTCGTCCTCAATGGCGATGGCTGTCGCGCCTTGGAAACGCTGTTCGGCATTCAACAGGTCGAAGCCGGTATAGCCGCTTTCGTCAATCCGAAAGCACTCCATTTAACTGCTCCCTGGAATGAGAGCGACACCGATCCTGTCGGCCAGATCGAGTACGGCGTCATAGGCATTGCCATCATCCACCAAGCTACGCGACACGCCTTGAGGCTTCAGTGCGCTGCCTGGAATGCGGTCGCCGAACAGCACGACCGCGCGGGCGGAATCGTCTTGCCGCGACACCCACGACAGACCTTGGGCATCCGGGTATTGGTGGTGCAGCGCCTCGGCCCATTTGCGCGTAGCCGGATACTGATCCTTCTCCGTGTCGATGAGCTGCTTGCGCGTGATGCCCAATTTGCGCAGCGGCACACTCGCCAGATCGACGACCTTCACCGGCTGTACGACCTCCACGGTGGAATGCACTTGGCCGGACAGCTTGCTCTTGTCGAAGGTCTTGAACCCAGCCGTGTGGGGCACGTCGTGAAAGACGGTCTCCATCAGCGCGCAGTCCATCGTCGTGCCACCATAGAGCGTCGGGATGGGCTGCCCCTGGTCATCCTGGATCGGGCTGAAACGGGCGTTGCCCCGCACGCCGGGGTTGAACTGGTCAGCGCGGTACTGCTCCTGATGCACGCGATGCAGGACCTGTCCCTTGGGCAATTCCGTCAGCGTGGCATGCAGCGTGGCCGACGGCGCGGGCGTGGCGGACGCTGCCGCATCGGCAGGCTGGGCGGGCGCTGACAGCTTGGCACCGCCCGACTTGCCGCGCGGACTCCTAGCCATGGGCGATCTCCAGAACCTCGTCCCGTGCAGCCTCGATCACCCGATCAGGTGCCGTCGCCAGCAAATCCTGTGGGCGCTTGCCCCCCAGGAAACTGTTGTCGGAACGGAACCAGTAGGCCATGCCCCAGCCGTCCTTATGCCCTGAGAACGCCTCGATCACCTTGGCCATCGCCTTGAGCGGTCGGAAGCCTGCTTCGCGATCCAGCCCGTAGCCGGGGAAATAGTCCACCCCGTTGTGGGAGATGGCAAAGATTAACCCCTGCTTCTTCCACTTGTTGGGCTGGGCGCTGGGATTGCGCGTGCTCAACCCCGCCAGTTGCGCAACCTCGACGGCTGTCAGCCAATCGCCGCTTTCCAGCACGGCCTTGCGGGCTTGCACCAGCATGGCCGCCTCCTTGAGCAGCCGGGGTGACGGCGGCGTGCGTGGCACCAGCACTTCTGCCAGCCGTTCCAGCGATTCGCGATCGTGGCGCTGAAGCAGTACCTCGAACATCGAGGACGCGACGTTGGTGAAGTTCTCGGCCAACGCCTCGAAAGCACTGGGCTTGATCTGATCGAAGGTCAGAACCAGCGCGTGTTTGGCATGCGATCGGCCCAGCCTAGCCTGAACTTCCTTGGGGGTCCCGCTCAAGGTCGAAACACCGGAATGCTCTACGACAGCGCTCATGATGCATCTCCTATGGATATCGAAGTTATTTAAATTTATCATATCCATGATAACCCGTCAATCTGCATCAGAGACACGATGGACGGGATGCACCAGCACGGCCAATCCAGCAATCCGGGTGCGAGCAGGTTCCTATTGTTTGCGGCCTGAAGCAGCCCTGATCTCCACGATCCAGCCATTGCTGATCACACAGGAAGGCGCGATGTTGGCTCCGATCTGGCTGCGCGCCGCGCATCGCGGCGTGCCTACTTTTCTCGTGACGACCCTCCTGTTGGGTCAGTCCCCGATGGCGTTGGCCGAGTCCCCCGCACAACGCCAGGAGTTGGTCGCCGCGCTGCGTCAGCTCGACGCGCTGGAGCGCACCGTCGCCGACAGCGCCGTGCATGCCTCCATTCAGCCGGGCGAGCGCTACCACTTCGATTACCCGCGGCTGCTGGCTGACCTGGCGCGCGTGCGCGCCGGCATCCAGGCCCATCTCACACCGTCGCGTGCCCAGCCGCGCGAC
>Ga0209096_1002061_pt1 | contig 20203 bp, 19 predicted proteins | sample AD_UKC034_MetaG_FD_184407 | JGI IMG/M metagenome (GOLD analysis project Ga0209096, IMG submission 184407) | Active sludge microbial communities of municipal wastewater-treating anaerobic digesters from USA - AD_UKC034_MetaG (SPAdes) (version 2) | ecosystem: Engineered > Bioreactor > Anaerobic >... | reverse complement strand
CACCAACGACGGGGTCGTAGACAGTACAGCTAAGAATGCCTCGTTCACCTACCCGTCAGCCGGGACCTATACGGTGAACCATACGGTCACCGGACCGGGCGGGTCGGACAGCGAGGTCAAGACGAACTACATCACGGTAACCACCCCAACCCCTGGGGCGCCGGTAGCAGCATTCATTGGGACACCGACTTCTGGGTCTGCACCGTTGACCGTCCAGTTCACCGACCAGTCCATGGGCACGGTCACTGCATATGCCTGGGACTTCACCAACGACGGGGTCGTAGACAGTACAGCTAAGAATGCCTCGTTCACCTACCCGTCAGCCGGGACCTATACGGTGAACCATACGGTCACCGGACCGGGCGGGTCGGACAGCGAGGTCAAGACGAAATACATCACGGTAACCACCCCAACCCCTGGGGCGCCGGTAGCAGCATTCATTGGGACACCGACTTCTGGGTCTGCACCGTTGACCGTCCAGTTCACCGACCAGTCGACGGGCACGGTCACTGCATATGCCTGGGACTTCACCAACGATGGGATTGTTGACAGTACGGCTAAGAACGCCTCGTTCACCTACCAGTCAGCCGGGACCTACACCGTCAACCATACGGTCACCGGACCGGGCGGGTCGGACAGCGAGGTCAAGGCACAGTATATCATCGTAACAGCTGCTGTGGGGAACACTACTGCGCAGTTTACCGCATCGCCTCAATCTGGTACTATCCCGCTCTGGGTCCGATTCACTGACCAGTCCGCGGGGACTATCACCTCATACGAATGGGACTTCAACAATGATGGCAGGGTAGACAGCAGGCTGAAGAATCCTCTCAAATTATTCATGTCATCAGGGGAATATACGGTAAAGCTGACAGTCCGCGGTCCGGATGGCATGGATGAGGAAATAAAGAACCAGTATGTCGATGTATCAGCCCGGCCCGTGCGACCAATCGCTTGGTTCTCGATGGATACGTTCTCCGGGGGGGCCGCTCCCCTGACCGTCCATTTCATCGATGAGAGTTACAATAACCCCGATACGTATCTCTGGAAATTTGGGGATGAGGCAACCTCGAATGTAAAGAACCCATCCCATACCTACCAACTCCCCGGATACTACAAGGTAAGTCTCACGGTCTCCAATACAGCAGGAAGCAGCAGCAGGGCAATGAACATCTATGTCACGAACGGTTGAAAATTAAGGAAACGGGCAAGAGAAGATCCGGTATTCGTCCCGATTTTCCCCACTCTTTTAACACACGCCAGCCTTTCATGCTCCCAGCATCGAACCGACTATGTAAAAGATCTCTACAGGAATTCCATGGCCCTGATTCATGGATAAAAAATGGAATGAGGGTTTTTCAGAACTCTTCATGAATCCCGTATCCCATCTGCATGAGTGTGAGGGCGGCCTTTGCTCCCGGTAAATCCTGACATATAATTCCCTTCGATGCAAGAAACCGTTCTGTGAGGCGTGAGGAGACTGGCACAACTTTTTCCACCTCGTCGGACTTCATGGTCCAGAGGTGGTAGTAATACATGGTTTTTCCGGGCTTCCTGCGATGAAGATAGAGATCCCTCCCCCGTATATGTGCCTCTGATCCCTCGATAGAGGGCCGGAGTGCCCTGTAGAGGCATTGATCCTTTTCCGTATCCAGGACAGCCGGTTTTGTATCAGTAACAACTTTCAATTTCATAACGGTCACTCTCGTTGTGGATTTTCTATAGTACTAGATCCCCTGCTCCCCCTCATAGGAGAGGAGGCAAGGATACTGGTGGATAATCCCTGGTTGAACCTGCGTTCACCCCCAACAGATTCTTTGTCATATCTATAATAAATATTTCTTTAATTATTCATATTAATATTAAGAAATTTCTTACTTAAGTAGTAACCATAGAGTTCCAATTATCATCATGGCAAGAGGCGATCTGCCCTGTCGACCTGATGTGACATTGCATGTGAACGACTATCTTTATGAGGAACGTATCGGGATATTTACGAGGAACTTGAGAAAATCTTGGGAACGATAGCCTATGCATTGTTCTGTGAATAAAATAATATTCTATTCGCAAAATAGTGGCACTAAGTATTATACAATGATACAGAAGTATCAAAATATTTAATATCATTCCTACAAATTCGTTTGTACGATCATGTCCAATGAAAACGATCTGTGCCGGATCGGGATCTCTATGCCGGGGAATCTCCTGGAACAATTCGATAAAATCATTGATGAACGGGGCTACTCTTCCCGGTCTGAGGGTGTCAGGGATGCTGTCCGGGCATACATTACGAATTATAAATGGATGTCAGAAGTGAAAGGTGAACGCCATGGTATCATTTCGATGGTGTACAATCATAACAACCATGGGCTGTTAAAAATTATCAATGATATCCAGAACGATTTTCGGTCGACGATTCAGACCACCCTTCATGCACATGTGAACCATGAAAAGAGCCTTGATATTCTGGTTGTTCATGACGAAGGAGAGCAGATTAAGGTTCTTACCGAACGATTCATGGCGGTCAAAGGGATTGATCTGGTCAAACTCAGTACGATGAAGATCGAAGAATAACCGACACAGCATGAGTTCTGTTTCACTCGTACTGTGGAGTATACCCTCTGATGCAGATTTCGTACCCTATCTGGCAATCATCCAATAACGAAAACACTCTCTTAATGCACGTGAAGTAATTATCTTCTTTGGATTTGCCGGCGACATCTAAAAAAATTCTTAATCTGAAAAGGAGAGCGTTGTCTTCTGCTCATTCGCCCATACGAACTTCATATTCCCCTTGAAAGTGGAGTCTCCAACAAGAAAGTAAATAATTCACCTGGATTTTCTCACAAGGTAACCTTCCTGAATTGGACGATGCTGATACCGACGACGATGATAGCAAGAAAGACCAGTGCCCCGATCCTCCCCCAGGCAAGGACTCCGTACTGGAGAGCCCGGATGGCATCGATGGCATAGCTCACGGGGTTCCAATACGCGAGGGCGGCAAGCCATGAGGGCATGACCGCATAGGGCATCAGGGCGCTGCTGGTGAAGAAGAGGGGCATGCTCACCATTGCATTGAAAGCAGCATAGGAGTCATGGTCAGAGAGGTAGAGAGCTACGGTGGTGGAGAACGCCGAGAGGAGTATCCCGAAGAGGGCCAGGATACCGTAGGTCAGCACCACGCTGAAGGGGGAGAGGAAGGAAGCCCCAAGAAGGAGGGCGAGCAGGAGGATGACTGTTGACTGCAGCAGTCCCCGGGTCGTGATGAACAGGATCTTCCCATACAGGATGCTCTCCCGGGAGGAAGGGAGAGCGAGGAACTTGTTCAGGAAGCCCAGGATCTTGTCAAAGATCAGGAGCGAGCCACCCTGGAGCGAGGCGCCCAGCATCGTCAGCACCAGGATGCCGGGGGTGATGAAATCGATATAGTTGTCGGTGAAGGTGGTGGGGAGGGCAAGCCCGACGAAGATGAGCCATGCGGCGGGCATGATGAGGGCTGATATGACCGCCAGCCTTCCCCGCACCCACCTGAGCATGTCCCGTTCGAAATAGGAGAGGATATCCCTCATGATCTCCTCCGCAGCATCGTCCTGAACTTATGGTCATCGAACCCTGACCCCTCCTCCCTGGATCCGACCAGTGCAAGAAATACATCATCGAGTGTGGGTTCCCGGACCGAGAGGGAATGCACGGTCGCCCCCTGGTCCTCGAGCCATCGGAAGAGGACCGGCACCTTCTCGGACCCGTTATCCGATGAGAAGAGCACGACCTCGTCGTCCCTCTCGCCAAGGAAGTCCACCCCTTCGGGGAGCGTTTCAGGATAGTTCCCGGATATCCGGGCACTGATGATATCCTTTGCAATCCGGCCTTTCAACCGGGATGGCGAATCGACAGCCACCACTCTCCCATGGTCGAGGATTGCCACCCGGTCACAAGAGTGATCCGCCTCGTCCATGTAGTGGGTGGTCACAAAGATGGTCATACCCCGGGATTTCAGGGTGAGGATATGCTCCCATATTTTCCTCCGTGCAGCGACATCGAGCCCAATCGTGGGCTCGTCAAGGAACAGGACCTTCGGTTCGTGGACGAGGGCCTGTGCAAGTTCAAGCCTCCTTCGCATCCCTCCCGAGTAGGTACGCACCAGGTCGTCAGCCCGGGAAGAGAGGTCCATCATAGCGAGCACGCGATCGATGGTCTCGTCTCTCCGGGAGATCCCGTAGAGCTTGGCGAACAGGGTGACATTCTCCCGCCCTGTCAGCTTGATGTCGACGGCCATGTCCTGCGGCACATAGCTGATGCTTCTCCGCACCTCCTGGGCCTCCCGCGCGACATCATGCCCGCAGACCAGTGCAGATCCCTCGGTCGGGCGGAGCAGCGTGGTGAGCATAAGAACCGTGGTGGTCTTCCCGGATCCGTTCGGACCAAGAAGCCCGAAGATCTCGTTTCCTACTTGGAGATTGAGGTGATCCACCGCGCAGAGCGATCCGTAATACTTCGTCAGGTCATGGGTCTCGATCGGGATCATCCCTGGTCCTCCGTACCGGGAATGGGGATCTCAGAATCATCGTCTTGTTCCCTGGAAGATAGCACTTCCGAAAACCCCTGTAGCATTCGAATGTCCTTGCACACACCAGGGCAGGAATACGTATGAAAAGGGATTTTACCTAGTATGTTTTGCTACGAATATACTAATATTGTGATAAGTTGAAAGAATTTAGAAATTTTTGTCGATAAAGTAAAATAATTATTATTAAGTGTAACACCAGCATACCATCATTGGTATGAAACGGGGGCACCTGATCGCCGGAATTGCGTCCATCTTGATCCTGATCCTGGTCGTCCAGTGTGTTGCAGCAGGATCCATTGAACGGTCTGTTATCCCGGCCGGAAATTCCACGTATCGCGTGATACTCCAGCTGCCCCAAGGGACGGTGGCAGGTATTACCGAGACTTTTCCGGCAGGCATAGTCATCCATGATATCTCACTCAATCCCGGGCAGTACCAGGTCAATGGAACGACACTTACGCTGGCAGTCATCGGCGAATCTGAAGTCTCCTATCTCGTCTCAATGGAACCTGGGGATTCCTGGGAGATCTCGGGCACCTCAGTCGATATGCTCACCGGTGAGAGGAGCGGTTTGCCAGGAGCACAGATGACCAGGGCAGGAGCCATAGAAATCATACCGACAGCAGGGACCAGTCTCCCCTTGGGGGAGGACAGCGATGAAAACTCCCTCCCGCTTGAGCCGGAAGTGGTGGTAGGTGCTCTTGGGTCCATGGGAATTTTATATTCACTACGGAGGAGAACTCAGTGAAACCGCATCACGTGGTTATTATACTCCTTGGCATCATCTGCCTGACAGGGTCCGTTTCAGCAGCACTCCCTGGTGACATGAATAGGAATGATCAGGTGGAACGGACCGAACTTGCAGCGATAATCCTGGAGGCCATCAATGATGGGAAGGCGATGCAGGACGCGAGGGATGCCGCATACATCTATACGTTCTGGAACGGGACTGCCAAGAGCATCACAGATTCATCCGGAAAAGAACGGGTGATCTATCGGCCGTTCCATCGCGTCGTGGTGATGAACTCCGAGACGCTGGAAACGATGCGATCGCTCGGGTACGACACCTCGCAAGTGGTTGGCGTTGACAAGTACACACTCCAGAAGCACACCTTCTTCCCGGAATTTACCAGTACTGCCGGGATCGGATCGATCTGGGCGCCCGATTACGAGAAGATTGTCTCGCTCCAGCCCGATGCAGTGTTCCTTTACGCAACCGTGAGCAAGTCCTCCTGCGACGAGATTGAGGCTACCCTTGCCCGGTCCTCACCACACATCACCGTGCTCAGGTTTGACGGATATCTTCCCGAGAGCTATCAGAAAGAGATCGAGGTTTTGAGCAACCTGTTGGACTGCCAGGACCAGGGAAAGGAGTTCTCGGAGTTTTATACCAGGAACATGAACACAGTCACCAGTCGCGCTGCGGCTATCCCTGAAGATGACCGGGTCCGGGTCTACTTCGAGACCTGGACGGATTACAAGAGCTGTGCCTCAGGCTCCGGCTATGACCAGAAGATCCGGATGGCTGGGGGTTCGAACATTTTCTCCAGCGAACCAGCCGAATACCCTGAGATAGATCCCGAAGCCGTGCTCGAACGGTCTCCCCAGGTCATCATCAAACTGATCGGGTCGGGCAGATACAGCTTTGGTGGATACGAGGAAGGAAACGAGACCGCATTCCAGCAGGCCTCTCGCGGCATGACCTCCCGGAAAGGGTGGGAAACGCTGGAAGCGGTGCGAGAGAACAGGACCTACCTGCTTCACACTGACATTCTTGGGGGACCCCAGCATTTCATCGGCGTCCAGTACATGGCAAAGTGGTTCTATCCCGGTCGTTTTGCCGACCTTGATCCTTCGGCCGTCCATGAAGAGTACCTGTCACGGTACCAGGGATTGCAACCCACGGTGAAGAACGGGCTGATCTTTGTCTATCCCCGCTAGTGCAGGGGGTGAAATATCCTGGACCAGGGAGCACAGGGAAGGGAAATCCGGCATCTCAAGGAGGAATACCAAAGGTTCACGGCGAAACGATACCTCTTCCTCATCGGGTGCTGCATCCTGATCCTGGCACTGGTCGGGATTGCCACCACGCTCGGGTCCGCCAGCCTGACCGTTGGTGAAGTCTATGCTGCAATCGTTGCCCGCTTCTTTCCATCGCTTGCAGAGACCTCTTCCCTGGCCACCACTATTGTCTGGCAATACCGCCTGCACCGGATCCTCTTCGCCATCGCCGCAGGGTTCGGGCTCGGGATTGCAGGGGCCGTGATGCAGGGGGTGCTCCGAAACCCGCTCGCGAGTCCTTTTACCCTCGGGATCTCAGCGGCTGCTGCGTTTGGTGCCTCACTGGTCATCGTATTTGGCATCGGTGGAGACCTGGCAATTATTATCGCCGCATTCGCATTCACTCTCCTCGCCGCATTCGGCATCTACAGCCTCTCACGCTACCGGGGCATATCGCCCGAGAGCATGATCCTTGCCGGGATCATCCTGATGTATCTCTTCACTGCCATGACCTCATTCCTGCAGTATACCGGGACCATGGACCAGCTCCAGGAGGTGGTCTTCTGGACGTTTGGCAGCTTGCAGCGAACAACGTGGGAAAAGCTCGCCCTTGTAACCCTGGTCATCTGCATCTGTCTCCCCTATATCATGCTCCGCTCATGGGACCTCAATGCCATGGGGCAGGGAGACCAGGTGGCAAAGAGTATGGGAGTAGATGTCAGTCGCGCCCGGACCCGCCTCATGCTGCTTGCCTCCCTCATCACTGCGGTTATCATCTGCTTTACCGGGGTGATTGGCTTCATCGGGCTTGTCGCACCCCACATCACCCGTCTTGCCATCGGGGGAGACAACCGGTTTCTCCTCCCTGCGTCGGGACTGGTTGGGGGTGCACTTCTCCTTACTGCCGATAGTCTTGCAAGGACTATCCTTGCCCCTTCCATCATTCCGGTCGGGATCATGACCGCATTCATCGGTATCCCCTTCTTCCTCTACCTCTTCCTGCGCCAGAAGGAGGGATACTGGTGAGCCTGGAGGTCCGGGATCTCTCCTTCCGTTATGGAGAGCGGGAGATCCTGCACAGAGTATCGTTCGCGGCAGCACCGGGAGAGATACTGGGGGTCGCAGGACCGAACGGGTGCGGCAAGACCACCTTGATCAAGTGCATCGACAGGATCTTTGAACCGGAAGGGAGGGTCGAATTTGCAGGGAAGAACCTCAGGGAATTGACGACGACAGAAGTCGCACAGGTCATCGCGTATGTCCCCCAGGCGCTCACTATCGGCATGGCCATGAGCGTCTTTGATACCATTCTCCTCGGCCGGCGGCCTTATATCAGGTGGTCGGTCAGCGACGAGGACTTCGAACGGGTCAGTTCGACCATCAGGGAGTTGGGGATCCAGCACCTCGCCTTCCGAAAAATGACCCAGATCAGCGGCGGTGAACGGCAGAAGGTGATGATCGCCCGGGCCATGGTGCAGGACCCGTCACTGCTGCTGCTCGATGAACCCACGAGCGCTCTCGACCTCCGCCATCAGCTCGAGGTCATGGAACTGGTCCGGAACGTTACCCGGGATAAACAGGCCTGCGTGGTGATGGCGGTCCATGACCTGAACCTGGCCTCCCGGTTCTGTGATCGCCTGATGGTGATGAAGGAGGGTCGCATCGTCGCCCTGGGGGCGCCATCTGAGCTCCTTACTGAAGCATTGATCCGGGAGGTATACCAGGTGGAGGCACTGATCTCCAGGGAGTCGGGATACCTGCAGGTCATACCGCTCCGCCCGTTCCAGGAGATGACTGCATGAAGATCAGGGCAGTACTCTGGGGAAGCGAGATCCCGATGGTGCGAAAGGCGGCAGAAGCGACCGGGATTGATGTGCAGTGCTGGGCAACCTTCCGCCTCAAAAATCCAGAGGTCCTTACAGCCTGCCGGCACGATCTCACCTCAGCGGACCTTATTCTCCTCCACCCCACGCAGGATGCCTACTGGGATGACCTGATCCCCGGCCTCGACCCCGGGATTCCGGTCGTTTCGTTCGGCTACGACCAGTCGCTCTGGACTCCTTCTACCGTGCCCCTCAAGACGGTAGCAACGGTGAACGCCTACTTCACCTACGGCGGCCAGGCAAACATGGAGAATCTGCTCCGATACCTTGCCGCAGAATGTCTGGGGGTAGGTCTGCAATACGATCCCCCGGCCAAAGACCTCTGGGAAGGGATCTACCACCCTGATGCCCCGGCTGCGTATCCCGGAGTGGACGAATACCGTTCCTGGTATGGGCATCGCCACGAAAAGACCGTCGGCATCCTGTTCTACCGCCTGTACTGGGTGAACCAGGACCTTGCGGCCATCGATGCACTTATCCGGGAATTCGAGAGGGACATGGACGTGATCGCAGTCTTTTCGACTGGGAGCGGAGACCAGGAGGCAGGTGCTGCGACTGGTGCGGAAGTGATCAGGTCGTTTTTCACCGGAAGAATCGACGCCCTTGTCAGCCTCCAGTCTTCCTCCCTATCACCGGATGCGACAGCACCCGTTACGGTCTTCAGGGAGCTGGGTGTCCCGGTCTTCCACCCGGTCATCCTCTACTACCGGTCAGAGAAGGAATGGGAAGCGTCCCTGGACGGGATGGGCAGCAGCGAGCTCGGCTGGTCAGTCGTCATGCCTGAGATGTATGGGATGATCGAGATGCTGCCTGTCGCGACCGCGATGAAGGAAGGGCCGGATGGTTCGGACCATGACTGGCACCACCCTATCGCAGAGCGGGTGGAGAAGATCGGGAAACGGGTCAGGTCCTGGATCCGGTTGCGGAATGTGCCGAACCATCAAAAGAAGGTTGCGATTGTCCTGAACGCCTCCCCTTGCGCCTCGGTTGAGGCAAACGTGGGGGCCGCAGCCCACCTGGATGCCCTGGAGAGCGCGGTCCGGATCCTGCGGACGCTCAGGACCGAGGGCTACGAGGTCACCTGCCCGGCCAGTGGGGAGGACCTGGCCAGGACCATCCTCGAGAAGCGGGCGGTCAGCGAGTTCCGGTGGACGCCGGTCGAGGACATTGTGGAGCGGGGCGGCTGCCTCTACAGGGTAGATGAGGACACGTACCGGGAATGGTTCGATGAACTCCCGCCCGATCTCCGCGAACGTATGGTCTCCACGTGGGGTGAACCCCCGGGAGAGGAGCGTGACGGTCTCCCTCCCGCGATGCTCTACCAGGGCGACATGGTCATCTCAGGGTTGCAATGGGGCAACGCAGTGATCTGCACCCAGCCCAAGCGGGGTTGTGCCGGGTCGCGATGCGATGGGCAGGTCTGCCGGATCCTCCATGATCCCGGCACTCCTCCTCCCCATCATTTCCTCGCGACCTACCGGTATCTCGAACGGATATTCGGGGCAGATGTCATCATCCACGTCGGAACTCACGGGACCCTCGAATTCCTCCCGGGAAAATCGGCAGCCCTCTCGGCTTCCTGCCTCCCGGACGCGGTGCTCGGTTCACTGCCCCTGCTCTATATCTATAACTCGGACAACCCTCCGGAAGGTACCATCGCCAAGCGGAGGGGATCCGCGGTTCTGGTCGATCACATGCAAACGGTCATGGCCACGACAGGGCCGTACGGTGTGCTGAAGGAGCTTGAAGAGAGGACCGCAGAATACCGGAAGTATGCAGGAACCGAGAAGGCGAAGGCGCATGCCGTACAGCACCAGATCATCGACCTTGTCAGGAAGGCACACCTCGCAGGAGAGGTGAGGCTTGACGAGAGGATGGGGAGTGAGAACGGTTTTGAGGAGATACTCAAAGAGATCCATCGGCTTCTCTCGGAGATGACCGGTACAAGGATCCCCGATGGGATGCACATCTTTGGGAATCTTCCGGAAACCGGGAAGAGGGCCCGGATTATCACCACCATCATGGACCACAATGGAGGCCTGCGACACCTTGTCGCATCTATGATGGGGCTGGACATGAAGATATCAACATCCGAGACTGCCCTTGTTCGCGTCCTCAATGATGCGGCTGAAGGCCTTGTGGAAGCCTGGCTCACTGGTGCGGCGGCGGAGGAAGCGGCAGCCCGGGTTCTCGGTGACCGTCTGGTGACACCCATGCCCTGTGACTGTGTAGCCATCCGCGAGGAGGTCCTGAGGATTGCCACACTGATCGACCAGTCGGACGAACTGGGATCACTCGTGCAAGGCCTCGCAGGACGGTATATTCAACCTGGCCCGTCCGGCCTGCTCTCCCGCGGGAGATCGGAGATCCTGCCTACCGGGAGGAACTTCTATTCCCTCGACCCCGATTCGGTCCCCACCCCTGCTGCATGGGAGGTGGGAAAGGCACTGGCTGACGCCCTTCTCGAGAAATACCGGTCGGAGCAGGGGAAATATCCTGAGAATGTGGCCATGCTCTGGATGGCATCGGATATCATGTGGGCAGACGGGGAGCAGCTCGCCCAGATGCTCGCGCTTCTTGGCGTTGAACCGGTACGGGAGCAGGGTCGGGCAGCCAGGTTCCGGGTCATCCCGCTTGAGCGGCTGGGGCGCCCCCGGATCGACCTCACCGTCCGGGCAAGCGGCATCCTCAGGGACTGTTTCTTCCGCTGCATCGAACTCCTTGACGAGGCCATCATGGCTGTTGCAGAACTCGATGAACCGGATGATCTCAACTACGTGAGAAAACACCAGCCGCCCGGGAGATCCGCCCGCCGGATCTTCGGGAGCAGGAAAGGAACCTACGGCATGGGGGTGAACCTTGCGGTCTATGCATCCGCATGGAAGGAGGTGGGGGACCTCTCGGACATCTTCGTCGCCTGGAACGGGTTCAGCTACGGGAAGGACTGTTACGGTGAGGATGACCGGGATGCATTTGCCTCACGGTTATCCACCGTCGAGGTTACCTTCAACAAGGCGGTGACTGATGAGTATGATCTCCTCGGCTGCTGTTGCTATTTTGGATCCCACGGGGGGATGACGGCAGCCGCCCGGACCCTCTCCGGAAAAGATGTCGCGGCATACTATGGGGATACCCGGGACACTTCCCGGGTGGCAGTCCGGACCCTTGCCGAGGAACTGCGGCGTGTCGCCCGAACGAAACTCCTCAACCCCCAGTGGATCGAGGGATTGAAAGAGCACGGTTATGCAGGAGCGGCAGAGATGGCGCGGCGGGCCGGGAGGGTCTTTGGCTGGGATGCCACCACCGGCGAGGTGGATGACTGGATCTTCGATGATATCGCCAGGACCTTCCTCCTCGATGAGGAGAACCGGAAGTTCTTCCAGGAGCACAACATCTGGGCCATGGAGGAGATGGGACGGCGGCTCCTCGAAGCCAACGAGCGGGGGATGTGGGACCCTGACCCCGAGGTTCTGGAGGGGCTGCAGGGGGCATATCTGGAGATTGAAGGTTGCCTGGAAGACGACCTGGCGACCGTGAGAGGCCCTATACAGGGTGGAGCGATCGATGTGTATCGTATGGAGGACGTAAACGACTGGAAGAACCAGCTTCATCACCGGCAGCGGAGTGGACCGTGATGAGCCACCACATCCACCGCCACATCCTGCCATTCTCTGCGATTGTCGGCCAGGACACCATGAAACTAGCACTCACCCTCAATGCGATCAATCCGGCCATCGGCGGAGTCCTCATCCGCGGCGAGAAAGGTACAGCAAAGTCATCGGCAGTCAGGGCTCTGGCCGAAATCCTTCCCGAGATCCGGGTGGTAAACGGGTGCCCGTTCCAATGCAGCCCTTATAATCCCTCCGAGCAGTGTGATGCCTGCCATGTCCGGTTCGAACGGGGAGAAGAACTCCCCTCGCATACCAGGAAGGTGAAGGTGATGACGCTCCCTATAGGGGCGACCGGGGACCGGGTCGTTGGGACCCTCAACTTTGAACGGGCGCTCAAGGAGGGGATCCTTGCCCTCGAGCCGGGGATGCTCGCCCAGGTGAACCGGGGCGTATTGTATATCGACGAGGTGAACCTACTTGATGACCACCTGGTGGACCTCCTTCTCGATGCGGCTGCGAGCGGTGTGAACATCGTCGAACGGGAGGGGATTTCGGTGAGTCATCCGGCAAAATTCATCCTCATCGGGACCATGAACCCCGAGGAGGGGGACCTCCGCCCCCAGCTCCTGGACCGGTTCGGGCTGCAGGTCACGGTCGATGTGCTGGCAGATCCTGCAGAACGGATACAACTGGTGCGGGTCTGCGAACAGTTCGAGCAAGACCCGGTCGCGTTTTCCGGTCTTTATGCCGAGCGCCAGCGCCGTCTCCGGGAGCGAATCGTTTCTGCTATGGAGATTCTTCCCGAAGTGCGCATCTCGGACCAGATGGTAATAAAGGTCATCGAGGTATGCACCGATCTCGGGATCAGGACCCACCGGGCTGAGCTGACCATTATCAGGACCGCAAAGACCATCGCTGCATTCGAGGGAAGGACTGAAGTGATGGAACAGGACCTCAAAGAAGCGATGAAACTGGCCATACCCCACAGGATGCGCCGCCGGCCGTTTGAAGAGCCTCATCTCGATGATGATGATCTGAACCGGCATTTCCCGCAGGAATCTGATCACAATACAAAGGATGAAGCCCCACGGGAGGAGATGCAGCAGCAGGATCCATCTCCCAAAGAGACCGGTCTGCATGAGAGTGATCAAAAACCAGCTGGGAGCCATCCCCCCTCTTCAAAGACATTTATGACCGGGGAACCTGCTGAAACGACGAGGATCACAGAACGTCTCCGGAAAGAATCGTCAAAGGCGGGGTATGCTCATGGAAAGACCCTGGAGGTTCAACGCCAGGCGCGGCAGGGATCCTACCGGACATTCTCAAGTGATACACGTTTTTCAGATATCGCACTGGATGCAACCCTGCGGGCGGCCGCCCCGTTCCAGAAGGAACAACCATCTTCCGGTCTTCTCGTCACCGTTCGTGATGAAGATATCAGGAGGAAGGTGCGGGCAGGTACAACCTCTACCGCTTCCCTGTTTGTGGTTGACGGAAGTGGATCGATGGGAGCTGATCGGAGGATGGAATCTGCCAAGGGAGCGATACTCTCGCTCCTCAAGGACTCTTACCTGCGACGGGATAAGGTGGGCATGGTGCTCTTTGGGGGGAAAGGAGCGGATCTCGTCCTCCCCCTCTCTTCGAGTGCTGAGCGGGCAGCACGATGCCTGGAGGATCTCCCTACTGGCGGAAGGACCCCGCTATCTTCCGGGCTCCTGAAGGCGGCACAGGTTCTCCTGAATGAGAAGAGGAGATGTCCGGAGATGGTCCCGTTCCTTTTCCTGATCTCGGATGGGCGGGCAAATGTTGGCGTGAAAGGAAATATCCGCGAGGAACTGGGATCGATTGCGGGGTATATCGGGGATGCAGGCCTGAAACTGGTGGTCATCGATACCGAGAATAGCACCATGTCGGGCCTGAAAATCAGGTTGGGTTACTGCCGGATGATCGCTGAGATGGCCGATGGTCACTATTACCACCTGGATGATCTCAAGGCCGACGCGGTTCATGCGATCGCGATAGCTGAGCAGGCAGACTGCGGGTAAGAGGATTTCCGTTGTCAGATTGCATGACAGGAATTAGTGAGTGGAAATGATATTGAAGAGGAGGGGACTAGGTGGCCGCAGCGGCCCGAGCGAGCGCCGGTTATTGAGTGCATCAGCACGAGGTCGAGCGCTGCGAGTCACTGAGCGTCAGTGGCATACGGAACACAGCGACGAGCACGCTGCGAAGCATGGTGCGAGGAGCGGGAGGGAGCAGGCGATGCGATGTGAGCGGAGCGAGTGAGCATGGCCGTCATCAGGACCAGGAGTGTTCTGAAAAACAGGCACACGATGTGAGTGAAGGGAGGAGAGAGCACCGGACGAACGGAGGAGCGGAACAACGACCGGAGCGAGCATGGTGTGACGTCAGAATATTGTAACAAGCGACTGCAATCAAAAAAAGAGAAAGGTGTACTAAAAGCACGACTGTTTCTTGTTTGATCACATCCTCTTTGGCATAGTCCTCTTGTGCAAGTACATGGTACCTGCTGTAAATGCGATAGTGAACGCCATCAACGCCGCAATATCGAACGGGACCTGGAAATAATTTGTCCCGGTGAATGAGTACCGCACAAGGTCAGTAAAGTAGGTGAGGGGGGAGCAGACCGCGAGTGCCATCCCCCAGGGAGGCATCTGTTCGAGAGGGATGAATATGCCCGAGATGAAGACCAGCGGGAACTTGATGAGTGACGAGAGCATCATGATGTTTGACGGGGTGTTGGTGGGGGGGACTGCAAGCAACATCCCGATAGCAGAGAAGCAGCATGCGGCGAGCAGGATTCCGGCACATAACGTAATCGCATGCAGGAGCGAGAGGCCAAGAAACAGCCCGATGATCACCGTGATGAGCGTGATCCCGATGCCGAAGAGGGTGGAGGCAATCATGTCACCGAAGACGATAGCCTCAACCGTGATCGGACACGACGCAAGCCGCTCGAGTGTCTTTGCCTGCCCCTCCCAGGGGAAGATGGCCGGTGACACCGCTGTCGCGGTGAAAAAGAGTGCCATCCCGACCAGTCCTGAAACCAGGAATGCGAGTGGGAGCTGCCGGCTCCCCATCAGGAAAGCGAGGAACAGGAAGACCGGCATGAAAACACCGAAGATCAATACCGGACCCTTGATGTAATAAATCCGGATATCCTTCTTCGCAACCGCCCATGATCTCCGGACCTGTTCTGAGAATCCTGCCGGGTTCATGGTGATACCTCCCGGGTCAGCCGGAGAAATGCATCATCAAGCGATGGAGCAAGGGTGTTAAGGGTGACGATCGCTGCACCCTGTTCCCGGCTGAACTGAACGAGATGCCTGATGACTGCATCATGGTTTTCGGTGGTGATCCGCCACTTGTCCCCAGTCCTGTCCGCACTCAGCACTCCCGGGAGCCGGGCAAGAGCATCTGCCGGGATCTCCCGGTCGAAACTCACCTCGATCCGATGGAGACGGTCAATCGTTGCCTTCAATTTTTCCGGGGCGTCAAGTGCAGCTATCTTTCCATTCCTGATGATTCCGACCCGATTGCATAGCCGGTTTGCCTCCTCCATGTTGTGGGTGGTGAGAAAGATTGTCGTCCCAGCCCGGTTCAGGTCTTGGAGCAGGGAGAGGATCATCTGGGTGCTCTGTACATCGAGACCGTTCGTGGGCTCATCCAGGAAGAGGAGCCGGGGCTCGTGGAGGAGGGCCATCGCCAGGATGAGCCGCTGCTTCATTCCCTTCGAGTAGGTCTGGACCTTCTGGTCCTTCCGCTCAAGGAGCCCGAGGGCCCCAAGGAGATCGGAAGCCCGCTCAGTTGCACGGGCAGAGGAAATCCCATACAGCTCCCCCATCAGCATCAGGTTTTGCCAGGCCGTGAGGTCGGTATAAGCATTCGAGGTCTCGGGCACGACGCCGAATTCCTGTTTAGCCAGCACCGGTTCGCGCTGGATATCATGGCCGAGAATCATTGCAGAACCGGAATCAGGGGGGATAACCCCCGTCAGCATCCGGGTGGTGGTGGTCTTTCCGGCACCGTTCGGGCCAAGGAAACCGAAAATCTCTCCTTCCTTCACCGAGAACGAAACATGATCGACTGCCACCGTAGTGCCAAAGATTTTGGTCAGGTCGATGACTTCAATTGCGTCAGGCATCCGGATATCCCCTCAGACGTCATCGCGGATGCCAAGGAGTACCATCCGCTGGTCGCATCGGATCCCCCGGTCCTCATCCTTTCCAATGGATATAAGGTGCAGTGGTTTCACGCGATGCCTGGCACTCCCGGCAGTGATGACCCCCTCCCCTTGGAGAACGACAAATACCACGGCATATGGTTCCGGATGCAGTGGGATCTCCTGGCCAGTCTCAAGGCAGACGAGGACGATGTTTGATCCGCTCATTTTGATGAGATCTTTCTTCACAGGGGTATCCGGTGAGCACTCAGCTACGTTGAGGAGATCCACACTGCTGGTTGTCACGGTCGCGTAATTCTCATTCGTCTCTGGCTTTTTCAGAATCATACCGTTTCACCTCCTTCTCCATGAACACCTTTGCACGGGGAGTGATCTGGTAAATGATATACTGCCCCTGCTGATCCCCTTCGATCATCCCGGCCTTCTTCAGGATATTGAGATGGTACGATAATTTGGAATCGGCAATCTTGACCACTGCTTTGATCACGCAGACACAGAGCGGCTGAACCATGAGAAGGGAGAGGATCTTCAATCGGACCGGATCGGCACACGCCTGGTACCACCCCTGCATCTTTTCAAACACCCGGTCGGAAGGGAGCTGGTCGATGAGTCCCTCCACTCCGCCACAGGAACAGAGGGAGTCGGCGATTTCCTGGGGGATGGAGAGGTCATCAACATCTTTTCGAGCCATTCGGGAGCGTGATACCTGCCTGGACATTTCAAATTATTATAAACTATTCTGATCTCATAAACTGTTCATCCGCACCTGGTTGTGCGGTTGTTCCTTCTGAATGATTCCTATCAGAAGTTTTATGTCTCACAATATTTCAATTATAGTTGAAATATTTTATCGAGAAGGATATGAATGCATCTACCCCATTCCCGGTTCCTCGAACCTGCTGAAGGAGGAGAACAACCATGACCGATGCCATCACCGGTGCACTCCTCTCCGGATTGAACGCAGTCATCGAGTATCTTGCTGCCCACGTTGTCACGTGCCTGATCCCTGCCTTCTTTATCGCAGGTGCGATCGCGGTCTTCATCAAGAAAGAGGCGATCCTGAAGTACTTCAGCCCCGAGGCGAAGAAATCAGTCAGTTACGGGGTTGCATCTGTCTCCGGGGTCGTCCTTGCCGTCTGCTCCTGCACCATCCTGCCGATGTTTGCCGGCATCCTGAAGAAAGGGAGCGGGATCGGTCCTGCCACCACGTTCCTCTATGCGGGTCCTGCCATCAACATCCTCGCCATCATTTATACCGCCAGCGTGCTCGGATGGGACATCGGGTTTGCCCGGGCATTTTTCGCCATCACCATGTCAATTGCCATCGGCCTCCTCATGGCCACCATCTTCCGATCCTACGATGAGGCCGTGACAGCAGCGGGCAAGGGGTTTGTGGCCGGCAGCGAAGAATCCACCCGGCCGAAATGGGTGGTACCTCTCTTCTTTGTCTTCCTTGTGCTCATCCTGGTGATCGGGGCTTCCGGGCTCATTCCATTCTCTGTCCGTCTCTCGATCGTGTATATCCTGACTCTGGGAGTCGCCCTGCTGCTGATCTACTACTTTGAGCGGGACGAAGTGACCGAATGGGGATACGAGATCTGGGACCTCACCAAGAAGATCTTCCCGATCCTCATCGCCGGTACATTCATAGTGGGCATCATTGCCTTCTTCCTCCCTCCCGAGACCTTCAAGCCGTTCTTCGGTGACAATTCGCTCGGGGCCTGCCTCCTGGCATCGGTGGTCGGCGCACTCCTCTATATGCCCACGCTCCTCGAGGTTCCTATCATCGGAGGGACGTTCGGATACACCTCGGGGGTCATGGCTGGGGGGCCGGCACTCTCCCTCCTCCTTGCCGGGCCTGCAGTGAGTCTCCCGAGCCTGCTCGTGCTGTACCGCATCATGGGAGGGAAAAAGACGCTGGTCTTTGCTCTCCTGGTGGTCGGTTTCTCTACCTTCGCCGGGTTCGTGTTCGGCAACTACTTCCCGTACCTCGGGATCCCGGGATGTGGCACGAGTGGATGAGAAGCCCTGCTGTGCGGCAGATGCCCTCCGGCGAATCCGGCAGGTCGATGTCGGGGGCATTGTGGTCGGGATCAGCATGCTCGACCAGATCCTTCCCGAAGTGAGGGAGATGGAACTTCCGGACGAAAAGGAAATCGGGAGAGAACTCCTGAAGAGGGTGAAGATCTACAATTATATTCCTGCATCAGCAGAAGAGAAATACCGGATGGCGCTTTTAGAGGAATATCTGAAGTACAAGGGTGAAGGAACCATATGAAAATCGAAGTACTCGGCACCGGCTGCATGAAATGCAAGCGGCTGTTCAAGAACGTTGAGATTGCCGTAAAAGAACTCGGCATCACTGCAGAGATTGTGAAGGTCGACGACATCAGCGAGATCATCAACCGCGGAGTCATGCTCACCCCAGCGCTTGCGGTTGACGGAGAGATGAAAGTCTCAGGCCGGGTCGCGGATGTGAAAGAACTCAAGGAGATCCTGAAGGGATAAGCCATGGCATCAAGACCAGAGTGTGCATGCGGTGACACCTCGGCACTCGCTGGTGGGAAGAAACGGATCATGTTTCCCTGTGCAGGGACAGCGAACGTCGGCCTGATCTCAAACGCGGCTGCCCTCCAGCTCGCTGAAGAGGGGTATGGCGTGGCGACGTGCATCGCCCTCCTGGGATCCGGGGATCCGGGTCTGAAGAAGCGTATGGCCGATGCCGATGAGGTGGTGATCATCGATGGCTGCCCCATGACATGCGGGGCGAAGATTAGCGAACTTCAAGGGGTTGCCATCGATCAGCATATCGTTATCACTGCAGTTGGGATCGACAAGGTGTATGAAAGGAACTACACCGAAGAAGAGGTTGAGAAAGTAGTCTCTGCAGCCTGGGAAGGAAGGGGGAGACCCGGGGAGATTCATGCCCGGTGAGTCCTGCGTCACGAAAGAACCAAAAGGCCTCGGCTGGTTCGAACGGTACCTGACGATATGGGTCCTCCTTTGCATCGGGATCGGCATCCTGCTTGGGAAATACGCTCCGGAGCTTGCCCGGTATCTCGATTCCCTCGCTATCTACTCGGGAGAAGCCCCGATCATCTCCATCCCCATCGCCATCGCCCTCTTCTTCATGATGTACCCCATCATGGTGAAGATCGACTTTGCGGAAGTCCTGAAGGCCGGGAAGAACATCAAGCCGGTCGCCCTCACCCTCTTCGTGAACTGGGCCATCAAGCCCTTCACCATGTATGCCATCGCCCTCTTCTTCCTCGGCTATGTCTTCATCGGGTTCATAGGGCCGGAGGCAGTTGACCTCGTGAAAATGCCCTTCGGCCTGGACCTCCCGGTTGGAGCGCCCTACGGGGACGGGACCGTGGTCCTGGTGGATGGCATCAAGATGCTTGAAATCCCCCTCTGGCGGAGCTACCTTGCCGGGTGCATCCTTCTTGGGATCGCTCCCTGCACGGCCATGGTCCTGGTCTGGGGCTACCTGGCAAAAGGCAACGACGGGCACACCCTCGTAATGGTGGCCATCAACTCGCTCACCATGCTCCTCTTTTACGGACCGCTCGGGGGCTTCCTGCTCGGGATCGGCCAGCTCCCGGTCCCCTGGCAGGCGCTCGCCCTCTCGATAGTGGTCTATGTAGCTCTCCCGCTTGTAGCCGGGTATATTTCGAGAAGACTAATCATCAGGGCGAAGGGCGAGGAGTGGTTCAACCGGAAGTTCGTCCACTACCTCACCCCGGTTACCTTCATCGCTTTACTTTCGACACTGGTCCTCCTCTTCACCTTCAAAGGGGAGGTCATCCTATCCCAGCCGTTGACGATCGTCTGGATCGCAATCCCCCTCTTCCTCCAGACGATGCTCATCTTCACGATCGGGTATTTCCTCGCGAAGAAAATCCACCTCACCTATGAGGATGCCGCACCCTCATAG
>Ga0209096_1002036_pt1 | contig 20402 bp, 15 predicted proteins | sample AD_UKC034_MetaG_FD_184407 | JGI IMG/M metagenome (GOLD analysis project Ga0209096, IMG submission 184407) | Active sludge microbial communities of municipal wastewater-treating anaerobic digesters from USA - AD_UKC034_MetaG (SPAdes) (version 2) | ecosystem: Engineered > Bioreactor > Anaerobic >... | reverse complement strand
TGGTTGGCGCCGATGGTCGCAAAAGACAAAACAGTGATGATCAGTCCGAAGGCTCCTGAAATAATTATCTTGACCCTGTGTTCATAAAGCGTCTGCCGGCCGCACAGGAGCGCAAAGACAACAAGCCCGCAGGCAAGCCCCACCAGACCTCCTCTGCTCTGCGTGGACAAAAGCCCGCCCAAGTTGATCACGAGCGCTGAGACTACGGCCAGATTGGCCAGCCTGAAATCCAGATACTCAAAATGGAACGCAAAATATACAGCTATCGCTGCCAGGATCAGGAATGCTACCAGCCAGTTCATAAAGTATGCATTGCCGTCAACATGATACAGAGCGAATATGAATATTGCGGGGATGCTGGCAAAAGCGGCGAATATTTTTGACTGGAATAATATCTCATCCCACTCGAAATAGAACCTGGAATGTTCTTTGCGGGAAGCCGTCTTTTTGGAGAGTTTGCTCTGTTTTTTTGAAGCCGCTGAATTAGCCCCCGCAGGCTCCTTCTTGACAGCATACACCGGATAGTTCCTGTTGAGGGTAAATAGAAGGTATATTCCCATCAAGAAAGCCATGGCAAGATAGGCAGCCAAAAAATTAGGCTGCCCTATCGTAGCAATCACCCTTTCGTTAGTGACGACCCCGCCCCACATATAAGGATCGGCCCCGGCTCTTTGAAGTATCCCGTAAAGCCCCATTACAAGAGACGATATGAGCGCAAGCATCATGATCCTGCGCTTTTTTTCCAGGGTATCTATATAGTTTGCCGTCACAAAGAAAAGGACTACGTAATTCAGTATGGTTATAAACCCTTCATAACGGCCGTAAGACCCTATGAAGCTGATCCACACGTTTATTGAAACAAGCGTGGATGCGGCAACAACGGTAATGTATGTCAGAACGGGAATATCCAGCGGGGTCCTTATGAACTTATTGCCTTTTGAGGACAACAGTTTGGTTGCAATAAGACCGAGAACCATCAGGGTAAGGGCCCTTATCCAAGTGGCTTTGCTCAGCGAAAAAACTATGCCTATGCGCCTGTCAAAAAAAAGCGGCGCAAAAAGAACAAGCGCGTAAAAAGACACCTCTATGGCAAGGTCTAAATATTTTTGCAGTTTTTCAGGCATTTCCTACCTAACTTAGATGATACCAATTCCGGGACCGTTCTACAAGCCAAGTACAAGTATTAATATCCCAGATACCAGCGCCACAATTGCTCTCCCCAGAATACCGCAATAACGGCGGAGACCGCGAGATACGGCCCGAACGGGATCTCCTCCCCGCGTTTTTTAAGCCTGAGGGCCAAAAGAACTATGGAAACTGACGCACCTATAAGGAAAGAAAGAGCAACGGACAGTACCAGCCCTTTAACACCCAGAAAAGCTCCTATCATCGCCGCAAGAAGAACATCCCCCTCGCCCATTGCCTCTTTCTTATATATGAACCAGCCCATTGCACGGATAAGCAAAAATATCGCAGCTCCGGACAGCAGACCATAGATAGAGCCCGGCAGGGAACCCGAGTTGAGGCCGTACAATAGGCCTGCGGCTATACCGGAAAAGCTGAAATAATCGTGTATTGTCTGGGTTTCCAGGTCGGAAAAAGTTATGCCGACAAGTACCGACATCAGAAAAAACATTAAGATGCTGTCCATGGTCGCACCAAACCTGAGATAAACGCCAACGAACAGCAGCCCTGTAACGGCTTCCACTATCGGGTACCTGGCCGATATCCTATCGCCGCAATAACGGCATTTTGCCCTGAGTAAAACATAGCTCAATACCGGAAAAAGGTCCGGCACCGCAAGGCTGTGCTTGCATTTTGGACAATGAGAAGAGGGAAATATCACGGATTCGTCCTTGGGAAGGCGGCAGATGCAGACATTAAGGAAACTGCCGACAAAAAGGCCCAGAACAAATACGAACAGAAGTATAATCAAATCCATCAAAACCTCGATTACGTACGGGCGGGTCGCGACCCGCCCCTTCCATAATTTTTCACGATATCCAGATCCTTGTCCCCTCTGCCTGACAGGCAAACGGCGACAATTGCATTTTTTGAAAGTTTACCGCGCAGCTGTTTTAAATAGGCAATTGCATGGGAAGATTCAAGAGCGGGGATTATCCCCTCCTTTTCAGAAAGCATATGGAAAGCTTCTACCGCCTGCGCGTCACTCACGGTAACATATTTAACCCTTCCGATCGAGTTCAGATAGGAATGTTCCGGCCCGACCCCCGGATAATCAAGCCCGGCGGATACCGAATGCGTTGAAGCTATCTGCCCGTCACGTGTCTGCATGATACTGCTTAGTGTTCCGTGCAGCACTCCCGGCCTGCCACCCAAGATGGCGGCGGAATGCCTGCCTGTTCTTATGCCCGCTCCTCCGGCTTCGACACCTGCCAGGCCGACCTTGCTGTCATCAATAAATGGATAGAACATGCCGATAGAGTTGCTTCCTCCCCCAACGCAAGCCACGACCATATCGGGAAGACGTCCTTCGACCTTTAATATTTGCTTCCTTGCCTCTATTCCGATAACGGACTGAAAGTCCCTCACCATCACGGGATACGGGTGCGGACCGATACAACTGCCGATAATATAAAAAGTATCGCTTACGTTGGCCATCCAGTCGCGCATCGCTTCGTTCACGGCCTCTTTGAGCGTCCTTGATCCGGTATCGACCGGCCTTACTTCCGCCCCCAGAAGGTTCATGCGAAAAACATTGAGCGCCTGTCGCTTGATATCTTCCGAACCCATATAAACCACGCAATCCATGCCGAAAAGCGCTGCTACTGTTGCCGTGGCAACCCCGTGCTGGCCTGCCCCTGTCTCCGCAATGATCCTCTTCTTACCCATCTTTTTTGCCAGAAGTATCTGTCCGATGCAGTTATTGATCTTATGCGCCCCGGTATGGCAAAGGTCTTCCCTTTTTAGATATATCTTAAACCCGTATTCTCTGGAAAGCTTTTCGGCAAAATAAAGAGGGGTAGCCCTGCCGGCAAATTCTTTGAGGTAATAATCCAGCTCTTTTTTGAATTTCTTGTCTTTTCTTGAAGCAAAATAGGCATCTTTAAGTTCTTGAACGCACGGAACAAGCGTTTCGGGGACAAATGAACCCCCGAATTCTCCAAAATAGCCGTTCTTGTCAGGTTGCTTGTACTTCATGGATTTTTGACTATTATATCACGCACATATATAATTGTTCGTATAATGCCAGAGTATAATTTCCGCGAAATTGAAAAGAAATGGCAGGAGTATTGGGAAGCCGGCAAAGTCAATGAGGCGGCGAACCAAAGCAACAAACCAAAATTTTACGACCTTGTGATGTTCCCCTATCCGTCCGGCGCTATACATATGGGACACGTCAGGAACTATGCTATCGGGGATATTGTAGCAAGATACAAAAAGATGCGCGGATTCAACGTCCTGCATCCCATTGGCTGGGACGCCTTCGGCATGCCGGCGGAGAATGCCGCGATAAAAAACAGCTCTCATCCCAAGGATTGGACAGAAAAATGCATTGAGCAAATGAAAGTCCAGTTAAAAAGGCTTGGGCTCTCTTATGATTGGTCAAGGGAAGTGAACACGTCGAAGGAAGATTATTACAGATGGACGCAATGGATCTTCCTCCAGTTCTATAAAGCTGGACTCTCCTACAGGAAAAAGGCCACGATTAACTGGTGCAACAGCTGCGAAACCGTTCTTGCCAACGAACAGGCGAAAGAAGGAAGATGCTGGCGCTGCGACACAAAAGTCGAAGAAAAAGCGCTCGAACAATGGTTCTTTAAGATCACGGCGTACGCCGACAGGCTGCTCAAAGACATCAACAAGCTTGATGGCTGGCCGGAACCGGTAAAAATAATGCAGCGCAACTGGATAGGAAAAAGCCAAGGGACAAAGATAATCTTCAAGATCGAGAACTCCGACAAGACCCTTGAGGTATTCACAACAAGACCGGACACTTTGTTCGGGGTCACATATATGACCCTGGCCCCGGAAAATCCTCTGACACTTGAGATTTCGCATGCGAAATCTCAACGTGAGGCCGTAAAAAAATATATTCAAAAGACCAGAGAGGAAAAAACGACATCCAGAGAGGTATCGGATGAAAAGACCGGCGAATTTACAGGGGCCTTTGCTATTAATCCGGCAAATAACGAGAGAATCCCTATATGGACATCCGATTATGTCCTCATGGAATACGGCACCGGCGCAGTCATGGCCGTTCCGGCGCACGACCAGAGAGATTTTGATTTTGCCAAGAAGTTCGGGTTGCCGGTAAAGACAGTGATCGTTGCGGATATCGTTGATGTTCCGCATGCGGAACATCAACGCCTATCCGCCTTCACCGATCCCGGCATCATGGTTAATTCCGGCCGATTCAACGGAATGAAAAGCGATGATGCCAAAAATGCTATCACGAACTGGCTCGCCGAAACGGGAACCGCCCGCAGCGAAGTCCAATTCAAGCTCCGAGACTGGCTGATATCCCGCCAGAGATATTGGGGAGCCCCCATCCCCGTGATCTACTGTGAAAAATGCGGGGCCGTTCCCGTGCCTGAGGAAGAACTTCCCGTAAAACTCCCCTACGGAGTTAAATTTACGGGAGAAGGAGGCTCTCCGCTTTCAAAGTCGGAGGATTTTGTCGGCACAGTCTGCCCCGCTTGCGGCGGCAAAGCCAGGCGGGAGACCGACACTCTTGACACGTTCAATTGTTCATCATGGTATTTCCTGCGGTACATAAACCCGAAACAGCAGGACAAACCGTTCACTTTTGAAGACCTTAAATACTGGATGCCGGTCGACCAGTATATAGGAGGTATAGAACATGCAATATTGCATCTTTTGTATTCCAGGTTCTTCACAAAAGTACTTTTCGACCTGAAACTCGTCCCGGTGGATGAGCCGTTCAAGAACCTGCTGACTCAGGGCATGGTCGTAAAGGACGGAGCGAAGATGAGCAAGTCCAAAGGCAATGTTGTCGACCCAGATTACATAGTAGACAGATACGGGGCCGATACCGCCCGCCTTTTCATCTTGTTCGCCTCCCCTCCGGAAAGAGAGCTCGAATGGAGCGATGCGGGGGTGGAAGGAAGTTACAGGTTTTTGACAAGGGTATGGAGGCTGGTTACCGATGCTAATGTAAAGGCACAGGGCCCTGCGCCTCTTCCTGATATCACGAAAAAACTCCATAAGACCATAAAAGGCGTGACTGAAGACATAGAAAGATTTTCTTTCAACACGGCCATCGCCAAGATAATGGAACTTGCCAACACTATGCAGGGTAACGCCTTTGACAGGGGCGCCGCTGAAAAGCTCCTGCTTATGCTGCATCCCTTTGCTCCGCATATGACCGAGGAATTATGGCATGTTATGGGAAATAACAGCTCGATAACCGCTCAACCGTGGCCCGAATACAGCGAAGAACTTGCAAAAGACAGCGAAATAGAGATCCCCGTACAGGTTAACGGCAGGCTACGGGACAAGATAAGGGCGCAAGCCGGGATCACGGAAGAAAACGCCAAAGAACTTGCCCTGAACTCCGAAAAGATCAAACAGGCCATTGATGGAAAGACCATAGTGAAAGTAATATTCGCGAACGGCAGGCTTTTGAACATCGTTGTAAAATAGCCGCTTTCCCCTGGCCTTACCCTTTATATGATAAAATCGTAATTGGTGCCGGGCTCTTAACAATGCTGTTACTTGAGCCAAACCAAATATTCTACACCGCAATGCGATGCCGCATGAAAAAGGAGGATCATAATGTCCAAGAAAATAGAAGAATTCATGAAGAAGGTCCGCGATAAAAACCCCGGAGAGAACGAATTTCTTCAGGCCGTGCAGGAAGTGGTCGAGTCCATAATGCCTTACATAGAAAAGAACCCCAAATACCAGAACGCCAATATCCTTGAAAGGGTCGTCGAGCCTGAAAGGGTCATCCTTTTCCGCGTTCCCTGGACTGATGACAAAGGCCAGGTGCAGGTGAACAGGGGCTTCAGGATAGAGATGAACAGCGCGATCGGCCCATATAAAGGCGGGCTGAGGTTCCATCCCAGCGTGAACCTTGGGATCTTAAAATTCCTCGCGTTTGAACAGGTATTTAAGAACAGCCTTACCACGCTTCCCATGGGCGGCGGCAAAGGAGGGTCCGACTTTGATCCCAAAGGAAAATCCGACAACGAGGTCATGCGCTTCTGCCAGAGCTTCATGACAGAACTTCAGAGGCATATAGGCCCCAACACCGACGTCCCGGCCGGGGATATAGGAGTCGGCGGAAGGGAAATAGGATTCATGTTCGGGCAGTACAAGAGATTGAGAAATGAGTTCACGGGAGTGCTCACCGGCAAGGGGCTTAACTGGGGCGGAAGCCTGATCAGGCCCGAAGCTACCGGCTACGGATGCGTGTATTTCGCTCAGGAAATGCTCAAGACCCGCGGAGAGTCTCTCAAGGGCAAGGTCTGCGCTGTCTCCGGCTCGGGGAACGTAGCGCAGTATACCGTAGAAAAAGTGACCCAGCTGGGTGGCAAATGCGTCACACTTTCCGATTCAAGCGGATACATATACGACCCTGAAGGCATTGATGACAAAAAACTGGCCTTCATCATGGAACTTAAGAACGTGAAAAGAGGCAGGATAAAGGAATATGCCGAAAAGTTCAACTGCAAATTCACGGAAGGCAAGCGCCCGTGGAGCGAGAAGTGCGATATAGCTTTCCCCTCGGCTACACAGAACGAGATAGACGAAGCCGATGCAAAGACGCTGGTCAAGAACGGCTGCATGTGCGTATCGGAAGGGGCCAACATGCCTTCCACTCCGGAAGCCGTCGAAGTATTTTTGAACGCCAAGATACTCTACGGCCCGGGCAAGGCGGCCAATGCCGGCGGGGTCGCGACCAGCGGCCTTGAGATGAGCCAGAACAGCATGAGGCTGTCATGGGGCAGAGAAGAAGTGGACAAGAGACTCCATGAGATAATGGTCAACATCCATGAATCGTGCGTTAAATACGGCAAAGAAGGCGGATTCATCAATTACGTGAACGGCGCCAACATTGCCGGGTTCGTAAAAGTCGCCGATGCCATGATAGACCAGGGTGTTGTGTAAACCAACTGTCTGTTGTGTCCCAATGTAAGGGCGGGTCGCGACCCGCCCTTACCATTGTTATGCGTGTTAACATTGTAATATGCGAGACCAAATCGAAAAGATCCTGCCTCTAGTCTCAAAACCTGCCAGATATATCGGCAACGAACTAAATTCTATCCACAAGCCTCATGAAGACAAGATCAGGATAGCTCTCTCCTACCCCGACAACTATGAGATCGGGATGTCCAATCTGGGCCTCCAGATCCTTTATCACATACTCAACCAAAAAGCGGATATCGTCGCAGAGAGGTTCTACGCCCCATGGCCTGATATGGAAGACAAGATGAAAGCTAGCGGCATCCCGCTGTTTTCTCTGGAATCATGGACTCCGGTAAAGGATTTTGACATAATAGGATTCTCTGTACAGAACGAGCTGACATACACAAATCTTCTCAATATGATAGCCCTGGCAGGCCTGCCGCTGATGAGTAAAGACAGAAAAGACGGCCAGCCCATTATCATCGCCGGAGGGGCCTGTACAAATAATCCTGAACCCCTGGCAGATTTTGTAGACGCGTTCGTCGTCGGCGACGGCGAAGAGGTTATATTGGAGATTGCGGATACCTATAAACGTTATATACCGGGAAAACCCGTAGATGGCGCGCATGCGCGCCATCTACTATTATCCGCATTATCCAACATCCCCGGCGTATACGTCCCAGGTCATAACAAATTCAACAACGTCAAACGACGGATAGTAGATGATATTAACACCATCGATTATCCCGCCGCCCCGATAGTCCCTTTCATAGAGATAATCCACGACCGCGCGATGGTAGAAATAATGAGAGGCTGCCCGCGGCGCTGCAAGTTCTGCCAGGCCGGGGCGGTGAATAAGCCCGTGCGGCTGATGAAGCCGGAAAGGATCGTGGAGCTTGGGAAAAAACTCGCGGCAAATACCGGCTTTGAAGAACTCTCTCTTGTATCTCTCTCCAGCAGCGACCATCCAAAGCTGGGACAGGCGGCCGAAGAACTGATAAAGGCCCTTTCCCCAAAAAGGATATCCCTCTCGCTGCCGTCACTGAGAGCGGACACGCTGGACGAAAATACCGCCAGGCAGATGACAGCCGTGCGCAGCAGCGGGTTCACTATAGCCCCGGAAGCGGGGACGCAGCGTCTCAGGGACCACATATGCAAAGACCTCACCGAAGAAAAGATCCTGGGATCGATAAGGTCCGCCGCAGCCGGAGGGGCCAACAGAATAAAGCTCTATTTCATGATCGGACTGCCGACTGAGACTCAAGACGACCTGGAAGGCATAGTTGACCTGGCTTACAAGATAATTAAAGAGGCAAAGTCGTCTAATCCGCGTTCAAAGATAACCGTAAACGTATCCACCTTCATACCCAAAAAAGGGACAGCTTTTGAGAACGAAAAGATGATATCCCTAAAAGAAACGCTTCAAAAACAGCAATTCCTAAAAGACACCCTTAAACACAGAAGCATAGACCTGAAATGGCATGACCCGATGATGAGCCAAATAGAAGGCGTCTTCGCAACAGGGGGAAAAGAGGCCGGAAAGATACTCCTTCGGGCTTATGAGCTGGGCTGCAGGTTCGACAACTGGTCGGAATATTTCAACCGGGAAAAATGGGAGACGGCAATTGCAACGCATACGGATAAAATATAAGAAGGAACTGAAATTCATAGGACATCTAGATATGGTCCGCCTGTGGGAGCGGGCCCTGCGCCGCACCGATCTGCCGTCAGCGTACTCGGAAGGCTTTAACCCCAGGCAAAAGCTGTCGTTCGGGCCGCCGCTGCCTCTCGGCTTTACATCGGACTGCGAATATCTGGACATCTATCTGGAAAGATGGACAAACCCCCTGGCCGTAAAAGACCAGCTTAACGATGTTCTCCCGCCCGGTATAGAGATAACGGAAGCCGTGAACGTCTTTCTGGCAAAAGCTTCCCTGACCGCGGAAATAAGGACCGCGGCTTACACGACAAAAGCTCTCGGCGATCTGAACTCCCGCATAAAAGACATCCTCGGCTCAAAAGAGATCGTCGTAAAGCGCAAGGATAAAGAGCTGAATATCAGGCCGATGATCAGAGAGATCGCTCAAAACGGAGATACGCTGGCTGTGGCGGTCCAATGCGACAATTTCGGATCATTGAAAGCCCAGGAACTTATCGGGCTCTTCGGGAATGCCGCGGACCCGTCATTTAAGAGGATCGCTCTTTACTGACCCCTCCGCTCCCCTATGTGCATCCATCTGACACGGGCAGTGTCCGCGAACATCCTGATCGGATCGGTCAGCGTGTTTACTTTCGATTTCGGCGAATCTGTCCAGATTATCGGCACTTCGGCTATTTTGTATCCTAGTTTGTTCGCCAGGTACAGAGCCTCCACATCAAAAGCAAATCCGTCCAGTTTCTGCCGGATAAAAACATCCGCAGCCGCATGCCTCGTAAAAGCCTTGAACCCGCACTGGGTATCTTCAAAGTTCAGGCCCGAAAGCCATTTCACAAAAAAATTGAACGTGCGCCCCATCATTTCCCTGTGCAGAGGCTGATGCAGCTTGATCTCCGCGCCCTTGGCCGAACGCGAACCGATCGCCACATCAAAACCGGACTCAAAAGCGTTTTCCAGCTTGTCAAACTCGGATATAGGGGTCGAACCGTCTGCATCCATGAACAAAGCTCTGTTGGCCGTGCTCGCCAGCATGCCCTGTTTAACGGAAAATCCTTTGCCGATATTGGGTCTTTCTGGAGTGATCGATAAATATCTGTTGTTGCCGAAGCTTTGCACCACTTCGCGCGTATTATCGGTGCTTCCGTCATCAACTACTATCAACTCTAGCCGGTCATGCGGCCTGGACAAAAAATGATCAAATACGCTCTCGATCGTAGGCCTTATCCTCTCGGCTTCGTTATATGCCGGTATTATCACAGAATAAAGGGGTCCGATAGCGGTAAGCCTGTGCATTCTGCTCCAGTCCAGCGCCTTTGTTCTGGCCAAGGACAGGTCAGTTTTTGCATGCGGAACAGAAGATCTCAAATAAATCATTTTAGTCCAACCCTTTTACAACCATCTCATTGGACTGGCTGGGAACTATGACGCTGTTCTTAAATGACGAAGCTCCGCTTGCCATGCGGGAATATTCTCCTCCTGTATCCAGATGAAAAACGTTCGCTTTCCCTCGCTTTCTGAACCCGCCGCCTACTATACAATTTTCAAACACCATGTCACTGACCTCGTACTTCAGGCCGTCTCCGCGCATCCCAAGCCCGAGCGCAGAACGGTCGGGCCATAATACCGAACCGCTTATACATGCCCCTTTTCCTATCCTCCAGGCCATTCCCGACGGAGCCCCGTTTATCACTGAATTGATTATTGTGGCACCTTCTTCAACGATTACATTGTCTCCAATGTAGCTTGGCCCCACCACCGTGGCCCCGCAGCTGATAGAAGAGCCTTCTCCCATCCATATCCGGTTGCCATTTGTGTCCAGATGCGAATTTCCGGCTTTTTTAGGCCACCAGGAAAAATCATGGGCTTCTTCAAATCCCCCCCGCTCGAACAATACTTCATGATTCGATTCAAGAAGCGAGGACAATGTGCCGTCATCAGCCCAAAGCCCCCCCAAAAGATAACCAAAAAAGCCGTGCGGATCCGAAGGGGTCTTTTGCGCGTACAGCTCGGGGTGATGGACGATCATATCGGCAAATATATGTTTTGCCCAATCGCTGAAATTAGGGTTGACCTGGCCTTCCTGTATCGCTCCTTTTTTCAGGAGCCTTTCCGAAAAAACGCCCAATCTGAAGTGCCGGCCCTGGTCATCTGTATAATCGTTATGATATGCGGAGCTGTTCCTGTTGGTTTCGACCTGAACATCCCCATGGACCAGTTCAAACAGTCTTCTTGAAAAGATGTATATAGAAGCGTTGTTCAGATTGCTCTTTGCATCCGGATTCTTTTCTTCAAATCCTATTATCGGCGCGTATTTCCCGCCCCTGTATGAGATATTCTTATCGCCGTTCCTATATTTATCGCCATGCCTCATGACAGTTCCAAACCTTCCTACCTGGGTCCACGGAACAGGAGACAATCCTATTGACACTAAAGCATTGTGAGAAATATGAGCGTCAAGCATGTCGGAAATGTCTGCATCCGCCCTTATATCTGCGGACACGACTATATACTGATCAGAATTACCCCTGACAACTCCGCGGTCATTTGCAGACATGTCCTGCAGCCATCCGCGAACAAGACATCCGGCCGTATCGAGATTATGCTCTTTTTGATGCTCCCAGAAAAAGCTGGCGCCTGGCCCCTGCCTCAATGGCCTCATGTTAGAGCCATAGTATGCCCTTATGTCTTCAGGCATATACATAAGAGCCATCCCTATATCTTCTACCCCGCAGGAAGAAGCCGCTCTTTGCGCCAGAGGCAGCATCAGAGGCATCCCAGCAAGAGGCGCCAGAGGTTTGGGCATTGCGTTTATATTTACACTGCCAAGGTTAAGAGCTCTTTTCCTCATGTCCTGAGCCGGCACCCCCGGCCTTGCGGTAAGGGGATAAAGCCTTGAGCCAAGGCCTCCGGCCAAGCTCATCATTGCGATCCTAGGGGAAGCAGTCATAAACACCTCCGTTTTCGACACACAAATACTCAATTACTTATCGCCATATTTTGATTGAAATTTCAACAAATAACTGTCGAGATAACAATGAAATGGCAATCTCGTATACCGCCGCAAATACCAAGCGTGTTTTTATGCCGCTGCTTTCTATCCCACAGCTGCGCTCACGAAATGCTCGGGATTTCGGATGCGGCAATCTGGCCGCTTTCAGAGAGACAGTCAGAATTGCTTCCGCATCGGGAATAAATGCGCTTTGTATAGCCCCTGTAAATGAGACGGAACCTGAACTGGCAAGCCTCTTCAGCAGATCGAGCAACAACGCTTTAAGCACAAGGATCGTCGCTTTGGATAGAATACCGGAGATAGCAGGCGCCCCAAAACTAAAAGGATCGCTTGACACGGCACTTGCAGCGCACAGCAATGGTACTTCAGGCAGAAAAATGAACATCCCCCTCGTAGAAAGGGAGAACAACCGGTTCCTGATGGAGGCATATGAAATATTCCTGGAAAGAACGGGAAAGAACGGAAGAAAAGCAGATGCCGCGGCTTTTGCCCAGGAACAGGGATGGTGGTTAAAGCCTTACTCTGCCTTTAATACTTTGAAAAGACTGCTGCACCCCGCCGCGCCGGAAACCTGGGATCCCGCGTTTTTCGACCTTTCATGCGGCAAGACAAAGACTTTCCTGAACAACGGAGAGGCAAAATATCTGCGCGGTTTTTACGAGTTCTCCCAGTTCGAGGCAGACCGTCAGCTGAGATCTGCTTTAAAATACGCTCATGACGTCGGAATAGAAGAGATAGAACTTTTGATGGGAGTCGGGGTGTCAAGGATAAGCGCCGAAGCTTTCTTGATGGGAGACATCTACGACAGGTTCAGGCAGATAGGATGCCTTCCCGAACCTGAGAACGGATATCCTCTCCAGCTCTGGGGATTCCCGGCAGAAAGACCCGAAAACCCCGCCACTCTCGACTTTAAAGTGCGGAGTTTGCAGCATATGCAGGAATTAGGATTTGACAGAATATCCCTCGATCATGCGGCAGGGCTTTTAGGGGGATATTTTACATTCCCGGTGTATGATGAAGCCCGGCTCGGATCAGGACAGTTCAGAGTTTTGATAGCTGAAGATCCTTCTGATGCGCGATATGCGATAGACAGATGCAGATGGGACTGCGATGGAAAAGACGCGAACGGTCACGCTAATACGGTATTGTCTTCTATCCTCGAACGGGTCCCGGGCATGAAACTCTCTGCCGAAACCGTCGGAGATTATGAAAGAAGAACTGCCGCCGAGTCGTCCATAAGCCAAGCAATAGAAAGCGGGCACGATATCACTCTTATGGAAGCTCTGCCATGGTGGCAACCGGAACAGAACTCGACCCTTCACGACTATTCAGACCATGACCGATTGAGCCTAACCCATGACATGCCGGCGCTGACGGCGCTTTTGACCGGCCGCGTAGGAGATCATGTTTATCCCTGGATAAATGGCGGTTCGGTCTCTGGACTTTTAAATAGATTCGGGATACTTTCTCCTCAAGTGAACGCTCCGCTTGATATATCTGAACTAACTCCGGAATTCATGTTCGAAGTGATGAGAAGGATCTGCTGCGGATCAAGTGCGGGAACTGTAAGTATGCCGCTGGCGACTCTGCTCAATTTTAAAAAAGATCTCATCGACGGCGGCAAATGGCAGTGCATCAACATACAACCCGGGACTGAAGGAGTTGTCGATGAAGCGGTTAATAAAGTAGGCAATTTCTTACAAAGAATGCCCGAGATAGAAAATCTGGAAGGTCTTGAAAACCTTATAGGCGTATTAGCGTCCCGGAAGCCTGAATTTTTTGACCCGCCTTTTGATCTAATGCCGGTAAACCCAGATGACAGGTTCAGATGCCAGGTAAGGAAAGCCGGAAATTCAGTCGCTTATCAGGCCGCGGACGGAAGATGGACTGTCTGGGCTCCCCAATCCGGCGAAAAACCCATATGGGAATTAGCGTTTGCATATTCGGGCTGCGACGTTCTTGGCGAACACGGAGACAAAGCATGGGCAGCTTATCCTATGGGACTCCTTGAATTTCATGAGAGTAGAGACTATATTTTCCTGGATCTTTCCGGAAACGTAAAGCCACAGACATTTTCAGGATGGGAACTTGTCGGGGGGTCTCTTCCGATAGGACTTAATCCTTCATGCAACAGGCACCACTTCGTAGTACTGGAACAATAAAAAAACCGCGGGCAACTCTGCCCGCGGCATATTCTCCTTTTAGATTTGAGCTTACAGGCGGTCGGTGCTCATTTACATCATGAACAGCATTTCGGCATAGACCGGGACCGGCCAGATATCATTTGGCACCATTTTCTCCAGCGCATCGACCGAGGTCCGGACCTTGCCCATCGCGTCAATAAGCTTATCAGCGCCGTGCGCCTTCTCCAGGGCGGAAACGGCCTTGTAAAGGTTCTCTGTCTCGGAGCTCATTGCTTCAAGACTGGCAACGGCGCCTTTCATATCGCTGTCTGCCACTGCCTTGATCGATCCCGCAAGCTCAGTCTGCGCCCTGACGGCGGCCGGGATGAACATGGTCTTTGCCATGGTCAGCGTTACGCCGGCCTCGATCTCGATCGTCTTATCGTAAGCTTCGTTATATATTTCAAATCGTGAATGCAGCTCTTTTTCAGAAAGCACGCCGTATTTACTGAAGAGCTTTTTCGCCTTTTCCGTATTGAACGCCTTGAGAGCGTCCGGTTTTTTCTTGACGTTAGGCAGGCCGCGTTTTTCGGCTTCCTTCGCCCATTCCTCTGTATAATTGTCACCGTTATACAGGATACGTTTGTGCTTTTCAATGATGCCCGCAAGTATCTTTTGCAGCGATTCGTTGAAATTCCTGCCTGCTTTCACGTCGGCCTCCAGTTTTGTGCAGATCTCATCGAGCGCTTCCGCCACGATAGTATTCAGCGCAACGTTAGACCCCGCACAGCTCTGATTGGAACCGACGGCACGGAATTCGAATTTATTGCCTGTGAACGCGAACGGCGACGTGCGGTTGCGATCTGTATTACCTCGGGGCAGCGCCGGAAGAGTATCGACACCCAGGCTGATCTGCCCGCCGGTCTTGGAGCTCTTGGCCCCGCCTTTTTCGATCTGATCGATTATATCCGTGAGCTGGTCGCCAAGGAATATGGAGATGATAGCCGGAGGGGCCTCATTGGCACCCAGACGGTGATCATTACCGGCGGTTGCGACCGTCGCGCGCAGGATGTCGGCATGCGTATCGACAGCTTTCATCAGCGCGCAGATCATTGTCAGGAATAATGCGTTTGAATGAGGATTGTCCCCGGGAGAAAGCCAGTTCTTGCCGTCAGGACCGCAAAGCGACCAGTTGTTATGCTTTCCCGAACCGTTGACGCCGGCAAAAGGCTTTTCATGCAGCAGGCAGACGAGACCGTGCTTTTCCGCTGTTTTGCGCAGCACTTCCATCGCGATCATATTATGGTCGACAGAAAGGTTCAGTTCCTCAAATACCGGCGCCATCTCGAACTGGGCCGGAGATACCTCGTTATGCCGCGTCTTTGACGGCACGCCCATTTTCCAAAGCTCGGTATCCAGGTCCTGCATAAAAGCCAGCACTCTGGTCTTGATAGCTCCAAAATAGTGGTCTTCCATCTGCTGGTGTTTCGCCGGTTTGCTTCCGAAAAGCGTGCGCCCGGTCTGCTGAAGATCAAGGCGCGCATCGTAAAAAGCTCTGTCAACAAGGAAATATTCCTGCTCTGCGCCAAGCGTCGCATAAGCTTTCTGCTTTATCGGTATGCCGAAAAGCTTGGCCATACGGTCAGCCTGCGCTGCGAGCGCTTTCATTGAACGCAGCAGAGGCGTCTTTTTGTCCAAAGCTTCGCCGTGATAGCCTACGAAAACCGTAGGGATACAGAGGGTATTGTCCTTAATGAATGCCGGGCTGCCGGGATCCCAGCCGGTATAGCCGCGGGCCTCAAATGTGGCACGCAGTCCTCCTGACGGAAAACTGGAAGCATCCGGCTCGCCCTGGGTCAGTTCTGCACCGGAAAATTTGCAGACTACCGACCCTTCCCCGTCAGGCACTATGAAAGAATCGTGTTTTTCCGCGGTCGATCCGGTCAGCGGCTGGAACCAGTGCGTATAGTGGGTCGCACCCTTAGAAACAGCCCAATCTTTCATGGCTTCCGCCACCTCATCCGCGATCCCCGCGTCAAGTCTCTTCCCTGTCTTGATCGTCGCCACAAGCGATTTATAGGTCGCCTCGGACAGGCGTTTGCGCATCAATTTCATGCTGAAAACATTTTCGCCGTATAATTCAGTAAGACTTGTCATCATGTTTCTCCTTTCCTTATCTATAGTTTACATCAAACCGGACACAAACTAAAATAAACATCCTTGTTCATCTATTTTGAATAAGCCCCGGACTGACTTTGTCAGGGACCGTTATTCAGCGCTTACAGGACCTTCATGGTTTTTATCCTATCGCCTTGCTTCCCCTCTCCCCGGTCCTTATCCTTATGCAGTCAACCATATCCATGACCATTATTTTCCCGTCGCCTATGGAGCCCGTCTTTGCACCCTTTATTATTGCTTTTATGGTGGGCTCTACATAATCATCATTGACAGCGATCTCAAGGCGTATTTTCTTCAAAAGATTTATATCGCTTATGACTCCTCTATATGTTTCCGTATAGCCTTTCTGCTGTCCGCAGCCCAGCGCATTGGTAACAGTCATCTTATATACCTGCGCATCAAACAGCGCTTTTTTCACATCCGTCAGCTTGTGCGGCTGGATCATCGCTATTATAAGTTTCATCGTCTTTCTCCTTTCTTTCCCTTACTGGGTACTAAAGACCTGGAAGCCTGCATAAGACTCCATCCCGTGTTCGCCTATGTCCAGACCTTTGAGCTCCTCATCCCTGCTTACCCTAAGCCCTATGAAAAGATCTATCATCTTGAATACAAATCCCATAGAAAGCGCTACAAAAAGTCCGGCGGCAGCAACACCAAGCAGCTGGGTGCCTAGCTGTGCAAACCCTCCGCCGTACAAAAACCCGTCGCCGGCCAGTCCCAGGGCTTTTTGACCGAAGATCCCTATTGACAGAGTTCCCCAGATACCGTTAACTCCGTGCACCGGGAACGCTCCTACCGGGTCATCGATATGCAGTTTATCCAGCACCACTACAGCCGTCACAACAAGAAGTCCGGCAACGGCCCCGATGGTGATAGCGGCCCAAGGTTCAATAAAAGCACAAGGGGCGGTAACCGCAACAAGCCCGGCAAGGGCACCGTTCATTGCCATTGAAAGGTCCGGCTTGCCGAATAGTTTCCAGACCAAAGCCATCGCCACTATACCTCCCATAGCCGCGGCAAGATTGGTATTTATGGCGATCCTGCCTATTAAAGAGCCGTCGCCCACTGCAAGAGTCGATCCGGGATTGAACCCGAACCAGCCGAACCACAATATAAACACTCCCAGAGAAGCCAAAGGAATGGAATGACCGGCTATTACATTAGGGGACCCGTCCTGATTGAATTTTCCTATCCTTGCGCCAAGCATGATGGTTCCGACCAGCGCGGCAATTCCTCCGGTAAGATGCACAACTGTGGACCCCGCGAAATCAGCAAAACCTATCTGCGACAGCCATCCGCCTCCCCATATCCAGTGTCCGACTATAGGATATATAAGAGCGGATATTACGAAAGAATATATCAGATAAGCCTGGAATTTCATCCTCTCCGCCATTCCTCCGGCAACTATCGTGGCAGCAGCTCCGCAAAAAGCAGCCTGGAACAGCCAGAAGGCGAACAAAGGTATGGAAACCGGGGACTCAGCCCCCATAAGGAAAAAGCCTTTCAGTCCGAACAAACCGTTCCCGGGACCGAACATGATCGCATAACCGAACATGAAGAACCCGAGAGACGCCATGCAAAAATCAAGAAAATTCTTGGTAAGTATATTGCAGGTGTTCTTTGCCCGTATGAACCCCGCCTCCACCATTCCGAATCCGGCCTGCATGAAGAATACCAGGAACGCAGAGATCAGAACCCACATCGTATCTATGCCGGTCTTAAGAGTTGCAAGTGTTTCCATGATACTCATCCTTTCCTTGAAGCGTTCTCATGCTGACATACAGCAATAATCCCGCCGCAATGTTTTTTTCGAAAATACGGGAAATATCCTCGATCTCATATCCAAAAAGGCACATTTTTGTATGTTTTGAAGTCATTTCTTTACATTTTTGTATCTTTTTGTCTGGAATTATCATTTGCCTAATACCTCCCGGTTATCCTGCGCTCTGCTATATCTTTAAAATGCCGTAAAGAGAGAACGCCGACATCATTGTGGTCGTTGTCGGTGAAGATGTGTTCACGTTCACGACAGGCACGCCTATTCCGAGCGTAATGCTGTCGTTAACGGGCTGTTCTACGGCAAACAGCAGGCTTAAGTCATAAACAGTATCTCCCGCGGCCGGTATCGTGGCCTGCACTCCCAATCCCCAATACCCCTTGAACACGTCCGCGTAAATTACCGAGCTTGTACCGCCGGAATTGGAAGCCAGAGAAGCCGCTACATCGACCACAGTCCCTTCCGCGACATCGAACCTGAGCCCCCCGATCGTATTTGCCGCGTTAGCGTACAGATACATTGAAGCGTCGGCAGAAACAGCAAACACCAGCATAAGCAGGCATACAGACATCAGGCCGGTAAACTTTTTCATCCCTTTTCTCCCTTCATATTTTTCCCCGGGCTTCGCATATTTTGCCCGATCCCGGGGTGCTGCACAACAAACAGCAATTATGCCGCCGGAGCCGGCAGCAGGAAAAAATACGTTATTTTTGGCGTAAGATCGGCATTTTGAGGAAATACAGAACCGGAGCGCAGACAGCGCAATCTACATTTTTGTAACTTATGGACGGATATGATACGATTTTGTGGGAAAACTACCGTTTAAACTTCTTGAAGTCGATCCCGTACTGGTCGATCTTGTAGCCTATTATCCGCTCAGTCGTCTTAAGAAGCTCGGCAGCGCGGGTCTTATTGCCGCTTGTGGTCTTGAGGGCGTCGGAGATTATCTCTTTTTCATATTTGTCTACAAGGGCTTTCAGGGAATCGTCGATCTGCGTCCTGGATGTTTCAGGGGTCTGCAGCGTGGGGGGAAGATGATGCGCATAAACGACCTCTCCTTCACACATGAGCACAGCGCGTTCAATAGTATTTTCAAGCTCCCTGACATTTCCCGGCCAGTGATAGCTCATAAGCGCATCAATAGCCGGCGTGGATATCCTTTTTATGGTACGTTTGTTCATCCTGGAATACTTTTCTAGAAAGTGTTCCGCAATAAGCAGGATGTCGTCCTTGCGCTCGCGAAGCGGGGGGATATATATCGGGAACACATTAAGACGGTAATAGAGATCCTCCCTGAATTTTCCGTCCTTTACCGCTTTTTCCAGGTCTATGTTGGTGGCCGCAATGATCCTGACGCTGCACTTGACCGACTGGGTCCCTCCCAGACGCTCAAATTCGCGCTCCTGGATCACCCTAAGGAGTTTTACCTGGGTGGCGGCGCTTAGATCCCCGATCTCGTCAAGAAATATCGTCCCGCCCTCTGCCATCTCAAACCTGCCCGCTTTGCGCTCGAACGCGCCGGTGAACGCCCCTCTCTCATACCCGAACAGCTCCGATTCGATAAGGTTCTCGGGAAGGGCCGCCATATTCACCTTGATGAAAGGTTTTTTAGCCCGCAGGCTGTTGTAGTGTATCGCGTGGGCCACCAGCTCCTTGCCCGTGCCGGACTCGCCCCTTACCAGAACAGTGGCGTCGCTTTTTGCCACGCGCGCGATCATCTCAAATACTTCTTTCATCCTGTTGCTGCGCCCGACAATGTTCTTGAAGCTGTATTTGTCCTCAAGCTCTTGCCTGAGGCTGATATTCTCCTCGATAAGCCTGTCTTTTTCCGCCTGGATCAGCTGGCGCATTTTGACGGACTGGCCGATCATCGAAGAAACTATCGAAAGGAACCTGACGTCTTCGTCCAGAGGGGTATCCGGGTCAAAAACCTTGTCGACCGAAAGGGCTCCTATTATGCTCTTGCCTATCTTCACCGGCACGCAGATAAAAGAAATGTCCTTCTTTTTGAGGCCTTTTCTCGCCCCTGTCCTGTTTAGGAAAAGCGGCTCCTCGCCTATCTTGGGGATCACCGCTGATTTCCCTGTCTGGACGACCGTACCGGTGATCCCTTCTCCCAGCTTGTACTTGCCCCTGCTTTTCTCGGCGTCGGTAAGCCCGTGCGCAGCTTCTATTAGAAGCTCGCCTGTCTTTGGATTGAGGACGGAGATAGTTCCGCGGGTCATGCCCAGATGCAGGTCCAGGTTCTCCAGGATGGAGCGCATAGATCTTTCAATATCAAGCGACAGGCTGAGCGATTGGCTCACGTCGTACAGCGTGGACAGCTCCTGGACCTTGCGCTTTAAAAGCCCCTTTTCAGCCATAAGAGGATTATACAACACAAGGCCCTGGCATTCAATCAGGTTCCTACAATTTTGTCAAGTACCCCTTTTTTAAACAAGTTGTAACTCCCTTGATCTGTTAGTTAGCAAGTACCTCTGGGCGAATGTTTCCGGAGGGCATCTTAGGGCTGTATGGATCCTCTCGTGGTTGTAATAATAA
>Ga0209096_1002022_pt1 | contig 20518 bp, 22 predicted proteins | sample AD_UKC034_MetaG_FD_184407 | JGI IMG/M metagenome (GOLD analysis project Ga0209096, IMG submission 184407) | Active sludge microbial communities of municipal wastewater-treating anaerobic digesters from USA - AD_UKC034_MetaG (SPAdes) (version 2) | ecosystem: Engineered > Bioreactor > Anaerobic >... | reverse complement strand
CTCGCCGCGCGCGTCCACGCGCGGCACGGCCTCGACCGTCATCGCGTCGGCCACCGCGTCCTGCATCACGTAGCCCACCGGCGACAGCAGCACCGAAAGCACGAACCAGGCCTCGATCGGCATCACCGCGCGCATCGCATCCGGGCTGCCGATCAGCCCGATCATGATCAGCAGGCTGGCGGCGATCAGGCTGGCGCCCAGGTAGACCAGCCCGGCCTTGTGCCGCCACATCAGGTCGACCAGGTGGCCGATCGGCATCTTCAGCGCCCACGGGATGCCCGCCCAGAAGCCGAGCGCGGCGAGGAAGGCGGCCGACAGGCCGAGGTAGTCCTTGACGAAGAAGGTGCCGACGATGCCGGTGAGGCCGGACACTCCCGCCGCGCAATACACCATCAGCGGCGGCAGGTAGGAGAGCCGCATCTCGCGGCCGAGCTCGAGCAGGTTGCGGTCGATCCAGCGGTAGAGGGCGTGCAGCACGGGGTCGGTCTCTTCGTCGTCGGGTCGGGTTGTGAGGGTTCTCGCAGCGGCGCGCGCGCCCGGGCCGGGCTCAGCCCGCGAACAGGCGCTCCACCCAGGGCATGATCCAGGGCAGGGACACCGCGGTGATCAGACCGTTCAATCCCATCGCCAGCGCGGCGAAGGCGCCCGCCTGCTCGCTGACCTGGAAGGCGCGCGCAGTACCGATGCCGTGCGAGGCGATGCCGATCGCGAAGCCGTGCACCGCGTGGTCGCTGACGTGCAGGCGGCGCATCACGCCTCGCCCGAACACCGCGCCGATGATGCCGGCGCTGATCACCAGCACCGCGGTGAGCGAGGGCAGGCCGCCGATGCGCTCGGCCACGCCCATCGCGATCGGCGTGGTCACGCTCTTGGGCGCGAGCGACATCAGCGACTCGCGGCTGCCGCCGAGCAGCGCGCCGATGCCCCAGGCCGACAACGCCGCGGTCAGCGAGCCGGCGACGAGCGCGATCAGCAGCGGCCCGGCCATCGACTTCAGCCGCGGCCACTGCGCATGGAGCGGGATCGCCAGCGCGACGGTGGCCGGGCCGAGCAGGAAGTGCACGAACTGCGCGCCGTCGAAATAGGCCTGGTAGGGCGTGCCGGTGGCGAGCAGCAGGCTGGCGAGGATGGCCACGCTGATCAGCACCGGGTTGGCGAGCGGATGGAAACCGACGCGCTTGTAGATCCAGAACGCCGCCTGGTAGGCGAGCAGGGTCAGTGTCAGGCCGAGCAGCGGCGAGGTGGATAGATAGACCCAGATCTCCTCGAGGTTCGGGTTCATTGGGCGGCCTCCGTCGTCGCCTTGGCGCGCTTGTGGGTGAGCGCCTTGAGCACCAGCGCGGTCACCGCGAGCGCGAGGAAGGTGCTGAGGAACAGCGCCACCAGCAGCGGCAGCCATTCGGCGGCGATGCGCTCGCCGTAGATCACGATGCCGGTGCCTGCGGGCACGAACAGCAGCGACAGGTGCTGCAGCAGCTGGCCGGAGGTCTGGCGCAGGCCTTCGCCCGGGCCGCCGCGGATGAGCAGCGCGAGGAAGAGCAGGGCCATGCCGATCACCGGGCCGGGGATCGGCAGCGCCAGTGCGCGGGCGATGACCTCGCCGGCGAGCTGGAAGACGAGGAGCAGGGTGAGGGCGGCGATCATGGTCGGGATCCTTCGCGAGGGCTCTGGAAGGGGGGCGTACGGGCGCGCCGAGGGGGCGGGCGAATCGACTTTACAGCAGCGCGTGGCCGACCGCGCGCACCGCGATGCCGACCACGGCCCCGAGCGCGGCCGGCTTCCACACCGCAGCCACGCGGCGGCCGGCGGAGATCAGCACCGCCACCCCGGCAACATCAAATGGGTGAATCAGGAAGCCGGCGTTCGAGTTCAGGGTGGCGACGGTGGTCGTGCCCGCCTTCAGCATCTCGTCCATCACGCCCATCATCGCGGTGCCGCCGGCGATGTACTTGGTCAGCGTCAGCAGGATCAGCGCGGGGTCGAGCTCGAAGACGCGCAGCAGCGGGGCGAGCAGCGCGGTGAGCGCATCGATGCCGCCGCTCGCGCGCAGCGCCATCACCGCCACCAGCGCGAGCACCAGCATCGGGATCGCGCCCACGGAGATCTTGAAGGCCTCGGCGCCGGCGCGGTTGATGACGTCGAGCACGCCCTTGGCGTCGTCGGCGACGCGGTGGTGCAGGGTCTCGTCGAGCGGCGCCTCGGCTGCCGACAGGCCGCGGCCGAAGCCGTGGTAGGTCACCGCCGCCGCGGCCAGGCCGCCGATCACCGACAGCACCAGCGCCGGCCCGAAGGCGAGCCCCATCGCGGCCATCGGGAAGGTCACATTGGCCTGCGCCATCGCCATCACCATCGCCAGCGTGGCGGCGAGGTGGCGGTCGGAGGCGCCGCGGCCTTCCATCATGGTGAGCGTGGCCACCGGCGCGGCGAAGCTCACCAGGTTGATCTGCAGCGCGGCGAACACCCCCAGCCCGGTGAGGCCGAGCGGACGCAGCAGCGGCGCCAGGCGGGCCACCACCCAGTCGAGCACGCCGCGCGCCTCGAGCAGGCGCATCAGCGACAGCATCACCACCATGATCGGCAGCAGCACGAAGAGGGAGAGCTCGACGCCGGAGCGGCCGGCTTCGAGGATGATGCGGGTGAGTTGGTCCATCGGTGCGAGAGCTGGGATTTGCTGCAGTGCAAAAGCGAAATGATATCGTGTCCGGCGGGATGCCGGCGCGGCTGGCGCAGACTCTGCGGCGATGCGCCGTTCCGTCCCCCGAGCCTTCCCGGACCTGTGCTTTCCCGTCCCTACGCTGCCACGTCCGTCGCGGCGCGCGCGCCACCCTGGCGGAACACCCTCACGCCGCCGAGCACGCCGGCGATCAACAGCACGATGCCTGCGCTCTCGGCCAGGCCCGGCCAGCGTCCGTACCACAGGAAGGCGTAGAGCAGCGCGGCGAGCGTCTCGAACACGATCAGCTGGCCCACCAGCGCCGCCGGCAGCAGGTGGCTGGCGCGGTTCCACAGCAGGGTGCCGAGCCAGGACGCGGCCAGCCCGAGCAGGATGCACATGCCGACGAAGGCCTCGGGGCGGGGGCCGAGCGGCCACGCGAAGCCCGGGCCGCCGGGCGCGAGCCGGGTGTCCCACAGCCAGTAGCCGATGCCGGCGACGATCGCCACCGGCAGCGTCGCCAGCCCCTGCGCGGTCGCCCACGCGCGCGCCAGCCCGGCGCCGCGGGCGCGCAGCCAGCGGCTGTTGCGGATCGGATACCAGGTCCAGCAGCCGAGTGCGAACAGCCCGAAGCCGATGCCGAGGAGGTAGTCGGCGGAGGCGTCCGCGGGCAGCGCCTGCGCGCTCGCCGAATGCACCGCGAACAGGCCGCCGAGGATCAGCGCCAGCGGTGCCGCCAGGCGCGCCCAAGGTGCGCTGTCCTCGCCGCCGCCGCGACGGCGGTCGAGCAGGTTCGCGGTGATCGCGATCACCACCGGCAGCGTGCCGATGATCAGGGTCGGCACCGGCCCCCCGGCGAGCTGGATCGCGCTCGCCAGCGTGGAGTAATAGAGCAGGTTGCCGATCAGCGCGAGCTTGACCGCCTCGATCCAGTCGGCGCGCGTGAGGCGGGCGAGCGCGGCGCGATCGAACCAGGCCAGGCCGAGCGCGAGCACGCCGAAGGCGAGGTAGCGCCCGATCGCGAGCATGAAGGGCGGATAGTCGGCGAGCAGCAGCGGGGTGAGGAACACCAGGCCCCACAGCAGGCCCGCGCCGAGGGCGGCGGTCAAGCCAGCGAGCATCGGTGCCCTCATAGCGTCTTGCCGAAGTAGTACACGGTGAGCACGCCACCGACCGCGATGATGAAGCGGCGCAGCCACAGCGCAGGCAGCTTGCGCGCCACCGCCGCGCCCCAGTAGCCGCCGACCGTCGCGGTGACCAGCATGACCAGGGTGTGCGGCCATGACACCGCATCGGCGATCACGAAGGTCGCCACCGCGACGCTGTAGATCACCGCCGACAGCCAGTTCTTGAGCGCGTTGATCTCGTGCACGTCCTTGAAGCCCTGGATGGCGAGCGCGGCGATCATCAGGATGCCCATGCCGGCGCCAAAGAAGCCGCCATACAGGGAGACCGCGAGCTGGAACACGTAGCCGCCCGGGCCGATATGGCGCTCGTCGGCGCCTTCCGGGGCGGGTTTCCACTTCTTCACCAGCGCGGAGATCTGCGCGCTGAAGGCGAACAGCACGGTGGCAAGCAGCAGCAGCCAGGGGATCAGCTGCGCGAACGCGGCGTTGGAGGTCGCCAGCAGCAGCAGGCCGCCGCCGATGCCGCCGACGAAGGCGATCACCGAGAGCATCGGCAGGCTGCGGGAGAAGCGCTTGAGCTCGCGCCGGAACGCCCAGGCGCCGGCGAGGCTGCCCGGCCACAGCGACACCGAGTTGCTCGCGTTGGCCACCACCGGCGGCACGCCGATCGCGAGCAGGGCAGGGAAGGAGAAGAAGGTGCCGCCGCCGGCGACCGAATTCACCGCACCTGCGGCAAAGGCGGCGGCGCCGATGAGGGCGATCTCGAAGAGGCTGAGGCCGGACATGGGGAGAGCGGGACGTGGGGAGGCTGGGTCGGCAGGCGTGGTCCGTGCCGGAGCGCGGCGGGCCCGGAAATGGCGCAACTGCCGCGGGAGCGAGCCCCCGCGGCGCTGCGTTCTTGCTCGGGCTGGTCTCCTCCGCCCTGAATTGGCGCGCATTCTAATGGAGCCGCATAGCAAAAAGTAGGTGTGGGAGAAGAATTTTCTATCGAATACGGGTTCTCCCCGATGCTTCGCGCGCTCGTGTCGACCGCCGGGAGGCGCAGTCGAAGGGCCGGCAGCACCGCATGCCTAGCCCTGCGCGCGCGGTGTTGCCGCGCCCCTCGCGCTGGGTTAAGATGCGCGCCCTTGGCCGGTGTAGCTCAGTTGGTAGAGCAGCGCATTCGTAATGCGAAGGTCGGGAGTTCGAGTCTCTTCTCCGGCACCAATGGTTTCAGGCACTTAGGGCGATTCTGCGGAATCGCCCTTTTGCTTTCCGACTTTCGTGTAGCCCTCTTGTAAGTGTTGCGCACGCTAATCGGCCGGATTGCCGAACAGGTTCAGCAGGCCACCGAAGGCGTCCGCGCTCACGCGCGGGTCGTAGCGCGCGAACAGCGCCTGCTGGCGCTTGCGCGCGGCCTCGGGCAGCTCTCCGGCGATCTCCTCGCGCTCGGCGAGGATCTCCGCGCACATCCGTTCGGTCACGAACAGGAAGGGAATCGGCTGGTAGAGGCCGTCGTTCTTCCGGATGTGGAAACGCGGCAGCGTGTTCATTCTGTCTCCTCCCATGCTCGTAACGGCCGCGAACTCCCGTTCCCGTGGCCGCTGGGTTATCGTGTCGGCTCCCATTTCAATTATCTCAGGCCTCGCGGGGATCGCCCTTGATGCCGCGCAGAGGGACGCGGGGCGCTCGCGCTGCGGGGCCGGACGGAGACCAAGCATGAAGACTTCCCTGATCCTTACCCTGATCGGCCCGGATCGTCCCGGCCTGGTGAGTGCGGTGTCGGCCTGCGCCGGGGCCCACGGCGCGAACTGGATGGAGAGCCGCCTCGCCCGTCTGGCCGGCCAGTTCGCCGGTGTCGTGCGCCTGGAGGTGGATGCCGCTGCGGCCGATGGGCTCGAGCGCGGCCTGCTGGGGCTGGGCGAGGAGGGACTCAAGCTCGCGGTGGTGCGGACCGATGTGGCGGCGGCCGCGCAGCCGCACCTGGCGCGGCTCGAGCTGGTGGGGCACGACCGTCCCGGCATCGTGCGCGACATCTCTGCAGTGCTCGCCCGCCACGGTGTCAGCATCGACGCGCTCGAGACGGCCTGCGAGAGTGCCTCGATGAGCGGCGAGCCCTTGTTCCGCGCGCGCGCGGAACTGGCGGTGCCGGCCGGGGTCGTGCTCGCCGCGGTGCGCAGCGACCTCGAGGCGCTCGCCAACGAGTTGATGGTCGATCTCGAATTCGAGGAGATGGCGGATTCGGCTGGTTGAGGACCGGGACGGCCTGGGGTCGGGCGATTCGATTGACGCCTACGTCAACGTAATTTAAGGTGCTGCACCGCAGCGACGGCCTTCGCCGTCCACGATTTTCCTGGGAGAAAAGCGATGCAAATCGAGAATGGCGTATTCGTGGTGAGCGGCGGAGGCTCGGGCCTGGGTGCGGCGAGCGCACGCATGCTGGTCGAGGCTGGCGGCCGCGTGGTGCTGGCCGACGTCAACGCACAGGCGGGCGAGGCGCTCGCTGCGGAACTCGGCGCGGCAGCCTGCTTCGTTCAGACCGACGTCACCGATGCCGACAGCGCCAAGGCGGCGATCGATGCTGCGGTGCAGCGCTTCGGCGGGCTCAACGGCCTGGTCAGCTGTGCTGGCGTGGCGCCGGCAGAGAAGGTGGTGGGCCGCGAAGGCCCGCATCGGCTCGAGAGCTTCGCGCGCACCGTGTCGATCAACCTCATCGGCACCTTCAACATGCTGCGCCTGGCCGCCGACGTGATGAGCAAGGCCGAACCCGACGCCGGTGGCGAGCGCGGGGTGATCGTCAATACCGCCTCGGTGGCCGCCTTCGACGGCCAGGTCGGCCAGGCCGGCTACGCCTCGTCGAAGGCCGGCGTGGTCGGGCTGACCCTGCCGGTGGCGCGCGAGCTGTCCCGCTTCGGCATCCGCGTGATGACCATCGCCCCCGGCATCATGGAGACGCCGATGCTGATGGGCATGCCGCAGGAGGTGCAGGACTCGCTCGGCAAGATGGTTCCCTTCCCCTCGCGCCTCGGCAAGCCTGCCGAGTTTGCCGCGCTGGTGCGCCACATCGTCGAGAACGCCTACCTGAACGGCGAGGTGATCCGCCTCGATGGCGCGATCCGCATGGCCGCCAAGTAGAGCCCTGCGCGCCGCAGCGGCCGCCCGCCGGCGATGCTGCGGTGCAATGGCCGGGGCCGGTGAATTGTGTTATTAAACCGGTTCCAATTCTTCCCGCCCCGCGCGTGTGCGTGCGGGGCGGTTTCGCTTGGCGCCGATGACCCCTGCCGAACAGCCTGTTCCCGCGACCGCGACCGCAGCCGATGCCGCTGCGGATCGCGACTGCTATCACTGCGGCCTGCCGATCCCGCCCGAGACCCGGCACTACGTACGCATCGACGGCCGTGATCGGCGCATGTGCTGCGTTGGCTGCGAGGCGGTGGCGCAGTCCATCGTCGACAACGACCTGGTCGATTACTACCGCCATCGCGACGCGATGCCCGAGACGCGCCGCGAGGCGATGCCGGTCGAGCTGCAGGAGCTCGGTCTCTTCGATCATCCCGACTTCCAGAAGAGCTTCGTGCGCCCGGTGGGCGAGCACGAGCGCGAGGCCGCGCTGATCCTCGAGGGCATCACCTGCGCCGCATGCGTGTGGCTCAACGAGAACCACGTCGCCCGCCTGCCCGGCGTGTCGGCGATCGAGATCAACTACGCCACCCGGCGTGCGCGCGTGCGCTGGGACGAGCGCCAGATCAAGCTCTCCGACATCCTCGCCGCCATCCAGGCGATCGGCTACCGCGCCTATCCCTACGACGCCGAGCGCTCCGAGCAGCTCGCCCACCGCGAGCGGCGCTCGATGCTGTGGCGGGTGTTCGTCGCCGGCTTCGGCATGATGCAGGTGATGATGTACGCCTTCCCGGTCTATGTGGCCGGAGAGGGCGACATGACCTGGGACATCGAGCAGCTGCTGCGCTGGGCCAGCCTGCTGCTGACCCTGCCCGTGGTGCTGTACTCGGCTGCGCCCTTCTTCCAGCGCGCCTGGCGCGACCTGCGCCTGCGCCGGCTTGGCATGGACGTGCCGGTCGCGCTCGGCGTGGGCAGCGCCTTCGCCGCCAGCCTGTGGGCGACACTGACCGACGGGCCGGAGGTGTACTTCGACTCGGTCACGATGTTCGTGTTCTTCCTGCTCGGCGGGCGCTACCTCGAGATGATCGCGCGCCAGAAGGCGGTGCGGGGGGTCGAGGAACTGGGCAAGGCCCTGCCCTCGTTCGCCGAGCGCATCGCCGGCTGGCCGGGGGATTCCGCCGGCGAGCGCGTGCCGACCTCGCAGCTGCTGGCGGGGGACGTGCTGCGGGTGCGCCCGGGAGAGGTCATCCCGGTCGATGGCGTGGTGGTCGAGGGGCGCGGCGAGGCCAACGAGGCGCTGCTCACCGGCGAGAGCATGCCGGTGCCCAAGGCGGTCGGTGATCGCGTCACCGGCGGCAGCATCAACGTGTCCTCGCCCTTGCTGGTCCGCGTCGAGCAGGTCGGCGACGCCACCCGGCTGGCGGCGATCCGGCGCCTGATGGAGCGCGCGGCGACCGAGAAGCCGCGCATCGCGACGCTGTCGGACCGCGTTGCCGCCTACTTCATCGTCAGCCTGCTGGTGCTGGCTGCGGGGACGGGGGTGGCCTGGTATCTGATCGACCCCGCGCGCGCGCTTTGGGTCTTCGTGTCGGTGCTGGTGGTCGCCTGCCCGTGCGCGCTCTCGCTCGCTACCCCGACCGCGCTCACCGTGGCCACCGATACCCTGGCACGGATGGGCGTGCTGGTCACGCGCGGGCATGCGATCGAGACGCTGGCGCGGGCCAATCGTTTCGTCTTCGACAAGACGGGCACGCTGACCCTGGGCAGGATGCGGTTGGAGGAGGTGCGTGCGCTTGGCGGCATCGACGCGGAGCGCCTGGTGGTGCTGGCCGCGGCGATCGAGCAGGGCTCGGCGCACCCGGTCGCGGCCGGCCTGCGCGCGGCGGCGGGCGAGGCCGTCTTGCCGGCGGTGGGCGGCCTGCTCGCCGAGACCGGGCAGGGCATGCATGGCGTGGTCGAGGGCGAGCCGCTGTGGATCGGCCGCCCGGCCTGGGTGGCGAGCGCCGCCGGTCTTGTGGAACCTGCCGTGCTTGCGGATTTCGCGGCCACGGGGGGCACCGTGATCGCGCTCGCCGGGCGGGGCGGCTGGCTGGGCCTGTTCCGCCTCGCCGACAGCCTGCGCGAGGATGCGCCGGTGATCACTCGCCGCCTTGCGGGCGAGGGCGTCGCGCTCGGCCTGCTCTCGGGTGACGCGCAGCCGGTGGTCGATGCGGTTGCCGCCCGGCTGGGCATCCGGGACGCGCGCGGCGGCCTGGACCCGCAGGGCAAGCAGCAGGCGATCGTCGACATGCAAGGCGACGGCAAGGCCGTGGTAGCGATGGTGGGCGACGGCGTGAACGACGCGCCGGTGCTCGCTCAGGCCCATGTCTCGATCGCGATGGGCGGCGGCACCGACCTCGCCCGCAACCAGGCCGACATCGTGCTGCTCAACGAGCGCTTCGCCAGCCTGGGCGACGGCATCGCGCTGGCCCGCCGGACCCTGCGCATCATCCGGCAGAACCTGTGGTGGTCGTTCGCCTACAATTTCACCTCGGTGCCACTCGCGATGGCCGGGCTGGTGACGCCGTGGATGGCCGGCATCGGCATGGCGGCGAGTTCGCTGCTCGTCGTGCTCAACGCCATGCGGCTGCAGCGCGCCGCACGGAGCGGTCGCGCAAGCGCGGAGAATTGAGATGGAAAGCCTCTACCTGCTGATTCCGCTGTCGGTGGTGCTGGTCTTCATCATCGGTGTGCTGTTCTGGTGGTCGCTGCGCAGCGGCCAGTACGACGACCTCGAGGGACCCGCCTACCGGCTGCTGATGGACGACCGCGACCCGCCGCCCGGGGAGGCCGGCGAGGCGGAGCCGAGTTCGCCACACGGGACCGGAAAAGAGGCGGTCGGAGACCCCTCCGCGGGCGCCAGGCCGGGTGAAACGAGGATTCGTTGACCTACGTCAACGTCTGTCCGATGGTTAAGAGGAAAATGACGCCGTTGCGATCGATCGCCGAGCATGACGATGGCGAGCGATCCGTGGTTTATGTCTCTCTGTTGGGGTTGGGGGTGCGTGAAGACGCACCCTTTTTTTTGCCTGTCGCCAGGTGCCCCAAAAACGCTGGAACCCGCGCAGATGCTGGATTCCCGCGTGCCCGAACGATTTCTCGCGGTATCCGCAGCGGGCGCCTGCATTTGTTTTTGGACTAACTCCAATTTCCCCTTCCTTGGCCCCGTCTGCTGCAATACAATATTGACTTGTGTCAAATTGCGTATGTGGTCGTGGCGTATTCTCGCCCGGGTGGGTCGCCGCGCTGGTCTGGTGCGGCCCGACGCAAGCAGGGGTTTTCAAAAACAAAGAGGTGATCCAGATGCAATCGCAAGCGACTTATAACTATAAAGTCGTGCGCCAGTTCGCCATCATGACGGTGGTGTGGGGCATCGTGGGCATGCTGGTCGGCGTGATCGCCGCAGCACAGCTCGTGTGGCCCGAACTGAACGTGCACGAGTTCCTGCATTTCGGCAGGCTTCGTCCGCTGCACACCAACGCGGTCATCTTCGCGTTCGGTGGCTCGGCGCTGTTCGCGACGTCGTACTACGTCGTCCAGCGCACCTGTCACACCAGACTGTTCGCGCCCGGACTGGCCGCGTTCACGTTCTGGGGCTGGCAACTGGTCATCGTGCTGGCGGCGATCACGCTGCCGCTGGGCTACACCTCCTCAAAGGAGTATGCCGAGCTCGAGTGGCCGATCGACATCCTGATCGCGATCGTGTGGGTGTCCTACGCCGTGGTGTTCTTCGGCACCATCGCCAAGCGCAAGGTCTCGCACATCTATGTGGCGAACTGGTTCTTCGGCGCCTTCATCCTCACCGTCGCGCTGCTGCACATCGTCAATAGCGCCGCCATCCCGGTCTCGCTGACCAGCATGAAGTCCTACTCGGCCTACGCCGGTGTGCAGGACGCCATGATCCAGTGGTGGTACGGCCACAACGCGGTGGGCTTCTTCCTGACCGCCGGCTTCCTCGGCATGATGTACTACTTCGTGCCCAAGCAGGCCGATCGTCCGGTGTACTCCTACCGCCTGTCGGTGGTGCACTTCTGGGCGCTGATCTTCACCTACATGTGGGCGGGTCCGCACCACCTGCACTACACCGCGCTTCCCGACTGGACCCAGTCGGTCGGCATGGTGTTCTCGCTGATCCTGCTGGCGCCGTCCTGGGGTGGCATGATCAACGGCGTGCTGACCCTGTCGGGCGCCTGGCACAAGCTGCGCACCGACCCGATCCTGAAGTTCCTCATCACCTCGCTGTCCTTCTACGGCATGTCGACCTTCGAAGGCCCGATGATGTCGATCAAGACGGTCAACGCTCTGTCGCACTACACCGACTGGACGGTCGGCCACGTGCACTCGGGCGCGCTCGGCTGGGTGGCGATGATCTCCATCGGCTCGGTGTACTTCCTGCTGCCGCGCCTCTACGGCAAGAGCGAGATGTACAGCGTCAAGCTGATCAACGCCCACTTCTGGATCGCCACCATCGGCATCGTGCTCTACATCGCCTCGATGTGGATCTCGGGCGTGATGCAGGGCCTGATGTGGCGCGCCACCAACCCGGACGGCACGCTCACCTACTCCTTCGTCGAATCGGTCAAGGCCAGCTATCCGTTCTGGACGATCCGCTTCATCGGCGGCGCGATGTTCCTCAGCGGCATGCTGATCATGTTCTACAACATGGTGAAGACGATCGCCGGCCAGAAGGCCTATGACGCCCCGGTGCTGTCGCCCGCGGCTGCCCACGCCTGATCGGAGAACAACAACATGGCTCAATCGAAACACGAAAAGATCGAACGCAACGTATTCCTCATGATCGTGCTCACGCTGATGACCGTCAGCGTGGGGGGTCTGGTGGAGATCGTGCCGCTGTTCTTCCAGCACTCGACCACCTCGCCGATCGACCAGAAGGGCAACGCGCTCGACGTCAAGCCGTACGATGCGGTTCGCCTGGTGGGGCGCGACATCTACATCCGCGAAGGCTGCAACAACTGCCACTCGCAGATGATCCGTCCGTTCCGTGCCGAGACCGAGCGCTATGGCCACTACTCGGTGGCGGGCGAGTCGGTGTACGACCACCCCTTCCTGTGGGGATCGAAGCGTACCGGTCCGGACCTCGCCCGCGTCGGTGGCCGCTACTCCGACGAGTGGCAGCGGGTGCATCTGCTGAACCCGCGCGACGTCGTCCCCGAGTCGAACATGCCGGCCTTCCCCTGGCTTGACCGCCCGGTCAAGGCGGCGGACATCCAGGACCGCATGCGCGCGCTCAACAAGGTCGGCCTGAACAAGTACAGCGACGACGAGATCGCCGCCGCGCCGGCTGCGCTCGAGGGCAAGACCGAGCTCGATGCCGTCGTGGCCTATCTGCAGGGCCTGGGCACCGCGATTTCGCACTTCAGATAAGGAAGCAAACGCGCCGTGGATATCAACGATTTCCGTAGCCTGATCACCGTGCTGGGGCTGCTGTGCTTCCTGGGCATCTGCGCCTGGGCATACAGCAAGCACGCCAAGGCCGGGTTCGACGAGGCGGCGCGTCTGCCCCTGAGCGACGACGACCTGCCGGCCCCGCGCGGCCGGCAAGACCAAGAGGGAAAAACAAATGGCTGACTTCATCAGCGGTTTCTGGAACATGTATGTGATGGTCCTCGTGACCCTCTCCATCCTGTTCTGTGTGTTCGTGCTCGTGTCGAACATGACCAAGCGCGAGAAAGGGGAGGTCGGACTGCACGGGCACGTGTGGGACGAGACGCTCGCCGAGTACAGCAACCCGCTGCCGCGCTGGTGGATGTACCTGTTCTGGATCACCATCGTGTTCGCGGTGGTCTATCTGGCAATCTATCCGGGCTTCGGCAACAGCAACCAGAGCCGCGGCCAGTGGGCGCAGTACGACGCCGAGATGCAGGCGGCGCAGGAGCGCTTCGGTCCGGTGTTCGCCAAGTATCGCGAGATGGACGTGATGGCGGTCGCCGCCGATCCCGAGGCCAACGCGATGGGCAAGCGCCTGTTCCTGACCTACTGCCAGCAGTGCCACGGCGCTGCGGCGCAGGGCGCGAAGAGCTTCCCCAACCTGACCGACAGCGAGTGGCTGTGGGGCGGGGCGCCGGAGAACATCAAGGAGACCATCACCAACGGCCGTAACGGCGTGATGCCTCCGTTCGGTCCCGCGCTCGGCGCCGATGGCGTCAAGGACGTCGCCAACTACGTGCGTTCGATGAACGGCCTCGCGCACGACTCGGTGCGTGCGCAGCGCGGCAAGGAAGCCTTCGAGGCCAACTGCGTGGCCTGCCACGGCGCGGACGCCAAGGGCAACCCGATGCTCGGCGCGCCCAACCTGACCGACAACCGCTGGCTGTACGGCTCGTCCGAGGCGGTGATCACCGAGACCATCACCCTCGGGCGCAATAACCAGATGCCGGCCTTCGGTGCCTTCCTCGGCGAGGACAAGGTGCATCTGCTCGCCGCCTACGTGCTGAGCCTGAGCAAGAAGTAAGCGTCACCCGCAGTACCTGCAGCAAGCATCGCATCCCCGGGAGGAGGGGCCCTCCCGGGGTTCTCGATAACAACAAGAACAAGAATTCATCGGTACCAAGGCCATGAACAGCGCATCCCCCGAGCCGCAGAAGGCGGCCAAGACGTCCAACCCCGAGTCCTCCCAGGACACCCTCTACGCCTCCCGCAAGAAGCTCTACGTCCGCTCCGTGACCGGGCTGTTCGCCAACTGGCGATGGGCGCTGGTGTGGATCACCCAGATCGTCTTCTACGGTCTGCCCTGGCTGAGCTGGAACGACCGCCAGGCGGTGCTGCTCCACCTCACCGAACGCAAGTTCTACATCTTCGGCTGGGTGTTCTGGCCGCAGGACGTGTTCTTCCTCGCGATCCTGCTGATCATCTCCGCCTACGCGCTGTTCTTCTTCACCGCGATCGCCGGCCGCCTGTGGTGCGGCTACGCCTGTCCGCAGACGGTCTACACCGAGATCTTCATGTGGATCGAGGAGAAGATCGAGGGCGACCATACCCGTCGCCAGAAGCTCGACCGCGCGCCGATGAGCGCCGGCAAGGCCATGCGCCGCGGCGCCAAGTTCCTCGTGTGGGGCATCGTCGCGCTGTGGACCGGCTTCACCTTCGTCGCCTACTTCTCGCCGCTCGACGAGCTCCTCGCCTCCTTCAACGGCCTCACCTTCGGGCCCTGGGAGACCTTCTGGATCCTCTTCTACGGCGGCTTCACCTACCTGTTCGCCGGCGTGCTGCGCGAGCAGGTGTGCAAGTACATGTGCCCGTACGCCCGCTTCCAGGCGGTGATGTTCGATCCCGACACCCTGGTCATCACCTACGACGAGGCCCGCGGCGAGCCGCGCGGCACGCGCAAGAAGGGCGTCGATCCGCGCTCCGTGTCCAAGGGCGACTGCATCGACTGCGGCATCTGCGTCCAGGTGTGCCCGACCGGCATCGACATCCGCGACGGCCTGCAGTACGAGTGCATCGGCTGCGCCGCCTGCATCGACGCCTGCGACCAGGTCATGGACAAGATGAACTACCCGCGCGGCCTCATCCGTTACTCGACCGAGAACGCGATGAAGCGGAACTGGGGCTCGAAGGAGATCCTCGCGCATGTGTTCCGTCCGCGCACGCTGATCTACGGCACCGTCCTCGCCCTCATCAGCATTGCGTTTGTGTGGGGGCTGGCTGCGCGCGAGCCGCTGCGGGTCGACGTCCTGCGCGACCGCTCCTCGCTCGGACAGGAGATCGAGGGCGGACTGATCGAGAACGTCTACCAGCTCCAGGTCATGAACATGACCGAGTCCGCGCGCACGTTCAACATCGGCGTGTCGGGGCTGAACGGCATCCGCATCCAGGGACCGCAGCGAGTCGAGGTGGCACCGGCCGCGGCGCAGTCGGTTACCGTGCAGGTGCACGTGCCCTACGACGAGGGCAAGCCGGGTGCCAACACGATCTTCTTCGACATTGCCGCGGAAGACGACCCCTCCTTGACGCTCAAGGAAGAGACCACTTTCCTGGTGCCGCGCTGACATGCGAAGCAAGAAACCCGAAGCCCCGGTCGAGCCCTGGTACCGCCAGGGCTGGCCCTGGTTCCTGATCGCGCTGCCGGCGACCGCCGTGGTCGCCGGCATCGCGACCCTGGTGATCGCCGCGAAGACCTTCGACGGCATGGTGGTCGACGACTACTACAAGGAAGGCCGTGCGATCGTGCAGACGATCGGCCGCGTCGAGCACGCCCGCGAGCTCGGCCTACGCGCCGCGCTGAGCATCCGCAGCGAGGCGATCCACGTGGAGCTGACCGCCACCGAGCCGGGCAGCCTGCCGTCGAGCATCCGCCTCACCGTCGCCCACCCGACGCGCGGCGGCCTGGATCAGGAGCTCGTCGTCGAAGGGCGCTCGGGTGTATATGAGGCCGCGCTCGCTCCGCTGAGCACCGGCCGCTGGTTGTTCGTCATAGAAGATGAGGCCCGAAGCTGGAGAATGGACGGGTCCGCTTACCTCCCTGCAGAGATGGAGATCCGGATCGATCCGAATGTCTGATTTTCTTGCAAAGGGAGAAGCACCATGGCCTGGGAGTTGTTGTTCACGAGCGATATCGGTCTGCTGAGCCTGTTCACCATCGTCTTCATTCTGGTGATGGGCGCCTACCTGTACCGCTTCGCCCGCCGCCACATGGCGGAGGACGAGCAGAAGGCCCGCACGACGCGCTGACCGGCAACCCGCCGACGAGCGATCCGCACGACGGATGAAAGACGGCCCGCAAGCGGGCCGTTTGTACTTGAAGCCGCCCTTGCCGGGCTGCGACCGGTTTCAGCGATAGACCAGCACCGGCGTCTTGCTGTGGGTCAGCACCTTCTGCGTCTCGGAGCCGAGCAGCAGGCCGGCGATGCCGCGGCGGCCGTGGGAGGCCATGAAGATCAGGTCGCAGCCGTGGCGATCGGCGGCATCGATGATCGCCTCGTAGGGCACCTCGTTCACCGCGGTGTCGCTATCGCAGGCCACGCCGGCCGCTTCGGCGGCGCTGCGCGCCTTGCCCAGGATCGCCTCGGCCTCGGACGCCGCCGATTTGGCGAACTGCTCGGGTGTGGTCGGGTCGATCAGGGCGCCCTCGCCGTAGATCGGCATCGGGAAGTCGGGCTGCGAGTAGAAGAAGGTGATGCGCGCGCCGCTCTCCTTGGCGAAGGAGACGGCACGGGCGACCGTGCTGTCCGAGAGTGCCGAGCCGTCGGTCGGTACCAGGATGTGCTTGAACATGAAGTACGCTCCCTGTGGTGTGTGGTGCTTCGATTATAGCGAGCGGAGAGGGGGCGCCACGATTGATCGTGATCAAGCAGCCGCGCGATCGCGACAGGCACAGTGGAAATCCCTGAAGAATCCGCGAGGCCAGTGATGAAGCTCACCTTCCTCGGTGCCGCCGGCGAGGTCACCGGCTCCTGCCTGCGCGTCGATCACGAGCACGGCACATTCCTGGTGGATTGCGGCCTCTTCCAGGGCGGGCGCGAGGCCGATCGCAAGAACCGCAGCGCGCTCGACTTCGAGTTGCGCGGCATCGATTTCGTGTTGGTGACCCACGCCCACCTCGACCACTCCGGACTGCTGCCGCGCCTGGTGGCGCTGGGCTACCGCGGGCGGATCTTCGCGACCACGGCCACCGTCGACCTGCTCGGCGTGATGCTGATGGACTCCGCGCACATCCAGGAGAAGGAAGCCGAGTGGGCGCTGCGCGACACGCGCTCGCGCAAGGCCGCGCGCAGGGCGGAGGTGGCGCCGCTCTACACCGTGGAGCAGGCGCGCACCAGCCTCGGCCGCCTCGCAGCCGCCGACTACGACGAGTGGATCGAACCGGGCGCGGGCGTGCGCTGCCGCTTTCGCGACGCCGGACACATCCTCGGCTCGGCGATCATCGAGATCGAAGTCGGCGAGCGTGGCCACACCCGCCGGCTGGTGGCCTCGGGGGACATCGGCCAGCCGATGCGGCCCGTGCTGCGGGATCCGGTGAGGATCGCGCGCGCCGACTACCTGTGCGTCGAGTCCACCTACGGCAACCGCGCCCATCGCTCCTTCGCGGCGACCTGCGACGAGCTCGCCCTGGCGCTGCGGCGCACGCTGGAAGTGGATGGCGGCAACGTCATCATTCCCGCCTTCGCCGTGGGGCGCACCCAGGAGGTGCTCTTCGTGCTCGCCGACCTCGTGCGCGGCGGGCGAATCGGCCGCCTCGACGTCGTGGTCGACTCGCCGATGGCCTCCGCGGTCACCGCGCTCACCGTTCGCCATGCGGACCTCTGGGACGACGAGACGCGTGCGCTCTATGCCTGGGTCGAGGCCAACCCCGCGCGCTTCCGCGTCCGCTTCGTCCAGGACGTGGAGGAGTCGATGGCGCTCAATGCGGTGAAGGGCGGCCTGGTCGTGATCTCGGCGAGCGGCATGTGCGATGCCGGCCGGATCAAGCACCACCTGCGCTACAACCTCGGCCGGCGCGAGTGCGCGGTGGTGATCGCGGGCTTCCAGGCCGCCGGCACGCTCGGCCGCAGGCTGGTCGACGGCGCGCGCCAGGTCACGCTGTTCGGCGAGCGCATCCCGGTGCGCGCGCGCATCCACACCATCGGCGGACTGTCCGCCCACGCCGACCAGCCCGCGCTGCTCGACTGGCTGCGCGGCTTCGGCGAGCCGCCGCGGCGGACCTTCGTGGTCCACGGCGAATCTGCCGCCTCGGCCGCCTTCGTCGAGGCGGTCGAGCGCGAACTGGGCTGGAGCGGGGTGGAGGCGGCACAGCCCGGCGTGCCGGTCGTGCTGAAGTGAGCACACGAGCGGATGCGCAGGCGCGCGGCGCGGCGCGCTCAGGCGTTGTAGCGCGACAGCCGGACGGGGTCGTGCAGGCGCACGCGCTTGCCCTGCACGGTGATCAGGCCGGCGTCGCTGAGGTCGTGGAAGATGCGCGAGAGCGTCTCGGGCGTGAGGTTGAGCCGCGAGGCGATCACCTGCTTGCTGGTCGGCAGGGCGATCTCGCAGGGCGCGTCGTTGTCGGCCACCTGCAGGAGGTAGCCGATCACGCGCTGGGTGCTCGATCGCAGCGAGTAGGTCTCGACGTCCTGGATCAGCCCGTGCAGGCGGATCGCCATGCCGGCGAGCAGCTTGCGCGCGAAGGTGGAGTCCTGGTCGATGAGTTCGCTCACCACCGCCTGGCCGACATGCACCAGCACGGTCTCGCTCAGGGCCTCGGCGAAGACCGGATAGGGGTGGTTCATGAACATCACCGCCTCGCCGAAGCTCTGCATCGGGCCGACGATCTCGACCACCTTCTCCGTGCCCTGGGAAGACGAGAAGGCGAGCTTGACCTGACCGGAGACCACGAAGTAAAAGCCGTGCGGCAGGTCGCCGCGCTGGAACAGCACCTCGCCGCGGGCGACCTGGCGCTCGCGGGTATAGCGCGTGACCCGCTGGATGTCCTCTTCCGACAGTTCGCTGAACAGCGGGATGCGGCGCAGCAGGGCAGGGATGTCGAGCGGGGACGTGTTGGGCATCTGGAACTCTCCGTCTGGGGGCGCAATTTTAATTCAGCCGGCTGCCGATCGGCGCCCGGGCCGGCTTTCGAAAGGATCGTGGATGTACTACCTGATCAAGAACCTGCACGTGACCTGCGTCGTCCTGAGCGCCGCCGGCTTCCTGCTGCGCGGCACCTGGATGCTCACCGGCAGCGCCCTGCTGCAGCACCGCCTGACCCGGATCCTGCCGCACCTCGTCGACAGCACGCTGTTGCTGTCGGCGATCGCACTGGCGGTGATGATCCAGCAATACCCCTTCAGCGCGGGCTGGGTCACCGCCAAGGTGTTCGGGCTGCTCGCCTACATCCTGCTCGGGACGGTGGCGCTCAAGCGCGGGCGTACCCGTGGCATGCGCCTCGCCGCCTTCTTCTCCGCGATCCTGGTGTATGCGTGGATCGTTTCGGTGGCGCTGAGCAAGGACGTCGCCGGCTACCTGGCCTGAGGGTGCGGCTGAGCCCGCCTGCCGGCCCGGCGCGCTCAGCGCGCGCCGTGCTGGTGCTGGATCAGGCGCTTGAGCCCGGCCGGATCGAGCAGGTGAACGTGCTTCTGCTGTACCGAGATCAAGCCGTCCTCCTGGAAACGCGAGAAGGCACGAGACACCGTCTCGAGCTTGAGGCCGAGGTAGGAGCCGATCTCCTCGCGCGTCATGCGCAGGTTGAACTCGCTAGGCGAGAAACCGCGCGCGGTGAAGCGCTGCGACATGTTGAGCAGGAAGGCGGCGAGGCGCTCTTCCGCGCGCATCGAGCCGAGCAGCATCATCACGCCATGGTCGCGCACGATCTCGCGGCTCATGACCTTGTGGAACTGCAACTGCAGGCCCTCGATCTCGTGCGACATCTGCTCGAGCTTCTCGTAGGCGATCACGCAGACCTCGCTGTCCTCGAGCGCCACCGCGTTGCAGCTGTGGGACTCGGTGCTGATGCCGTCGAGGCCGAGGATCTCGCCCGTCATCTGGAAGCCGGTCACCTGCTCGCGGCCATCCTCGAGCAGCACGTCGGTCTTGAACGAGCCCGCGCGGATCGCATAGATGGCCTCGAACGGGTCGCCGGCACGGTAGAGGTTGTGCTGGCGCTTCACCTTGCGCCGAGCGCCCACCAACTCGTCGAGCCGGCTCAATTCGCGATCGGACATCCCGAAGGGCAGGCACAACTCGACGAGGTTGCACTGCGAACAGGCCGACTTCAGCCCATCCACGGTAATTGGCACGCTAGCCCTCATCTGCACGATAATCCTGCTTTCCTGACATTAGAGACGCCTGCGCTCGAGCGACGCGACTGCTAATCACACCCGTTGACCCAAGTCAACCAACATAAGGGAGGCTTCTGCCATTGTTCTGCAGAGAGCCCGCCAGCAAGATCATGAAAAGCCAGACCGACCTCATCTTCGACCCGCAACTGATCCGTAAATTCGACATCAACGGGCCGCGCTACACCTCTTATCCCACGGCGGACCGCTTCGTCGAGGCCTTCAACGCCGAAGCGCTGCGGGCCTGGCTGGCCAAGCGGGCCGTGGGCGGCGTAAGCAAACCGCTCTCATTATACTTCCACATCCCCTTCTGTAACACGATCTGCTATTACTGCGCCTGCAACAAGATCATTACCAAGGATCATGGTCGGTCAGCCAAGTATCTGAAATATCTGGCGAAAGAAATTGCGATGCAGGCCGCCTGCCTGGAGGGTAGCCGCCAGGTCACCCAGCTTCACCTCGGTGGCGGCACGCCGACCTTCCTGTCGCACGACGAGATGCGCGAGCTCATGGCGGCAGTGCGCGAGCACTTCACCCTGGTGCCCAACGGCGAATATTCGATCGAGGTCGATCCGCGCAAGGTCGATTTCGACACCGTGAAGCTGCTCGCCGAGCTCGGCTTCAACCGTATGAGCGTGGGCGTGCAGGACTTCGCTGAGGACGTGCAGCAGGCAGTCAACCGCATCCAGAGCTTCGACGAGACCAAGCTGGTGATCGACGCGGCGCGCGCCAACGGCTTCAAGTCGGTGAGCATGGACCTGATCTACGGCCTGCCGCGGCAGAACCCGACCAGCTTCGACCGCACGCTCGACCAGGTGCTGGAGATCTCGCCC
>Ga0209096_1002012_pt1 | contig 20622 bp, 18 predicted proteins | sample AD_UKC034_MetaG_FD_184407 | JGI IMG/M metagenome (GOLD analysis project Ga0209096, IMG submission 184407) | Active sludge microbial communities of municipal wastewater-treating anaerobic digesters from USA - AD_UKC034_MetaG (SPAdes) (version 2) | ecosystem: Engineered > Bioreactor > Anaerobic >... | reverse complement strand
CAGCAGGTCGGACTCGGCGATCTCCTCCAGCGTGGCGCGGAAGGCGGCCACCAGCGCCGTGGGCAGCTTCTGGATGAAGCCCACGGTGTCGGTGAAGAGCGCCTCGCGGCCGCCGGGCAGGCGCACCCGCCGCGTCGTGGGATCCAGCGTGGCAAAGAGCATGTCGGCCTCGAACACCCCCGCCTCCCCGCCCTCGGGCGCGGCCAGGCGGGTCAGCGCGTTGAGCAGCGTGCTTTTGCCGGCGTTGGTGTAGCCCACCAGCGAGATGGTGCTCAGCGCCGCGCCCCGCCGCTTCTGGCGATAGCGCTGGCGGTGGGCGCGCACCTCCTCCAGCTCCCGCTTGAGATGGGCGATGCGCCGGCTGATCTCGCGCCGGTCCACCTCGAGCTGGGTCTCGCCAGGGCCGCGCAGGCCGACGCCGCCGGTGCCGCTGGCGGCCGCGCCGCCGCCGGCCTGGCGCGCCAGGTGGGTCCAGGCACGCGTCAGCCGCGGCAGGCGATACTCGTACTGCGCCAGCTCCACCTGCAAGGCCCCCTCGCGGGTATGGGCGTGTTTGGCGAAGATGTCCAGGATCAGCGCGGTGCGGTCCAGCACCTTGATCTCGTCGTTCTTGATCGCCTTTTCGATCTCGCGCTGCTGCCGGGGGCTCAGCTCCTCGTCGAAGAGGATGGCTGAGGCCCCCAGCTCGGCGCGCAGTTCGACGATCTCAGCCAGCTTGCCGCTGCCGATCAGGGTGGCCGGGTTGGGATCGCTGATGCGCTGCCAGGTCTGGCCGACCACGCGCATGCCGGCGGTGTCGGCCAACTGCGCCAGCTCGGCCAGCGAATCGTCCACGCTGAAGCGGCCCGGCTGGCCGCGCAGCTCCACGCCCACCAGAAGGGCGCTCTCCTGCGGTTGGTCAGGGTAGAAATAGCGGTCGTTGCTCAATGTCTCACAGCGCCAGCGCGGTCAGCCGCGCCATGGCCTCCTCAATCTTGGCGGTTTCGGTGCCCAGGCTGATGCGGATGTAGCCCACGCCGCTGGGGCCGTAGGCGTCGCCCGCGGTGAAGCCGACGCCGGTCTCCAGCAGCACCTTGTCGGCGAATTCCAGCGAGCCGTAGCCCTGGGGCGGCAGCGCCCAGATGTAGAGGCCGGCCTGCGGCGTTTCAGCCACCATGCCGATGCTGCGCACCGCCTCCAGTACCAGGTCGCGGCGGCGGCGGTACTCCTCGTTGCGCGCCGTCATCCAGGAGGGATCGCTGTTCAGCGCGACCGTCGCGGCGTCCTGGATCGGGCGGAAGATGCCGCTGTCCACGTTGCTTTTGATCTGCAAGAGCGCCTTGACGGCCACGGCGTTGCCCACGGCCATGCCGACGCGCCAGCCGGCCATGTGGTGGCTCTTGCTCAACGAGTTGAACTCCAGCGCCACATCCTTGGCCCCGGGCACAGCCAGCACGCTGGGCGCCTCATAGCCGTCGAAGGTCACATCGGCGTAGGGCAGGTCGGAGCAGAGCAGGATGTCGTGTTGGCGGCAGAAGGCCACCGCGTCGTGATAGAAGCTCATGGGTGCGACCGCGCCGGTGGGGTTGTTGGGATAGGAGACCCACAGCAGCCGGGCCCGGTCGGCCACCTCGGCCGGGATCGCCCCCAGGTCGGGCAGCCAGCCCAGCCGCGCCTCCAGCGGGGTGAAGTAGACGTCGGCGCCGGCCATCTTGGCCCCCATCTGATAGGTGGGGTAGCCGGGGTCGGGCACGATGGCCAGGTCGCCGGGATCCAGCCAGGCCAGCGCGATGTTGGCCAGCCCTTCCTTGGTCTCGCTGGTCGCGTCCAGCGTCACGCCGAAGCGCCGTTGATAGTAGTCGGCGATGGCTTGCTTCAGCTCAGGGGTGCCGCCATAGCCCGCGTAGCCATGTTTCTTGGGGTTGCGGGTCTGCTGGTCCAGCTCATCGATGATGAAGGCTGGCGGCGGCGCGTCCGGCTCGCCGATGTCCATGCGGATGATGTCGAGCCCTTCGGCGGCCAGCTTGCGCAGCCGCGCGCCCTGGGCCGCAAAGACGTACATGGGGACGCTGTCCAATCGTTTGGCGGGATGCATAAGGTTGATCTACTCCGTTCGTCTGTAAAAATACTCGTAGTTACCGCTCAGGCCGGCTCTCAGCTCGTTAGCTCGGGCCGGTCTCTCTTCTCGTTGGCTCAGGCCGGTCTCTCATCTCGTTAGCTCGGGCCGGTCTCCGACCGAGCCCGCCGTCCACGGCGCCCGCGCTCAAGCCGGTCTCTCATCTCGTTAGCTCGGGCCGGTCTCCGACCGAGCCCGCCGTCTACGGTGCTCGCGCTCAGGCCGGTCTCTCATCTCGTTAGCTCGGGCCGGTCTCCGACCGAGCCCGCCGTCACGGAGCGCGGTTTTCCTCAACTCGTTGGCTCGGGCCGGTCTCCGACCGAGCCCGCCGTCACGGGGCGCGGTTTTCCAGGAACACCTGCAACAGCCGCCCCACCCGCGCCAATCCCTGGGGATCGATCCGGTCGGGGGTGTCTTGCAGGGTGCGATAGGCCGGATAGCTGCTGCCGGCGATGACCGCGGTGGGCAGGCCCGCCCCTTGCAGCGCCGTCTGGCCCAGCTCCAGGCCCGCGGCGCTCTCCGGCGCAAACCAGCCGCCATAGCCCAGTTCCTCGGCCAGCTGCCAGATCTGCTGGCTCAGCGCGGGATCAGCGGCCGGGTCGAAGGTGAACTGCTGCGCCACGCCGCCCAGCAGGTCCAGCAGCGCCGCGGCCGGCGGCCGGCTGGCCGGGTTGGTCTGCTCGATGAAAGCCCGCACGCCGGCCGCGCTGGGTGCGCCGGCGCCGTCGTACTGGCCATCGAAGAAGACCAGCCAGACCTCGCCCGGCAGGCTCTCCTGGTCCAGCGTGCGCGCCAGCTCCAGCAGCACCGCCACGCCGCTGGCGCCGTCGTTGGCGCCGGGGCCCGGCTGGCTGCGGCTGGCCTCGTTGGGATCGCGGTCGGCCAGCGGGCTGGAATCGTAGTGTACGCCCACCAGGGCGATGGGCTGGCCCGCGCCGGCCCGCGCCACGATATTGCGCCGCGGCAGACCCTCCAGGTCGAAGGGCTGCGTCTCCACCTGCCAGCCGCCGGCGCGCAGCTCCTGCTCGATGCGTTCGGCTGTCACCGCCAGCGCGTCGCTGCCGGCCGTGCGCGGCCCCAGCGCAGCCAGAAAGCTGACGATGCCCGCGGCCCGCTGCGAATCGAAGACGGCCGACGCGCCCTCGCGCGCCGGCATCCGGGCCAGCGTCGGCGTCGGTTCCGGCCGCACCGTCTGCCAGATCTCGCGGCCGGCGCTGATCAACCAGAGGCCGGCTCCAGCCAAGACCAGGAGCAGCGCCAGCTCCAGCCAGTTGGCCCGCAGCCAGCCGCGCAGATCGACCCGTTTGGCGCCTGTCACCTGCTTGCCGCTCCCTGGGACACGCGGCCCGGCCACGCTGCCCATCTCACTTCTCACGCTCCGAGCGGTTGCGGAAGAGCAGCTTGATCGGCGTGCCCTCGAAGGGATAGGCGCGGCGGATCTGGTTCTCCAGATAGCGCCGGTAGGTGAAGTGTACCAGCTCCACATCGTTGACGAAGAACATGAAGGTGGGCGGCTTGATCTCCACCTGGCTGGCGAAGTAGATGCGCAACAGCTTGCCGGTCTTGCCGGGCGCACGGTGCTTGACCGCCGCGTCCTGCACCAGCTTGTTGAGCGCCGCGGTGGGGATGCGCGTGCTCCGTTGCGCCTGCACATGGCGCGCCAGCGGGATCACCTTCTGCACCCGTTGCCGCGTCAGCGCCGAGATGAAGAGCATCGGCACGTAGTCGATGAACTTCAGCCCGGCCTGCAAGCTGCGGGTGTACTCGTTCATGGTGTTGGAGTCCTTCTCCACCAGGTCCCACTTGTTGACCACCAGGATGATGCCCTTCCACTCGTCCAGCGCATAGCTCGCCACGTGGGCGTCCTGGGCGGTCAAGCCCTGGGACGCGTCGATCACCAACGCCACCACGTCGGCGCGCTGCACCGCGCGCAGGGCGCGCATCACGCTGTACTTCTCCACCCCCTGCTCGATGCGGCCGCGCCGGCGGATGCCGGCCGTGTCGATCAACACCACCGGCTCCCCCTCCCAGCTCAGGCGCATGTCGATGGCATCGCGTGTGGTGCCGGGGATCTCGCTGACGATGGAGCGCTCCTGGCCCAGCAGCGCGTTGAGCAGGGAGGACTTGCCCACGTTGGGCCGGCCGATGATCGCGATCTTGAGCGCGTCGTCCTCTTCCTCCTCCTCGCGGGTGGGGAAATTGCGCACGATCTCGTCCAGCAGGTCGCCCACGCCCAGGCCGTGCAGCGCCGAGATGGCCACCGGCTCGCCCAGACCCAGCTCGTAGAACTCGACCGCGCCCAGCTCGCGCGTCAGGTTGTCGGCCTTGTTGGCGGCCAGCACCACCGGCTTCTGGCTGCGGCGCAGCACGTCGGCCACGTCCTGGTCGCCGCCGGTGACGCCCTCCTTCACATCGACCAGAAAGACCACCACGTCGGCCTCGTCGATGGCGATCTGCGCCTGCTCACGGATCTCGCGGCGGAAGCTGGCGGAGCTGACGCTCAGCGGCTCCCCGCCGCGCCGGGCCTCTGCGCCGGAGGGGTCCCCCTCCACCAGCTCGATGCCGCCGGTGTCCACCAGGGTGAAGGGCGCGCCCGACCAGTCGGAATCGGCATAGAGCCGGTCGCGGGTCGTGCCGGGCAGGTCTTCGACGATGGCGATGCGCTCGCCGGCGATGCGGTTGAAGAGGGTTGATTTGCCCACGTTGGGCCGCCCTACCAGGGCTACAATCGGTTTTGTCATAGTTTTTGGGTCTGCCTGTGTGGCGTCACGCTGAACCGTTGGCCGCATGGCACGCTGTCAGCGTCAGAAGAGCCGCCAGTCGATTCGCATAGCGTTTCGTTCTTTTTCAGTCCAGTTGATTTCTTACGGGCGTATAGTCTTCTTGACTACACGAAAACGACGGCGGCCTGGCCGCAACTGCTGCTGTCAGGCCGCACTGACCGGATTGTGCAGCGTTCCGATGCCGCTGATCGAGACCACCAGTTGGTCCCCCGCGTGCAGCGGCGACACGCCCGACGGCGTGCCGGTCATCAGCACGTCCCCCGGCTCCAGCGTCATCACCGCACTGACGTAGACCAGCAGCTCCGGCAGGCCAAACACCATGTCGGCGGTGCTGCCCGACTGGCGCACCTCGCCGTTGACCAGGCACTGCACCTGCTGCGCGCGCCAGTCCAGGTCGGTCTCAATCCAGGGCCCCAGCGGGCAGAAGGTGTCGAAGCCCTTGGCCCGGCTCCACTGGCCGTCGCGGCGTTGCAGGTCACGCGCGGTCACGTCGTTGCCGCAGGTGTAGCCCAAGACCGCCTCCAGCGCGTTCTCCAGCGTCAACCGGTGGGCGCGGCGGCCGATCACCGCGGTCAGCTCGGCCTCATGTTCCACGCGCTGGCTGAGGGCCGGCAACAGCACCCGATCGCCCGGCCCCACCACCGCGCTGGGCGGCTTGAGGAAGATCAACGGCTCGCTGGGCAGATCGACGCCATGCTCGGCCGCGTGTTCTGCGTAGTTGCGGCCGACGCAGATCACCTTGCTGGGCTGACAGGGGGCCAGCAGTCGCACCGCACCTCAGCCAGGGGCAGCGGCTGGCCCGCGGCCGGCAAGGCCTGCCGCGGCTGGCTGAAGGGCGAGCCATGCAGCGGCTGAAAGCGGTCATCCGTCACCTGGCCGAATGTGAGATCGCCGTTGGGCAGCAGCGCCCGTGCAATACGCATCAGAAAAACCTCCAGATGGTGGTCGTGCTATCCGGCCGATGCGAGGCCGTGATTTCGATACGGCGGCCTACTCAATCCACGGCCTCGCATCGGCCGGAGGGGCTATCCGGCCGATGCGAGGCCGTGATTTCGATACGGCGGCCTACTCAATCCACGGCCTCGCATCGGCCGGAGGGTTTCGATACGCCTCAGAAGGCTACTCAACCAACGAAGGTTTCGATACGCCTCAGAAGGCTACTCAACCAACGGAGGTTTCGACGGCGGGTTCTGGCGCTGCAGCCGCCAGCCGCAGGCCGGACAGACTGCCGTCGGCGTTGCCTCGTCCTGCGCCGGCAGGGGCTGGGCGTGGCAGCGGGGACAGCGCAACAGCGCGATCCAGTCGGCCGCGCCGCCAGCCGGCGGCTGGCCCAGCCGGAGGGCAAAGACCAGATCGTAATCCACCTGCCAGGGCCTGATCTCGACCCCGGCCGCGCCCAGCTCCCGCAGCCGGGCGGCCAGATGCTCACGGGACCACGTACGCCCCGGCAGGAGACGCGCGTCAGGGCCGATCCGGTTGGTCAACACCAACAGGCCGCCCGGCTGGGTCACCCGCACCAGCTCGGCCAGCACCCCATCCGGCGCCGGCATGAACTCCAACGCCTCCAGGCAGGTGGTCACGGCGAATTGGCCATCGGCGAAGGGCAGCCGGTTGGCGTCGTGGGCCAGAAGGATCGCCTCTGCGCCCTGATCAGTCAGCTTGCGCCGCGCCTCGGCCAACATCGCCTCGGCCCGGTCCAGCGCCACCATGCGACAGGCGGCGGGCGCCGCGGCCCACACGGCCAGCGGCAGCCGTCCGGTGCCGGTCGCCACATCCAGCAGCCAGGGAGGCGCAGCGGCGGCCGGCTCATGGGCCGGGCCGGCGTGCGGCGTGTCCGGATCCTGGGCGTCCGACAGCCCGGCCAAGAAGCGGGCGATGGGACGGCCCAAAAAGAAGGCTTCGTCGTCGGCGTCGAACTGCTTGATGGCGTCGTAGCGCCGCGCGAAGCGATTGTAGAGGGCGGTCACGGCGCCCGGGCCGAGGTAGACGCCCTCGGTCAGAATGATCAACCAGTAGAGCAGCGCGGCGGCCGCGACGGCGACCAGCGCCAGCAGCACCAGCCAGCCAGGCATCAGCCGATCCCGAAGCCCAGGGCCGCGGCCGAGACCAGGATGGCCGCCAGCGTCCAGGGCTGGGCCGCGGCCGGCGGCTGATCATCGGCCCGCGCCAGGATCAGCAGGGGCGCCACGGCCAGCAGCCCCACCGCGCCCCCGGCCAGCAACAGACCGCTGCCCAACAGCGTCGCCGCCGCCAGGCCGAAGCCGGCGGCGGCGGTCAACAGACGCATCAGGCCGTGACGGGGCGCGGGCTGGGGATCGGGAGCCAAAGCACGCCCCAGCAGGGTGTACCCGACCGCCAGCGTCAAGAACCAGGGGCCCTGTGACGCGCTGGGCCACTGCCCCGCCAGGCCCACCGCCACGCCCAGGGCGAAGGGCAGGGCGGCGAAGACCAGCGCGTAGAGCCAACGCACGAGACCGGCCAGGCCAGCCTGGCGCGCGGCCATGGCCAAAAGCGCCAGCAGGATCACTGCGCCGGTCAACACGACGGCCAGCGGGCTGATGGCCAGGGCCAGCAGCAGCGCCAGCAGGGCCAGCGGCGCGCCGGCTCGGGTGATGGCGGCCGCGGCGCCCGGCTGCTGCCAGCCCAGCAGCCGACCGGCCGGGCTGCCCGGCTGGATGTAGGGCAGGGCAGGGCGGCGGGCAGCGCGGTGCAGCGGCCACGCCTGCGCCGGGACCAACTGCCACCACAGCGCGCCCCAGAAGGCCTCGGCCAGTGCCAGGGCGAGGGCTATCGGCAGCCAGGGCCCCTGCCCGAGCTCCGGCCCCGCGGCCGCGATCAGCCCGGCCAGCGCCAGCCAGCCGCCGCTAAGACGCCAGGGGGAGCCGGCCAGCCAAAGGCGCAGGGAAACCAGGGGGCCGCTTTCGGAAGGTTGGTGCGCGGCTGAGGCCGCAGGCAAACGTTGGTGGGTGCTCACAGCAGCGGCGATTATACCATAGCCCCCATGAGTCTGGCCAAAGCGCAAGGACGCAAGGACTGACAGTCCTTCGGAGGACTGTCAGTCCTGATCGAAACGCGCAAGGACTGTCAGTCCTTCAGAGGACTGTCAGTCCTGATCGAAACGCGCAAGGACTGTCAGTCCTTCAGAGGACTGTCAGTCCTGATGAAACGCGCAAGGACTGACAGTCCTTCGGCGGACTGTCAGTCCTGATCACGCGCGCGGACTGTCAGTCCTGACCAATCACTCCGGCGGCAGCAGCTCCTCGGACGGGGCGAGGGCCAGCGCGTCGGACGGCTCCCCGCCGCCGACGGTGGGAACCAGAGGATAGGGACGGGTTCCAAAGCGGGTCAGCACCAACGTGCCCAGGCCCAGGCTGGCGATCAGCAGGCCAAAGATGAACGCGGTGCAGGGGATGATCCCAACCAGGAAGTAGACTATGGCCAGCAGTAGCGTGCCGGCGGTGGCCTCCAGCGCCACGCTGGGGTTTTCCAGCTTGAGCAGGCTGAGCAGGCTGCGTCCCACCAGCCAGCCGGTGATCACCCAGGAGAGCAGGGCGGCCACCAGCAGCGCCAGCCCCAGCGCGATGGCCACCGGCAAGAGGCAGAAGGTGATGGCCAGCACCACGACCAGCCCCAGACCCACCACCCAGCTCAACAGGCCCACCAGCAAGACCAGCGCCGGCTGGCGCATGGCGGTCTGGCCCAGCCGCTGGATGCCCTTGGGCCAGAGCAAAGCCGCGATCAGCGCCAGCGCGCTCAACGCCAGGATCATGACGCCGGCCCGGATCGCGCGCCAGAGCATGGCCAAGAACCACTGGCCTGGCGTCTGCTGCTGCATGAAATCCCGCTCAGGCGCGGAACCGTCGCTGCCCGGCGCCGTCCACAGGCCCGGCACGGAAAAGCCGTCGAATGCGCCCCCCTCGCGCGTCTCGCCCTGCACCACCGCGCCGGGGCTGCGCTGCACCGAGCCGCCGAAGGAGACCAGGTCGCCGGCGACGTAGGCGGTGCGTTCCAGGGTGACCGAGCCGCCGAAGATGGCGAGATCGCCGTTGATGCGGCCGGCGACGGTCAACATGCCGCCGGCCACCATGACGTCGCCGTTGACGGTCGCGCCCTCCCGGATGGTGGCCTGGCCGCCAATTACGCCCAGGTCGCCGTCAAGCTGCTGGCCTGTGCGCAGGGTGTAGGAGCCGCCGATTACCAGCTTGCCCGGCTCGTCGCGCTGGGCCGCGACGGGCGCGGCCAGCATGGCCAACAGGACGATGACAAAGATCAATGCAATGCCGACGCGGCGTTGGGACATGATGGGCCTCCTGAAACTACACATTCAACGGGTTCAACGCGCCCTGGCGTCGTAGAAGACCAGCCTGACCCAGACGAGGCCAGCCATCACCAGCGCCAAGGCCAGCGCCATCATCACCAGCGGATCGGGCAAGAGCGCAGCCAGGGCATCGCGCACCGCGGTGAGATTCTGCCAGACCAGGGTGATGAACTGACTGCCAAAGCCCAGGCTCTCGACCACCCGCGCCCCCAGGCCCGGCGCGTTGCTCATCAGCAGCGTGACCGTCAGCGTCGTGCTCAGCAGCAACAGGGTCAACACAGCCAGGGTGCCGCCCACCAGGATCGCGACGGCCGCCAGCCGCTGGCGGCGCAGCTCCCGGCGCTGCATGGCCGAGTCCAGACGCAGGGCGAAGCCCAGCGAAGGGCCGGCGAAGGGCTCCACGGTCAGCACCTGCGAGATCCGCTGCCATTTGCCCCAGGTGCGCTGGCAGGCCGGGCAGGCGGCAAGGTGCTGATCGAGGTCCTCCTGCTCTCCGGCGCTCAACATGCCGTCCAACGCCAGCGACATCAGGTGCGAATAGTCGTGCTGGGCGGCGGGGGTGGGTTGCGTTGTGAGGCTATCCATAGACGCATTCCTTTACAAAGCCAGGCTGGCGGCCGGTGCAGTGCGCAGTGCGCTGACCGGAAGAGCGGCCGCGGGGCCGTCGGCGGTCCGTGCGACCGCGGCGCGCTGGCGCGCGGCGGTGTTCTCTTCCAACAGGGCCGCCATCTGCAGGCGGGCGCGGTGCAGGCGGGTCTTGACAGCCGGCTCGCTCAACTCCAACATCTCGGCGATCTCGCGGTAGGAAAGGTCGTGCCAGTAGCGCAGCACCAGCGGCGCGCGGTAGCTCGGCTCCAGCCGCTCCAGCAGGGTGCGCACCTCTTCGGCCCGCTCGCGGCGCAGCGCGACGTCGTCGGGCGCTTCATCGTCGCTGGAGAGCACCGCCATCACCGGATCGTCTTCCACCGAGAGCCACTGAAAGCGCCGCCGCCGCAGCAGGTCGATGCAGTAGTGGGAGGCGATGGAGAGAATCCAGTTGCTGAACTTCTTGTCAGGCTGGTAGGTGCTGAGACGCTTGTAGGCGCGCAGAAAGGTCTCCTGTGCGGCGTCCTCGGCCTCCTGGGCGTTGCCCAGCATGCGATAAGTCAGGTTATAGACAGGAATCTGGTAGGCCTGCACCAGCTTGTTGAACGCATGGCGGTCGCCGCGGCGGGCCGCCGTGATCCACTGCAATTCCTCTTGTTCGGTCGTGCTCACTCGATGCTCCGAAAGCGAAAAGTGCGCTGCCGCACCGGACCCAATCAAGCCGGCGCACTGGCCGGTCTCCTGACCGAGCCAGCCCAGTGGCGCTCTGGCCGGTCTCCTGACCGAGCCAGCCCGGTGGCGCTCTGGCCGGCGGTTTTCCTTTGCCGCCTTGCATTGTACCATACGCAGCGGCCGAAAGAAAGGTTTCACAAGGACCCTGGCAGACTTTGACTCAAGCTGGCCGCCGATGTATGATGCACAGCGCCATGCACAACCATCATTTCTTCATCGCTGTCGAGGGCCCCATCGGCGTTGGCAAGACAACCCTGGCGCGCATCCTGCAAGAGGAGCTGGGCGGCCGCCTGCTGATGGAAGTCTTCGAAGAAAACCCCTTCCTGTCGAACTTCTACCATGACCGCGCCCGCTATGCCTTTCAGACGCAGATCTTCTTCCTGCTCAGCCGCTACCGTCAACAGCACGACGCGCTGAGCAACCTGGAGGCGACCGGGGGACTGGTCTGCGACTACCTTTTTGCCAAAGACCGCCTATTTGCCCGCCTCAACCTGGCAGGCGATGAGCTGGCCGTCTACGAGCTGGTGCATGCCGCGCTGGCCGAGAAGATCATCCAGCCGACGTTGGTGATCCACCTGCGCGCCGCCACCGATGTGTTGATGAGCCGCATCGCAGTGCGCGACCGCAGCTACGAGCGCGCCATGGAACGCGACTACATCGACGACCTGCGCCAGGCCTACGAGCACTTCTTCGCCGACTACGACCAGGCGCCGCTGCTGACCATCGACACCAGCGAGCTGGATTTCGTGCAGCGCGCCGAAGATCGGCGCTACGTCGTCGGCATGGTGCGCACCGCGTTGGCGCACGGCCCCTTCCAGCGGGCGCTGCCCGACCTGGAGCCGGCGCTGGAGGAGAGCAGCGCGCCCGTCCTGCGCGATTGGAGGGAAGCATGATCACCAAGCGCTTCGTAGCCATCGCCGGCAACGTGGGCGTCGGCAAATCGACGTTGACCACCATGCTCTGCCAGCGGCTGGGCTGGGCCCCCTTTCCCGAGGCGGTGGATGAGAACCCCTACCTGGCCGATTTCTACAGCGACATGCGACGGTGGAGCTTCCACTCGCAGGTTTTCTTCCTCAGCCGCCGGCTGCGCCATCACCGCCAACTGCTGGACCATCCCACCTCGGTGGTGCAGGACAGGAGCGTCTACGAGGACGCCGAGGTTTTCGCCCGCAACCTGTACACCCAGGAGAAGATGGAACCGCGCGACTATCAGAGCTACCGCGAGCTGTACGAGGTTCTGACCAGCTTCCTGCCCCCCCCTGACCTGGTGGTCTATCTGCGCGCCTCTGTGGAGACGCTGGTGGAGCGCATCCGCAAGCGCGGCCGCGACTACGAGCGTGACATCTCCCCGATCTACCTGGCGCAACTGAACCAGCTCTACGAGGACTGGATCCAGCGCTTCGACCTGTGCCCCGTCCTGACCGTGCCGGCCGACAACCTCAATTTCGTGGACAACGGCCTGCACCTGGACCTGATCATCGACAAGGTGCAGGAGAAGCTGAGCGGCAAGGATGAGGTGGTGTTCGACTGACCCCGGGGGGGATCACTGGCAGAGCCGTTCCTCGGTGTTGGTGTTCTGCAAGGGGGCGCGTTCCCAGATATTGTCCAGGGCGGTGTTGATGGCGGGCAGGTCGGGCAGTTGCACCATGCCCCCCTGCGGCGTCGTCCAGTCGGTCACCAGCGGATAGCGGATCACCATGCCGCGCAGATCGCGGCCGCCGAGGGACGCGCCCAGCTTGGCCAGATCGGCGATCTCGGCCGGCCCCAGGTTGGTGTCCACCATATCGCGCATGGCCAGCCAGAGGGCGGGAACGCGCGGCAGCAGGTTGGCGTTCAACATGCGGTCGCGGATGGCCAACAGCACACGCTGCTGACGCCGCGCCCGATCGAAGTCATCGGTGGTCTTGCGCGAGCGGGCGTAGTAGAGCGCCTGCTCGCCGTTCATGTGGTAATCGCCCGGCTCCAGGGTGTAGGTCCCGAAATAGCGGTAGATCAACTCGTCGTAAAGCGCGCAGTCCACGGTCACATCCACGCCGCCCAGGGCATCGACCACATCCTCGAAGCCGCTGAAGTCGATGCGGGCATAGCGTTCGATGGGGATGCCGAAGTTGCGCTCGATGGTGCTCATCAGCAGCGGCAGACCGCCCCCCGGCTGGCGCTCTTCGCCGAAGCCATAGGCAGTGTTGATGCGGCTGTAGCCCACGCCGGGGATGGCCAGGTAGATATCGCGCGGGAAGCTGATCAGCGCGGCGCGGTTGTTGGGCGCGTCGATGGCCAGCACCATGATGGTGTCGGTGCGGCCCACCGCCCCCAACTGGCGCTGATCGGTACCCAACAGCAGGATGTTGCGCGTGCGCTGCAACGGTCGCAGCGATGGATCGCCCACCACAACCTCAGCGGGGGCCGATGTGCTGATGGCAGCGGAGGGCTCCAGGCCAAACTGACCGGCATCGGCCACGGCCACGGCGGTGTGATGCGTGCCTGTCAGCGTCTGGGTGACGGCGACGGTGGCCTGGCCGGGCAGGCTGAGGGCTGCGGCCGTCTGCAGCGCGCCGGTCAGCGTCTGAGTGACGGCGATGGCCGCGCTGGCCGGCGCGGCCGCCTCAGCGTTGCCGGCCGCATCCAGAGCCAACGGCACGCGCGTCACCACGACGCTCGGGGCCGAGGCCAGCGGCGCGGCGCAGCCGGCCAGCGTCAGCAGGGCTGCGATCAGCAGCAGCGCCTGGCGGGTTCTGCCCAACTGGGAGGAGCGTTTCCCATTCCTGATCATACTGGCATCCCTTGAAACTAACCTGAATGAGCTCACGCCTGAGGAAGCTGGCCGGCCAGCCAGTGGCGCAGGAAGTTGAGCGCGCCGTTGCCCACCCAGCGCCGGGCCAGCTCATCCACCCCGCCCACGTCCAGCCGGGTGGAGGCGACGGCGGCGGGGGTGGCCACGGCCACGAAGCTTTCGCCGCGGTAGGCGCCATAGGGCCCGGCCGCGGGGTCGGCAACGCCGCAGATGGCCAGGGCCAGGGAGACATCGGTGTTGACGCGGGCCGCGGCCAGCCGCGTGGCGGCCGCCCACTCGGCGCAGGCCTGGCCGATGGGCTCAGCCGGCCCGCCGGGGCCCAGCTCGGCCAAGGAGGCGATCACCAGGCTGCTGGGGGTGGTCTGCTCGCCCCCCGGCGCGGCGCGCAGGCGCGCGGCCAGCTCGCCGCCGGTGTTGGTCTCCACCAGGGCCAGGGTGTGGCCTGCCTGCGCCAGGGCCTGAACCACCACCGCCTCCAGCGAGGTATCGCCCTCGGCAAAGACGGCGTCGCCCAGGCGGGCATAGAGATCGGTCGCCACCTCGTCCAGCATCTGATCGGCCCGTTCGGCGCTGGCCGCGCGGGCGGTGACGCGCACGTCCACCTGCCCCAGGTGCGCGGCCAGGCCCACCGTCGGGTTGTTGCGCGCCATCAGATCGGCGATGCGGCTGTCGATGACGCTCTCGCCCAGCCCCACCGTGCGCAGGATGCGGCTGCGAATGTAGACCCGGTCGGCTCCCATGCGCTGAACCAGAAAGGGCTCCACCGTCTCCTGCATCAGATGCATCATCTCCCGCGGCACGCCGGGCAGGCAGATCAGCAGGGCGTGGCCGCGGCCCTTGCGGGCCACCTCGACGATGAAGCCGGGCGCGGTGCCCACCGGGTTGGCGATGGGGGTGGCGCCGGCCGGCAACAGCGCCTGCCGCCGGTTGTTGTCATGCACCTTGCGGCCCCAGCGGGCAAAGATGGCCTCGATCTGCGCCAGGCTGGCGTCATCGATTTGCAGCTCACGGTCGGCGGCCAGCGCGGCCGCGTCGCGCGTCACATCGTCCACGGTCGGGCCCAGCCCGCCGGTCACCAGGACCAGGTCGGAGCGCTCCAGGCCCTGGCGCAGCACGGCCGCGATGCGCTCCAGGTTGTCGCCCACGGTGGTCTTGTAGAAGAGGTTGATGCCCAGATCGCGCAGGCGGCGGGCAATCCAGGCCGCGTTGGTATCGACGATCTCGCCCAGCAAGATCTCGGTGCCGGTGGTGACCAGTTCGGCGTCCATGATGGGTCAGCGCATCAACTGGGCCTGGGAGCGAACCTGCCGCAGCCGGGCGGCCATTTCGGCCTCGCCCTCAGCCTCCATCTGCACGGCCAGCTCGCTCAGCGCCTCGATGAAATCAGCCGTGACCAGGGCGCGGTTCTCAGACAACAGCTTGCGCGTCTCGCCCGGATACTCAGCCTGTAGCAGGTCGTTGACCAGCCGCACCTCCGGCGGCGCCCCCTGGGTGATCATGCCCATGGCGACGTTCCACACCTCTTGCAGGCGGTGGGTGGCCGCGCTCGCGCCCCGCTTCTCCGCCTCTTGCAGGTTGGCTGACAAGACGCTGAGGAAGTTCTGATCGATGTAGGCTGCGCGCTCGGCCATAGCCTGCTCGATGTCGTTGGCAGCCAGGATCTCGCTCAGCACGGTGGTGTATTCCTGCACGGCGGCGCGCTGGGCCTCATCCAGCCGCTGGCTGAACTGCAGGATGTGCTCCCGCAGACTGACCAGGCGGGCGGCGGTTTCAGCATCGCCGCGCTGCTCGGCCGCCTCGGCGCGGCCGGTCAGCTCCTGGAAGAAGGCATAGTTAACCAGCGGCCGGCCGGCCATCACCAGCGCATCGACCACCCGCTCCTCCTCGGCCGCCGCCACCAGGTCCACCAGATCCTTGGGGGTGGTGTCGGGGCGCAGTTGGGCCACGGCCGCGCGCTGGCGCTGCACCCCCTTGCCCCAGGTGGTCAGCTCGATCAGCCGCTCGCGCAGATCGATCAACTGGCGCGCGCTTTCGGCGTCGCCGCTGTTGGCGCTGGAGTCGGTTAACATGGTGAGCAGCGAGAAGAACTCGTCGTCCATGTCGGCGTCGCGCTCCTTGACCAGTTGGCGCAACCCCTCGGGATCGACCAACGCCATGATCGCCTGCTCCACCAGTTGAATCTGGCGGCGCTGCTTGTCCAGCATCTCGCGCGTCACCCCCTCGTGCTCCAACACCGCCTCCAGCAAACTCTGGAAAGAGAGGAACTGCTTGGGGGTCAGCATGTAGCCGCGGCGGGCCTCCTGGGACAAGCCGTCCATCAGCCGCCGGCTCAGGTCGCCGATCACCTTCTGCTGCTCGTTGACCGGGATCTGCTGGGGCACGAAGACGCCCAAGAAGTCGTGGGCCGGGTCGTGGTAGAGCAAGGGGGTGGTCAGGGGCCCGCCGGCGCCGCAGCGCGGGCAGACCGCGACGTTGAGCTGCCCAGACAGGAGGAGCGACTTGAGCACCGGGTCCTGGCCGACGTCCACCACGCTGAAAACCTGCGCCGGGTAGGGGGCGCCGCAGTTGGGGCAGTTGATGCCCACCACCTGCGGCGGGAAGGCCAGGCGGATCTGCGGCCGCTGCGCCTCGTCTGTCCCCTGGACAGCGGCAGGCTGCGGCGCTGCGGCCGGCGCGGGCGGGGTCGGGGGCTGCGGCTCCTCGCTGCGAGGCTGGCGCGCGGGCGAATATCCTTTGGGGGTGAGAATAGTCACTTTGTTTGCCTTTCGTTTTGAGAACCAATCGAAGCATCGAACACAAGCGCTGATTTTACCGCAGGTTCGGCCTGCTGTCGATTCCTGGGCCTGGGTGCGAGCAGATGCGCCCCGTGCGGCGCGCCCAGCCTCGTTTTCATCGAAACTCACAAAATCTCAGCTTGACAGCGCGGTCAGGGTGTTGTATGATTACGTCGAGTGTGATTCTGGCCTGCAATGATCGCTGCTCCCCCCTTTTGCTGGCATCATCGACTGTGAAGCAGAGAATGAGACGAGACATTATGACAACTATTCAACGATTGCTCAGCGCCCTGCTGCTGGCGGCTTTGCTGGCCATGGCAGCCAGCCCGGTCGCCCTGGCCCAGGGCGTGACCCACACGGTGCAGGCGGGCGAGACTCTGTCAGCCATCGCCCAGCGCTACGGCGTCAGCCAGCAGGCGCTGGTGGCTGCCAACAACATCGACAATGCCGCGCTGATCTATGTCGGCCAGCAGTTGACCATCCCTGACGCCGCGGCGACGGAGATCGCGGGCCAGTCCGACGCGCCGGCCCCCGTGCCCGCGCCGGCGCCGTCGGAGTACGTGGTGCAGCCCGGCGACACCCTCAGCCAGATCGCCCGCCAGCATGGCGTCACGGTGCTGGCCATTGCCGCGGCCAACGGCATCGACAACCCGTCGCAACTGCGCGCCGGCCAGCGTCTGACGATTCCGGTCGGCGGACAGGCGCCGGCGTTGCTGCCCGCGCCGCAGGGCGCGCTCAAGATGACGGTCAGCATCAGCGAGCAGCGCTGCCGGGTCTACCAGAATGAGGAGCTGCTGTACAACTGGCGCTGCTCCACCGGCCGCGCGGGCTCGGGCACCAAGGCGGGCGCCTTCTACGTGCAGAGCAAATACCGCGAGGCCTGGGGTTCCCGCTGGGGCTTTTGGATGCCCTACTGGCTGGGGATCTACTGGGCCGGCGGCAGCGAGAACGGCATCCACGGCCTGCCCTATCAGACGGGCGGCTACCCGATCTGGGCCAACTCGGTGGGCACCCCGGTCACCTACGGCTGCGTGCTGCTGGGCGCCAACGAAAGCGCCACGCTGTGGGAGATGGCCTACATCGGCATGCCGGTGATCATCAGCTATTAGCCCGCAACGAGTAATGGGCAATACGTAACCGGATGGAGGTGGCCCCCATGGATGAACCGTTGCTCCAACCACTGCTGGATGCCATTGCTGCCGCCGATGACGACGCGGCCGAGGCTGCGGTGGCCAGCCTGGGCGCGCCGGCGCTGCCGGCGCTGATCCACCTGTGCGCCGCTGACGACGACGATCGCCGCTGGTGGGGGGTGCGGGCCGTCGCCCAGATCATGGATCAAGAGGTGGAGGCGCGCGCCCAGGCCATGCCGGTGCTGTTCGCGGCCCTCCATGACCCCGACGACTCGATCCGCTGCCTGGCCGCGCTGGCCTTGGGCGAGGCTCGCGCGGCCAGCGCTATTCCGGCTCTGACGCTGCTGCTGGCCGACCCCAGCGGCTGGGTGCGCGGCGCGGCGGCCGACGCCCTGGCATTGATCGGCGAGCCGGCGGTGCCGGCCCTGGGCGAGGCGCTGCAAGACCCGCGCGAGGGGGTGCGGGTGCGGGCGGCCTATGCCCTGCACCGCATCAAGAGCCGCGCATCGGCCCGCTGGCTCTTCCCCGCGCTGAATGACCCCAACCACATCGTTCACACCTATGCCTATGAGACGCTGGAGGAGATGGGGCTGCTGACCACCGTGCTGGTCATGTAGCGACCGTTCAGTTTCAGGAGCCCTGCACCCTGGCCGGCGTCGAGCTGGGTGGCGTCGGGGTGGTGGAGGCCGGCGCGCTGGCAGCGGGCAGGTAGTTGCGAAAGGCCGGGGCCAGCAACTGATCCACCGGCGCATAGCCATCGGTCAGGATGATCTGCCGCCCCTCGGCCAGGAGGCTGTCCAACTGCTGATCGCTCATCAACAACGGCCCGATGGCGCGGGAGGAATCGGCGGCCGCGCTGGCGGCCAGACGCTCCAGATCCAACGGGGTGTCGCTGGCGATGACCACGAAGGTGCTGCGGGGGGTCTCGCGCCAGGCAGCTTGCGTCGGCGCCAGATAGACGTAGTCGAAGGTCTGGCGCAGGGTGCGGACATAGGCGCGCAGGAAGTTGGCGGTGGGGCCGTCGATGATGTTGACCAGATAGAGCCCATCCTCGTCGAGCCAGGCCCGCACCCGCTGGTTGAACTCATGCGTCGTCAGATGATAGGGGACGGAGAAATCGTTGAAGGCGTCGCCCATGATCAGATCGTAGCGGCGCTCGGGCGGACGCGCCATGACCAGACGGGCATCTTCGTTGAAGCTGCGAATCCGGCCCTCGCGGCTCAGCCCCAGCATGTCGTAGGCCACCTGGGTCACGCCGGGATCGATCTCGATCACGTCGATGGCGCTGTCGGGGTAGAGGGCCTCCATGTAGCGGGGAAAGGTGTAGCCGCCGCCGCCGATGAAGAGCGCGCTGGGGTCGCCGCTGCCCTGCGCCTGGTAGCGCACCAACTGAGCATAGAGCTGTTCATAGCCGTAGACCAGCAGGGTGGGATCCTCCAGCGAAGAGTAGCTGTGCACCAGCCGGTCAAGCACCAAGACCCGCACCGGCTGGCCCGCGCGCTGTTCTTCCCGCACCCGGATGCAGAAATAGTTGGTCTCCAGGGTGCAACGGCTGGCCAGCCAGCCGGCCGCCTGCGCCCCGGCCAGGCCGAGCACTACCACCAGCCCCGCGGCGACGATGGCCCGCGGCCGGCCGGCGCCCAGAAAGATCAGCCCCATGCCGATCAGCACCAGCGCCACCCCCCAGACGATGGCCGTGGAGCCGAACCAGGAGATCAGCACGAAGCCGGTGGCAAAGGTGCCGACGATGCTGCCCACGGTGCCCGCGGCGTAGATCTTGCCGACGATGGCGCCGGTGGTGGCCAGATCGCGCACCGCCAGCTTGGCCACCACCGGGGAGATGGCGCCCAACACCAGGCTGGGGGCAAAGAACAGCACCGTGACCAGGGCGACGATCTGCCCGATCACCGGCCAGCCCGCGGGCAGGCGGTTCCCGATGAGATCCACCGCCAGCACGCCGAAGCTGGTCAGGCCGGAGAGCAGAAAGAGGATGCCCAGCAGACGCAGCGAGCCGCGGCGGTCGGCCAGCCGGCCGCCGATGTAGTTGCCCAGGCTGATGCCGGCCAGCACAATGCCGATGATGCTGGTCCAGGTATAGAGCGAGACCCCGACGTGGGGCGCGACGATGCGGCCGGCGGTCAGCTCCAGCACCATGATGCAGGCGTTGGAGATGAAAACGATGGCGTAGGGCTGCCAGGTCCAGGCGGGCGCCGGCTGGCCGTTCCCCGCTTCCGGGGCTGAGGGGGTGGAAACCGGCGCGGCCGGCCGGTCAAGGGTGTCGGTCAAGGAATTGCCTTTCAGAAAACTGTGCGCAAACCAATCACGGAGTCGAGGCTTCAGCACCAATCACGGGGTCGAGGCTTCAGCCGGGTCAACACCGACCGCGGAGTCGAGGCTTCAGCCGGGTCCACACCAAGCACGGAGTCGAGGCTTCAGCCGGGTCAACACCAAGCACGGAGTCGAGGCTTCAGCCGGGTCCACACCGATCGCGGAGTCGAGGCTTCAGCCGGGTCCACACCAAGCACGGAGTCGAGGCTTCAGCCGGGTCCGCCCAGCGCAGATCGATCACGGAGTCGAGGCTTCAGCCGGGTCCGGCCAGCGCAAACCGCACGCGCGATCAACGCCAGGCTAGAGCAGCGCCACCCGACCCTCGCGGCGCGCCCACTCGGCGGCAAAGACCATCAGGTGCGTCTCCAGGCTCTCGCGCGGGCCGGAGAGGATCAGACCGCGGTCGTTGGCGGCCACGGCCGAGATGAAGGCGTCCATCAGGCCGTAGTCGCCGCCCCCATGCCCGCCCGGCTGATCGGCCGTCAACCGGGCCACGTCGTACTCCTGGGTGGCGTCGCGCAGAAAATCATGCACCCGAATGGTGCGGCCATCGCAGTGCAGCTCGCCGCGCGTGCCGCAGATGGTGGTGCGGCGCGGGCCGGCCTCGGTGAAGGCGGCCAGGCTGAAGCTGGCCGTGCGCCCCCCCTCGAACTGCATGGCCACCACCTGGTTGTCCAGCACATCGTTGTCGCAGGCATAGACGCAGCGGCCATAGGGGCCGGCGCGCAGCGTGGCCTCGACGCCGGCGGCGGTCACGTCGGGCGTCAGCACATCCACCGGCCAGCCCACCTGCCCCTGCGCCACGCGGCCCAAGTAGATCTTGCGGGCGGAGTAGGGACAATCCGGCTCGATTTGGCAATCCAGGCAGCGCTCGGCCGCGCCGGCAGGGCGCTCCTCGGCCCGGAAATGACGCAGGCTGCCGAAGGAGCTGAGAGCCCGGCAGGGCGCGCCCATGATGTAGCGGATCCAATCCAGGTCGTGACAGCTTTTGGCCAGCAACACCGGCGAGGAGAGCCCCTCGTTGCGCCAGTTGCCGCGCACGAAGGAGTGGGCGAAATGCCAGTAGCCCACCGGCTCCAGATGCTG
>Ga0209096_1002004_pt1 | contig 20674 bp, 18 predicted proteins | sample AD_UKC034_MetaG_FD_184407 | JGI IMG/M metagenome (GOLD analysis project Ga0209096, IMG submission 184407) | Active sludge microbial communities of municipal wastewater-treating anaerobic digesters from USA - AD_UKC034_MetaG (SPAdes) (version 2) | ecosystem: Engineered > Bioreactor > Anaerobic >... | reverse complement strand
GGAAGACGCAGGGTTCATCGAAGTATAACCCTGTTTATTCACCGCTCAGCCCGCGGGGTTGGGCGTACAACTAAATACTTTTAGATAAAAAAGGAGACTAACATGACACGTACACTAGCATCTAAAAGACCTGAAGCAACAATGAAAGTGAGGGAGACATGCCAGCGCTAAATCGAGTTCAGCTGATTGGCAATCTGGGGAAGGATCCCGAAAGCAAGTTCACCCCTACGGGGAAGAAAGTGGCTCATTTCAGTATCGCCGTCAACAATCGTTGGAAAGGCAAGGATGGCGAGAGCAAGGAATACACGGAATGGGTCAACATGGAAGCATGGGGTCGGCTGGGCGAGATCTGCCAGCAATACCTGAAGAAGGGAAGCCTCGTCTACGTGGAAGGTCGGTTGAAGACCGACAAGTACGAAGACAAAGGCGAGACCAAGTACTTCACGAAGGTGGTTGCGCTCACGATGCAGATGCTCGACCGCAAACCCAGCGAGGAACCCGTAATGACGGTGGAAGAAGAAGCCGCAGATTACGAGGCATAAAACAAAAATTGACGACCTGAAAGGGTCGTCAATTTTTTTAACCATAGGCTAGAGCGTTACTCTAGCAGCTCAGCGGGAAAACCATGCGTAGGTTCCAGTAGATTGTAAACTGATACTCGCGTGCGTGTCATTGACCATAACGAACGGGAGTTCGACCCATTCCGCATCGTCGTTGGAAAAATACGCTCCGCCTTCAAAACCTGCGGGGACTTCAAATATGAGTTCCACTTTGCTTCCAAAGGGGAGCTCGTTCACGATGGTACCTTGTTGCAACAGAGTGACAGAGACACCACCAAGGGGTGTTCCGAGGCTGTCAATCCCATCTTGCAATTGAGAAACATCCACAGGGTTGAGCAAAACGGAGTATCCGCACAAGCCTGTAAAGCGGAGCCAATGCCCGTCTCGCGTAACAGCATCAACAACGGTCGTAGCGCAGGGCAGGGTAAATTCTTGTCCCCATTCGATCAGGAAGATCGTGGAAGAATTTCCTTTATCCGTTGTATTGGATGATTTATCAACAGTCTGCTCTTCCGGCGCAGGTGTGGGGAGTCCACTTTCGATGTTGGTGTATGTATCTTCCGCGCTGTAGTTTTGCGCGGTGTCAAATTCCGAGCCGCCGTCGAGGGAATCGGTTCCCGCTCCACCGTCGAGTTGATCGTCGCCGGCTTCGCCGTTCAAGGTATCGTTTCCACTTCCGCCATTGAGAGTGTCATTGCCATTGCCGCCATCGAGGTTGTTATCAAGATCGTTCCCGGTGATTTGATCGTCATTGCCGGAGCCGATAACTTTCTTGAACCAGCCGTTCAAGGTGAGCAACAAACCGCCTCCCACATCTTGCTGGCTGGAGTTACCCAAGTCAATGGTAACGGAATTGCCAAACAAGCTGAAATCGAGAGTGTCTTCGCCATTGGACGTGATGCTCAGGACGCCGGTAGCGCCAACATCGAACCGAAAGATATTGACGCCCGTGCCGCCATCGGCGGAATCACCGGTTTCATTGGTTCCTGTGATAACGATCGTGTCGTCACCCGCTCCAGCGTCAAGCGTGTCCACGCCGGACCCGGTCTTGAGCGTGTCATTCCCCTGGCCGCCGGTGAGCGTATCGTTGCCCGCGCCGCCATCGAGGGTATCGTTTCCGTCTCCACCGGTGATCGTGTTATTCAGGTTGTTGCCGGTCAACGTATCGTTGCCATCCCCGCCGGTGACGTTGTCCACTTGCGCGGAGGTCATGTTAAGCGTCAGGTTGGCGTTGACCGTCTGATTTCCGGTCAACGCCAGATTGATCGCCACATCGTTCGTGGAGCCGGTGAATGTGACTGTGTCTGTCCCTGCGCCCACGGCTTCGGTGAGCGTGTCGGCGCCCTGAGCCGAATTGGTGTTGAAGGAATAGACATCATTGCCTGCGCCGCCTATCAATGTGTCGTTGCCCGCGCCGCCTTCCAGAGTGTCGTTTCCATTCCCGCCGGAGAGCGAGTTGTTCGATGTGTTTCCAGTGATGGTGTCATTGCTGTTGCCGCCGGTCACATTTTCCACTTGCGCGGATGTCAGGTTGAGCGTCAGGTTGGAATTGACCGTCTGATTTCCGGTCGTCGCGAGATCGACTGTCACGACGTTGGTGGAGCCGGTGAAATTAAGCGTATCTGTTCCGCCGCCCGAGGCTTCGGTAACGGTATCCGTTCCCAGAGCTGAATCGGTGTCAAAAGCATAACTGTCGTTACCAGTTCCCCCGGTTAGCGTGTCGTTGCCCGCACCACCCGTCAGCGTATCGTTCCCTAAGGCGCCGTTCAACGTATCGTTTCCATTTCCGCCGGAGAGCGAGTTGTTCAGCGTGTTGCCGGTGATGGTGTCGCCGTTGTTTCCGCCGGTCACATTCTCGACTTGCGATGCGACCAGATTGAGCGTTAGGTTGGAATTGACCGTTTGATTTCCGGTTGTTGAAAGATCAACTGTCACCACGTTGTTGGAGCCGGAGAAATTGAGAATATCTGTGCCGCCGCCTGAGGCTTCGGTGACTGTATCCGTGCCTAGCGCGGTGTTGGTGTTGAAAGCGTACGTATCGTTGCCGGCGTCCCCGGTGAGCGAATCGTTTCCCGCGTTGCCTGACAGAGAATCGTTGCCCGCGCCGCCGGAGAGAGTGTCGTTCCCATTGCCGCCCGCCAAGGTGTCATTCCCCGCATCGCCGTTCAAGGCATCGTTTCCGTTCCCGCCGGAGAGCGAGTTGTTCAACGTGTTGCCGGTGATGGTATCGTTCCCGTTCCCGCCGGTGACGTTCTCAACCTGCGTGGTAGTGAGGTTGAGTGTCAGATTGGAATTGACTGTTTGATTGCCGGTGGTAGAGAGGTTGACGCTTACATCGTTGTTCGAGCCGGAGAAGGTGAGACGATCAGTCCCGCCGCCGGATGCTTCGGTGACCCCGTCAGTTCCGAGGGCTGAATCGGTGTCGAAGGCGTAGGTGTCGTTACCGGTTCCCCCAGCGAGAGAATCGTTGCCCGTGCTGCCGGTGAGGGTGTCGTTGCCCGCGCCGCCGACCAGCGAATCGTTCCCGCCTCCGCCGTTGACGTTGTCGTTGCCCGCGAGTCCATCCACCGTGTCGTCGGCGCCATCGCAGGTGATGGTGTTATTGCCGGATGTGGCTGACGGGGAACAGATCGCGTAGACTGCCTGCTGGGCGGGGACCGCCACGAGCAGAAGCGCGAGAAAGACCGAGATCGTCCCGCGCCAAAAAAGAGACAAATGCTTCTTCATACAAAACTCTCCAAATCCGAAAAGAATAAAAATAAATCAAACGCATGAACATAATTTATCACCAAGCCGACTAACGGTAGTTTACAGGGACTTTTCCAGCGCCTAACAATCCAGTCATTTTATTCATAGGCGAGCCTTGCAGGAACGTTGCAGGCGCGTCGTTTCGATAAATCAAAAGGACAACCTTGCGGCTGTCCTTTTGATTCTCGTTTATTTCTTCGACTTCTTTTTTGACTTTGCCTTCGCAACTTTCTTCTTCGTAACTGCCTTCTTCGCCGTTGGCTTTGACTTCTTCACTGGCAACCTCTCCAACTCATCCACCATGCGGCTCAGCACATCGATAGTGACTGTAAGCCAGTATATGTCTACTCCCTCTGGCAACAGAAGAGTGCTGGCTTCTCATGCTAAGTGTTACAAACTATGGTTTGCGCCAAGCGGGAGAATCCTATAAGTCATATATCCTGCATTGACCGCAGTGCGCTCGTCATAGACGAACATGACCATTTCCTGAATCGTGCATGGAAGATTCACAAGCCGATCTTTAAATTCATCCAAAATCTTCTGATAGGTCCCGATGGGCTGACCTCCTATGGCGACAGTCATGTGAAAGTGATAGTCTGATCCGTCGAACTCGGCGGGAACGTTCCCGAAGCGCGCCGTGAGATCGCGGTTCACTCGTTCATGTAACTGGCGGAGGAATTCCGTCTCTTGCACGTTCAGCCACAAAATGCCAGTATGGAGTCCGTCCATCGTCATTTCGATAAGTTCGAGATGGGTCAGAAGCGTTGGAAAAAGTTCGATACTTCGCGCCAGTTCGGTCATGTATTCCGACAGCGAATCCAAATCCGAAATATCGAAGGGCTGTTTGAGGGAGATGTGCGGAGGCAGGCGGCACACATCAATGCCTGTGCGATATTTCTGGTGGATGTCCCATGCGAGTTTGCGGACGAGGTTGTGAGTTTGATTGTCCGCAAGTAGGGCAAATGTTGCTTTCATCGAATGATATTACCTTCCATATCCGCATTGTATTCTACTTCCTCCTGTAACAAGAGGGTCAAGGTTTGAACTATTAAATTCAGGAAGTAATCCAAGAAAACAGCCGCCTTTCAGCGACTGTTTCATTCGATGTTTAGCTTACTTCTTTGATTTTTTCTTTGCTGATTTTGTCTTCTTCTTGACTGGCTTCGCCTTCGCAACTTTCTTCTTCGTAACTGCTTTCTTTGCTTTCTCCACCGGCAATTTCTCCAACTCATCCACCATGCGGCTCAGCACATCGAATCCGCCCTGCCAGAATTTTGCATCGCGGATGTTCACGCCTGCGTCGGCAAGGATCTTTGCGGGGGCTTCCGATCCGCCAGCGGACAGGATCTTGAGATACTTCGGCTTGAACGATTCGCCTTCCGCTTTGTATTGCTCATAGAGCGAGAAGACGAGCAATTGACCGAATGCGTAGGCGTAGACATAAAACGGAGTGTGATAGATATGGGGAATCGAAACCCATTCCCATTTGAAGTCGTCGCTGAGTTCGAGTGAATCGCCGAATTGTTCTTTGAGGTTCGCTAGATACGCGGCAGAGAGTTCGTCCACCGAGGCGTTCTTTTGCACCATCTCATGTGCTTCACGTTCGAAGAGGGCGAAATAGATCTGGCGCAGGATGGTGGCGAACGCGTCGTCCATTTGCTTGAACAGAATGTCCCGTCGCACCGACTCGTCTTTTTCCTCCGAGAGCAGTTTTTCGGTAAGCATCATCTCGCCGAAGGTGGAGGCGGTTTCAGCCAGCGGAAGAGACGAGTGGAAGGTAAACGTGGTGTGATGCGAGGCAAGCATCGCGTGGATGGCGTGACCGAGTTCGTGCGCCAGAGTCGCCACGTCGCGCGCGCGACCCGTGTAATTCATCAGCACGAACGGCGTGTCTTCGGGGTTGATCGAAGCGCAGAACGCTCCGCCCTGCTTGCCCTTGCGGACTTCGCTATCGAGATGGTCTTTGTCGAACACGCGGCGGGCAAGTTCGCCGATCTTCGGGTCGAACGCGCTGAACGATTCGATGACCATGTTCGCGGCAGCGTTGAAATCGAAAGCTTTATCCGACTTGGCGACGGGCGCATAAATATCGTAGCGGCGGAGCTTGCTCACGCCGAGGTGTTTCGCCTTCATCTTGAAATAGCGTTGGAAGACTTTCGCGTTTTTCTTCGTCACTTCGAGCAGAGCGTTCACCGCTTCATCGGGAACATCGTTCGCCAAATTCCGCACCGACATCGCGCTCTTGAACTTGCGCATGTTGATATTTTCGTTGTGCCAATCGCGCGCGCGGGTTTGATACATCTGTCCCAAGATCGGACCGTCCTCACCGTAGACGCGATACATTTCCTGATATGCCGCCGCGCGCAGTTTCGGATCGGAGCCTTGGATATACGGTTGCAATTGCGCGCGCGTCAATTCTTGGACTTTGCCATTCAATTTGAGTTTGAAAACATAACGATTCGTGATCGCGTCATACAAGTTGATCAGCGCGTTCGAGCCTGTCACATCTTTGAGGTTGACAACTTTTTCCTCTGGCTCGGTCAACGTGTGCGGCTTGAAGTGGCGCATCTCTTCGAGATAATAACGATACGCGCCCGACGCGTTCATTAAGCGTTCGGCATTTGTATCGTCCACGTCCTTCCACCATAAATTGAAAAAGAGGATGCGGTTCTGCATCTCCGCCACAAATTGTTGCACGCGCCCCATCAGGCTTTGCGCATTCTGGTTTTGCGTATCTTCCGCAAACGACAGTCCCGCAAACGCATAGATGCGGTTCACGATCTTCGACGTCGCTTCGGAGGCGCGTACCACATCGAGAAATGTCTCGGGGTCAATATCGGGTTTGAGTTTGTTGCGCGCGCCCTCGAACGACGCGACCTGTTCCTCCACGTTATCGAACGCGGCGTTCAATTCGGGGCTGTCGAAGCCCGTGAAGAGTTCGTCCAAATTCCATTTTTTGATTTTGTAAGCCATGGGTCAATGTCTCCTTGAAAATTTTTACCACATTTTGAATTTGTTTTGAAGATGCGAGAGATGTGTTTTGTAGGGGCACGGCGAAACGATCTCTCGTCGAAATCCTGAAAGGATTCGCTGTGCCCCTACGGATTTCAATTCACAAACTGGATCGGATGTGAACGATATCGCCATCCTTGACGGGATATTCCTTGCCTTCGAGTCTCAACTTCCCCTTCAACTTCGCTTCATTCATGGACCCGAGGCTGGTGAGGTCATCGTACGCCACCACCTCCGCCCGGACGAATCCCTTCGCCAGATCGGTGTGGATCTCGCCCGCCGACTCTTGCGCCGTCGCGCCGCGTTTCGTCTCCCACGCGCGGACCTCGTCCTCGCCGACCGTGAAGAACGATTGCACTTGAAGCAGGTCATACGACAGGCGGATCATTTTGTTCAGGCTGAGTTCCTTGATGCCATATTCCTGCATGAACATTTCGGCATCTTCCGCCGAAAGTTGCGCGATCTCCATTTCGAGCTTGCCCATCAATGCCACTGAAGGCATATCCAATTCCATCTGCGGCGCGGACTGTCCCTCGCTCAGGTTGAACACGACCAACACAGGTTTCCGCGAGAGCAAGCCGAACGATGAAAGTTCTTTGACATCCTCGTGAGAATAGTCCAATTTGCGGAGTGGCGTTCCGTTGTTCAACGCTTCATGCAGACGAGTGAACAACACGGTTTGTTTTTCGTTCAAGGCTTTATCGGTTCCACCTTTTTTTCGTTCGTCAACCAAGCGTTCCAATTTTCTTTCAACGGCAATGAGATCGTTGAGCAATAATTCGCTCAGCATGGAGTCCGCGTCGCGCTTGGCGTCTACGCTTCCGTTGGGGTGCATCACGAGGTCGCTTTCAAACGCGCGGACGACGAGCAGGAAGCCGTCCATCTGCGCGAGTTGATTCAACAGTTGCCCAGAGATGCCGCTTTTGGCAGACCCAGTTTCAAGTCCGGCAATATCCGCGTACGTCATCTTGGCATAGATCGTTTTCTTGGGGTTGAACATCTTCGAGAGCACGTCCACGCGCGGGTCTGGCACATCCACCACCGAGGTGTGCACTTCGAAACGTCCGGCAGAGGCGGTGGTTGGCGCATCTCCTCGCGTCACTGCGTTGAAGATGGTTGTCTTTCCTGATTGGGGCAGTCCGATAATTCCGAGTTTCATCTTTTCCTTTTTCGTGGGGCGGATTGTCAATCCGCCTTACCAGCGGGATACCATCCCGCTCCACGAGAGATTTTATCTTGCACTACTTGTTATGAGTGGTATACTTGCGGACGCAACCAGCCGAAGTGGCGGAATAGGCAGACGCGCACGACTCAAAATCGTGTTCCCTCCGGGAATGAGGGTTCGATTCCCTCCTTCGGCACAGGCATTATACCAACGCCCGCCATTGCATGACGGGCGTTTCTCTTTTCGGGTTTAGGGTTTTAATGGGTGAATGTGTAGCAAGGCAGGTCAGATATTTCACGCAAGACCCACATCGCGCCGAAACGAGATTCTGCAAAAACTCTAACACACCTATAAAACAATTCTGCTTGACATCCCCTTAACAGGGGAATACACTTGCGTTGGTTGGGGAGTAGCCATGACGTTCCGCGAAAGCGGAAATGTCACCGGGTCGTCGTCATGACATTGACGCGCATCGCGCCATCGGCGACCCGAAACGTGCGGGTATGACGTTTGGCGAGACCATCACAAATTTGGTGTGATGGTCTCGTTTTAATTTTGAACATCGCAGAGCGTATTCTCAGGAGAGAATTTCTATGGCACACGACGACACGATCCAAAACAGCGAGTGGCACGCGCTAAAAGCCGAAGAGGTATTGAGCCATCTGAAAGTGGAAGACCGGGGGTTGACCTCGGCGGAGGCAAAACGGCGGCTTGAACAATACGGTCCGAACCAGTTGAAAGAAGCGCCGCGTCCCACCTTCCTTCAAATGTTGTGGGAACAGTTGAATAATTTTGTGGTCATCCTGTTGATCGTTGCCTCGCTGGTCTCCGGTTTGCTGGGCGATTATGTGGAGGCGGCGGCGATCATGGCGATCGTGGTGTTGAACGCCGTGCTGGGAATCGTCCAGGAGCGGCGCGCGGAGGAAGCGCTCGCCGCGTTGAAAAAACTCGCCGCGCCGGATGCGCAGATCGTCCGCGATGGGAAGCGGGTTTCCATCCCTTCGTATGAACTTGTGCCGGGCGATATTGTCTTTTTGGAGACAGGGAATTTTGTGCCGGCGGATATCCGCTTGTTGGAGGCGGTCAATCTGCGAGTGGAGGAAGCTTCGCTCACCGGCGAATCGCTGCCCGTCCAAAAGAACGCGGCAACAATCCTCGATAAAAACGTCCCTTTGGGAGATCGCAAGAACACGGCGTTTATGGGCACGCTTATCTCGTTTGGACGCGGACGCGGCGTGGTCACCAGCACAGGGATGCGCACGCAGTTGGGGTTGATCGCCTCGATGCTCCAGAACGTGGAAGCGGAGGAAACGCCTCTTCAGCGGAGGCTCGATCAATTAGGCAAGTCGTTGAGTATCGCCGCGCTCTTCCTCGTTGCGATCGTTTTTATTGTCGCGCTCATCAACCAGACGAATATCAATGAACTGTTTACGGGTCCGCTCGCGTATTTCAGCGACTATGCCGAGCAGGTCACCGATGTTTTCATCATTGCCATCAGCCTTGCGATCGCCGCCGTGCCGGAGGGTCTCCCCGCCGTGGTGACGATCTCGCTGGCGTTGGGGATGCGCGAGATGATCAAGCGTCACGCGTTGATTCGCAAACTGTCCTCAGTGGAAACGCTCGGCTCTGCCACCGTCATCTGCTCCGATAAGACCGGCACGCTCACGCAAAACGAAATGACCGTTACGCGCATGTGGGTGGACGGGCAATTTATCCACATTACCGGAACGGGGTACTCGCCGTTCGGCGATTTTTTGGTGGAAGGGACAAAGAGGAATATTTCAGACTATCCCGCCGCGCTCACCGCATTGTGGCTGGGTTTGTTGAATAACGATGCCTTGCTCGAAACGACAGGCGAGGATGAAAAACAAAAAACGTATCGCGTGGTCGGCGACCCTACGGAGGGCTCATTGCTGGTCGCCGCGATGAAAGCCGGCGCGATTCACATGGATATCCGCGAGGCGTACCCGCGCGAGAATGAAGTGCCGTTCGATTCGGATCGCAAGCGTATGATCACGATCCATGACGTGTTCGCGCCGCGACCGGGCGACCCCTCGCCATTCACCGATGAAAGCCATAAATCGTGGGATGTGATCGCCGTCAAAGGCGCGCCGGACGTGGTGCTTGACCTTTGCACGCAATACCAAAACATGGACGACGAGTCTGTGCCGTTGGGTCCTGCCCTGCGCGACCGCATCCTTGCTGCCAACGACGCGATGACGAAAGACGCTTTGCGCGTGCTGGGCGTGGCGTATCGGCTCGTCCGCGATGTGCCGGATAACCCGGCGCAGATCATCACGAACGAACTTGAGCACGACCTCGTCTTTGTCGGCTTGTTGGGCATGATCGACCCCGCTCGCACCGAAGTCAGACCCGCGCTGGAGGAGGCGCGCATTGCGGGCATCCGCACGGTGATGATCACCGGCGATTACCCCAACACGGCACAAGCGATCGCTGAAACCATCGGTCTGCTCCGCCCGGGGAGAAAGGTGATGACCGGCGCGCAACTGGATGCCATGAGCGACCGCGACCTCAAAGACATCATTGAAGATACGGATGTCTTTGCGCGCGTATCCCCTGAACATAAATTGAGGATCGTAGACGCTCTGCAAGCCAACGGCGAAATTGTGGCGATGACCGGCGACGGCGTGAACGACGCGCCCGCCATCAAACGCGCTGACATCGGTGTGGCGATGGGCATCACCGGCACCGACGTGGCGAAAGAAACCGCCGACATGGTGTTGACCGATGACAACTACGCGAGCATCGTCCATGCGGTCGAGCAGGGGCGCGTCATTTACGCGAACATCCGCAAGTTCGTGTTTTTCCTCTTGTCCTCGAACATCGCGGAGATCATGATCATCTTCCTCGCTACCCTCGCTGGACTCCCCGCGCCTCTCACCGCCATTCAACTGCTCTGGCTGAACCTCATCACCGACGGCGCCCCAGCCCTCGCCCTCGCCGTGGAAAAAGGCGACCCGGACATCATGCTCCAAAAACCGCGCGCGAAGAACGAACCCATCGTGAACCGGACGATGACGATCGGTCTGGTCGTGCAAACCATCGCGCAGACAGCCGCGGTCTTAACTGCGTTTGGCATGGGCTTGTTGTGGCATCTTGAAGCGGGCGCAACGCTTGTGGGCAACCCCATCACTTACATTCTCCAGCACGATTGGCGCGGCGTGGACGTGCAATCCGCTGAAACAATGGCGTTCGTCACGCTGTCGCTGTGCGAGTTGTTCCGCGCCTACACCGTCCGTTCGGAACGCGCGTCGTTGTTCAGCATCGGCGTCTTTTCAAATCGCACGATGCAATACGCGGTGGGACTTTCCATCGTGCTGTTGTTGCTGGTCATCAACGTCCCCTTCCTTCAGCCGATCTTCAATACGCATTTCCTCACCGCCCGCGAATGGGAAGTGGTGCTCGTGCTGGCGCTCCTCCCGGCAGTTGCGGAAGAGATCACAAAATTCTTTTTGCGGGCTGGCAAACGGGCTTGATCGACATACTACGCAGTACGCAATACGCAGTACGGACTACGTAGTCCGTACTGCGTATTTTTTGTACGGCAAGGTTCACCTTGCCTTTTGGAAAATGCAAAGTGAACTTTGCCGTACTATTTGACTCGGAACGACCTTCGATGAACACTCGACATTCCCAACCGCCTCAGCGCGGATCGGTGGGCCTGCGTGCCGTACCCCTTGTGTTTCGCAAGACCGTAGCCGGGATGCCGCTCGTCGAGTTCGCGCATCAACGCGTCGCGTTCGGTCTTGGCAAGGATGGACGCGCAAGCGATGCTCAAACAATGCGCGTCGCCTTTGACGATAGAAGTTTGTGAAATGTCCAACTGGGGGAGTTCAAGTCGAAAATCGGTGAGCAAATATTGCGGCGTGATCGAAAACTGATGCAAGGCGCGGATGGCGGCGAGCCGCGTGGCGCGAACAATTCCCTGTGAATCGATTTCGTCTGCGTCGGCGAATCCCACGCTCCATGCCAGCGCGATGTCTTTGATCGCCGGCGCGATTGAGAAGCGCTGAAGCGGCGTCAACTGCTTGGAATCGCGCACCCGGCTCAACGTCCGCGAAAGAAGCGGTTTGTCGTTAGGCAGAATCACCGCGCCCACTGCGACCGGTCCCGCGAGAGCGCCGCGCCCGGCTTCATCCAGCCCGGCGATGAATCGCAAGCCGCTGTCCCACAAGTCCGTTTCGAATTTGAGATTTGGTTTAGCGCGTTTCATATCTGCCGCGCCATGTGTTGATGCGAATGCGGAAGATGTCGCCGATCATGCGCAATGCGTCGCGCAGGGCGTTCACTTTGGTCTCGGGGTGATAATACCAATCAATCGGAATCTCGCGCACGCGATACCCGAGGCGGCGGGCGATAAAAAGTAATTCGACATCGAACGACCAGAAGCGCATCCGTTGCAGCGGGAAGATCGCGTTCACCACGTCGGCGCGAAAACATTTGAACCCGCATTGCGTGTCGTTCAAGCCGGGCAGGGCGAGGAGTTGAATAATGAAGTTAATGCCGCGCCCGCCGAAGTGACGATAGCGCGGTTCGTTATAGCGCGTCGAACCTTTCACCTCGCGCGATGCGATGGCGACATCGAAATCGGTTAACGCGGGCGGGAGGAATTTTGAAATCTCCTCCACCGGCATTGAAAGGTCGGCGTCGCACATGAAGCGGTATTCGCCTTTCGCCTCGAGCATCCCGCGTTTCACTGCCGCGCCTTTGCCGCGTTCGGTTTGGAGCACGCGAAAATTTTCATGCGCGTCTGCGAACGATCGCGCGACCTCAAAGGTGCGGTCGGCGCTTCCGTTTTCCACCACGATCACTTCGGCTAAAAATTTTTGTTTCTCGATGAATCGAAAAACCTGCTCCAATGTATCGGGCAGGCGGCTTTCTTCGTTGTATGCGGGGATGACGATGGATAAAAAAATGGACAAGGAGCGCTCAAGACATGCCGAAGAGTATATATCCGAACACCGCCAGGATGCAGATCAATGCGATTCCCAGCCCGGCAAGCAGGGCGATCTGTTTCATGCTCATACCCAGAAAGCGACGCGAACCCCGTTTCATTCCCGACGTGGAGTCTGCTCCGCCGCGCGCCTGTTGTAATGCTTTCACAGCCGCCGCATCCTCCGCCAGGGCAAAGTCGAAATCGGCGGGGTTGATGGGTTTCTCTTCGTCCGCCGCGCTGAAGATAGCGCGCGCGCGCGAAATATTTTCCTGCGGCGGCGGAGGTTTGACCGGAGCCGTCTGCGCAGGTTCCTGGCGGGGCATAGCCGGCGCGGGCTGGGGAAGATTCGTCTTTTGCTTGGGAGGGCGTGGGTTGGTGATACGCTCCACCATGTCGAGCGCCAAATCGGATCGCAAGATGGGCATACTGTTGGAAAGTCCTATCACGAACGGTTTGATCCCGTCTACCATTAACACGCGGATGGCGGGTTTGTCCGATTCCACGTGCAAGCCCGGGTCTGCCGCGATCAATACCGATTCGACCGGTTCCGGCAGCCTGGTTCCCTGTCGTTCAATGAACATCGTTAGCGCGCGTCCCATACGCGCCGTGGACTGGATTAAGTTAACCGGCGCGGGCTTGAAGCGGTTTCCCGATTCCACATTCCACGCGTCGCCTTTCGCCTCATACCTACCTTTTAGGTACGCAATGTTAATGGCGAACATCCCAGCCGGTCCGATCAAGATCAGCGGAATCATGATGCCGCTTTGCCCCAGGGTCTGGTTGCGGATCAGGGTATATCCCTTCTCAAGGTTTCGGTCGAAGTAAGTGATGATCGCTTTCTGAGCCAGCAATTCTGTGGGCCAGTTAAAGCCAAACTTCAACATGCCTTGAATCCGCTGACTGAACCCGATGTTGCCTTTTTCGTCGATCAGGGGAGTTTGGTCAATGATCTTCATTGGGGTTAAAAGACTGGCGCTTGTTCCAGAAGATCGCGATCTGCCGAATCCAGCGTCGCAATAAATTCTTTTCCATCCCGGCTAACGATGCGCAGTGATTTACCGGCTTCGAACGTGCTCGCCAACAATTCCTTGCGCGTACCGACCACCAGCAATTTCCCTTTTTTGATTCGTTCCAGCAGGTCTTTGCGGTCGATCAACACACGATCTGAATACGAAGACCCGCGCCGTTCATAGGCGCGCACGGCTACAATTTGCCCGTTCTTATAACGGACCGCTTCGATCACGCCATCTTGTTTCTTTGCCATAGTTTCAACTCCATGCGTATTGTAGCATTAAACAATCGAACAAAAAACCTGACAGGTCCTTGAAACCTGTCAGGTTTATATCAAGTCAATAAGTTTGTCCAGCAGTTCAACTGCTGGACAAACTTGCGTGTGTCGGGGCGATAGGATTCGAACCTACGGCCTCTTGCTCCCAAAGCAAGCGCGCTAACCGGACTGCGCCACGCCCCGAAATGGATCAAGTGCGGCGAGTATAATGCGTCGGATGAACAGCCGTCAAGCAATAAAACGGATAGCGATTCCCTTCGCGTTTCTTTCCTTCCTTTCTGCCTGCTCCACCACCCAAGCGCTGCCAACCTCCACAATCGTTCCAGCGACGGCAACTTCAACCCTCACGCCGCTCCCAACCTTCGCCCCCTCCACGGCTACTCCGACATCCACGCCCATTGTTTGTCTTGCCAAACCCGGCAGGCTGGAAAATTCAATCCTTGAATCCTCCGACCCTCCGCAGGAGTTTATCGTTTACCTGCCTCCATGCTACGATGAACGCGCCGACAAACACTACCCCGTCCTCTACCTCCTGCATGGGCAAACCTACACGGCCGATCAATGGATTCGCCTTGGCGCGACAAAGGCTCTCGATAGCCTCATCATGAGTGGCGAAACAATGCCCTTCATTGTTGTATTCCCCGACGACCACTATTGGTATACCCCCGCAGGGACGACCTTCGGCGCGCGCCTCACCGACGATTTGATTCCCTTCATCGACGAAACCTACCGCACCATCCCCGATCCTCGCTACCGCGCCATTGGCGGAATGTCGCGCGGCGCGGGCTGGGCGTTGAATCTTGGACTAACCCATCCCGAACTATTCAATATTATCGGCTTGCATTCCCTCGCCGTCTTTCAACGCGACGCCTCCAAAGTGGCGGGATGGATTCAGTCCATGCCCCTCGCCTCGCGCCCCAGTATTTATATGGATATCGGCGACAACGATCAGGAACTTGCCTCCGCCACCCAGATCGAAGCCATTTTCACCCAATTCGATGTTCCTCACGAATGGCACATCTACACCGGCGAACATACCGAAGAATACTGGTCCGCCCATGTGGAGGAATACATCCACTGGTACGCGGAGCAGTGGAATAATCAATAATCAGGAGATCACATGAACATCCTTGTTACCGGCGGAGCGGGCTACATCGGCTCAGTTACCGCAGAAGCATTGATCAAAGAGGGACATTCCGTCAGTGTGTACGATTCCCTTGTCACCGGTCATCGCAAAGCCGTGCCAGACGGCGTAAACTTCATCGAAGCCGATCTGGCGGATAGTCACACACTCATTGAAACGTTCACCAAAAATAAATTTGACGCAGTTATGCACTTCGCGGCATTCATCGAAGCCGGCGAAAGCATGAAAGACCCCGGTCGCTTTTATCAAAACAACTTCACGAACGCGCTCACACTGATAGAAACAGCCGTACGGGCGGGAGTGAAGCGGTTCGTGTTATCGTCTACGGCGGCGGTGTTCAAATCCAGTGAAGAACCGCTCAACGAAGATTCGCCGCTTGGTCCCACGAACGTGTATGGGCATACTAAACTTATGGTCGAGCAAGCGCTCGATTGGTATCGAGAAATTCACGGTTTGCATTTTGCCGCGCTCCGCTACTTCAATGCCTGCGGCGCCATGCCGAATCGCGGGGAGGCGCACCAGCCCGAGTCGCACCTCATCCCACTGGTGTTGCGTGTGGCGCTTGGGCAAAGTGAAGCGATCCAAATTTTCGGCGCAGATTATCCAACACCCGACGGCACATGCATCCGCGATTACGTACACATCGCCGACCTCGCCGACGCGCACATCCTTGCGTTAGGCGGACTCGCTGAACGCGACCGTCTGATCTACAACCTGGGAAGCGGACACGGCTACTCGGTGCGCGAAGTGATCGACACCGCGCGTCAGACGACGGGACACCTGATCCCAACCATCGAGCGTCCGCGCCGCCCCGGCGACTCTGCGCGGCTGGTCGCCTCGTCCGAAAAGATCAAACGCGAACTCGGTTGGAAGCCCCAGCACGATAATTTGCGCGAGATCATTTCCAGCGCATGGGTTTGGCACAAGTCGCACCCGAACGGATACGAGGGTTAACCGCCACGGCGCTTGAATTAGAAGGGTGAATGAAAAACAGGGAGGTACTTTACAAATTCGACCTTTTTAGTTATAATTGTGAAAATTATCACAATAAAGGAGTGTGATATGAACACCCAAAAACTCCCCCACATCGTCATTCTCGGCGCAGGGTTCGGCGGGCTGACCGCCGCCAAGAAGTTGAAGAACGCGCCTGTGCGAATCACACTGATTGACAGGAACAACTATCACCTGTTCCAGCCGTTGCTGTATCAGGTGGCGATTGCCGCGCTGGTTCCGTCGCAGGTCGCTTTCCCTGTGCGGACGATCTTCCGCAATCAGAAAAATCTCACGTTTCAAATGGGCGAAGTGAACGAGATCAACCTTGATGAAAAGTTTGTAAAACTGGATGGCTCGGTCATCGCGTATGATCATCTCATCGTCGCGGCGGGCGGGCGGATGAATTTCTTCGGCATCGAATCGGCTGAGCAGAATGCGTTGTACATCAAGAACATTGAAAGCGCGATCCGCACGCGGAATCATCTTCTCTCCATGTTCGAGCGCGCCAGCCATGAAGCGGATGCCGAGAAACGCCGCGCCATGCTGACCTTCGTCATTGTCGGCGGCGGACCGACGGGCGTTGAAGTTGCTGGCGCGTTGGCAGAGTTGATCTCACACGTGATGAGGAAGGAATATCCCGAACTCGACGTGCGCGAGGCGCGTGTACTGCTGCTTGAAGCAGGAGACGCGTTGATCGCAAGTTACCCCGATGAGTTGCGAAAGGCGACGCGCCGTCTGTTGCAAAAGAAAAATGTGGAAGTGATTTTCAATGCAAGATTAACCGATTTCAACGGACAAAAAGTTTCGCTTGCCGATGGAACGGAAATTGAAACGAATACGCTGATCTGGACGGCGGGTGTGAAAACGGCTGAGGTGGTCGAGTCGCTTGACGCGGCGCGGGCAGGTTCAGGTCGGGTGAGAACCGAGATGACACTGCAGTTGTTGAATCATCCCGAAGCGTACATCATCGGCGATGCGGCGTATCTCGAAGATGAAAATCATCAGCCGCTGCCGATGCTTTCGACGGTGGCGATCCAACAGGGGAAAGTTGCCGCGGATAATATTCGGCGCGCGATTCAAGGACAGGCGCAACGTCCGTTTCATTACAAGGACCCGGGCTTGCTCGCCACCATCGGACGTAACGCGGCGGTCGCGCGCATTTGGGGACTCTCGTTCAGCGGGTTCATCGCGTGGGTGATCTGGGTGGGCTTGCACATTTATCGCATCATCGGGTTTCGCAACCGACTCGTGGTGATGATCAATTGGGCGTGGGATTATTTCTTTTACGATAATCAGGTGAGGTTGATCACGAGGTATTGATGTTGAATGTTGATTGCTGTCGCAGTTCAACTGCGACAGCAACGTGTGATCACGACGGAAACATGTCTGGGAATCGCATGGCGGCGAGCATGAGGCACATGGCAAACCCGTTGTTGAGGAAGTGCAGGATGATGCTGGGCCACAGCGAATTGGAACGGTGATACACGTATCCTAACACTGCGCCCAGCACGAACGTCGGGATGAACGAGACGGGGTCGAGGTGCGCGGCGGCGAAAATTCCAGAACTCAGCACGAGCGCCGCGATCCAGCCGTAGCGCTGTCGAAATCCTTGAAATAAAAATCCCCTAAAGAAGGTCTCCTCCACCAGCGGGGCAACGATCACGCCGGTGAGAAACAACCAAACGGGCGATTTGAGTTCGGAAAACGCCTTCATCACCGCCTCGCCTTGCGTATCCACACCGAGAAATGTCAGGAGCAAATTGTGCGCCATGACGATACCGTACGCGACGATCAATAATCCGCACCCCAAACCCATCGTGAGCGAATCGAATTTGACGAAGCCGAGAAGCCCGGGGCGGATGCGCTTCCACGCGAAAATGATCAGCACTGGCAGAAGATAGATCATTTCAGCAAACATGATCCCCGCGCCTTGCGCGAATTGCTTCGCTTCCTCTTGAAACAGGAACGCGACCACCAGCATACCGATGCTGATCAATATCAACAGGGCGACGCCCAACCATGTATCTATGATCGACCATGGGACAGAATAATTCCGCGCTTCTTGCGGGATTTTAACTTGATTCTCTTCCATTCAGCCTTCTCCTAGTTCTCGATAAATAACCCATTGACCTTTGCGGTCGTCCACGTTCTTCATGGCGCGGTCGTAATAAATATCGAAGATCTGTATAAGCGATTGTCCAGCAGTTGAACTGCTGGACAAGGCTGGTTCGTTCGGCAGTTCAACTGCCGAACGAACAACTGCAACGCGCACGCGGAAATAAAATCTTTCCACGTTCAACGATCCGCGATTGGATGCGACCGCCGCGTGTTCGGGTTGCATGTTGCGCGCCATCTTGCCGCGCCGCTTGAAGTCCGTCCACGCCGAGAGCATTTCGGTCACACGGTAGGTTTTGTCCTCCCAGATGAATCCGCTTGGGCAAGAGGGACTCTTCTCCAGCGCGGGAGGCGCGTCGAAGATGGGTTCGATGGGTTGGTCGAGGAAGTGGAGGGGAGTGAGATCCATTTCACTTCTCATCGGCAAGATGGAAGCGATGCAGGAAGCGGTGGAAGATCGGGGCGGCAAGCACGCCGACCGAGGCGAGCAAGACGACCCCCGAATACAACGCATAGAACGAGGCAAATATTTTCCCCGCGTTCGTTCTGACAGGGTTAACGGGACCCATGCCGCCGAGGATCATGGACGCATTGAGCAGGGCATCGATCCATGAGAGGTTTTCGAGGAAATGGTAGCCCAGTATTCCAATGACCAGCGAAACGGCGAGCAGTGTTAGCCCGATGAGTCCATTCCGCATGAGGCGGCTGGCAAAAACTTTTCGGCTGGCAAGCGGCTGGTGATGATGCTCGTACATATTGCCTCGGCTGATTTATACCGTTATGCAGATTTTCTCACAAGAGTCCAATTGTGATCAATCGATCACATCATTCCGCCAAAAGGAACGGATCAGAAAGAAATTGAGGATCAGCGCGGTGAAGATCATGGCAGGGATGAGGATGACCGGCATCAGCCAGCGTTCGGTCCATTTGTTGATCTGCGCGGTGTTCGGGTCGGCGGGGTCGTACAATATCGAAACTTCCTCGCCCACATCATACGCGGGCGGATAGGAAGCATTGTTGCTCTCGAAAGAATAGGTTTGACCGTTCGCTTTGAATTCGATGACAGGACTGTACACGCAGCAGCCGCCGTCGCTGTCGCTGCTTTCTTCGAGACTGGTCACGATGCCTGTTGTCCTTTCGCCGTTCTGCTCCAATTGCCAACTGACATATCCCGCGTAGGCTCCCCACAAACAAAATCCACCAAGGAACAAATTAGAAAAGACGATCCAACAACCGATCTGTAAGCGATTACCAACCCTGCCTGCTTTCTCCACCGCGTTGTACACTTTGTCCACGTTCTTTTCGTAGTTGTCCATGATGAGGCTCCGTTATGCTGAGATATGCAAGTTGTTGAGCGCTAAAAAACTTTTGTGTGTCACCCTGAGGAGCGCCGTTAGCGACGAAGGGTCTCTGCTTGGCGTATCAGAGATGCTTCGGGGCAACGAACGCCCCTCAGCATGACATGAAGACATCATTTTACAAGGGAAACAAATTATCCGCGTTGGGCGATTGGTACCAGTTCGGGCTTGGCGATGCGGATGTAATCGTCCAGTTTCATAAAGATGGAGCGATCCAAGCGACCGGCGTTGAACACTACCTCTTCATTCTCTTGGATGAGCGGATCAGCCAACACTTGGAGTTGGTCGCTAAACGTGAACGGGGGAATCGCCCCGATGACGCATCCGGTCAACTCTTGAGCCTTTTCGCGCGACGCGAACGCGACGCTATCCGCGTTGAAGTGGCGTTTGACTCCGTCAAAGTCAATGCGGCAATCGCCGGGCACATTGGCGAGGCAATAGATATTTTCCTTGCGCGTCAAACGCACCTGCAACGTCATTGATTTGATGGATTGTTCGATTCGGTTTCCGCGAATCTTCGCGATGAACTCCGTCCGCCCTTCGGGTTCGTGTTCGATCACGCGATAGACCGCGCCTTCTTTGTCGAGCAACGCGCGAAGTTGTTCGTGGATGTTGGTCATAGAATATTGCAGCGAAGTGACTGTCACCTTTAAGGTGACAGTCACTTTTTACTTGATCGCATACACCGCGTACCCGCGCGGAGGAGCGTAGAACTGGGCGCGCCCGTCGCGGTCGGTGGATTGGTTGATGGGGCGCGCCATGTCGCTACGGCTCCACCAAGCCACAGGGGCGAATGAAGCGTTCGTCCACTTGGTGGCGACGAGGCGCCCGTTCCAGTTGTCGCCGCGATTGTTGAGAACGTAGATCAGCCCGGGCTGATCAGCATATCCCACGCGCTGCATGATGTAGAGGTTGTCGTCCACGTATAAAATTTCGGTGTCGCCACCCGCGTATTTTTCGTGCGCGTCTACCAGCGCGACGATGCCGTTGGGCGAATCGCTGAGCGCGAGATTCAAATTGAAATAGTCATGCCAGAACACGCAGGGATAGCCCTCGTGCGTGAGGATGTAACTATATGCGAGCAATTTATCGTTGATGATGGGACGTCCCTCGTCGCGCAGATCGTGATTTTCAACGAATGAAACCGCGTTCTGTTCCTCGCGCCGAACGACAGTGTCCCATGTGGTGAGATTCTTCAAACTAAAACCGTACGAGTCGCACAATGCCTTGAGCATTTCGCGCTGAGGAAAATCGAACGCCTCCACAGGATTCGTGTTGGAGAAGTTAGCAAGGTCTACCCAGTTTTCGATGGCGTGCGCGTTATCCCAAAATTC
>Ga0209096_1001979_pt1 | contig 20873 bp, 18 predicted proteins | sample AD_UKC034_MetaG_FD_184407 | JGI IMG/M metagenome (GOLD analysis project Ga0209096, IMG submission 184407) | Active sludge microbial communities of municipal wastewater-treating anaerobic digesters from USA - AD_UKC034_MetaG (SPAdes) (version 2) | ecosystem: Engineered > Bioreactor > Anaerobic >... | reverse complement strand
AATAAATCTATTACCCCGAATTTATGCTTAAAGTAGCATTTTCGGGGTTTTTTTATGGCAAAAAATTTTAATATGTTCCTAAGTCTCAACTCCTTAGGCTACTCGTGAACTTCCCTAAAAAATGGCTTTCCCAAAGGATAAGATCGGGTCCATTACCTCTTGCCAACTTGCTGACTGACCAACTTGTCACCCTGCCAACTAAAAACTCGAAGTCAACAGCAAATTGATATCCGTAAACTTCATATTGAACCGCCGGCTCAGGTATTCATTGGTGAGATGGCCTTTGTAGGTATATACCCCATGACGGAGCCCGGGGTTGGCAAATAACATTTCATCGATATTGCGCACTTCCGAGGTGGACAGGAGCAGCGGCGCAATGATATTGCTGATGGCGGAAGAAGCCGTCCGGGGCACCTTTGAGGCAATATTGGGTACACAGTAATGGATCACCCCGTGTTTGATAAAGGTGGGATGTTCGTGGGTAGTGATTTCCGAGGTTTCAAAACAACCACCCTGATCAATGCTCACGTCCACGATCACGGAACCCTGCTTCATGCGCATGACCATGTCTTCCGATACCACCATGGGGGCCCGCCCGGTTTTGGAATGGATGGCCCCGATCACCACATCGGTGCTGCGCAACTGGTATTCCAGGTATTTGGGATTGAGGACGGAGGTATGCAGGGGCACGCCGACACTGTTTTGAAGGCGCATCAGTTTATAAATATTATTGTCAAAAACGCGTACGGAAGCACCCAGGCCCAGGGCGGCCTTGGTAGCGAATTCACCCACCACCCCGGCGCCGAGGATCAGTACCTTGGCCGGAGGGATGCCGGCAATACCTCCAAGCAGGACGCCCCGTCCGTGGCTGGTGACCGACAACAATTCCGCCGCGGTCAGGATGGCGCTGAGCCCGGCAATCTCACTGAGTATGCGCACGATGGGAAAACTGTCGTGTTTGTCCTTGAGGTATTCCATGGCTACCGCGGTGATCCTCCGGGTGCGCAGGGCCTGGATATATTCTTCGGTGAGCAGGGGCATGTGAAGAGGTGAAATCAGCATTTGGTCACCCGGCATCATGTTGATTTCCTCGATCCCGGGAGGGGCCACCTTCAAAATGATGCTGGCTTTGAGGATTTCCTTTTTGTCTTCACTCACCTGAGCGCCGGCTTCGGCGTACTCCTCATCCGTATAAAACGAACGTTTGCCTGCACCCCTTTCAATGATCACCCGGTGCCCATTGGACACCAGCATCATGACGGAATTGGGGGTAAGCGCTACCCGGTTTTCCAGGAGCTGCTCCTCCCGGGTGATGCCAATGAACAATTTATCCTCCTGGCTTTCATATTCCATCAATTTTTCCTGTGGGGAGAGGATTTCCTGTTTCATGGCCTCGCGGGCCAGTTGTTTGCTTAGCTCGTTGATCATCAATAGTGCGAAGTTAACACGCTAAGTTAATCATTCGTGGTTAAGGAGGGTAGGAGGGATTTGGGGCAGCTCTTATTTCTCACGGAGATAGTTTTTTTGATCGCACGGAGCGCACGGGGGGCGCGGAGAATGAGTATTTAATATTCAAGCGGATTGGCATGGCGGTTTTGCTTTAAGTCAACTACTTTGCTCTCACGGAGATCTTTTATGGATCGCACGGAGCACACGGGGGGCACGGAGAATGAGTATTTAAGATTCAAGAGGAAAAGCCTGGCGGTTTGCTTTAAGCCAAAGATAAATCTCCGTGCTCTCTGTGCACTCCGTGCGAGATACTCCAACTTAACGTACACTTTGCGCATAGAGATCTTTTAAGGGTCTCATTGAGCACATGGGGGGCACGGAGAAAGATTATCTAAGATTCAAGAGGAATAGATAAACGGTTTTGCTGTAAGCCAAGATAAAATCTCCGTGCTCTCTGTGCGCTCCGTGCGAGATACTCCAGGTGAATCCCAATGATTGGGAGGGGCTTTGCTCCGACCTTGTAATCCATAAATCGGTTACTTATTTTTTCGTGCTCTCCGCGCCTTTGTGGGACCCTGAACGATGCTTTGTGTGAAAAAATCAAAACCTTACGGTCTCCCCAAGTCCCGCAAAGTGGAACCCGCTCCCATAAGCGTCCCCGAACATTTTAAAAGCGAGATGCCCGCTGCAATGGGCGGGCGCCACTTCCCGGACTCCTAGTTCGTCCTTCAGGTAATGGATCATACCGGACATCTCCTCCCTTTTATAGGGCAGAAGATGAAATCCTCCGTAAAGCAATTGTATGGATTGTTTCGTAAATTCCCTGGTAGCAGCGGTGATTTTTTCCACGGAGCTGTGCGAACATCCCACGATCAGGATCTCCCCGGAGGGAGTGGCCAGGGAGAGGGAAAGTTCCGGCAGACCGGCTTCATTGGCCTTTGACTGATTATTATTGTTATCATTGAAGACCCCGGGTACAAAACTCAGGTTGGGATAGCGGTTGAAATAACCCAGGAAGGGGGAAGTGGTGGCAATGAGTTTGATCCCGGGAGCGATCTCTTTGGAGGTTTTTACATATTCTACATTTGCCTCCCAGAACCGGCCGGATTGTTTGATAGAAAATTTTGTAGCCCCTCCGCCGAAATACCGCATTTCCTTTGGTAATGAATCCCCGATGGAAGGTTCCTGACCGGTGGCATCAAAAGGAACATCCGCTCCCCAGAAAATATCATTGGGATAATAGATTTTCACACCGGGATTTACCTGGAGGAGGTAGTCCATGCCGTTGAGATGATCAAAATGGGAATGGGACACCACGGCCAGATCCACCCTGGCCAGGTCGATTCCCAGGGCTTTGACATTCCGGGCAAAAGTATCAGCATTGGAACCCGCGTCAAACAGGATGATGGTTCCGTTATAATTAATGATACAGGAAAAGCCAAAATCAAAGGCTACTCCAGGCCTTTCTTTTCCAAAAGCATCGTACAAATTGGTGATGCTGCCTAAAGATAGCGGAGCCTGGCCCGAGGCATTAAAAAACCACAAAAGAAGGACGGATAGGCGGATAATTGTTTTCATTTTGATGGGGTTGAATTTAAATTAACACTCAGTCGAGGGTTGGGTATTTACCCAGTTGCCGGAATAAATCATTCCAGTCCACAAAGGGATATACCTCATGCAATTTTCCATTCTTGAGGGTATACCAAACTGCTTCACGGAACCGGACTTCCTTATGAGTTGCCGGGATCCCAAACAATTCGCCGGTGTGCTTCCCGCTGATCTCTATCCATAGGGCGACCTGGTCTCCCTGGACCAGGATGTTCTTCAGTTCAAAGTGACTGTTTTCAAAAGCTTTGAGAAAATAGTCTACCTGTTGACGCATCGCTTCCGGGCCTTTCCCCGATTCAGGACTGAAAACATTTACAAATTCCGGTCCCCAGTATTTATCGGCATTCGTAAAATCCCTTTTATTCCAGACTTCTTCCAGATACCTGGTGATCCATTGTTTGATGCTGTCCGACCGGATATTGGAAACTTGCGTTTCCAGGGGTTTTTGGTTTTGAGGTTGCATACAAGACAATAGAATCAATGAGCAAAATAAAATCCATGGAGTCTTCATAATACGCAATTATTCATAGGTAAGTTGTTGACGGATACCCAACAGATCAATTTCATTCCGGCTTTCAGCAAATTTTCCATATTCTATCCTGTGAATGACGATCCCCGAAAATTGAACCTGTTTATGGGTAGGCGGGATGCCCATAAATTCCCCTTCCTGGGCAAAAAGATCAGCCACCAGCTCCTCGTTGCGGTTTGATTCCAGGCTTCCAGGATCCATTTCCAGGCCTGGGCCTTATGGTGTTCAATTTTATCGACGGAACCTGGAGTGGCTTGCATCATGTTTTGGTTTTCTTTGACCGGCAACTAAGGAGTAGAATAAACCTATGGAGAAAATAATCAATTTATTAACCATATTCCTGGAATGTAATCCGATCACCTCCTCAAAGTTCTTTTTTCTCCATATCCACCGGCAAGACCAGGATTTGTCCAAATCCTGTTCAATTCATCACAGAATCAGAGATTTTACATCCAGGAACCAAAGCCCGGCTCCTTTAACGTTTGCATCCGAACATATTAAAATAATTTTTAATATGTTTGTGCGATGGCCAAGCCCGGGAAGAATAAAACGGAAAATCATCCGATCCGCGCCCTCGCTCCTGCAGGGGACCCGCGTTTTCCCTGGTCTTCCTCAACGGTGTATACGGTATGCTTCTTCCTCAGCCTGGCCTGTTATGGCCTTACCCTCGGGCATGATTTTGTCCTGGACGATGCCCTGGTAATCACTCAGAATCAGTTTACCCAAAAAGGGATCCGGGGGATCCCGGAAATCCTCAGCCACGACAGCTTCACGGGTTTCTTCGGAGAAGACAAAAACCTCGTAGCCGGTGGCCGCTACAGGCCCCTCAGCCTGGTCTTTTTTGCCATTGAACATGCGGTATCAGGAGCGCCGTGGTTGCACCACCTGATCAACGTCCTGCTGTTTGGCCTGACCGTCATGATCATCTTTGGCTTTTTAAGGACTGCCCTGGCCCGTATCTATTCGCCCGACCGGGCAAACTGGATTGCGGGACTGGCCGCCCTGTTGTACGCGGTGCATCCCATCCACACGGAAGTGGTAGCCAATATTAAAGGGAGGGATGAAATCCAGGCCTTTCTCTTTGGCCTGGCAACACTGTGGATCTCCTGGAAACCACGGCCGGGCCTGCTTCGGGGAAGCGCGTCTCTGGTTTGCTTCACCCTTGCCTTGTTTTCCAAGGAAAACGCCATCCTTTGGTTGCCGGCGGGATGGCTGGCTTATATCTTCCTGGACCGCCAGGATTGGGTGACTGCGACCAGAAAAATCAGTTTATTTATCGTTCCCGCCTTCCTGTTCCTCTCCGTCCGGGCCCTGGTGTTTCGCCAGATCCTGGACAGCCCTCTTCCCATGGAATGGCTGAACAACCCTTTTTTAAAAATCACAGATGGTCAATACATCCTCTGCTCCGCTTCGGAGAAATGGGGCAGTATCCTTTACGCCCTGGCTTATGATTTAAAAATGCTGGTCCTCCCCTACCCCCTGACCCACGATTATTTTCCAAATCATTTTCCCCTGAAGAAACTGTCGGATCCATCCGTCCTGCTGAGTCTGTTGATCCATTTGGGTGCCTTCGTTGTGGCCTGGCGCAACAGAAAATCCATGCCGGTTCTTTCCTTCAGCATCCTTTTCATTTATACTTCCCTACTGCTGACCTCCAATGTATTTTTCCCGGTTGGCATCCTGTTTTCAGAAAGGTTTTTATACATGGCTTCCTTCGGCTTTTGCCTGGGAGTGGCGGGGTGGTCCTACCAATTCATTCAGACTGTGAATAAGCCGGCCCTGGCGATTATACTTCTTCTGATTTTCGTTGCGGCAGCCTTAACACTGTCGCGCGGAAGGGCCTGGAAAAACAATTTGACCCTTTTCCAGACCGATATCCGGGTGTCCGCCAACAGCGCCAAAATCAACAATGCCCTGGCCGGGGAACTCCTTGCCCTGGCCGCAAGCCAAAAAGACAGCCTTGGAAAAATAAAACTTGCCGCGGAGGCGGAGGGCAGGCTGACGAAAGCCCTTCAGATCCATCCCCTTTACAGTGACGCCTGGCTGCAGAAAGGCAACGCCCTTTTTTACCAGGGAAGGTTCGATGAATCCATCCTGGCCTATAGACGAACCCTGGCACTCTACCCCGAACATACCCATGCAAAAGCAAACCTGCACCTTGCCCTCCGGGAAGAAGGCAAACGTCAGGGGGAAAAGCTGGGACGGACCGATCTCGCCCTACAATATCTGAGTCAGGCCTACAGTCTTAAACCGGATGATTTCGAGACCCTGAGACTGCTGGGAGTGGCCCACGGGGTCAATCGCGACAATCAGCGGGCCGTGGAATTTTTGGAAAAAGCCCTTGCCCTTCAACCCGGAAATGCCGCAGTTCTTTTTAATTTAGGCACTGCTTATTTCAATTCCGGCAACGCCCCCAAAGGCCGGGAGTTTTATGAAAAAGCCCGTTTGCTTGATAGTACTTTGTTTATTCAATAAATTTGAAAATGATTAAAGCCTTACTCTTATTTTTTCTTTTAATCGTACAGGTCAACAGCCTCCCTTACTCCAGCCCTGACACCGCGAGGCAGCAGGCCGCGTTTCAGGAAAAGAAGTGGGTGGATTCCATATTCAACAGCCTGACGACCGATCAGAAAATCGGCCAATTGTTTATGATCCGCGCCCATTCCAACCTTGGCCCCGAGCATATCGCCGAAGTCGAAAGGCAGATCCGGAAATATCAAGTGGGCGGCCTGTGTTTTTTCCAGGGCACTCCGCTCAAACAGGCCGAACTCACCAATAAATATCAAACCCTGTCTAAAATACCCCTGATGGTGGCCATCGATGCAGAATGGGGCCTGGGCATGCGTTTTAAGGAAAGCGCCATCAGTTTTCCCCGGCAACTTACCCTCGGGGCGCTCCAGGAGGATAAACTGATCTACGATATGGGTGTGGAAATTGCCCGGCAACTCAAGCGCATCGGTACCCATGTCAATTTTGCCCCGGTGGCGGATATCAATGTCAATCCCGCCAACCCGGTGATCAACGACCGTTCCTTTGGTGAAAACAGGGTGGCGGTCACCTCAAAATCCTTCCAGTACATGATGGGCATGCAGGACATGGGCGTCATGGCCTGCGCCAAACATTTTCCCGGCCATGGCGATACCGATGTGGACAGCCACCTCGACCTGCCGGTCATCAATCACAACCGGGCCAGGCTGGATAGCATCGAACTCTTCCCCTTCCGCCTTCTTTTTGAGCAGGGCATGCAAAGCGTGATGGTAGCCCACCTGCAAGTGCCGTCCCTTGAACCGGATCCCAGGACCCCGACTTCCCTGTCCTCGTCCACCATGACGGACCTGATCAAAAATGAATACGGGTACCAGGGCCTGATTTTTTCAGACGCTCTCGAAATGAAAGGGGTCACCAAAAATTTCACACCCGGAGCGCTCGAAGTCGTTGCGTTTAAAGCGGGATGCGATATCCTTTGCCTGCCGGACAGCATCGACTTATCTTTTGAGGAACTGAAAAAAGCGGTTGCCGCCGAGGCCCCCCTCAAGCTGCAGCTCGATGAAGCGGTACGCAAGATCCTGCATGCCAAATACAAAATGGGCCTGAATGCCTACTCGCCGGTATCCTTGGAAAAACTTACCGACGAGGTCAATAGCCCTAAAGCCATTGCGCTAAAAAGTAAATTGTACGAACAGGCCCTCACCCTGGTGGCGAATAAAAACAAACTGATCCCGCTCACCGAACTGGATCAGCACAAGCTCGCTTCGGTGTCCATCGGAGCCACTGAAAAAAGCCCCTTTCAATGGAGAATGGACAGTTATGCCAAGGTGAGCCATCAGCAAACGGAACTCAATATACCAGAAGCCAAGGCGGCTGCCCTGCTTAACAGTCTTAAAGGCAAGGATATCGTGATCGTGAGCCTTCATGGATTGAGCAAACAGCTCAAACAAAATTTTAGCCTCTCCCCCGGCACCCTGAATTTTATTAAAATGCTGGAACAGCAAAGCCGGGTCATCCTCGTTTCCTTTGGAAGTCCATACGCCTTAAGGAATTTTGAAACTTCTTCCTGGGTCCTCCAGGCTTATGAAGAGGATCCCCAGATGCAGGACCTGGCGGCCCAGGCCATATTCGGTGCCATTGGCTGCAAGGGCAGGCTTCCGGTTAATTCCGGCCCCGCTTTCCCCGCCGGTTCGGGTTTGGATTCGGAGAGCCTGATGCGTTTTGGTTTCACCATACCCGAGCGGGTTGGCCTGAATCATAAGCTCCTCGGTTCCCTGGACAGTCTCTGCCATGAAATTGTAAACGTCCATGCCGCGCCGGGAGGCCAGTTGCTGGTGGCCCGGAAAGGAAAGGTCGTTTACCACAAAGCCTTCGGATATCACGATTACGAAAAAAAAACGTCGGTCCGGACCGATGACCTGTACGATCTGGCCAGCATCACGAAGGTCGCCGCCAGCACCCTCGCAGTCATGCGCTTGTATGACGAAGGGAAAATCGACCTGGACCAACCCATGTCCGAATACCTGCCTGATCTGAAAGGCACCAACAAATCCAGGGCTACCCTCACGGAAATCATGAGCCACCAGGCCGGTTTTAAAGCCTGGATCCCTTTTTACAAAGAAACGCTGCTCCGGGTCAAACGGCATGTGTACAAACCCGATCCGGCTTTGTACGCCTCCGCCAACAGTTCAAAATACAGTCTGCCCGTGGCCCAGGGGATGTTTCTAAAAACGGGCTACGACCACCTGATCTGGAAAAGCATACTCGAATCCAGCCTGAGAGAAAACAATAATTATGTTTACAGCGACCTGGGTTTTTACATGATCGCCCAGATGATCCGTTACCAGACCGGCATGCGGATCGACCAGTTTGTGAATAAGTATTTTTATAAACCCCTGGGGCTGACCCACACCCTCTATAATCCCTATCAATCCTTCCCCCTACAAAAAATAGCCCCCACGGAAAAGGACAATTATTGGAGAAACCGGGTGATCCGGGGATATGTGCACGACATGGGCGCCGCCATGCTCGACGGGGTAAGCGGTCATGCCGGATTGTTCAGCAATGCTTACGAATTGGGAACCCTGTTTCAGATGTTATTAAACGGGGGCCGGTACGGCGGGGATCACCTGATCCGGAGCGCCACCATCAGCCAGTTTGCGAGCCGCCAGCTCGGTTCTACGAGAAGGGGGATTGGTTTTGATATGAAAGAATTGAATACCGAAAAAACCCAGCCTGCCGGGCAATTTTGTTCTCCGAATACCTTTGGACATACCGGGTTTACGGGTACTTCGGCATGGGTGGACCCCGACCAGGAACTGGTCTTTGTGTTTTTGTGCAACCGGACCTACCCTTCCATGGAAAACAACAAATTGCACAAAATGGAATACCGCACCCGGCTTCTCGACGCGGTCTACCTGGCTATGGAGGAAGAGAGAATTCCGCTGGATAATACGATGCAGTTGGGGCAGTAATAGGATTAGTAGGATTAATAGGATTGGTAGGATTGGTAGGATTGGTAGGATTAATAGGATTGGTAGGATTGATAGGATTGGTAGGATTGGTAGGATTAATAGGATTATAGGATTAATAGGATTAATAGGATTGTAGGATGGGGGGCGCGGTCCCCTGATTTTATTGGGCGTCTTCTTGCTCGTCGCTTTCCTTAAGCTGGAATTTTACCGGGAGGTTAAACTTTACCCGCACCGGAAGACCATCCTGGCGACCCGGTATCCAGCGTTCCGGCATCTCGTTCATGGATTGGATGACCCGGATGGCTTCTTCCCCGCAACCCCCGCCGATATCCTTTACGATTCTCGGCTGGCTAATGGATCCGTCTTTCTCCACAACAAAACTGATCACACACCTGCCCTCAATATTGTTTTCCAGGGCGTACTGCGGGTATTTTACCTTACTATAGAGGTACTGAAGCAGTTTCTCTTCTGAGCATTTTTGTTTTGCGGCTATTTCGCCCGGAAGGTCTTCACAACCGGGAAATCTTGGCTTTTCCTGGGCCAGTTGATAAATGCTATCCAAAGAATCTGTTTCAGGAGCGGAAGAAGTTCCTGCGGATTCGTTTCTGCAAGAGAACAAAAAAATCAGCCAGCAGCTAAAGAGGAAACTTATGTTTCGAACGGCCATGGCAGCGATTTAAATCTGAAAGGTGCAAATATCATAATTTAATATACAATCTAAATAAAAAGGCCGCTGGTAAAACCAAGCGGCCCTATAAGCTTTGAGATCGTCTGGACCTTTAATTGAGTTTGAATTGCACGGGCAGGTTAAACTGGACCCTCACCGGGTTGCCCCTTTGTTTGCCGGGTTTCCAGCGCTCACCCATTTCGTTCATGGAATTGACCACGCGAAGGGCTTCTTCCCCGCAACCGCCGCCAATGTCTCGGACTACTCGGGCATCCGTGATCCGTCCGTCTTTTTCAACGACGAAGGTGACGACCACCCTACCTTGCACTCCGTTTTCTTTGGCAATGTTGGGGTACTTGATGTTTTTATACAGGTATTGCAGCATTTTTTCATCTGCGCACTTTTTCTTTTCATCCGTGGACCCTTTGTCCTCACAACCCGGGAAGCGCGGCGCTTCTTCCACTACCTTAAAGATCTCGTCCGGTTCTTCTTTTGGAGGAGGGGGTGGTGGGGGTGGTGGGGGCGCTTTTTTAGGCTCCGGTGGAGGCGGCGCTTCCACTACGGTTTCTTCCTGGATGGATTGATCCACAAATTCCACCTTCTCTTCTATTTTTTCTTCGGTCACCTTGATCTCCTGAACTACAGGAGGTGGGGGTGGCGGAGGAGGAGGGGGTGGTTCTGCAGTACGCGGTATTTCGACCTGAATTTCATCGTCGAAGGCCAGCGCGTCTGTCGGTATGTCGATTTTCCGGTCATAAGTGGTCCAGTTCAGGCCCAGGACAGCCAGCCCGAGTGCGGCTGTGAGTCCGAAGCGCCAGATAGGCCCGCTCATCCCAAAGACATCGACGTCCGGGTATTTGTACATACCCTCGATCGGTGAAGCCCATTTCTTGTCTTTGTATTTGGAGGACAGATCTTCCGTCGCTTTTTTCCTGAAAACGGATTTCAGGATAAAGATGATCGCCACCACTGCCACAAAAATGGCAAATACAAAAATCAATGCAACTCTACCGTCTATCTCGGTCACATTCATTTGTACGGTTTTAAAATGATTCTGAAAAAATAAATACCACTGATTGACCCGATAATATTAGCAACAATATCCAATATCTCAAAACTCCTTCCTGCAAAAAAAAACCGCTGGCCCGCCTCTGTACAGATACTTAAGAGCAAGGCAAGCATCAATCCATTGAAAAACAGTGGCTTAGATTCAAGCTTTTGCCTTTCCCAGGATACGAGAACCAACAGGATAAAATACATTGCAAAGTGGACGACTTTGTCCAGATAGGGGATATCGAACTCCATTTCGGGCAAAGAACTTTTAGGCAGCAGACTGAGCACCAGGATCATTAAAATCCAGATCCCCGAATACAAATACTTCCTAAAAAACAAGATGCAGTATAAAGACAATTTGGTGTGTGTCCTTTCCGGTCAATGGATCAGCTGTTGGTAAGCCTCCCCGTCGAGCAGGCCTTCCACCTCAGACAGGTCGGTGGCTTCCATTTTGATGATCCAGCCGCTGCCGTAGGGGTCTTCGTTGATCAGCCCGGGATTGTCTCCGCCGCTTTCGCTGATGGCTTCATTGAATTCGAGCACTTTGCCTCCAATGGGCATAAAAAGATCAGAGGTGGTCTTTACTGCTTCCACAGTGCCGAATACGTCTCCTTTTTTCAGGCTTTTGCCCACGGTAGGGACTTCGACAAATACCAATTCACCCAGTTCGCCCTGGGCAAAATCCGTGATGCCGACGACCGCCCGGTTTCCGGATTCCAATCTGAACCATTCGTGTTCGGGGGTGTATTTTAATCCGGATTCTATTTTTGACATGGTAACAAGGTTAAGAATTGACGTTATTGAGATCATTGTTGTGCTGGACAAAATCAAACACCCAATCTGAAGTCAGGGATTTGGGCCTTTCGAGCGGAAAGCCCAGAGCCCTCGCCCAACACTGGGCGGCCATGACCCCCAAAGAGCGGGACACGCCAAACAGGACAGTATAATAATTGTATTCCGTGAGGCCGTAGTGGACCAGCATGGCCCCGCTGTGGGCGTCGACGTTTGGCCAGGGATTGCTCACCTTGCCAAGACTTTGCAGGATCGGCGGCACGATTTCGAACAGCCTCCAAACGATCTGAATGATATCGTCTTCCGCCAGGTACCTCTCTGAAAACCGTTTCTGGGCATAGAAGCGCGGGTCCGGTTGACGGAGTACGGCATGACCGTAGCCCGGGATCACCTGACCTTTATTCAAAGTTTCTTTTACATAAGCCGCAATCTGCTCACTGGTGGGTTTCCGGGTGCCCAGCGCCGCGACCATATCAAAAATCCACTTGATCACCTCCTGGTTGGCAAGGCCGTGCAGGGGGCCGGCCAGGGCATTCATCGCCGCCGCATAGGAAAGGTAGACATCGCTCAGAGTGGAACCGACCAGGTGGGCGGTATGCGCTGAGGCATTCCCCCCTTCGTGGTCTGCGTGAATGGTCTGGTAAAGCCGCATCATCTCATGGCATTCCTGGCCCTCGAAGCCCAGCATGTGCGAATAATTGGCCGCCCAATCCAGGGAGCGGTCGGCCGCAATATGTTTATTCCCTTTAAAAATCCGCCGGTAGATATGGGCTGCGGCAAACGGAATGCGGGCGATGAGGTTCATGGCGTCTTCGTAGGTGGCGTCCCAGTATTCCGTTTTAGGCATGCCTTCTTCGTAACGCCTGGCAAATATGGAGTCGGCCTGGAGGGCGTTGATGGCAATGCTGAACTGGGTCATGGGATGAACCTCTTCCGGCAAGGCATCGAGGACCAGGGTCATCGCCCGGGGGATCACCGCACGGCGTTCCCATTCGTCGCTGAGCCACTGGACCTGGGCATCGGTCGGTATTTCACCGGTGAGCATCAGCCAGAAAATACCCTCAGGCAAAGGTTCATGGCCGCCGGGAGCTTTTGGAAGCAATTCCTGGATCTGGGGAATGGAAAAACCACGGAATTTGATGCCTTCCTGGGCATCCAGGAGGGAAGTTTCCCAGATCATGCTTTGAATGCCCCGCATTCCGCCGAATGCCTGTTCCAGCCTTACCTCATCGATTTTCATATTGCCATGTTCCTTGAGCATGGCCTTTATCTTTTCTTTGAGTTGTTGCGATTTATCCCTGAATATGCTTTTGAGTTCGTCCATTTCCCCTTAAAATACTAGGCGTGAATCAATTCAATACGGTAAAAGTCTGAAGGCCAAAAATATCAGAATAAAGCCTAAAAAAATAATAAATTTCAAAATGCTTCCTATTTTTTTAAGCGGGCTCAGGGCCCGGTAAGAGACACTTCGAAATAGGGTCGTACCTTGGGACCGATGTTGGAAATCCAGGGCAAGTTGGTCAGCACTGACCTTTTAGAAAAAAATTTTGTCTGCAACCTGCAGGCCTGTAAAGGGGCTTGTTGCATTGAAGGCGATGAAGGCGCTCCCCTGGCAGAAGAAGAGAAAGCCATCCTGGACCGGGTCAGCAGCCAGGTGGCCGGTTTTCTCGACGAAGAATCCAGGACCCTGTTGGAAAAGCACCGATATGTAAAGCTCGAAAGGGGCCGTTATGCCACCCCGCTCCGGGCGGATGGCGCCTGCATTTATGCCCTGAGGGATGGGGCGGGCATCCTTTCCTGCGCCCTCGAAACGGCGTACCGCTTTGGCAAGACCGACTGGATCAAACCCCTTTCCTGCCACCTCTATCCGGTCCGCATCCGGGAAGATAAGGTGCTCGGATGGGAGGCTCTCAATTATGACCAGTGGTCCATTTGCGCTCCGGCTTGCACCAACGGCGACCAATTGGGGGTGCCGGTCTATCGTTTTGTAAGGAATGCCCTCATCCGGAAATACGGCGAAGCGTTTTACGAGGAGCTGGATGAAATCGCGCAAAACTGGAAACCAGAAACAAATTCCAAAAAATAAGATCATGATGTTCAGACTTTATAAAACCCCCGGCCGGTTTATCATTGAAGAGAATGAAAGGTATTTCCTTTCCACCGCCGTCGATTGGGACCAATGGGTTAACCGGAAAAATCTCTTTGAAGAACTTAAAATTGAAATTGCCGGACTCCAGGCCATGGATAAGGACGCCGCGTCCGCGTTCCTGGACAAGGTCCTGGCCCCCATCGGATCGCAGGAAGTCTGGGCCTCCGGGGTCACCTATCTCAGAAGCCGGGACGCCCGGATGGAGGAAAGCGAACACGCCAAGTCGGCCTATGACCTCGTCTACGACGCGGACCGGCCGGAATTATTTTTCAAATCATTGCCTCACCGGGTGGCCGGGCCCGGACAAGCCGTGAATATCCGTAGGGACTCCACCTGGAACGTACCCGAACCGGAGCTTACCCTTTTTATCAACTCCCAGGGCACCATTGCCGGATACACCATTGGCAACGATATGAGTTCCCGGTCGATCGAAGGCGAAAACACCCTCTACCTCCCCCAGGCAAAAACTTATGAACGAAGCGCCGCGCTTGGGCCCTGCCTGGCCATTCCCGGCGAGCCCCTGGGTCCGGAAACGGAAATAGATCTTAAAATTTTCAGGGACAATAAATGTGTGTTTCACGGTCAAACCCGTCTCGGGGCCATGAAGCGCCGGCCGGAAGAACTGAGGGATTACCTCTTGCGAGGTTTGGAATTTAATGAGGGCTGTTTCCTCATGACCGGTACGGGCATTGTCCCTCCAACCACCTTTACCCTGGAAGAGGATGACCTGGTGGACATCCGCATCGGGACTATCGGCACCCTGTCCAATCCGGTAAAGTGGTATTGACTGCATTCACTTCCTGATTGAAAATCCAGGGAACCGGTGCGGGAATCAGGGCAATTCCCTTATTTTTGCACATGGAAAAAACGACTACCTCCTCCAGTCCGGTCATTGAAGAAATGTACACCTTCGATGACGTCTTGTTGGTCCCCGCCTATTCCCAGGTGCTTCCCAGGGAAGTCAATACCGAATCCCAACTCACCACAGGCATCAAACTCAATGTGCCCATCGTCTCCGCAGCTATGGATACGGTCACGGAGAAAAAGCTGGCCATAGCCATTGCGCGGGAAGGTGGAATCGGGATCATCCACAAAAACATGGGCATCGAAGCCCAGGCCGACCAGGTCAAAAGCGTAAAAAGGTCGGAAAGCGGCATGATCATCGATCCCATCACCCTCAAAGCCGGCGCCCGCGTGAGGGATGCGCGACTGATCATGGATAAATACGGCATCGGGGGGATCCCCATCATCGATGAAGGCCACCGCCTGATCGGGATACTCACCAACCGGGATCTCCGTTTTGAGACCAATTTCAACCGGCCCATCACGGAGATCATGACCAAAGAAAGGCTGATCACCGCCCCCAAGGGCACCACCCTCGATCTGGCCAAAGGCATTCTCCAGCAATATAAAGTGGAGAAACTGCCGGTGGTGGACGATACCGGCAAACTGATCGGCCTCATTACCTACAAAGACATCATGCGGCTGGAAGATTATCCCCATTCCTGCAAGGATACTTTTGGAAGATTGGTGGTAGGCGCAGCGGTGGGGGTCAATAAAGAGCTTCAGGACCGGGTCGATGCCCTGGTCCAGGTCCAGGTGGACGTCATCTGCATCGATACCGCCCACGGCCATTCGAGGGGAGTATTGGAGGCCATCAAAACGATCCGGCAACGACATCCCAACCTGGAAATCATCGGGGGCAATGTGGCCACGGCGGATGGAGCCAGGGCTTTGGTCGAAGCCGGGGTCAACGCGGTCAAAGTAGGGGTTGGGCCGGGATCGATCTGCACCACCCGGGTAGTAGCCGGGGTCGGCGTGCCCCAATTATCCGCCATCATGAATGCATCCCGGGGCATAGCAGGTTCCGGCATTCCCATTATCGGGGACGGGGGGATCCGGTTTACCGGGGACATCGTGAAAGCCATCGCGGCCGGCGCCAGCACGATCATGGCGGGTGGTCTGTTTGCGGGAGTGGAAGAAGCCCCGGGGGAAACCGTGCTTTATGAAGGCCGTAAATTCAAAACTTACAGGGGCATGGGCTCGCTGGATGCCATGCAGTCGGGCTCCAAAGACCGGTATTTCCAGGACGCCGAGGACGATATCAAAAAACTGGTGCCGGAAGGCATAGAAGGCCGGGTACCCTACAAAGGATTGCTTTCAGAAGTGATGATTCAGAATATTGGCGGCCTTCGTGCCGGCATGGGTTATTGCGGCGCCGCCAACATCAAGGCACTCCAGCAAGCCAAAATGGTGAAAATATCCTCTGCCGGGATTCATGAAAGCCATCCGCACCACATCACCATCACCAAGGAATCACCCAATTATTCGTCCAAAGCTTAGACCCTGCCATGACCAAGATCGTCAACGTCGGACTGGTTCAAATGTCCTGCACCCGGGATAAGGAAACCAACCTGGCCAAAGCCATCGGCCTGGTGCGCGAAGCGGCTTCCAGGGGCGCCCAAATCATCTGCCTCCAGGAATTGTTCACCTCCCTCTATTTCTGCGATACGGAAGATTATGAACATTTCAAGCTCGCCGAACCCGTCCCCGGTCCGTCAACGGAGCGCTTGCAGGAGGTGGCGCGTGAAACGGGCGCCGTGATTATTGCTTCCTTGTTTGAAAAACGGGCGCAGGGCATCTATCACAACACTACCGCCGTCATCGATGCCGGCGGGGCCTACCTGGGGAAATACCGGAAGATGCATATCCCGGATGACCCGGCCTTTTATGAAAAATTTTATTTTACCCCTGGAGACCTGGGGTACAGGGTATTTGAAACCCGTTTCGCCAGGATCGGTGTTCTGATTTGCTGGGACCAGTGGTATCCCGAAGCCGCCAGGCTTACCGCTTTAAGGGGTGCCGAAATCCTGTTTTATCCCACCGCCATCGGCTGGGCCACCACCCAGGACGAGGCTACCAATGCCGAACAGTTCAATGGCTGGCAAACCATTCAGCGAAGCCACGCGGTGGCCAACGGAATTCACGTCGTGAGCGTCAACCGCGTCGGATTTGAACAAGAGGGGGCCATGAAGTTCTGGGGGGGATCCTTCATAGCCAATCCTTTTGGCAGAATCCTGTACCAGGCTTCCCATGACCAGGAGGAAATCCATGTCGAAGCCCTCGACCTGGATAAAACCGATTTTTACCGGACCCATTGGCCCTTTATGAGAGACCGCAGAATTGATTCTTATGGAGACCTGGTGAAGCGGTACCTGGATGAATAAAGCCCGGTGGCGGGAGTTTGGTTTTCTAAAGCACTTTTAAAAATGGATGCCGGTATTTCCAGGGATCCATCACAGATGAAAAAGATTTTCAGGATATTTACGCGAAATGTGTAGAACTCCTGCTCATGATCCAATACCTCAAACATTCCTTTAATGCCGGAAGGCCATGAATAAACACAGCGGACCTGCCGGCCCCGGCCCTCACGGAATACCGGATTATATTGTCACTCCAAAGAAACTCGGGTATTATTTCCCGGCCGAATTCCATCCCCATGAATCCACCTGGCTGAGTTGGCCGCATAAGGAAGCCAGCTGGCCGGGTAAACTGAATACCGTTTACCCGCCTTATGTGCAGTTTATCCTTGAGTTGACCCGGGGCGAAAAAGTGAATATCAATGTAAATGACCAGGCCATGAAGGATTTTGCCCTGGTCGAGCTCACCAAGGCCGGGGTCGATCTGGAAAAGGTCCGTTTTTATTTCCATCCCACCAACGATGCCTGGTGCCGAGACCATGGACCCGCCTTCCTCATTCATCCTGATAAAGAAAAAGGCAAAATCATCGTGGATTGGGGATACAATGCCTGGGGAAATAAATACCCACCTTATGACCTGGACGATGAAATTCCCACCTGGGTAGGCCTGGAACTGAAGCTGCCGGTCTATTATCCCAATATTGTCATGAAGGGGGCAGTGTGGATTTTAACGGTAAGGGCACCCTGGTGACCTCCACCGCCTGCCTGTTGAATAAAAACCGGAACCCCCAGCTCAACCAGGGACAAATTGAAGAATACCTTTATGCGTATTATGGCGTCGACCAGATCCTTTGGGTGGACGAAGGCATTGTGGGGGACGATACCGATGGTCATATCGACGACACGGTCCGCTTTGTGAATGAGGAAGCGGTTCTGGTCGTCCGCGAAAACAATAAAGAGGACGAAAACCACGCTTTATTGGAGCATAATTTCCGGCAGTTGAAATCCATGCGCCTCCTCAACGGGAAGCCCCTGGAAATCATCGAACTGCCGATGCCGGACCCTCTATATTATGAAGGCCAGCGCTTGCCCGCTTCTTATGCCAATTTCTACATCGCCAACCGTTCGGTGATTGTGCCTACCTACCGCTGCGCCAAAGACGATCTGGCTTTGTCCATCATCCAATCCTGTTTTCCGGACCGTGAGGTCATTGGGATCGATTCCACCGACCTGATCTGGGGCCTGGGGAGTTTTCATTGCCTAAGCCAGCAGGAGCCAAGGTGAGGAGTGAGGGATGAGGAGTGAGGGTTGAGGATTGATAATTGAGGGATTCCCCGTTAATTTTTATCAAGGTAAAAGACAGTAAACGATGTAAACAACATGCATTTCGTGTTCAATTTTTCTGGCTATCCAAAAATTTCAAATGAAAAATAACCAAAGTTGTGCACTTAAAACTTATCATCACAATAAATTTGTTTATTTCAATTCTTCAAATTATATTTAATCCTGAGAATTAACCTTCATGTCTCAAAGGGCATGATGCAGATACCCGATCAAAACTGAAATAACATTCAACACACTAAAATGCATACTAATAATTATGAGAGTAAAAGGTATGAGTACAGGTTAATTCGATTTAATTCAATTCAATTCAATTCAATTTTTTTTCCAATCAATACCGTTCAATACCTCGTTAAGCAATGGATTCACAACTCCCTAATATTTAGGACAAAATACACCCTTGCTGTGAAATTTTTGGGTCTGGTACTTGGATTCTGATGAGAACGTATCCGTTACAGGGCCGCACGTCGACCGCACTTATTAATTTCTACTACTTCTTACCCCAATGAATATAACCTTGAGAATAAACTTAACACTTAATATATTATGGAAAGGACAAAATTCTACACCAAAGATGAGATTACAGAGGCACTGGGCATCAGTATGTCCCTTGTAAATCACAGAATACATAAAGTTAATGACCCAGAACTTTTACATCTCTACCATTCTCAGAAGTACTTCAGTAAAGCAGAATATGAGTATATTATAAGGAGGTTACATGGACATTTGGGTCTAAATATTTCAGAATCAGATAGTAATACGGTGGTTGATCACTAATATCTAAGTGATTGATTTACAACTTGAATTCCTAGAGCAATTTTATATCGTTTTAAAGTAGGATATTTTAAGATAAAGGGGCTACATTTTTCAGGCCAATTTTAAATGTGTTGGAACTTTGACACCATTATTTCACAATTCAATATTATAATTATGAAAAAGAAAATTTTTTTATTGCTCTTGGGGTTAATTTTTACTATTGGACTGAATATGTTTACAGATACTTTGTCAATAGCACATGCAAGTGAATCAAATCCATACGTACTTAAATGGAAAGAATGTCCACCTGGCTGCCCGACTAATTATTATTTAGTTTGTTGGGAGTCTTGCGAAAGCTGTAATTGTAATGTAGGAGCACAAACAACCTGTGGGTGTGGCGTGTAAATTACTATAATAAATATGAAGTCAGACTTTAATATAGAATTATCATTATAATATGTTCAAGTATAAAATAAGCTTATCCCTATTTATATTAAGTCTGACTTTTTTTTATTGTAAACAAAGGAAATGGTCAAATGAATTAAAATACAAATTTAATTCCTCAATATCAAATAATAAACTAAAATTTACTGATTTACTTGATTCAATAAATTTTATACAACTAGATAATTCTGAGTTAAAACTGGGCTATCCTTTAGAACGATTTCATGTCCGCAATGGAAAATATTTAATCGCGTGGAATGAATCAGGAGGATATGGTAAATGTGGATTGTTTGACCCCAAGGGGAATTTAATCGCACATCTGACAAGTAATTCAGATCCAAAATTAGCAATAGGAAGTATTTCGGATTTAGATTTGCTTAAAGACACTTTATTTGTGTTATCAGGCACAAAACTTTATAAAATAAATGTAAATAATAATTCAGTTTTAGAACAACTTAATTTTGGAGAAATGTTTAGTACTTTTAGAAGTACTGAATATGGTTTAGCTATGTTTAGTCAAATGAATTCAGAATATGCCGTTAATATGTTCGATTCGAGAGGAAGATTTATGAAGGGTTTAATTAATCTTAAAGAACTTCCAACATTTATTTCAGATGATTTCAGGCATTTTTCGGTATTCGACCATAAAAGTGATTTATTTTATTGCAATTTGAGTCGGGATATTTACAAGATAGATTACCAGCTCATGAATTCTGAAATACTTATTTCCATGGATTTTGGGGTTAATCAGTTGAATAATAAAACATTGTACGAATATCTTAAAAGTGCCGGGGCAGACCATGAAATGCAAGATAAGCTTTTTAATAAGGAAGGCAAATTCAATTTTTATTCCAAAGTATTTAATCTTAAATCTTTATATTTTATTAATTTTAAACTTAATAAGAAGACTTATTATTCCTTGCTGAATAAGAAATCTCAAAACTTGGTTTCATACAGCACTATAGATAACGATACGGGTTTAAATTTTTTAACTAATAAATTTGGAGCTATTCAATTTATGGAAGGAATTAATGAAGCTTTATATTCAATAGCATACCCTGAATCAATTCACCAAGCCATCCTTAATAATAATAATCAAAGTTCAATAAAAATCAAATCAAACTGGAATGCTTTTAAGGAAATTTTAAATTCAAATGGTAACCCCGTAGTTGTAATCTATTATCTTAAGAAATTTTAGGATAAAGGCAAGCGGTAGTAATAGATGGTTCAGCCCCCTATTATTCAGACAATAATTATCTAAGTTAAGAAATCAATTGAATTCGTCGATACCTTTGGATCGGCGAGGGTCGACTGACGGTGTGCTTTATACCGATGTCGATTCGAATGTATTGTGTAGGCCTACCAATGCATATTTATTTTTCGGCTCATCGAGAGCCTCAAAATAAGGCGAGGGTCTCCTTCT
>Ga0209096_1001976_pt1 | contig 20895 bp, 20 predicted proteins | sample AD_UKC034_MetaG_FD_184407 | JGI IMG/M metagenome (GOLD analysis project Ga0209096, IMG submission 184407) | Active sludge microbial communities of municipal wastewater-treating anaerobic digesters from USA - AD_UKC034_MetaG (SPAdes) (version 2) | ecosystem: Engineered > Bioreactor > Anaerobic >... | reverse complement strand
AATTTCGCTCATGAGAAGCACGCCTGCGCCCTTACTGTGTCTGCTAAACCGGATAGAAAATGAACTATATTGACTATGCTATTCAAATGTGACAGAGGACTAGTCTCAAACAGCGGCTTTTTGCTCATTCCGCTGATTCCTTGCGCAAACTGCTTGCTGACTGACCGTGGGTGAGCAGGTCTATTTGCCGGCGTATCGAATTACTTCAAGAAAAAAATCACAAAGTTTGACAGATGTGTTTGTTTTAATTATAATAATCGCATGTTAATATCCGATTTGTCGTCGATAACAGTGCAAAACTGCTGGATAGCCTGTATGACCGGTCTGCCCTTGGTGATGATGAGTTTTAAGCTTGAACTGCGGAGCTGTGTGTGGCCTGTTTGAGATGAGCATTAACCCACAGCAGTGCAGAAGTGGAGAAGTAGTATAGATGCTTGGACAAACCAGTATTCATGTGATACGAGCCCTGATCTGGCTGGCAGCGCAGCCTTCCGACAAATATGTTGGAGCCGGGGCAATTGCAGCTGCCGTAGAGGCCCCGCAGAATTATCTGGGCAAGCTCCTGCAGCAGTTTTGTGTTGTCGGTTTGCTGGAGTCGCAGCGGGGCGCCGGCGGTGGCGTTCGTCTGGCGCTGCCTGCCGACAAGATTACACTGCTACAGATCGTCGACCCGATCGAGCATCTCAGCCAGCGTCGCAACTGTTTCATGGGGCAGCTTTGCTGTGGTCCCCAGCCTTGTGCCTATCACAAGCAATGGATGAAGCTGCATTCCGACTATGTAAAGTTTCTGGAATCGGTTACCTTGGCCGGCCTGGCCCAACAGAACGCCGGTCTGATGCCAAAGAGCAAAAATAAGTCTGTCGGGAGGGAAAAGTAATGCAACTCCAGTTGAATGCTGTCGATGTCTTTAAAGCCGCGGTCATGCTCGAAGAGCGTGCGGCTCGATTTTATACCACCGCTGCCGCCAAGGCTTCTGGTCAGCCGCGCCAGCTGCTTTTGCAGTTGTCAGAAATGGAAACCGGCCATGCCCGGCAGTTCAAGCTGGTGCTGGATGAACTTGCCGCCAACGCGCGTGCATCTGACGAACCTGAGGAAGGCGTCGATGATTTTCTGCAGGCACTGACCGGCGACCGTGTCATCACGCGAGACTGCCAGATCGGAGAAGGCGACGGCTACGAAACGATTCTCGAAAAGGCTATGCAGATCGAGAAGAATTCGGTGTTTTTCTACACCGCGGTCAAGGAAGTCATGCAGGAAAAAATGGCAGCCGGCGCGGTCGATAGAATCATTCAGGAAGAAGTCACTCATTTCAGAATGCTCAGCGACACGCTCCGCAGCTGGCGTAGCCAGGGAGGCGCCCGATGAGCGAATCGTTCAGACTCTCAGCCGAACAATTTGCGCAGTTGTTCGAGCAGCTGAGCACTGCATATCTGCTGGCCGGGCCGAAACGCATTGCTGGTGCCGGGCGCTTTTCCGGCACAGATCTGGTGCGCTACGCTTTTTTGAAGTCAGCTGATGAGCTTGAACTGCACGAGAAAAGCTGGTTTTCGCCAAAAGAACTGGTTTTTCCGCCGGACGAAACTTTATTTTATTTCAACGGTCAGCAGTTTACCGAAGCAACTTTGCCTGACGATCACGAAATCATCGTTTTTCTGCGGCCATGTGATATCAATGGTATCGACAGGCTCGACCGCATGTTCATCGAGAATGCTGGAGTGGTAGACCCTTATTACAAGCGTCGCCGCGAGCGGCTACATTATTTTATGATCGAATGTCGAGAATCTTTCGAAAACTGCTTTTGCGTATCGATGCAGGCCAACAGCACTTCTGACTATGAAGTCGCCCTGCGTTTTGAAGAAAACTCAGTTCTGGTCGAAGTGTGTGGGCAAAAGTTTGTCGATCTATTTGCCCGGGCCGGTGAAAAGTCCGAATTCAAGCCTGAATTCGTCAGCGAAAATCCGATCAGAGTCGAGCTGCCCACTGAAGAAACCATGCCGCCGGAAATCTATAACGACAAATTCTGGGATGAATACGACAGCCGCTGCATTGCCTGCGGGCGTTGCAATACTTCCTGTGTCACCTGCAGCTGTTTTACCACCACCGATCTGTTTTACGGCGACAGCAGGCAGTGTGGCGAGAGGCGGCGCGTCTGGGATGGCTGTCACCTCGATGGCTTCTGTGACATGGCGGGCGGCCACACGTTTCGCAAGAACAAGGGTGAGCGCATGCGTTTCAAGACTTTTCATAAAATTTATGATTTCAGAAAGCGCTTTGGCGTTGACATGTGCGTCGGCTGCGGCCGTTGCGACGATGTCTGCCCCGAATACATCTCGTTCTCGAATTGCATCAACAAGCTCAGCGCCAAGCTGAAGGGAGGCCTGTGATGAGCGACAGAAATCCATATCTGCCTTCGCCGGTAAAAATCATCGGCCTGCGTCAGGAAACCGACTGTGAATTTACGCTGACAGTCGCGGCTGAGCGCGCAATTACGCCGGGGCAGTTCTTTCAGGTCTCTCTGCCACGAATTGGTGAAGCGCCGATCTCGGTGAGCAACTGCGGCCCTGACTGGATACAGTTTACGATCCGGGCCGTCGGCAGGTTGACCAATGCCGTTCAGGGACTTCGACCCGGCGATAACCTTTTTATAAGAGGTCCTTATGGCACCGGGTTTCCGGTCGACCGTTTCAGGCAGCAGCGCCTGGTAATCGTCGCCGGCGGTTCGGGTGTCGCGCCGGTTCGCCCTCTGATTGACCGCGTTGTACGCGGCGAATTGCCGGTAAAGAGCCTTGATCTGATCGTCGGTTTCAAGAATCGCAGCAGCATTCTGTTTTCTGACGATCTTGCCGCCTGGAAAGAAAAGAGCCGGCTGGTGCTGACGATTGACAAGCCCGAAGAAGGCTGGAATGGCGCAACCGGTCTGGTTACCGAACATATCAAAAAGATGCAGTTCGACAGTTTCGATGATCTGCAGGTTGTCGTCGTCGGGCCGCCGGTCATGATGAAGTTCGCTACGGCAGAGTTCAGATTGCTCAAGGTGCCGTCCGAACGCATCTGGGTCTCGTTTGAACGCCTTATGTCATGTGGACTTGGTAAATGCGGTCATTGCAAGATCGATTATACCTATGTGTGTGTGGATGGGCCGGTGCTGAATTACAGCCATGCTGCCGGCCTCATTGACTGAGAGGTGCCACCATGTCACTCGATCTGAATCGAAAAAAAGTTACTAAAAATGCTTACCGTATCACGAAGCGCCGCAATTATTCGGCGATCAGAATCAGGGTTCCCGGCGGGCACCTCGATGCTTCTCTGATCTCTACCATCGCCGCAATAGCTGAAAAATTCGGCGATGGCACCATGCACATCACAACCCGCCAGGGTTTCGAGATTCCCAATATACCATTCGAACGGATATCGGAAGTGAATGCCGCTCTTGCTCCAGTTATCGACAAACTGCAGGTAAAAAACGGCGTTGTCATCGAAACGGTCGGTGCCGGTTATCCCGGCGCCGGCATGCGCAACATCTCGGCCTGTATCGGCAGTCGCGTCTGCCCATTTGCGAATGCCGACACGACTGCGCTGGCGCAGCGACTCGAGGGCGAACTTTTTCCGAACGATTTTCATGTAAAAATTGCGGTAACCGGTTGCCCGAATGACTGTATAAAGGCTCATATGCAGGATTTTGGCATAATCTCCATCTGTGAGCCAGTATACAGCTATGACGACTGCATTGGCTGCGAGGCCTGTGTTAAGGCATGCTCGCGCAAGGTGACCGGCGCGTTGTCGATGCGCGATGGCAAAGTTTATCGCGATGAGCGCCGCTGTATCGGTTGTGGTGAGTGTGTACTGGCCTGCCCGACGGCAGCCTGGACGCGCCGGCCCGGCAATCTCTACCGGTTGCTGATCATGGGGCGAACCGGCAAGAAGAATCCCCGTCTGGCCATGCCGTTTCTTGACCGGGTCAGCGAAGATGTCGTATGTCAGGTGATCAGGAACACTATCGCTTATATCGATCGTCACATTCTTCGCTGTCTGCCGAAAGAGCATATCGGTTACATCGTCGACAGAACCGGCCTGGAAGTGTTCAAGCAGGAAGTGCTGGCCGGAATCGCCTTCAATTCGGGCGCGCGCGTGGCAAAGACCATGCAGTGGCCCGGTTACCATACTCTCAACGACGCTAATTTCAAGATAATCAAAGAGTCTTAGCGGGGTTTTCTTAAGAACTGAGTGGTTGAGCATACCAGCTGCGATCTGGCTGGCGTGCGGTTTCTGGCGGTTGAAATATAGCGGTCTGGCGACAGCCGGATATTGGAAAACCATAGTGAGGCAAAAATGCATCAGGAAACTCTGTTAAAAATGACGAATCTGGCGGTTGCCAAACGTGATCTGCTCGCTGGCGGGCGTTTGCGCTACTTTGTGCTGGCCATGCTGGCCGGTTTCTATGTGGGCCTTGGCATCATTCTGATATTGACCATCGGTGGTCAGCTTGGCGATGATCCGATCAGAAAGACGCTGATGGGCGTCAGTTTCGGTATTGCCCTCAGTCTTGTTATTATGGCCGGTTCTGAACTTTTTACCGGTAATAACATGATCATGGCTGCCGGCAGTCTTGCCGGCAGGGTAACCTGGTCAGATACCGCCAGAATCTGGCTCTGGTCATGGTTCGGCAACTGGGCCGGCAGCATCCTTGTCTCTCTGCTTTTCTACTGGTCGGGTCAGGCTTCCGGCGCAACTGGTGCTTTTGCCGGCGTGGTTTCGGCCGGCAAGATGACAGGAACGTTTCAGCACCTGTTTTTTCAGGGCTTTTTGTGCAACATTCTGGTCTGTCTCGCGGTATTGTGCTGTCTGAAGCTTAAAGAAGAGACGGCCCGGCTGATCATGATCTGGTGGTGTCTGTTCGCATTCATTACCAGTGGTTTCGAGCATAGCATCGCCAACATGACCGTTCTGACAATAGGCCTGCTGGCTGCTCCCGGCGCTGATGTCACCCTGGCCGGCTATTTTTACAATCTCGGCGTGGTCGGTCTCGGCAATCTGCTCGGCGGTGCTCTGATTCTTGGCGGTGGCTACTGGCTCGCCGGCCGCCCGGCTGCCGACAAGCAGGAACCCGCATCCGCCTCTGCATGATTTGATAAGCAGCTTATACCCTGTTTTTTCCGAGATGATTGTTTGCTTTTGTCTTTATTTGCAGTAGCATAGAGTGCGGGTTATAATGTTTCGGATGTGCTCTAACGTAACGTAACAGACAAAAGTATTGAAGGCATTACAGAAAACAGTCGAATGCTTGATCTTGAACAGTTAAAAAGAGAGTTGACCGCGCCGGTTAAGACGGTGAAGCTGCAGGCAATCGAGTCTGCACTTAAAGACACTGCCAGCTCGGAACTTCTGGCTTTGCTGGAAGAATGCCTTCTGGTCGAGCAGGATCCCGAGTGCCAGCTGCTGCTGCAGCATGCCATCGATCAGAATCAGCTCAAAATTTTTGATGCGAAGGAACCGGCTTTTCCGATCGATCAGATCATTCAGATGTTCCCTGCCTCGACACTGCAGGAGCAGTTGAATCTGATCGCCTCGATAAAGGTCAAGGACATCAAGGACTCGCGCCCGGAAGCAACTCTGCCGAAACTTCTGGCAGTTACCCGGAACCCGGTGGTTGCTTCGACCGTAGTCAGAAAATTTCGCAGATTCTGGCCTGAGAGCCAGCTGGCCTACCTTGAGCAGAACATTTTTTCGAAGTGCAAGAGCCTGCAGCTGGCCTGTATCAAAACGCTGGTTCAGCTGTTTCCGCTGAGTCTCAAAACCCGTCTGGCGCAGATTGTACACATCAACGATCCGGTGATCCGCTCGCTGGCAATCTGGAGTATGGCCAAGCATTTTCCTGAGCTGGCTGCTGATTTCATGAACGACTGTCTGGAAAAGGGCGATCAGTACAATCGTCTTACCGCCCTGCAGATCTGTTCGACGATTGATTTTTCATTGATCAAGCAGAGTCTGCTCAACCTGATCACTGTCGAAACCAATGCTGAGATCTTCAAGCTGGCCTGTACTGTGCTTTTGAATAATCCCGATCGCGAAGTTCCTTTTATTCTGCTCGGCATCATCGCCAGAACGACGCAGGTAAAAGCAGATTTTCTCAGGAAATTTCTGGTTAATTACTGCACAAATCTTGAATTGTCAGGCCTCTGCGATGATTTTGCCGCTTATAAACGGCAACTTAACGAGCATTCAAGGCGGATACAGGCGCAGACGCTGGTATATAATCTTCTGGTTTCATACGACACCGAGGCGCCCGGCGAGCAGGAGGCCATAATCAGGCATCTGCGCTATAACATCAGCGATCCTGACATACGTGTCGCCGTCGAATATTTTATCAGCAAGTGTCAGAATCATATTCTGCGTGAGCAGCTGATCGAGCTTCTGGCCAAAACTGCAGACGTGAAGCCGGTTTCTGCGCCAGCAGAGCCAGACAGTATCGCCGAGCCGGCGAAAGAGTTGCGGGCCGCAGCACCGGAAGAAGTCATGGAAACTCATGCTGAACCGGCTGCTGGCCTGCCTGACGTGCCTGATCGGGTGCCAGTCGCCTCTGACCGTGAAGCTGCCCAGATAAAAGAGCTGGCCCGCGCCAGGTTCCGGCGTACGCCTGAAATGAAGGCTGTTGTCAAAGAGATACTCGACAACCCCGCTTCTTCTGATGCGCTGGTTCATGCGGCACTCAAGGCGGCAGTCTATGTTGAGCTGCCTGGTTATACATCACGGGCTGAAAAGCATCTGCTGCTCGATTCTGATGCCTACGTCGCCGCCGGTCTCGAGTATCTGGCAAAATTCGACTGGGATAAATTTCATGTTCTGGTCAACCGTCACATCAACACCGAATCGATTCTCATCAGAAACGTTCTGATCAGCGCTACCAGCAAAGCGGCGCCCGAGTATGCGAGGTTTCTGATCAAGCACCAGCTCGAAAGCAGAGACAGCTCAAAGCGCACCCACGGCCTTGAAGCAACCGTTCAGATGGATTTTTCCTATATATTTGCCGATCTTGTCGCTTTTCTGGAAAAAGAGCAGGAAGTCGGGCTTGTCGACTCATGTATAGCGGTTTTTCTGGCTAATCCAAAACTCGATTCTCTGTGCGCTTTTATCGATCTTGAGACAAAAAGACCGGAACTCAGGAAAATGTTCTCGGAAGCCCGTGAGAAGCTGCACACTTTGCTGATCTCGTCGGGAATCGCCAAAGAAAAAGACATAGAGTCTTTCGTGGCGCGTAAAGCCAGTGAGAACGCCGCCCGTAAAGCGTCGATGGAGCAGGCCAAAGAGCTGGTAAAAATCAAGAATTCTCTGAAATGGAAGGCCGCGACCGAGCAGTCAGATGTAATCGACTGGCAGCGGCCTGCCCTTTACACTCTCGGTGCCATGGCCGGTATGGCGATGCTTTTTATGTTGTTTGGCGGGTCTGAACCGGTAAAACCACGGCCTCAAACCGGCAAGGCCGTTGAAGCCGAAGTTGCCAGCCGAACGGTTATCGCACGCGATGACATTGCACCGCCGATTGTCGATATGCTGCCCGGTCTGCCCAAGCCTGGCGATCAGATTCTCATGCAGCTGCAGAAATACTACGAAGGCAACCAGACCTGGCTCGCTCAGGATGAGAGCGGGCGTCATCTGCTCGTGGTTCTGCCTGAACCTGAGACTTTTATCGAAACTGAATTTATCGGCGTCGAGGTCGATGAGGCGAGGTACACCGCTGCCGGTGAGCTTGTCATCTTTGCCAGATAAAGTGCGTGATTCGGCGCAGAAAAAATAGTTAAAACCTTTTTTTCTGCGCGAAGTATTATAGTTGAGAAAGTGTTGACAGCTGTTTTGCGGGTTAAAGAAATTGCGTAAAGGAGAGACGTGATGAGACATAATAAATTTTTGCTCTGTGCGATTTTGATTCTTTTTGGTGGCTCGCTGATGGCGATGAATTTCAACGAGTCGTTGAAGAATCATCAGGGATCAGAACAGTCGCGATCGAGAACCGGCTGGTTTTCGAGCTCAAAAGCCGATGAAAAAGCAGCTGAAAGCGCAACTGCGACTTTGCCAAACGGTAAAGCCTACGTCAGAGTGTCAACGTCGCTCAACATCAGAACCGGCCCCTGGGGGCAGATCGTCGGCGGCTTTTCCAACAATGACGAAGTAAATATCATTGGCAAAGAAGGCGACTGGTACAAGATTTCGCATAACGGCCAGACCCGCTATATTCATTCCCGCTATGTGGCCGGAGCACCGGGCAGCGCCAGTTCAGGTTCGAGTTCAACCGGCAGTGCCGTTACCGTCGACAGCGCACCCGGTTCAAGTGTCGCTTCAAAAGTGGTAAACGCCGCTCGCAGCCTGGTAACCAGATACAGCACTCCGAGATCTTTCCCTTATGATCCGCTTACTCAGGGAGGCTCGCTGGGTTGCGCTCAGGTCGCCACTACCGCTCTCATGAACGCAGGCGTCAACACCGGCATTCAGCTGGCTGTTCTCAACACGATTCCGAAGCTCAAGGCTCTTGGCTGGCAGGAAGTAAGTGTTCCGCCCTATCGCGCCGGCGACGTCATCACCTGGAAAACCTATGACCGCACCGGCGACGGTGTAAAAGACAACGACACTCACATCGGCATCATTCTCGAAAGCGGCAACAGCGTTCAGGCGATGAGCAACTCGTCGAGCCGCAAGGTGCCGGCGATTCATTCCGCTACCTATGCTCCGGTCTGCCGTGTCCTACGCAAAGTCTGAACAAATCAGTAAAGGTATAAGTTCATGAGATCTATAAGAATTCTGTTTACATTGCTGTTGTGCGTCAGTTCTGTTGCTGCCTTCGCTCAAATCAGCGTTGAATACGGCGAGGGGGCCGGCAAGGTTGGCTACTTCAACGAGAAGAACCATCCCGGTGTCGAAGAGCCTTACCCGATTGGTCCTCTGGCCTTTCGTCTCGATGGTGAACATATCTGGGTCGCCGACAGCATCGGCGCCAAAATGCTCAAGCTCGACCGCAGTTCAAAGGTCGTGAGCGAGTTTGCCGTGGTCGCTTCGCCGGCTGAATGCCTGATCGAAGACTTTGCGCTGGTAAAAGACGAAACCGGCACGACGAAGTCGGTCTGGATCATCGACGGCATAAATAAAAAGCTGGTGCATTTCGATGTCGCAGGCACAAAGCTGGGGGAAATAGTGAATGAGGCGCTGGTGCAGCCATTCAGAGTCGAAGCCGGTCGAACCGGTCATCTTTTCGTAGCAGACAAGGGTGCTCAGGAAATAATGCTGTTCGATGCTACCGGCAATCTGGTGACCAAATCGAACTGGGAATGGAACGGTTTTGCCGTGGCCGGCGAAGCAGACACCTTGTTTCGCCTGTTCTTCGAAGAGGAAAGCAGGAAGCTGATGCTCGTCGTGCAGAAGATCACCGGCGAGATTGCCGATGAAGTCGTGCTCGATCTGCCTGAACACATGAATCCTGAGCTCTGGTGGGTCGATGAAGCCGCCGGCGAACTGGTCATGACTTATACTCCGGCCACCGGCTTCGAAGGAAAACTTGTGGTCGTTCGCGTTGATTTCGATGGCAAAGTCAAGGCCTCGGGCGAATTGAAGCCGCCCTATGTCATGAACCGCTTCATTGACCGACAGGGCGAAAATGACGTCTGGCTGGGTGTTGCTGATTTCGACGAAGCGCCACAGGGCAGTTTCAAGGTAGAGCCCATTACTCTGCCCTGAAAGTGTCGCTTCAGCTGAAGTTCGTTAACTTACGATCTGGCCTTCGTCCGCTGGACGAAGGCCGATTCTGTCGAAGGATCTGATGTAACTCTATGGTATTATGTCCGGGTGAAAATGCGGATAATGGTGGCAACAGGTAAGAGACGTGGTAGTGTTGCGGTCATGGTCGGCGGCATCGTTCTGGCGCTGCTGATCTTTTTTGGCGCCTTCATTAAATATTCGAGCAGCCGCCAGTATGCTACCAGACGGCTCAACCGCATTCTGCTGGCCCGTGAGTTTTCTTCGGCTCTCGCCAATCTGGCCTGCCATCATCTCAAGGAAAAAGAGATTCACAACCTCTCGGGCAAACTGGTAAAGGCTCTCGAAAAGCCTCTGTCAGGCATGAGTGGCAGCAGCAGCGACAGGATCGTGTTTCCTCCCTTCATCATGCAGCTGGTGAAAAGGCTCGAGGCTGCCAACAGTGAGTTGCTTGAGGTCAGCTGGCAGGTCGGCTGGGAAGTTCGCAAAGACGATTTCAAGCCAATTACGCCGGCTTATCCCCGCGAAAAAATTGGCCTGATAAGAATTCCTGTTGTTGTCGAATATCTCGCGCCGGCTTCGCGCGAGAAGATCACCGAAGAATACCTTTATACGATCAATCTCAAGGTGGTCGCCAACCTGGTGCCGGTGCTGTCGAAATTCACTCTCTACGTCAAAGATTCGAGAAGCGGCGAAAATGAAGAGCGCTTCAACCTGGCGGTTAATGACGAGCATGGCAAACTGCTCGAAAATACCTATGCGCCGTGGGTGCTTAAACACACTGCTGACAGCAATTTTCCGGCAACTTTTGCCGATATCGTCAAATCGTCGCGCGGTCTTGTCTATATGGGAGGCGGGCGCGTCAATCTTGGTCTGGCAAGGGGCTGGAGTGATGGTCCCTATGGTGAAGGTTTTCATCTGCTCGGGGAAGGGCGCCGCGATGGGTTTTACAAGATCGGTCAGCTCGGGCCGATGGCTTTGCTCAACTGCGAAACCGGCCTGTGCAAGACCGATCTGAACAATGCCGATTCGATTTCATGGTATGATCTGATCAAGAGTGGCTATGCCGAGATGTCGACAAAAGCCTCTATTTTCAAGCTTTTTGGCTCTGACCAGGAACGTTCGCCGACTCTGGTGTTCGGCAGTCCCGTCGCCAGAACCATCTGTGGCAAGGCATATCGCGAGAGCCATGAAAATTATGGTCCGTTGCCTTATACCTATGACGATGGCCAGTTCGAAGATTACAAGACTGCTGGTGGCGAAGACTTCGATATCAGCTATTTCATCAACAATTATGCCGATCAGAACAATGGCGCTGTGCTGAGTCGCAGCCAGTACAACCGCGAATTTGCGAGCTGTCTGATCGAGGTTCCCTACAACCGGGCGCTGGGTTATATACTTACCAACTACAGCACAGCCTGGCCACTTGACTCAGGCAGAGTCTCACCATCAGATCCGCTGCACGATTTTATCAGTGGCAGGGCTCTCGAAAACGGGCTTAACGAAAAAATCCCGGCGCCTTATTCCGGCATTTACGACGATATTGACAATCTGTCGTCGATGAAAGCTCTTCTCGACAAGATCGATATTCCCGGTCGTCGTGCCATGGCCGAAATTGTGGTGCCGCGCGGCGAAAAATTTACAACCTTGCTGCAGAAACGAGGATATCTTGGTGGCGACAAGAAACTCGACCTCAATGGCTGGCTGCATGTAAAGGCGCCTGAAGGCAAAATCGTGATCGACGAATCATTGCGTCTGATCAGCCACGGCGGCGTCGTGCTCGATGAAGGCAATATCGAGATCAAAAACAGTGTCAGAGCCGATGGTGGCAAGTTTCTGCTGAATCTGGTCGCGCGCCGCGGCAATATCCTGATCGACAGCAGTGTTAATGGTGAGCTCGATATCGGGCTGATCGCTGCTGGTGAAGGTTCAGATGCTGGTCAGGTCAAGTTTGCCGGCCCGGGTAGTTCTTCACCGGTTACCGTTAACGGTAACGTGGCGATGCAGCGAATTGCCGCCGGAACCATCGCCGGCTCCTGTGCGCGTGGTGTCAGGATCGACTATGCCGAAGAGCTGGCGGCTCTGCCACAGCAGTCGGCTGAAGCCGGCTCCGAAAAGCCTCTGCTCATGTTCAGTTTTGAATACCCGAGGTTGCTTGACTGATGAATAACGACATGCGACACAACCGGGGGTTTTCTTTCATCGAGATTCTCTTCGCTATGGTTTGTCTTGGTATTCTTTTTCTGCCGATCTTCAAGATGTTCGGGCAGGGCACTACCGGTGTCACCCGCAACCGCAACGAAATTCTGGCGCAACAGCATGCTTCCAACATCATGTCTTACGCTTTTTTTCTTCCCTACGACAATGAGTTTCTCAAAGTTGGTCCTCCGGTGGAAATCGATCAGTATGAGGGCGTTCTCGGTGGTAATCGTTTCGATCTTGGTATCGCTGAAACTCAGTTCAAACGCACTGTTGCTGTCAGCGAAGTCAAGCCACCGGGCTCAAAGCACGTTTATAAGATCGTGACTGTCGTAGTGCGCTGGCAGGAACCGAACGGGCTCAACCGTAACCTCAAACTTGCAGGGCTGGTAGCGAAATGACGCATAATCTGGTGAAACGCAAAGGTATAACGCTGGTCGAGATGGTTCTCGGCCTGATCATCATCAGTATAATTTTTGTCGTCGTTTTTAATGTTTTCAGTATCGGCCTGCGCGGCTCAAACAAGGGCATGGCGCATCTTACCATCATGGAAGGCGCGGCGATTCTGCTTTCTCAGATCGAATACGATCTGCTGCGGGCGTCGGTCATCAAGGACCCCGCTGCCGGCGCCTCAGACAAGGATGCCCGCTGGGAGATTCTTCTCGATGACTCGTCCGGCAAGGGGATAATCATGTATAACCTGCTCGATGAGGGCATCGAGCGCACCATAGATGCTGGCGGCAAACAACACAAATACATCTATTGCCGTGGCTTGAAAGTTGCTCTCAAGTTTCAGCATGTTACTCTGCCTGACCCCGCCAACGCTCAACAGAAGGTCGGCATGTGGGTAGAACTTAACGTCGAAGCTCCTGAAAAATTTGCCACCGAAGAAAAATTCAGCATGAAGCGGCTGATTATCTGCAAAAATATCCTTGATCCGCTTTAGTGCTCTGTCTGGTTTTGGTCAGGCGCATTCGCTGTAGGCGAAGTGAAAGTAGATCACTTCGAGCGCTTTTTTTATGGCCTGGTTGATTGGCATCATTTCGTTGCCGAGACCAGGTTCGATCGCGCTGAGTTTGCGGTAATAGTTGGCAATTACCGGCATTTTGCCGCCTTTTGTCAGATAATCTGCAACATTCTGCACGATCTGCGGACTGCTTTGCTTCAGCGGCCGGCAGGCAGCAAAAAGCGGGCGGCCGTTTTTATCAGTAATTGCGGCAAATCCGAACAGCCTGCAGATCATGCCGCGCGAAGGGTATATACGGCAACCCCATTCCCCTTCATTGAAGCGCGCAAAAAGGCAGATTCTGCTGTCATGGCGGTCGAGCTCATCGAACCACTGATCGAGCAGCCCGACCCGCCAGGCATGCCAGGCAAAAGGCAAAAATTCGGCGGGCGAAGCGGTAATGTCTTCATAGCTGCAGCATCTGGCGCAATGTTGCAGACAGGACAGGCCAGTATGGATTTTGCACAGCCTGACTTCTTTGTCGGCTGCTTTCTGCAAAGATTCAATTTTTTGTATTCTGTGATATAGCGACAGCATCGATTTGTGTTAATATCATCATTAACAGCAGGTTAGCGTTGAATTCAGGTTGGCATTATCCGCTCTCGTATGAAGTCTTGTCAAAGCCGGATGTAAGAGGTTTTGGCTGATTTTTTGGCAAATCAGCCGGGTTCAGGTATAATTTTTGCTGTCACTCTGGAGGTCGAATGGAATTAGCCAATATTGCAGTAGTTTTGAAGCAGAACGAGCTTCTGGTTGCTGACCTGTACCGCGAATGTAAAAGACTTTTTCCTGATTACTCAAAGGACTTTGAAACTCTGGCACTCGAAGAAGAAGGCCATGCCGCCATCGTCGACAGTCTGATCGAGGAGATAGCTGAAAAACCAGACGACTGGAAACCCGGCAAAGTCAGCCTGCAGACACTGCGTTTCGTTCAGGATCAACTGAAAAAGACGCTCAGCGAAGTGCGTTCCGGCGAATGCGCGCCCCGCTATGTTCTTACCTTTCTGCGCACTTTCGAGCAGAGTATGTGCGAACGTTCAGCTGAACGGGCTCTGGTGACCGAAGTTCCTGAATTCAAGCATCTTCTCAACGTGTTTGCTGAAGGCTTTGACAATCATCTGCGTTGTCTGCAGAATCTTGAAAAGAAGATTTATAACAGTACAGACCCTTTCGATTCTCTTTAAATGCCTGACCGGTGGGAGATCACATGAAACGCGAACCTTACGACAGCTGGGAAGAAAAATTCATTGCCCTGTGCGAAGAGCAGCTTGAAGAAGAGCCATTTTACCCTTACGAGCATCTCTGGCGCAAAAACCTCAACGTAAAACAGGCTTTTGCCGCATATCTCGAAGAAAACCCCGATTACGCCGAGAAGTTTCAGGAGCTCAACGAATCAGCTCCGAGCGCTGCAGAAAGTGCCGAATTTCTGGCTCTCGCAAAAAAGCTTGAAGAACAGAAAAAAAAGAAAGAGCTCGAAAGCCGTATCGAAGAAAAAATGAGCAAGTTCTGCCCCGAGTGCGCCAGGGTGATGAGCCCCAAGGGCATCTGCAAATGCGGTTACCGTCGCCCCTCAAAGAAATCCGGCCGCAGCCAGGATTACTGAGCGTCGTCGTCTGGGTCGGGCTCGTTCTCTTTGTTTCTAAGCAGCTCTTCCTGCAGTTTTGCTCGGGCAACCCGATGTTTTTCTTCGCGCAGTTCTTCGAACCGCCGCTTTTCTTCAGCCTTGATCGCTCTGGCTACGTCGGCCGGTGAATAGCCAATGTGCTGTGCCAGCAGAGTCAGTTCGCGTTCTTCGATTGGCGAAATCTGACCGTCGGCGAGCGCCATGCGCGCTGCCGCCTGCAGCAAAGTCCATGACTCGCGGTTGTCGGCCGGCGCTGGTATATAAACGAGACCGGCCTTAAGCGAGTTGATGATAGCCTGCACCTGAATTTCCGAGATGTCATAATGCTGGGCGATCTTATTGAGCAGCTTCATTTCGTCTGGTTCGGTCTTGCCGTCTGCCAGCAGAATCTGAGCCATTATCGTAACTATGTCGCGGGCCGACCTGGTCGCGTTGTCTTCGTCAAAATCCTTTTCTACAGTGGTTTTTCTGGCGATTACTTCCTGATATGCCGGATCGTTTTCGCTGGTAATTCTTTCGAGAATCCAGCTGTTACTACCTTCGTTGAGAACGGTGTTACAGTAACTGCATGAAACTGCATATGTCGAACTGAGCGGGCCACCGCAGCCCGGGCAGTGAGCACTGCTCAAGGTATTGTTCTGGTTCGTTTTCACGCCATGCCGGCGACCGAGAATGTAGATTTCCCGGCTGACCTGGCTAATTCTGCGCTTATCTGTGATGCGTCCGTGTTTATCGACAGTCACCGGAACTCCGTTCCAGATAACCAGCACGAAAATGCTGTCCCAGTGTTTCGTAATTTTGAAGCCCTTTAGAGATACCGACCCAAGTGCGACGCTTTCCATATAGCTGTAACCACGTTCAATGCCCTGCACCTGATAATGTTCGCAAAAAGCTTCAGTAGCGAACCTCTGCAGAGGTTCAGCCGATTGACTGCGTTCACTCAGCCTTGTCATCCAGAAAATTACGCCGGCGCGGTCTTCGATCTGCTGAATGTTGAAGTCAATGTCAACTGCCTTCATTGCGTTCCAGTCAGGTATCAGGCCGGGTTCACTGTATTCCCATTCGCAGGCCTGGGTGATTTTTGCCAGAACCCAGTCGTAATAGCCTGATCTGATATAAGAACCGCAGCTGCCGCAGACTGTTGCCTGGCCGATCTGAATCGGTGCGCCGCAGTTCGGACATGATCCCTCGACCAGGCCAGGTTTTTGCAGAGTCTTTGCTGATGGGCGTCTGATCAGAGTCCAGTATTCCGAAAATTTGCGGCTTTCTTCGTTGACGGCAAGAGTTTCGCCAGTTTTGAGATCTATTGCCGAGTCAGCCGAAGAGGCGCGAATGAAGACATGAATGACGTCAAAGTTATTGTCGCAGTTTACCTGGGCGATGCGAAGGTCATAAACCGTCATCTTGCTGTGCTGGTAGCGCAGGCCCATCGCTTTCTGGTTATCGACCTGGCATTTAAGCTGCTCGTAAAGTGCGTCTGAAACAACGGCCTGAATGGTTTCGAGTTTCTGGTCATACCAGGCATTCTGCAATTTCCAGAACAGCTTTTCGACGCGCTTGATAAACGCATCAGCGGCAAAATAAGCATCGCGCCTTTTTATATCAGTAAGAGCCTGCGACATTACCCGGGCATTCTGCATCTGTAGTAGTTCAAGGTCGAGAACGCTGTCGCTGCCGAGGTGTCGGCGCGGAGCATCGCCAGAAAATTCCTGCCACATTTCCATTACGCGATCGGGAAACGCCTCGATCTCTGGTTTGATCACATCCCACCAGTCGCCTGCGTTTTCTTTGTTCTGGCGCATCTGCTCTTTCTGAGAAGAACTCAGCTGAAGCTTGACCTCGTTGCTGTCACGGCTGTATCTGGTCTGTACCGTATTGCTGAGCCTGATTGCCAGAATCTGACAGGTTGGCAGTAACAACACCAGTATTGCCGGTCGTCCGAGAATGCTCCAACTCAGCCAGACCAGCGCCGCACTGATCAATCCGAGATGCAGGCAGCCGATACGCCGCTTCTGCCAGAGCAACGCCGGCATGAAGAATAGTGCCAGCATCACCGGTGCTTCAAATGGGGCGATAAACAGATAAAAGAAGCAGAACAGCAATGAACTGCCATAAATAACCGCCAGAGCTGCAGTAAAGGCCTCTATGCGAATGCACATCGCTACCACTGCAAATGACAACATGAGGTAAACTACATCCGCGGTTGCCATGTCTTTGCCGGAGGCGTCAGGAATCCACCATGCCAGAAACCCTGCAATAGCCAGCATGGCTGCGACCAACCCGAGAAATCTCTCTTTGGTAATCTCCATTCTTCTTAGTGTAATGCACCTCACCACACAATAGCAAATCTGAATGCTTCGCAATTTTCGGGCGAAAGAACAGAAACCGCAGATTACACCAATTCCCGCAGATTTCTTTTCTTGGGGGGGGGTGAGCATGCCTACGCTCATCCTCTTTTTTAAGGCTTCGGCGCGCCGGTCGTCGTCATGCGCGAAGTCGCAGGATCCATGCCTGGCTTCTCATTCTGAATTGCCTGTTGTTTTGTTTGTTGTAACGACTGGCATGGTGTATAATCTGCTTGGTAGGTAAGCCGCTCCTGTTGGGGCGGCAGATTTGTTTCAAGTTAACCGGAGGAAACACCCTGATGAAAAAGTATTTTGTTTATTGTCTGGCACTTCTGCTTGCTTTTGGTTTCTCTTCTGTTCTTATGGCGCAGGATGCACCCGCTGCCGACAGTGGCACTGCGATAAGTGAAGACTCGGGCGATACTGCGGCCCCGGCTCCAGTCAAAGAAGAGAAGAAAGAAGACAAGGGCAAGGGTAAGCTCGAGCAGGTCGAAAACAGCGGCGTTATCAAAGTAATCCCGGCTGATGCCTCGAAAAACCAGAAATATGCCACCATCATTCTGGTCTGTGGCGACAAAGAATTCAAGCTGCTTCCGGGCTATGACAAGGCAGCCTTCGCCGAACTCGAAAAGATGGCCGGCCAGACGGTTACCGTTAAAGGCGGCCTGATGCCAGCCAACGAAAAATACCCGATGCCCGCGATCAAAGTCGATGAAATTCCCGGCGTCAGCAAAGCCGATGCCAGAGAACTCAAGGGCAAACCGGTGGGTAAAGGCCAGGCCAGAGAAAAGAAGTAATCCGGCCGGCTTTCTGGCCGCTTTTGCAGTTAAAGATCTGTAATTGCAGCTCGCGAAAAATGTTTTCTGTACAGCTCAAATCATGTTTTGTACAGAAAACAATTTTTTTTGTGCAGCATGCGCCGGTCAAGATTCCATAAACAGCCTGCTTTATGAAACTTCTGGCGTCGAATCATGCGAGTGGTTACAATAGACTCGGTATTTCAGAATAATCGGCAGTATGAATTCATTGACCCGGGAGAATTGAAAGATGGAAAAAGCAAAAGTCTATTTTACCGATTTTCACACCAAGGCTTATGGAGACGGGCTGCCGACCAAGCTTAAACAACTGGTTAAGCGTGCCGGAATTGGGCAGATCGATATGGATGGCCGGTTCGTTGCCATCAAACTGCATTTCGGCGAACTTGGCAACATAAGTTATCTGCGCCCCAACTATGCAAAAGCCGTGGTAGACGTGGTTAAAGAGCTAGGTGGCAAGCCCTTTTTGACCGATTGCAATACCATGTATCCGGGTTACCGCAAAAATGCTCTCGAACATCTGCAATGTGCCTGGGAAAACGGATTCACCCCGCTCAGTGCCGGCTGCCCCATTCTGATCGGCGACGGACTCAGGGGAACAGACGATGTTTTGGTGCCTGTTTCCGGCGGCGAATATGTGAAAGAAGCGAAAATTGGCCGGGCAATTATGGATGCAGACGTGTTCATCAGTCTGACCCACTTCAAAGGGCATGAAGCGACCGGTTTTGGCGGCACCATAAAAAACATCGGCATGGGCTGCGGTTCACGCGCCGGAAAGGCCGAGCAGCACAGCAGCGGTATACCAAAAATTACCGAGGCACTGTGTCGGGGCTGTCTTGCCTGTCTTAAAGCATGTGCCAACGACGGTCTTGAGTTTGACCAGACCGCCAGAAAAATGCGGGTGAATCTGGAAAACTGTGTCGGTTGCGGTCGCTGTCTCGGGGCATGCAACTTCGACGCCATCGCTTTTGATTTTAGCGCCGCGGTCGAAATGCTGAACCGGCGCATGGCAGAATACACCAAAGCCGTAGTGGACGGCCGCCCATGCTTTCATATTTCTCTGGTGGTGGATGTTTCACCACACTGTGACTGCCACGGTGAAAACGATGTTCCTATTTTGCCAGACCTGGGCATGTTCGCTTCTTATGACCCTCTGGCTCTCGATCAGGCATGTGTCGATGCGTGTCTGCAGGCCGAGCCGCTTCCTGGCAGCCAGCTGGCCAACAACCTGGCCCGGCCCGATTTCGTGGACCACAAAGATCATTTTACCAACTCAAGACCTGAATCTGAATGGCGCTCGTGCCTTGAGCACGCCGAAAAAATCGGCATTGGCACCAGAAGCTACGAGCTGATAAAGATCTGATATGCCACGAACTTCTTGCCCGACCCGAAAGCCTGTTAAGTAACACGGAAAGCGGTAGTCCGGCTCAGATTCAGTGGTAGATCAGCAGGCCGGCGAGGCCGGAAGCGATGATCAGCTTGATCGGGTGGATGCGGCACAGGCTGGCGGCGAAGACAGCTGCGAAAATCAGGCCGCTGGTTTTGTCGATAAAGTTGTAGGAATTGACCAGCGAGATGGCGGCTGCGGCGATCAGGCCGAGAATGCCAGGGCGCAGTGTCGAAAAAGCCATCTCGACGTACTGGTTTTTGCGAAATTTAAGATAGAATCTCGATATGATCAGCATGATCAGCAGTGGCGGCAGGGTTACGCCGAGTGTTGCCAGCATCGAGCCCCAGACGTTGCCGCTGACCACATAGCCGACGTAGGTGGCCATGTTGATGGCGACCGGGCCAGGAGTGATCTGCGAGATAGCTACTATATCGGTAAAATCGACGACATTTAGCCAATGGTGAGTGCCAACCACTTCGTGTTGTATGAGTGGCAACATAGCATAGCCGCCACCAAACCCGAACAGGCCGATTTTGAAAAAGCTGAAGAACAGGTCAAGATACATCTGGATTTTCTCCGCTTCTGTGTTTGCGTATCATGCCGTTCAAAAGCCCGATCAGAGCTGCGACTACTACCATAATTGCCGGGGAGACTCCGGCGTAAGCTATTGCCATGGCGATCAGCGCGGCCAGCAGAACTCCCCACCATCTGATTTTGATGGCTTTGCCAAGCGCATAAAGCGGCGCTGCAATCAGCGCGACAACCGCCGGCCTGATTCCCTTGAAAAAGCTTTCGACATAATGATTTTCACGAAAGCCGACAAGATACATGGCAATTATGAGAATGATCAGAAATGAAGGCAGCGTCATGCCAAGACATGCGACAAGACTGCCTGCGACCCCTCGGTGCTTGTAACCGACAAAAACGGCCGCATTGATTGCCATCGGGCCTGGTGAGGTCTGTGCCAGCGCCAGCAGTTCAATGAATTCGCGGCTGTCTACCCACTGGCGTTTCTCGACGACTTCGCGCTGAATCAGCGGCAGCATGGCGTAACCGCCGCCGAGTGTGAACATTCCTATTCTGAAAAAAGACAGAAAAATCTGCCAGAGTTCTCGCATTGCTGTATCCCACGTGCATTGAATCGGTTTGCCGGCCAAGTATAACATCTTTCGCCGGCTCATTAAACCTCAAAATCAGATGTGTTTGCGGGTTTGCGAATTCTTTGCGGCAGAGGGTACAGTCTGCTATACTGCCGGGCATATACGGAGGAAAATATGCTGAGAAAATACGTGACTTTATTTCTATTTCTGGGGCTGAGTATGTCGCTTGCGGCAGACTCTCTCGACATTATCGAGCTCGACGAAAACTTGAAGCCAGTGGCGACAGCCTCACCAGCTCTCGATCAACAGAATGTCTGTCTTGACGACGTGGTTGCACTGGCATTGCAGAACAACCGCGCGGTAAAGTCTTCTGAATTCAATATTAAAAAGGCACGTGGTCAGGTCGATCAGGCGCGTTCAATCGGTGGTCTGAAGTTTTCGGGTAATATGACCCAGACCAGAATCAAAGACGTGCCATCGGCGAATTTCGGCGGTCAGACCATCGAAATGGGCCGGAATGACATACAAAAGATCTGGGGCGAGCTTACGCAGCCAGTCTATCTTGGCGAAAAAGACCGGGCCGCCGTCAACTCGGCGCGTCTTGGCAAGCTGATTGCCGAGTCTGCTCACACTCTGACGCAACAGCAGATAATCATGGCGGCCAGCCTGAGCTACTAC
>Ga0209096_1001973_pt1 | contig 20920 bp, 17 predicted proteins | sample AD_UKC034_MetaG_FD_184407 | JGI IMG/M metagenome (GOLD analysis project Ga0209096, IMG submission 184407) | Active sludge microbial communities of municipal wastewater-treating anaerobic digesters from USA - AD_UKC034_MetaG (SPAdes) (version 2) | ecosystem: Engineered > Bioreactor > Anaerobic >... | reverse complement strand
GCACCCAGCGGGCGTATCCCGATCAGCTGCGCCGGGTGCGATTCTTCGATGCCGAATCGCATCGCCAGTTCACGTTCCTCACCAACAACTTTGTCCTGCCGCCGCTGACCATCGCCCACCTGTACAAACACCGCTGGCAGGTCGAGATCTTCTTCAAATGGATCAAGTCCCATCTGTTGATCGAACGCTTTTTGGGCACCTCGCTCAATGCCGTCAAGATCCAGATCTGGGTTGCCATCACCGTCTACGTGCTGGCGGCGCTGATCAAACAGCACCTCCACCTGGACCGCAGTCTCTACGAAATTCTGCAGATTCTCAGCGTGACCCTGTTTGAGAAAGTGCCTCTTATAGAAGTACTTACCAAATCTACCATGCCTGATGACAAGAGCCCTCATTGCAAGCAACTGAAACTATTCGACTTTTAACCGGACAGTAGTGATCAACCATCAACTATCAACCGTGCCCGGCCAAGGGCGGTCAGATGTTCGGCGAGGAGGCGGAAATCCACGGGCCAGAACGCGGCGGGACGCGGACACCGGCAGCCGGGCGTCTCCCGCTGCGGCCGGCACGCGAGCAGCGCATTCATCCACTCCAGCGGCATCGCCGTCGCCCCCCACGCGGCGCCCAAGAGCGCGCCGGCGATCGCCCCGTTGGTGTCGGTGTCGCCGCCGCGGGCCACGGTGCGGGCTACCCCCTCGGCGGGACCGGCGGCGTGGAGCAGCTCATGGAAGGCGTTCTGCAGGGCGATGAGCACCCAGCCCATCTGGCGCTGGTAGTCGGCGGGAGGGGCCACGCGGGCGCGGGCCACCGCCTCGAGCACGGACGGCGCCAGGCGGGCCGCGCGCGCCCAGTCCAGGGCGTGAGCGTAGGCGGCCGCCGGATCCGCGCCCCGAAGCGCCGCCGCCACCGCCACGCAGAACACGGCGCCCGCGTCGCCGCAGACGGCGTTGGCGTGGGTGAGCGCGGCGTCGGCGCGGGCGTGAGCGGCGAGCACGTCATCGGCCAGCCGGTGACCCCAGATGGCCAAAGGGGATACCCGCATGAGCGCGCCGTTGGCCTCGGAGCCCATCGACTGCCGCGCCGCGGCCGCCGCCGCCGCAGCCGGATCGCCGCCGGACCGCAGCGCCGCCAGGGCCGGCTCCAGGGCGGTGGCGGTGGTGGTGCCCACGTCGAAGGGGCCGCTGCCGAACCAGCCGGCGTACGCCGCGGCCGCCGCCGCCGGGTCATAGGCCCCCGCCCGGACGATGGAGCGCGCCAGCGCCAGCGCCAGCTCCGAGTCGTCGGTGGGCTGGCCGGCCAGGATGCCCCACTGCCCGCCGTCGGCCAGGTCGCGAAGCCCCGCCGGGTAAGCGCGGGCGATCTCCGCCGCGCTCTGGAACTCCACTTGGGCGCCCAGGTTGTCGCCGGCGATCTGCCCCAGGAGGCATCCCTGGGCGCGGTCCAGCAGCGCCGGGTCCGCCACCAGGCGCGCCGGATCGGCCTCCAGCAGGCCGTACGAATCATCGGGACGCGAAACGGGCTGGAACACCTCGGCCCACGGCCGGCGGACCAGCTCGGCCGGGGCGGATCCCGTGCCGCCCGCGCAATCGCCCACCGCGGCTGAGCCCTGCGCGTCATAGACGACCGGCGCGCCGTCCATCCGGAGGAGGTCCCCGCCGGCGCCCAGGAGCAGGGCGTGACCCGCGGCCACGTCCCAGTCGGTGGGGCTGTTCAGCGAAACCGCCGCCGCCCCCTCTCCGGCGGCCGCCAGCGCCAGCCGGTAGGCGATGCTGGGCTCGCCGCGGTAGCGCCGCGGCGCGCAGAGGCGCGCGTTGACGGCCGGCTTCCGGTCGGCGGCCTGGCTCAGGAGCACGACGGCGGGCACGGCGCCATGGACGTCCGCCAGCGCCACCCCGTTTCGGGAAAGCGGCGCCCCGAGCGCCCAGGTGAACAGGTCGCCGTAACCGGCGCGGGCGGCGTAGGCATAGACGACGCCCAGCACGGGCCGGCCCTGGTGCACCAGCGCGATGGACACCGCCGCGCCCCGCCACCCCCGCTGGAACGAGGAGGTGCCGTCGTTGGGATCGATGAGCCAGACGGGCCCGTCCGCCGCGGCCGCCGGGCGGTCCGCCGCAGGCAGCTCCTCGCCGCGGAGGCCATAGGCGGGAAAGGCATCGCCCAGGCGCCGCCGGATCAGCGCTTCCGCCTCGCCGTCGGCGGGACAGTGGGCGCGCGGCCCCCGCGGGCCGCCGGGGCGATGGAACTCGTCGTGGAGCATCCGGCCGGCCGCCCGCGCCGCGTCCACCGCCGCGCGGAGCTCGGCGGCGTAAGGGCCGGCGCACAGAATGTTCACGGTTTCAGGATTCTCAGGTGTCGTCATCGGGGCGCCCCTCGTTTTTGACCATCATACCACGCTCAAGGCGATCGGTGGCGAGGGCGGAATTCGGGTCTCGGGATTCGGGGCTCGGGGCTCGTTCCCGTCTTACGGACTTCGGACTTCGGATTTCGTGCTCGTAATTCGTAATCGTCATCGTAATCGTGATCGTAATTCATCATCGTGATCGGGGCTCGCGGTTCGGGGCTCGAGGCTCGCTCCCGTTTCCCGCGCTCGTGCCGGATGTTTCAACACAGAGGGCGCAGTGGACGCGGAGGGATTCAGCTCGCCAAGGCGCCAAGGCACAGAACAGGCATTAATTGTCAATGGAAAACCATGGGACCGCCCGGCGAATCGCCTGAGAGAATGGCTCCTCAGCGCCTCGGCGCCTCCGCGGTGTACGACTAGCGATCTATGCGTTCCAGCCGGCGGGGTGGACCGGTGGATGATGGCGATTCCGCGGGACGCGGGCGCCGGGATCTTGCTTTGCGCGCCTCATCGCGCTCCGCGATTTTGCCCTGCGCGTCCCGCGCAAATCCAGAGCGGCGTCGTGCCGCCGCAGCGGGGCGGGCGCCTCATCACCGCACTTTGAAGATAGATCGGGACGTTATTTTCGGGCCGCGTCCGGCGGACGCGGCCTACGGACGCGGCCTGCAGGTGCGGCTGTGGTATCATGCAACAAACGACGGGCGGACGGAGGTGTGGACGATGCGGACGGCGCGCGCAGGCTCACGGCGGATGGCGGCGGCGCTGGCGGCGGCCGCGATCACGCTGGCCCTGGCCGCCGGCGGTTGTGGCAAAAAGCCGCGGGCGCCGGCGCCCCCGGCGGCCCCGCCCACCGCCCGGCCGGTGCCGGGCGCGCCGGGCCTGGCCCGCACGGGCTTCGCCATCCAGGTGGGCGCCTTCGCCCAGGTGGCGAACGCGGAGCGCTTCACCCGGGCGCTCCGGCTGCAGGGCCTCGACGCCTTCTTCTTCCTCTACAAGTCGGGCCTGTACAAGGTGCGCTTCGGCGACTTCGCCACCCGCGAGGCGGCCCGGAGCGAGGCGGAGCGCCTGCAGCGGGCCGGCGCCATCGGCGACTACTTCATCGTGAGTCCCGAGACGTACTCCGTGGCCGAGGCGGAGAGCAAGGGCGAGGACTTCCTCCGCGACCGGATCGTCCGCACCGCCGAGAGCTTCATCGGCACGCCGTACCAGTGGGGCGGCACGTCGCCCGAGGAGGGCTTCGACTGCAGCGGCCTGGCCCAGGCGGTGTACCAGCTCAACGGCCTGAACCTGCCCCGCTCGGCGGCGGCGCAGTACGACGCCGGCCGGGGAGTGGAAGCCGATCGATTGCAGAAGGGTGACCTGGTCTTCTTCTCCATCGCCCGGAACGGACGCATCTCCCACGTCGGCATCTACTGCGGCGACGGCGCGTTCATCCACGCGCCGGGCGCCGGCAAGCGGATCCGCACCGACCGGATGGCGGACAGCTACTTCTCCGCGCGGTATGAGGGGGGGAGGAAGTACTTCTAGGCCGGGCGGCTCTCTCCTCACGATAGCGAACCGGCAAGCCGGCGAAGAGGCGAACCGGCGGGAGGATTCATCGCTGAGATGCGGAGGGCGCGGAGAAACCCATTCGTCATGGGTCACCTGACATTTTCCATTGGGCATTTAGAATTATTGGTTAATTAGGATCTGGGATCTGGGACCTGGGGGCTGGGACCTGGGGACTGGGATCCGGGATCTGGGATTTGAGGGATGCGAGCCAGGACCCAGAACCGAGGTCCCAGGTCCGATATCCGATATCCGATGTCCGATGTCCGAATGACGGGAACGAGCCTCTAGCCTCGAGCCTCTAGCCCCGATTACGATGACGATGACGATTACGAATTGCGATTACGAGTACGAATTACGAGCACGAAAAGAGGGGGACGGGAACGAACCCCGAACCCCGAGCCCCGAGACCCGACTTCTGCCCTACGCCTTCATCTCGAAAATGCGGTGCAGGATCTTCACCGCGGTGACCATGTCGGGCACGGCGATGAGCTCCTGGGCGGAGTGCTCGTTGGCGGCGCCGATGCCCAGCACCGCGGTCTGGATGCCGCGGTTGTTGTAGATGGAGGCGTCGGTGAAGCCGCAGATGTACGTGGTGCGGGGTTTCAGCCCCACCGAGGCGATGGCCGCGAGGCAGGTCTGGACCACCGGCGTGCTCTCGGGAATGCCCACCGCCTCGCACTTGACGTCCACGCGGATGTCGGCGGCCGCGCCGCCGGCCTCGACCTCGTCCCGGATGGTCCGGGTCATCCGCTCGGCCAGGGCGATGGCGGTGGCGTGGTCCAGGGAGCGGCACTCGGCGAGGAAGTTGGCCTTCTCGGGGACGCCGTTCCGGACGATGCCGCCGGAGATGACACCGACGTTGGCGGTGGTCTGGTGGTCCAGCCGGCCCAGCTCCAGCGCGGCGATGGCCCGGGCGGCGGCCAGGATGGCCGAGATGCCCCGCTCCGGCTCCATGCCGGCGTGGGCGGCGCGCCCCGTCACGTCCACGTCGATGGCGACGTAGGTGGGGCCGCCGATGACCACCGTATCCAGGACGTCGCTGTCGAGGAGGTATCCCTCTTTGGCCCGGATGAGCGACAGGTCGAGGTTCTTCACTCCCAGCAGCCCCACCTCCTCCTCGCGGCTGATGGCGAAGTCGATGGGCGGATGGGCCGGCGCCGTCCGGATGGCCTCGATGGCCTCGGCGATGCCCGCCTTGTCGTCGGCGCCCAGGATGGTCTCGCCCCGTGACGTGATGACTTCGCCCTCGAGCACCGGCTCGATCCCCCGCCCCGGCTTGACCGTGTCGGCGTGGCAGGCCAGCAGGATGGGCGCGGCCGTGGAGTTTTTGCCCGGCCAGCGGGCCACCAGGTTGCCGTAGGCGTCGCGGACGCACTCGGCGCCGAGCTCCCGCGTCAGGTAGCCGGCCAGATACTGCATCATGGCCTCCTCGTGGCCCGACTCGCTGTCGATCCGGACCATGGCCATGAACTGTTCCACCATGCGCTTGGCGTCGATCACAAGGCACCTCCTGGGGGGGCGTCCGGCCGCGCCTCGGCGGGCCGGCGAACAGGGCTATTTGACCACAGAGCCGCGCCGAACTCAAAAAGAAAAGGCCGCCGGATGCACCGGCGGCCGGAACCGTCAACGGGTGATAGACCGCGAACCGCGCTACTGGATGCCCAGCTCGGTCTTGGCGGTGGCGATGTACTCGTCGTACTTGTCGGCCAGGCCCGCTCCCTCCAGCAGCTTGTAGAGCTGCTCGGCGGCCTTGGACGAGATGGGCTGGTTCAGCACCGCCGCCTTGGCGAACGCGGGGGCGGCCGCCTTGGCCTGCTTGCCGAACCAGTAGGACAGGCCGAGGTAGAAGTAGCTGGCGGCATCCTTCGGATTGACCTTGACGACCTTCTCGAAGGTCTCGGCGGCGGCGGTGAAGTTGCTCGCCTTCAGCTGGGAGTTGCCCACCGCGCTGTAGCAGGCGGCCAGGGTCCCGTTCTTGAACGCGGCCCAGTCGCCCTTGAAATCGGCGGGCGCCTCGCTCCCCTCGAGGAGGGCGATGACCTTCTGGGCGGTCTCGATGGTCTTGGGATCGTTCTTGCCCGCGTAGTAGCCGTACAGCTTGTAGGCCAGGTCCACCTTCATGAGCAGGGCGCCTTCCTGTTCCACCGCGCCGAGATACTTCTCGGCGCGCACGGTGTCGCCGCACTTGATGGCGGCGTCCGCCATGTAGTAGGCCATCTGGACGTTGGGCTGCTTGGCGTAGAGGATCTCGGAGTTGGCCAGGTAGTTGGGGAAGTCCTGCTTGAAGTAGTAGGCGGACGCCAGCGCCTGGACCGGCACGTCCGAGCCGGGCACCATCTCGCGCAGGCGCGTGGAGGCGGCGATGACCTGGTCGTGGCTCCCCTTCTGGATCGCGGCGTTGGCCCAGACCTGGAATTCGGCCATGACGTAGTTCGTCAGGGTGGAGTTGGGGAACTTCTCCAGGAACTCGAAGATGGCCGCTTCCTTCTTGGCCAGGTCGGTCTCGGCCTTGGCCTTGTTGTAATAGGAATACTCCTCGTAGGTGTATTCCTCCTTCGCCTCCTGCGGCACGGCGACCGCGACCAGCAGGGTGAGGGCGAGCGCAGCGGTCAGGATGAGCCTGATTCTGCCACGATTGATCATATTCTGCCTCCCAAGATTGGATTCACGACTGCCGAAAACGTTCCTGCATCGACATCATCTTGTAGACCAGGCGGGCCGCGACGAAATCGCTGGCGGGTGAGCCTTCGACGGGGGCCAGTTCCACCACGTCCGCTCCGACCACCCGGCGCGACGCGAAGACCGGTTCCAGCACCGCCAGCGCGTCATACCAGGACAGTCCGCCCGGTTCGGGTGTCCCGGTGGCGGACAGAATCGATGGATCCAAGCCGTCCAGATCGAAGGTAATATAGACATCCGCCGGGAGATTTGCAAGCATCTTCTGAACGGCCGCCGCCGGGTCCCGGAAATATTCGTGGGCGAAAATCATGGTCGTCGGCAGCCTGGGCAGCTCGTCGTGCTCCTCCTTGCTCAGGCTGCGGATCCCCACCTGCACCGCCGGGCAGATGTCCACCACCCGCCGCATCACGCTGGCGTGGGAGTAGATGGAGCCCTCGTACTCCCACCGCAGGTCCGCGTGCGCGTCCACCTGCAGCACCCCCAGGGCCGGATAACGCTCCCGGTAGGCCCGCACGATGGGAAAGGTGATGGAATGTTCGCCGCCTACAAAGATCAGGAACTTGTCTGGCGACATGAGTTCCGCGGTTCTCGAGGAGATAAGATGGATGTTCCCCTCGATAGTTTCTTCATTAAATTCGAGCGGCGGGCAGGTCCAGATACCGGCGTCGGCGGGCTGGAAGCCGTACTGCTCGTCGAACAGCTCCATGTAGCGGGACGCCGCGACGATGGCGCGCGGGCCGTCCGCGGTGCCCTTGCCGTAGGATGTGGTCCGCTCGAACGGCACGGGGATGACGCCGAAGCGGGCGCGGTCCGACCGCCCGAGTTCCGCGCTGACATCACCGAAGTTCCAGATCATCTGCCTTCCTGCCGTTCAATAGCCGGCAATGTATCAAATGGCCGCAAAGCGTGTCAACGTAGGAATGACGACAGGGTGAATTTCAGGACTCCCGGCGGGCGCCGCGCGCCGCTGGCCGCGCTCAGGATCCGTCGAGCAGCCGGGCCACCTCCGCCCGGACGGCCTGCGCGTGGCGGCCCATCTCGTTGGGTTGGAGCCGGCGTTCGTCGGGCGGCATGCGCGCGTACTGGCGGGCCCGGCTCTCGGGGCTGCCGAGGCTGTACAGGGTGGCGACGATGCCGGCGTCGCGGGCGATGTCGATCCCGGCGATGCGGCGGTAGGCGCCGCTGATGTTGGCCACGACCGCGCCGGCGCTGTCGAGGCAGTCCGCCGGATCCAGCAGCGCGGCCAGCAACGCGCGCAGGTCGCGGGGCGGCCGCCGGCGGACCTGGGCCACGCGGGGCTCCACCTCGATGGCCAGGCGGAGCTGGATCTGTGCCGGCCCCACGCTGCAGAAGTAGAGCAGCCGCTGGTAGGACGCCGCTTCGCGGGGCTCGGCGGCGGCGTCCCGGAAGAGCGCCGCCAGCTCCCGGAAGAAGCGGTCATCCTCGCGCCGGAGCAGCCCCCGGACGTAGGCTTCCTCCATGTCGTCCCAGGCGGTGCGGCAGTCGATCTCGGTGGCGACCACGGCGGCCAGCACCACCGGGTCCACGCCGTAGGCGGCGGCGGTGCGCCGGATCGCGTCGCGGTGGCCGGCGACCCAGCGCCGGGCCGGTTCCGTCAGCGGGCCCGCCGGCTCGCCGCCGGCCAGCAGCGCGGCGGCCGCCGCGGCCACCATCAGGCCGGTCAGCAGGAGCATCCCACCCGTGACGCGCCGTGTGTTCACTTCACCGCCCCGTGGATCCGAATCCCCCCTCGCCCCGCGCCGATTCCGGCAATCCGTCCGCCGGCACGAACTCGGCCGGCTCCACCCGCTGCACCAGCAGCTGGGCGATCCGGTCGCCGCGCCGGATCCGGAACGGCTCCCGGCCGTGGTTGATGAGGAGCACCCGCACCTCGCCGCGGTAGTCGCTGTCGATCACGCCGGCCATGGTGTCGATGCCGTCGCGGACGGCGATGCCGCTGCGCGGCCAGACCAGCCCCGCGTGGCCCGGCGGGATGGCCACCCGCAGCCCGGTGGGCACCAGGCGGCGCTCGCCCGGCGCCAGCGTCAGATCCTCGGCCGCGTGGAGATCCGCTCCGGCCGCATGGGCCGTGCTGCGGCTCGGGGGCACGCCGTCGCCGGTGAATGGGATTTGCATACGCTCACGCCTCCTCGCGCGCGGGTGTCAGCCCACCAGGATCAGGCCGAACCGGTCCGCCCAGTCGCGACGGATCCGCTGGAGCAGGGCCATCTCGGCCCCGGCCGGCTCGGCCATGGCCCGGGCGACGAACGCCGCCGCCTCGACCCGGGCCAGCTCCAGCAACTCCCGGTGGTGGATGAGCGAGCCGAACCGGAAATTGAGCACCCCCGACTGGCGGGTGCCGGAGACCTCGCCCGGCCCGCGGATGGCCAGGTCCTCCTCGGCGATCCGGAAGCCGTCGGTGGTCTGGACCATCACGTCCAGCCGCCGCCGGGCCTCGTCGGTCTTGCAGTCGTGGGCCACCAGCAGGCACCACCCCGGCTTGGTGGAGCGGCCGATGCGGCCGCGGAGCTGGTGGAGCTGGCTCAGGCCGAAGCGCTCGGCGTGCTCCACCATCATCACCGTGGCGTCGGGGATGTCCACGCCCACCTCGATCACGGTGGTGGAAACCAGCACCCGGACCTCGCCGCGGCGGAACGCCTCCATGACCGCCGTCCGCTCGGCCTCGGGGAGCCGGCCGTGGAGCAAACCGACGCGGACGCCGGGGAAAACATCCTCCGACAGCCGGCGGTGCGCGGCCAGGGCGTGCTTGAGGTCCACCTTCTCCGACTCCTCGATGAGCGGGTAGATCACGAACGCCTGGTTGCCGGCGGCGATCTCGCGCCGGATGATGTCGTACGCCTTGGGCAGGTCCCGCTCGCCCTCGAGGAGCAGCGTGCGCACCGGCACGCGGCCGGCGGGCAACTCGTCGATCACCGACAGCGACAGGTCCCCGTACACGGTCAGGGCCAAGGTGCGGGGGATGGGGGTGGCGGTCATCACCAGGATGTCGGGATTCTGGCCCTTGCGCATCAGCTCGGCCCGCTGCCTGACTCCGAACCGGTGCTGCTCGTCGATGATGGCCAGCGCCAGGCGCCGGAAGTCGACGTCCTTCTGGATGACGGCGTGGGTGCCCACCACCACCGGCGTCTCGCCGGCGGCGATGCGGCGGAGCGCCGCCTCTTTTTCCGCCGCAGGGCGCGAGCTCGTGAGCAGCTCCACGGCGTAGCCGGTGTGGGCGAGCAGCCGGGTGAGCACGGCGTGATGCTGCTCGGCCAGGATCTCGGTGGGCGCCATGAGCGCGGCCTGGCAGCCGTTGCCCGCCGCCACCAGGATGGCCTGCGCGGCGACGATGGTCTTGCCGCTGCCGACGTCCCCCTGCAGGAGGCGATGCATGGGCCAGGGCGATGTCATGTCGGCGACGATCTCCTTGATCACCCGTTTCTGCGCCACGGTGGGCTTGAACGGGAGTGCCCGACGGACGGTGTCGCGGATGGCGTCGGTGACCGCGATCCGGTGCGGCTTGGCCACCCGCCGGCGGCCCTGGTGCATGAACTGCAGGCCGGTCTGGAGCAGGAAGAACTCCTCGAAGATCATCCGCCGGTGGGCCGGCGAGGCGCCGGCGTTGAGCGCCGCCAGGGCGGCGGCGCGCGCGGCCGGTTCCGCAGCCTCGACCGCGGGGCTGTGGATCTCCCGCAGCGCGGCGAGCCGGGAACAGAGGCCCAGCCGCGCCGCCAGCGCCTCGGGCAGCGGATCGGGTGCGGCGGCCATCCCCGCCGCCACCGGGTGCAGCAGCGCCCGGAGCTGGCGGCCGGTGAGCGGGCCCAGCTTGCGGTACACCGGGACCACGCGCCCGACGTGGATGGTCCGTTCCTCGTCGTCGGCGACGATCTCGTACTCCGGATTGCGCAGCTGCAGGCGGAACGAGCGGGTGTAGGTGTCCCGCTCGGCCCGGCCGAAGAGGACGACGTACTGGCCGTCATGGAACACGTTGCGCAGGTAGGGCTGGTTGAAGAAGATCACGTTGACCGCCGCCGAGTCGTCCCGGACCACCAGCTCGAACAGCTTCATCCGCACGCGCGCGGTGGAGCGGGAGGCCGAGGCGATGATGCGGCCGAAGATGCAGGCCGTCTCGCCCTCCTGCAGCTCGGCGATGCGGCGGAACGCGGCGCGGTCCTCGTAGCGGAACGGGGCGTAGAGGAGCAGGTCGCCGGCGGTGTGGATTCCCTCGGCGGCCAGGGCCTCCGCCCGCTTGGGGCCCACCCCCTTCACGAACTGGACCGGTGTGTCCCATTCCGGTTGCGCGGGCACCGACAAACCTCCCCGCCCGTGTCCCGGCGCCGGCGGCCGGGCGGCCTCATTATCGCAGATTTCCGACGGCTCACAAAGGCGCAAAGCAGGCCGCGGGCTTTCGTCTGGGATCATGCGGTTTATCGACATCGGCTCCGGCTCCGGTCCATGGCGTCCGCGATGCGGTTCACTATTAATAACGGATGCGGCGGCCCGGTGTTCAGCCGGACGACTCTGGCGGATCTTGCGCGCGACCACCTCCGGCCGCGCCCCGCTTCCCGCCTTGCCAGGCGGCGGGTGCTCCTGCTATAGTGGCCGCATCCCCCACCGGAGAGCGACACCATGAAGCGCGTCCATCCCTTCGCCATCGGCCTGGCCGCCGCCGCCCTGGCGGCCGCCGCCGCCTGCGCCACCGGCTCCCTGAGCCACCAGAACGCCCGCGACGTCATCGCCACGATCCCGGAGCTGGAGCTCACGAAGCAGAACATCGAGGTGGTGGGGCTCAGCCAGCTCGACGGCCGGCATGCCGTCGCCACGGCGAACGTCCGCCTGGCGTTCCTGCTGGCCCGGGAGCCGGAGGGGTGGTCGGTGGAGGAGCTCCGCTTCTCGGACCAGCAGTGGGTGCGCCTCGACGAGCTGCGCCTCATCCTGCAGGACCGCCGCTGGCTCGAGACGCAACTGGACCTCCTCGAAGCCGCCAAGAGCCTGACCGCCTATTTCCACGACCACCGGACCTTCCCGGCGGCCGAATCCATGGAGGCCCTGGTCGATCTGCTCTACCCCCGCTACATGGTCCGCCTCGTCCGCGCCGATGCCTGGGGCGCCGACTTCCGCTATCGCCCGCTGGAGGGCGGCGCCCGCTACGAGCTGGTCGCCGCCGGCCCCGACGGCAAGTTCCGCTCCGGCGACGAGATCATCCTCATCGACGGCCGCATCCGCTTCGCCGCGCAGGCGGAGTGAACAGGGTTGAGGGTTCGTACTCGTAATTCGTACTCGTAATTCGTAATCGTCATCGTAATCGTAATCGTGCTCGTAATCGAGTTTCGGGGCTCGGGGTTCGGGATTCGGGGCTCGGGGTTCGGGATTCGGGGCTCGGGGTTCGTTCCCCCCATGCGGAATTCGGGCATCGGATATCGGACCTGGGACCTGGGTTCCGGGTCCTGGTTCCCACCCCCAAAATCCCGGCCTCCAAATCCCAGATCCCGGATCCCAGTCCCTAGATCCCAGGTCCCAGGTCCCAAATCCCAGGTCCCAGATCCCAGGTCCCAGATCCCAGGTCCCAGATCCCAGGTCCCAGGTCCCAGATCCCAGGTCCCAGGTCCCAGATCCCAGGTCCCAGATCCCAGATCCCAGGTCCCAGATCCCAGGTCCCAGATCCCAGGTCCCAGATCCCAGGTCTCTTCAACAGCAAGAACGGACTCGTTACCAAATAACCAATAGAATATACGCAATCATCAATAACCAATAATCCGAAATGACCCATGAAAAATGTCAAATGATCAATGACATATTGTGGCTAACTATATGTATCGATTACGATCACGATTACGATGACGATGACGATTACGAGCACGGGGAGTGAAACGAGCCTCTAGCCCCGAGCATCGAGTCCCGATGTCCGAGATCCACCCATCTTCCCTGTTGACTTACACCATATTTACACCTATAATCAAAATCAGGCGCGGGACCGGCTGACGGCGAACGATCCCCCCCCGCGCCGAGGAGGCGGCCATGACGCTGACGAAGCGGCAGAAAGAGATCCTGGAGCACATCCAGGGGTTCATGGACCGGCACGGCTACAGCCCCAGCATCGAGGAGATCGGCGCCCACTTCGGGTTCGCCTCGCCCAACGCCGCCTTCAAGCACCTGAAGGCGCTGGAAAAGCGGGGCTACATCCGGCGGCTGACCCACTCGGCCCGCTCCATCGAGCTGGTACGGCCCGCCGAGCCGGCCGCCGTGGCGCTCCCCCTGCTGGGCGCCATCGCCGCCGGCACCCCCATCGAGGCCCTCGAGGCGGTCGAGACGGTCCTGGTGCCCGCCGACTTCACCGGCCGCGGCACCCACTTCGTGCTCCGCGTCCGCGGCCAGTCCATGATCGAGGAGCACATCGAGGACGGCGACCTGGTCATCGTGCGCGAGGCCGGCGCGGCGGCCAACGGCGAAATGGTGGTGGCGCTGGTGGACGGCGAGAGCGCCACCCTGAAGCGGTTCTACCGCGAGGGGGACCGGATCCGCCTCCAGCCGGCCAACCCGGCCATGGCGCCGCTGGTGGTCCCCGAGGAGCGGGTGCGGGTGCGCGGCGTGGTGGTGGGGGTGATGCGGAAGTATCGGTGAATCAATCCACCGAACCGGCGAGCGGGCGAAACGGCGAGCCGGCGCCGGCAACCGACAGATGTCCGGCCATCTTCTATCGAGGGGTAAAGCCATGGCTCGCATGATCAATCACTTCAGAGAACTGAACGTGTACCAGGCGGCTCTGTCGGCGGCCATGAGCATTTTCGACCTCACCAAGCGATTCCCCGTCGAGGAACGCTACGCCATGACCGACCAGATGTGCCGTTCGTCCCGATCCGTTTGCGCCAACATCGCCGAAGCCTGGCGCAAGCGCCGCTACAAGGCGGCGTTCATCGCCAAACTGAGCGACGCGGAAAGCGAGGCTGGAGAAACCCAGGTCTGGGTCGAATTGGCGGCGCGCTGCCGCTACATCGGCCCTGACGTGCAGCAACGGCTGGATGATGCGTACGACCATATCATGGCCCAGATCGTTCGGATGATGGACGAACCCGACAAGTGGTTGATCCGCCCCAGGCACCCCCTGCCGGAGGCTGTGCCATGAGCACATCCTCCGCCTTCGCGTTCATGCCCGCCCGGATGATGGACTCATGCATCGCCTCGCCGTTTCATTCCGTTCGCCGCTTCGCCGCTTCGCCGGCTCGCCGGTTCGCCAGCTCCCAAGCCGCGGCCTAAGGGGGCCCCGATGCGGACCATCCTGCACGTGGACATGGATGCGTTCTTCGCGGCGGTGGAGCAGCTCCACCGTCCCGAGCTGCGGGGACGGCCCGTCATCGTGGGCGGCGATCCCAACGGCCGCAGCGTCGTGTCGTCGGCCTCCTACGAGGCCCGCGTGTTCGGCGTCCACTCGGCCATGCCCATGGCGTGGGCCCGCAAGCTCTGCCCCCGCGGCGTGTTCCTCCCGTGCGACGGCGCCCGGTACGGCGAGGCCTCCCGGATGGTCTTCCGCATCCTGGAGCAGTTCACCCCCGACGTCGAGGCGGCCTCGGTGGACGAGGCCTACCTGGACGTGACCGGGTGCGAGCGGCTGTTCGGCCCGCCGCTGGCCATCGCCAAGGCCGTCCGGGCGCGGATCGCGGAGCGGCTGGGGCTGTCGGCCTCGGTGGGCGTGGCGTCGGGCCGCTGCGTGGCCAAGATCGCCTCCGAGCTGGCCAAGCCCGCCGGCATCCTGATGGTGCTGCCGGGCCGCGAGGCGGAGCTGCTGGCGCCGCTGCCGGTGGGCCGCATGCCCGGCATCGGCCCGGTGCTGGAGGCGAAGCTCACGGCGCTGGGCGTGCGCACCCTGGGCGACCTGGCCCGCATCGACGAGGCGCTGCTGGAGCGGGTGTTCGGCGTGTACGGCCCGCTGCTCCGCCGCCGGGCCCTGGGCCAGGACACGGCGGGTCTCCACGCCGACGAGCCCGCCAAGTCCATGGGCAAGGAGACCACCTTCGACCAGGACCTGGTGGACCGCGCCGCCGTGGAGGTCGCGCTGGCCACGCTGGCCGAGAAGGTCTGCCGGCGGCTGCGCCAGGAGGGGGTCGGCGCCCGGACCTTCACGGTCAAGCTGCGCTACAGCGACTTCCACACCTGCTCCCGCGCCCGCACCCTGCCCCACCCCACCCACTACGACTCGGTGGCCATCCCCGCCGCCTGGGAGCTGTTCCGCCAGCTGGACACGCGGCGCCTGGGCGTGCGCCTCGTGGGGGTGACGGCCTCACGCTTCCAGCCCATGGTGCACCAGCCGTCGCTGTTCGATGCGCCGGCGGAGCGCCGGCGCCGGCGGCTCTACGCCGGCGTCGACACCATCCGGGAGCGGTACGGCTTCGCGGCGATTTCGGCAGCGTCGAGAATATGAGGCATCGGGTGAATGGGTGAATGGGGAGGATGAAACATGGGATATCAGAGTTTTGAGGAGTTGAGGGTGTGGCAGGCGGCGAAAAAGCTGGCCGTCCAAATTTACAAGGCGACCACGGAAGGCCGATTGGCTCGGGATTTCGGGATGCGCGATCAGATGCGCCGGGCGGCCGTTTCCATCGCGGCCAACATCGCCGAAGGATACGACCGGGGCAGCGACAAGAACTTCGTCCGCTTCCTGTTCGTGGCCAAGGGTTCGCTCAGCGAGTTGCGCACCCACCTGGCCATCGCGACCGAGGTCGGTTACATTGCCGACGACGTACGTGTCAATTTTCTGGCTGACTGCACCCGCATCGGCACCATGCTGACCCGGCTCATCAAGGCCAGAGTCCACCCATGACCCCCGCCACCCCATTCACCTATTCACCCATTCACCCATTCACCCGAGACTGACAATGTTCGTCCATCTGCACTGCCACAGTTACTACTCCTTTTTGCGGGGGGCCAGCGCGCCCGAGGCGCTGCTGGAGCAGGCGGCGCGGCTGGGCCTGAAGCAGCTGGCGCTCACCGACCGCGAAGGACTCTACGGCGCGGTGGCGTTCGCCCGCCGCGCCGAGGCGATGGGGATCCGGCCCATCGTCGGCGCCGAGCTGCCCCTGGACGGCGTCGGCGGCGTGGTGGCCCTGCCCCGCTCGGCGACCGGTTACGCCGCGCTGTGCCGGGCGCTCACCCGCTTCCACCTGGACCCGGCGTTCGACCCGGCGGCGGCGCTGGAGGCGCTGGCCGAGGACAACTGGCTCCTCTTCGCCGAGCCGCGCGGCCTGGCGGAGGCGCTCCGGCGCTGCCGCACCCCGCACCTGGTCGCCGAGCTGGTGGACCACGGCCGCCCGGCCGACCGCGCCCGCAACCGCGCCCTGGTCGAGCTGGCGCGGCGACACGGGCTGCCGGCGGCCGCCACCAACGCCGTCGGGTTCGCCACGCCCGGCGACTGGGACACCCACCGGCTGCTGACCGCCATCCGGCTCCGCGGCACCCTGGGCAAGCTCGGACCCGACGACACCGCCGCCCCCGACGCCTGGCTCAAGCCGCCCGCGCAGATGGCGGCGCTGTTCCGCGAGTGCCCCGAGGCGCTGGCCGCCACCGAACGCATCGCCGAGTCGTGCGAGTTCCGCTTCCCGTCCGGCGCCACCCTCCATCCGCCGTTCCCCCTGCCGGCGGGGGAGAGCGCCTTCTCGCTCCTGTGGAAGCGGGCGTTCGCCGGGGCGGCGCGGCGCTACCGGCCGCTCACGCCGGCGGTGATCGCCCGGCTGGAGCGGGAGCTCGAGGTGATCCGGCAGATGGGCTACGCCGAGTACTTCCTCATCGTGCGGGACCTCGTCGAGTTCGCCGAGACGTCCGGCATCCCCACCGTGGGGCGCGGCTCGGCCGCCGGCAGCCTCACCGCCTACGCCCTGGGAGTGACCCACGTGGACCCGCTGGCGCTGAACCTGTCGTTCGAGCGCTTCCTGAACCTGCACCGGACCGACCCGCCCGACATCGACCTGGACTTCTGCTGGCGGCGGCGGCACGAGGTGATCCGCTACCTGTACCAGAAGTACGGCGCGGACAACGCGGCCATGCTGGCCACCTTCGTCACCCTGGCCGGGCGGGGCGCGCTGCGGGAGTCGGCCCGGGCCATCGGCATGCCGGAGCGCGAGATCAGCCGCTTCACCCGGCCCATCCCCCACCACGCCGCCGGGCACATCGACACGGTGCTCCGCGAGATCCCCGAGTGCCGGAACATCCCGTTCCACCTGGAGCCGTACGCCACGGTGATCCGGCTGGCCAAGACCATCGCCGGCCACCCGCGCCACCTGGGCCTGCACCCGTGCGGGATCGTGCTGAGCCGCGTGCCGCTGCACGAAGTGGTGCCGCTGCAGATGACCGCCTCGGGCTTCGCCGCCACCCAGTTCGACATGCGCGAGGCCGAGGACGTGGGGCTGCTCAAGATCGACATCCTGGGCCAGCGGTCGCTCAGCGTCATCGCCGACGCGCTGGACGCCGTGGCCCGCCGCACCGGCCGGCGCCTCGACTTCAGCCAGGCGCCGCCGGCCGATCCGGCCACCTGGCGGATCGTCCAGGCGGGCCGGACCATGGGCTGCTTCCAGATCGAGTCGCCCGGCATGCGGTCGCTGCTCCTCAAGCTGGTGCCGCGGGACATGGAGACCATCATCGCCGCCAGCTCCGTCATCCGGCCGGGGCCGGCCGACGCCGGGATGCTGCGCGAATTCATCGCCCGCTACCACGGCCGGCGGGCGGTCGCCTACCTCCACCCGGCGCTGGAGCCGATCCTCGGCACCACCCTGGGAGTGATGGTGTACCAGGAGGACATCCTGCGGGTGGCCGAGGCCGTGGCCGGCATCACGCCCGGCGAGGCGGACAAGCTGCGGCGGGCCATGTCCAGCAAGCGGTCGGCCGAGGCGATGCGGGCGCTGCGCGACGCCTTCCTGGAGAAGGCCGTCGCCCGGGGCACGGCGCCGGAGACGGCGGCCGAGATCTGGCGCCAGATGGAGACGTTCTCCGGCTACGCCTTCTGCAAGGCCCACAGCGCTTCCTACGCCGCCCTCTCCTGGCAGGCCGCCTACCTGAAGGCCCACCACCCGGCGGAGTTCTTCGCCGCCGTGCTGGCCAACGGCGGCGGCTTCTACGGCGCGGCCGCCTACGTGCTGGAGGCGCGCCGGTGGGGCATTCCCGTGCGGCTCCCCCACATCAACCGGAGCGGCCGCGACTTTGCCGCCGAGGACCGCGCCGTGCGGGTGGGCCTGGCCCGGGTGCGCGACCTGAACGCGGCCACCGTGGACCGCATCCTGGCGGCCCGCCGCGCCGGCCCGTTCGTCTCCTTCGTGGACTTCCTGGCGCGCGTGCCGGCGGAGCGGATCGAGGTGGAGCGCCTGATCCGCTGCGGGGCGCTGGACTGCTTCGAATTCTCCCGGCCGGAGCTGCTGTGGCGGCTGGAGGTGCTGTACGAGCCGGTGAAGCGCCGCCGCGAAACGCCCGGCGAGCGGACGCTCGCCTTCGACGACATGACCGCGCTGGTCTTTCCCGACGCCATCACGCCGCGCATCCCCGACTTCACGCCGCTGGAAAAGCTGCGCCAGGAGGCCGAGGTGCTGGGGCTCTACGTCAGCGACCACCCCCTGGCGCTCCACCGCGAGGAATTGGGCCCGCTGGCGCTGGACCGGGCGGCGGACATCCCCCGGCGGCCCGGCGCCCGGATGCGCCTGGCCGGCTGGCTGGTCACCTCACGGCGGGTGTTCACCAAGACGCGGGAGTACATGAAGTTCCTCACCCTCGAGGACGAAAGCGACATCTTCGAGGCGGTGCTGTTCCCCGCCGTCTACCGCCGCTGGGGCGACCGGCTGGGACAGGCCGAGGCCTATCTGGTCGAGGGGCGCGTGACCGAGGAGTTCGGCAGCTTCGCCGTCGAGGCCGCGCGGGTGACACCGCTGGGCAAGTGCGCCCGGTCCGCCGGAACGGGTGCGGGGGGACCGGACGCCGCGGAGGACGGGGTGCCCATCGAGTCGCCCCGCCGGTAGCGGGTCGATTATTTTCCGCGGGCGCGATACAATGCCGCGGGAGGCCTGCATGAGCGTAGCGCAGGAATGGCTGCTGCATGTGGAAGCGGAGGTGAACCCGTTCGTGTTCGCCGGGCGAGTCCTGGTGTTCCTGTTGATCTTCGGCTTCGGCTTGTTCTACATCGCCACGCCGCTGGAGACGATGTGGCGCACCGATTCCCTGTGGCACGGGATCGACCTGGTGATCCATGAGGCCGGCCACTTCGTCTTCATCCCGTTCGGGGACTTCATGCGCGTGCTGGGCGGCTCCCTCCTGCAGGGCCTGGTCCCGCTGCTCTTCGCGGTGGAGTTCCTGCGGCGGAAGAACCCGTTCGGCGCGGCTTTCAGCCTGTGGTGGCTGGCTCAGAGTCTGCTGGATGTGGCCGTCTACATCAATGACGCCCGGGCCGGGGTGCTGCCGCTGCTGGGCGGCGTCACCGGCCGGGACGCGCCCGGCTATCACGACTGGCACAACATCCTGGGTCGGCTGGGCTGGCTGGAGTACGACCAGGCGCTGGCGCAGAGCGTCCAGGTCATGGCCCTCCTGCTGATGATCGGCGCCATCGGTTGGGCCGGCTGGCTGCTGATCCTGCAATGGCAGAGGCTGGACCGGTCACTCTTTCAAAAGTCCTGAAGGGGCAAGAGGGATTGCGGCGTGCGGTGTGGATGACACGGACATCGGATTTCGGAAATCGGATGTCGTGCTCGTAATTCGTCATCGTAATTGTGATCGGGGCTCGGGGCTCGGAGTTCGGGGCTCGGAGTTCGGGGCTCGGGGTTCGGGGTTCGGGTCGCGTTCCCAGCAATCAATGATCAACCATCAACCATCAACCATCAACTGTCTCGGTGATCGGACTTCGGATGTCGGATGTCGGATCCGGAACCTCGGTTCTGGGCCCTGATTCCCAGCCCCCAAATCCCAGCCCCCAGGTCCCATTTTAAGGCAGAATCCAACTCAACTCCAAATAGCCAATAAAATATAAGTGATAAGCAATATCCAATAAAATCCGCCCCGACCCACCCATTCACCCATCCAACGTTTCCTCGGTTGGCTGGCCGATCCCCGTGACGATTGGCGGGGTATCCCGCAGGGGAACGCCGCTCGGCGGCAAACTCATCCGGTCGGCTCCCGTAGAATCAGTCGTCCGCCGCGGCATGGCCTGGTGTCGGGAGAAGACTCAGTCCAACCGCTCCGGATAATCTGTCCTTTTCTGGAGATTCCCATGGATCGCTTCGAAGAGCTCAACCGGAGCCGCAAGCTTGCCCACACCCGCTTCACCCGCCTGCAATCGAAGGTATACCAGGCGTTTTCTGAACTGGAGAAGGCCGCCTTCGCCGACGGCGCCCTGGCCCGGAAGCACAAGGAGCTGATCGCCGTGGGGATCTCGGTGGTCACCGATTGCGAGTCGTGCATGCAGTGGCACATCGAGCAGGCCGCCCGGGCCGGCGCGACGCTGGACGAGGTGCTGGAGGCGGTGGAAGTGGCCATCGAGATGGGCGTGGGGCCGGCGACGGTCTCGGCCCGGTTCGCCCTGGACGTCATGGACCAAGCCTACCCCGAGGAGATGAAAGCCCGCACGCGCTAGGCCGGGGCCCGCGACGCCATGTATCTGCCCGGGCGTTATTCGGGATGCCCGATGTCGCTCACCGCGGAGGCGCGGAGGGGGAGAAGGCTCGCCAAGGCGCGAAAACGCCAAGCGCTTCTTTATGTCAGCAGTAGCGCCCGTCCGCCGGACGGGCGCCGTGACACTCGACAGAAAGTGGCGGGATTTCGGTAGGCCCTCACTGCGACACGACTCTGAGCCGTGGGCGAATCGCTCAACCGTGCCGAGTGAGCGGGCCGCGCTCGGCGAGCGCGGCCTACTGTTCGCTGCACTTGACGTCGCGCAGTAGCGCCCGTCCGCCGGACGGGCGCCGTGACACTCGACAGAAAGTGGCGGGATTTCGGTAGGCCCTCACTGCGACACGACTCTGAGCCGTGGGCGAATCACTCAACCGTGCCGAGTGAGCGGGCCGCGCTCGGCGAGCGCGGCCTACTGTTCGCTGCACGATGACGAACACGAGCACGACGGGAGGGGGAGGGGGCGCGTGCTATACTGGGAACCGGCTGATCACCGAACATTATCCGTGGGCCTATCGCAACGGAGCGCCGCATGACCGACCCGGAACACCTGCCCCCGCCGCCGGGGAAGAGCCACTGGGAGTGGCGGCTGTCCGCCGCGCGCCTCATCGCCGCCCGCCTGGATCCGGCGCGGCTGGGCGTCGTCGCCTGCTACCTCATCGGCAGCACCAAGAACGCCGTCGCCGGCCCGTGCAGCGACATCGACCTGGTGATCCACGT
>Ga0209096_1001969_pt1 | contig 20941 bp, 19 predicted proteins | sample AD_UKC034_MetaG_FD_184407 | JGI IMG/M metagenome (GOLD analysis project Ga0209096, IMG submission 184407) | Active sludge microbial communities of municipal wastewater-treating anaerobic digesters from USA - AD_UKC034_MetaG (SPAdes) (version 2) | ecosystem: Engineered > Bioreactor > Anaerobic >... | reverse complement strand
CTCACCGATCTTCGGTTCGTAGAGGGAGATGATCTGCCCAGGGGACATCTTGGTGACGTCAATCCCTTCGCCGAGTGCCTCGGGCTCGACTGCAGTGTAGTAATACACCACAGCATTCTGCATGGCACCCAGCGCACCCCGCGTGGACGCAGGCAAAGCCTTCAGCCGCTCCAAGAGGTTGACGCCCCAAGCAGTCGAGCTTGAGTTGCCTCCCCAAAGATCCTTTGCGAGCGAAGTGAGCTTCTCTACTTCCTTCCGATCGAAGAAAGACGAAGGAATGGCGGTGGACCGCTTGGCAAACGAGATGATGTCTCGGATGACATTCTTCGAGCCTTGATAGTCGCCATCGAAGGTGTTGGTGTAGAATCGGAAGTTGTTCAGCGCATGGATGAAGCGATTGTAACGGACCCGACCCGAGGAAGTCGTCGCAGCCTCCATGTATCGCTCGATTTCCTTGAACTTGAGCTCCATGACCTCGGCGGCCTTTTGATCCTTGTAGGCTTCAAAGGCTTGCATCTGCTTCGGATCGGATCGATCTTCCAACCAAGGCGGAGGACGAACATTCCCACGAGCAGTGTCATAAGCCTTCTTGTGGAGGCCCATGCGCTCTGCAAACATGTGAGTACTGTAGATCGGTACCCCCGCCGAATTGGTCTCCAGCATCTCAGGGTCCATGACCAGCTGAATCTCGAGATTCTTTCGTTCCAGATTCTTCTGCGGGAAGATCATCCCCACAGAACCCAGGAGAGACTTCGTGAGTTCGGCCGCGCGCATGAGCTTGTCGGCCACACGACCTGCGATGGACCGGGCAGTCCATCCCTTGTTGTTACTCAAGAGACCTCGACCAGAGGGCATGGGTGACAGACCCATACGACCACGAGAACCATCGTCGAAGATGATGCTTGCAAGACGTTCGAACTCTCTGGCTTGGGCCTTCAACTCCGGCATGGCCACAACCTGATTGCCGCGAGCAGTTTCGAAGGTTCCGACATCCCCTTCTGCGATCATGCTCATTGCTTGGGTCTTCACCAGATCAAACAGATCGGCACGATCCAGAGGGAGACCGGCATTCTTTGCACCAACAGAAGCGTGGTGCAGCATCGAGGAGATGAAGTTGTTGATCCCCTCCGAGTCTGAGCCTTCACCCTCATGAGGCGTATCTTCCTCTCGCTTTTGACCCATCTGCGCAACGGCGCGCATACCGGCCATGCCGACAATGGCGGCCACTTGGGACTTCGCTTGAGGATCGCTCAGGAGGTTCTTCCGATCCAAGACCAGAAGACCCATGGGAACGTTGTGAGTCTGACCGGAGGCATCGTCGTACAGACGAGTCTTCATGCTCGCTTTGTCCATGCTGTACAGACGACGTTGAGTGGTCTCCATGATGGAGTCAAGCGTGGGAGTTACACGCTGTGCGTAGGAGTTAGACGGTTCAGCAGAGACGGTCTCATCGGTGCGCGATGCCAGGGCAGGCGACGACTGAGGAGAAGTGATGCGATGGCCTTCGACCGTATCCAGAAGCCCCTGGACATTGGCCATCCGGCCTTCCCAATTGGTGCCATCTTCCTGCGGAAGCGCAGCCATGAAATCCGGAACAGCATTGATGGGAGCAGCTTCTTGTTGAACCTGCTCATTCCATGGGATTTGTTCTTGGAGCGAGGGGACTGGACCCCCGGTCTCCGGGTCGATGGCAGGCTGCATGAGAGCAGTCGGCGGATATGGCGCTTGATTGAGAGCCGCAGCCTGAGCAGGATTGCTGATGTCCGGATACTCCGCACCTTCCGGCACGATCAGTTCCGGAGCCTCCTGCGGAGAGGGTACTGAGACCCTCGCACGCGGATCACCCACAATTTCAGGCGGGGTGTAAGAGGCATTGAGAATCCGTTGTAGCTGGCTGAGGCCCGGTTGAGCCTGCGCAGGTGTACCCAACGGTGAAACGTGGATGTTGACTGCCATTCAAATCTCCTACTGAGCCGGACTTGTCCCGGCAATGACTTGTGCGGTCTCCTTCCCGGCAACTGGTATTGAGCCGATGAGAGGAGCCGAGCGAAGAACACGGGCTGCCCCGCGTTCCATTTCTTTCGGTGTTTGCGCTGTAGAAACCCCGTACATTCCTGCCACGATGTTGTCACCCCAAGAGAGCACAGGAGACTCCCCTTTGAGGGTTTGGTATGCTTTTTCTATACTTCCTTCATCCTTGCGATTGCTTCGAGGGTACAAGGGAATCGCACGATCGAGCAGCCCCTGCGCAGAACCCAGGAGACCAGAGGCATAGAGTGCCCGCTGAGCCTTCTTGGAATTCGACTTGATGTAGGGGTTGTCATCATCCCCGTATCCCACAAGGTCCTTGAGCATGTTTGCCATGTGACCAATTAGGAGTGCAGATACGAGAACGGAGAAGGCCGAGAATTTCATTCCAGCATGTCCGTCACGGAGGTAATCCCGATAGAGCCGTGGGAGAACCGTTGCCGTGAAAGTCGCGATGAATCGCTGCATGACGGTGAATACTCGGAGCCGAGGGTCGTGGTAGAACTTCGGAATGTTCGAGGTTCCTGGAGACGCAATGTGAGAGTTCACCATGTTGGTGAGCACAGTCGAGAGTTGACTGTTGAGAATGGCGTGTGTCGAAGTAGATGCTTCTCCAGCAGAGCCACTGAGACCTGTAGACCCCTCGCCAAATTGAACCAGAAGATGGTTGTATTCCGCCTCGGTCTTGATGTCGAGCTCGTCGAAGGCATGAAGCAAGGAAATGATGTCGGCACCGTAGCTCGTGAGCAGAGCCACAGCTTCCTGCTGGTAGCCCGTCATCGGAATCGTACCTGCCAGCATGGCGAGTCGATCTTCAGCCGGAATGGCCTGCAGCGCTTGGATATGTGTCCGAAGGATATCAGACGCCATCGAGAGGAGCGCAATGCGGTTGGCATCGTTCTGTGCCCGGAGCAAGATCATGCGAGAGAAGACACCCATGGCCCGCTGAGCATTCACCGTGTTGGTCTCGAACTTCGCCTGAGAGTTGTAACCGGAGTCGTTGTACCCGAGGCGCTCGAAGAGGGAACGACCCATGATCTTCTCATTGAGCTTCTCAATTTCGCTGGTGATCTGCAGAGCTTCTTCCACCGTTCTCGCATTGTCCAGCGCTTCCCGGAGTTCTTCCAGTCTATCAAGATCACGGCCTCGCGCAGTGGACCTCGAAAGAGCCATCCCAAGCTTGCTGCTTGTGTAGGACGTACCCCGGTTCACATCATCCCGTACTTCTTGGATGAAGGTCTGAGCGAACTTACTGAGCTGCTTGAGGATCTTCTCGGCAGGAGTTCCCAGAATGGCGAACGAAAGTTCTGCGAGCGAAGAGAGCGCCGCCTTCGACAGATAGGCCATCATCGCACCTGTGGACCCCCATGCAACTGCCTTCTCCAGAGCAGGCTTGTCTGCCAGGGAATGGTACTGACCTTCGATGATCCGATACCAGTCTTGGACGTCACGGGTCACCTGCATGCGCTCCGCTTCAGACTCGAACTCCCCGTTCTCATGAGCCATCTGCAGAAGCATCGCAAGCTTCTCACCTCGCTGACCGAGGTACACTTGCTTGGCCACCTTGTTGGCGACTCTCGACTTGAGGTTTTCGAACGATTCGAGCGTTCGACCATGAAACAGATCGTTGAACTGCGAATCCATGAGGATGCCGGTACGACCCAGGACTTCTCTGGCGATCTGCATTTCAGCAGGCTTGCCATCAATGAGCTTGTTGACCGTAGTCTCGGCATCTGTCTGGGTTTCACCCCGGGCCACGAGGGCATCAATCAGACGTTGACGATTCCTTGCGATTTGTTTGACATCGATACTCGCGTCGGTGAAGACGGAGTGAGCATCCTCACTGGAGAGTATGTCAGCAGGATCGAGTCCCAGGGAGCGCAGCAGAGAGGCCATCCGGCGCGTACTGCCGGACACGTTGTCCCACCACCCCTGAAGGATGGGGTTTTGCGATTGTCTGCCCTGAGACCAAGTATTTTGCCACTCATCGCGCAGGAGCGTATCCACACCAGCTTCGTTGGTGCCGAGTCGGGTGGCCAGGGTGGCGCGATCGGGAGTACCCCACTCAGAGATGACCTTCTGCTTGAGACCATCGAAGGTATCTCCAAGCAACACACCCGGAACCATCATAGCCTTGATGATCCCTCGGTAGAGACGGAAGGTGCCGTCATCCTTCGTGATGGAGGGCGTGATTGCAGTCCCCAACTGCCGGAAGAAGTCCAGGGGATGCGTGACCGCCCGCACGAGTTGAGACCACGTGCCTTTCGCTGAGGGCAATGCCAGCAAATCCTTTTCCACGCCAGAACGCTGCAGGTTGGGGTTGGCCTGGGCGTCTAGCTCCGCAGCCTGCAGTTGAGCCGCCACGGTCGGATTTTGATTGTTCGACAGAAGCGCCGCCTGCAGTGTCCGCCCCTCACTCGCCCGGACCCTACGCTCGGCACTGGCAGAAGCTGCCGTGCGCCACATGAGATTGTCTCGGACACGACCAGCGGTATTGATTGCACCACCGGCAAGGCCACCGCCGATGGCAGCTTCGATGAGACCTTCGTAGAAGCCCTTGTCGAATCGTTGCTGAGAGGAAGGCTCACCGGTTTCCGAGAGCATCTGTACTGCCTGCTGAAGAGATTCAGTCACACCTTCTTCCAGCGAAGCCTTGGCTACAGAGGAAGCAGCCGCAATCTTTGCCTCACGCGAAGCAAATTGGGCTCGGGCAAAGCGATGTGCGTCACCTGAAAGTTGAAGGATTTCCTTCTTGGTTGCATCTGCCAGCAGCTTGTCTGCATGAGAGAGAGACGTAGCCTTCCCGGTATCAACCAGGGCTTGCTTGATGAGCTGACGATCTGCTTCACGGAACAAAGAGGTGGCGCCAGTGACGGCCTTAAAGCCGAGAGTATCGAGGACACCCGAGAGAAGACCACCGGAGAGAGCTACAGTGGCGTTCTTCTTGTCGTCAGGTTGGTTGGCATAGAACTGACCAGCGTAGGTGAGAGCGCCAGCACCAGCAGTAACCGCGAAAGCTGGCGCACCAACTGCAGCAGCACCAACTGAGGTAGCTAGCATACCGGCCATCATGGGAAGAGAACCGGCGATCAAGTTGACGGCATACTGACCCGTCGTAGCGATGTCATTCCAACTCTTCTCTCCGTCAGAAAGCTCTCGGGTGACATCACGTAGGGAGATCGTGCTCGGCAAATCAGCCTGCTCGCCCTTGATTTTGTTCTGGTACTCGCGGCCCCACTTGCTCATACCCTCCCACTTGGCTTTGTCTCCCGCCAGTTCGGCGATACCACCGAAGCCGTTGAGGATGTCCAGGGTACCATTCCAGAACGAGGTCCAGACTTGGTCCTTCGCCCGATTGTTCAGGTCTCGGTCGCCGTGACGATTACGAACACCACCCGACACGAAGTCATTGGTGGTGGCGGCAAACATGATTTCTTGCTGGAATTGTTTCTTCTTCTCCTGCAGCTCCAAACGCTTCTCAGGAGAGATCTGTCCGAAGATGTCACCATCGTCAGCTAGGATCTTGTCGATGCGAGCAATCTCCTCCAGACGTTCGCGGATGGCTTCTTCACCCACAAGCCCCTTGAGTGCGGCTCTCTGGGCTTCGTTCTCTGCCTCGACGCGAGGGAAAGCGCGAATGCCGGCTTCACGCCGGGTCTGTTCCATTCGCTCCCCAATGCGCAGGGCAGGATCTTTTTGTTCTTCAGGAGTGTTCTCAAAGAGAAGGCTCACGGCCTTCACCATGGAACGATCCCTCAGCGTCTGACTATCTGTGTGAGCATCCGGCCGAACCAGTCCAACACGAACTGCCTGTGAACTGAGAGAAGAACCATTCCGGTCCACCAGATCCACAACTTCTCGGCCGTAGTCATCCACCTTCCCCGTTGGTACTGCTTGGTCATAACCACCACTCCTTGCAAGGTCATACATTGCCTGTGTTTCACCGACATCTTGGCCCGGAGTGAAGATGGTTTTCGAACGTTGGTGCCCCACTTCGGGAGCTTGGATGCCTTGAAGGCGCATACGCTTGCCATCTCGTTTGATGGTATCTGCGTCAATGAACTCGCCCGTAGGCGAATCCTTGTTGGCAACAAGCCAACGTCCAAAGTCGTCCATCTTCATTCCTTTCATGAGCCGCGAAGGACTCTACAGTTTACGACGATCAGTTGCCCAAATGATGAATGGGCTCCAGCCCTGAGTGAGCGCACGCCGATCTTCAGCCAGACGAGCCTTCTCCTTGGGGGTCAGCTTGTCGTAGCTTTCTGCCATCTTCTTGTAGATCTGGTCATCACTGACCTTTCCACCGGATTGCTCTTTTGCTTCTGCCATTGCCTCTCCGAAGGCCACGTAGGCTTCAGAGGAGACAGGCTTCTTGGCACCCTTCTTGGTGGAGTTGGTGTCAACCACCTTGAAGAACTCATCGAGACGCGAGGGAGCGGTGTAGGCAATGATCTGAGAGTTCATCACTTGATTGACATAGTCGGGTCCGAGATCTTCCAGACGCTTGCCGGATTCAAGGATCGACTGGACTGTGTTCCGGGTGATGTCCCCTGCGACCTTGGGATTTCGGATGATGTTCATCCCTTCCTGTTGGGTCGTCAGAAGAATTCGATCCCGGATGGCATCTGCCTTTGACTTGAGAGCTTCAGAGGAGAAATTCTTGTCGCCGGTTCGAGCCTTGAAGTTCTGGAGAGCATCTTCAACACCCGATTGGATGGCACCTTCTGTGTCCTTCTTCGCCTTGTCGTACTCGGTGGCCTTCATGACTTCGCCGGCATGAGGTTCCCACGCGCCTGTCCGCTCGTCACGACGGAAGAATTGATCTCCGCGCCACTCGCCCCACATGAGTCCACCTTCTCGGTCGCGATACTGGTCACGGCCTTCAGGCTTGGTGCTCTTGCCCTCTGCCTTCGCGATGAGAGCTTGCATCTTCTGGTCACCCATCGTACCTGCGAGAGTACGATTTGCTTGATCGAGATACGCTTCTTTGAGCTGCCAATCACCCTTGTTGCCTGCTTCGCGTGCCTTCTCGTAGAGATCTTCAGCAGCACTCCGGCGAACCGGGTCCATGATTTGACCTTGAAGAACCTTGTACTGATCCTCTTGGGCCTGGGTGCGATTGATCACATCACGACGTTGGCTCTCTCGCGTGGCCTTGCCTTGAGTGGCTTCTTGTTGCTTGATCTGAGCTTCAGTGAGCCTGCGACCTTCGGCAACCTTCATGGTGTCCTGAGCAGCAAAGCGGAGGGAACCCAGAGGGGAACCACCGAAGAGCATGCCGCCGGCAGCCACGAGCGCGAATCGACCAAGATCCTCTTCACGGATGAGACCTGTCGGACCCCAGACTTCTGAGAGTCGCTTGGCCAACCAGCCTTGGTCGGCATTGGGGTTGTTCTTCGCTTCTTCCGCGAGGATGTTCATCTGTGAGAGAACTTGAGGGCTTGCCGCAGTCTTCTCGAAAGCAGACATGAACCGGCCATCACTGGATTCAGTGGAGACCGTGGTCACAGGATCACGCTTGATATCGATGGTCGGATCGATGGGAGCCACAGGAGGAATGACCTCCTCAGGAGCACCGATGCGCGGTACTTGATTCGCATTGCTCGCAGCTTGAATGCCTTGGTTCCACTGACCCACAGAGGTTTCTTGAGGATTCTCCTGGGCGTACAAATCACGCATCGCTTGCCCCCGAGCCTGCCGAAGAGCCTCTTCGGGTTTCATCCCCGGGACGACCACAGGGTTGATGAATCCTCGGCCACCCCCTGCACCAGTCGGCGCGGCAGCGGTCTCAGCCACCGGAGGAACCATCAAGTTGATGTTGGTACCAGCTTGCCCGAAACCTTTGGGCGGCGGAACAAAGCCTTCAGGCACTCCACCTGCCAATGCAACTTGATTCGCATACGAAGAATCCATCAGCCTTTGTTGCTGCATGAGATCCTCTACCGTCGGGATGTTGGTCGCACCACGAGCAGCCCATTCGGCTTGCCGCTTCTCTGCTTGCTTCCGAAGTTCGTCTTCACCGACTACACCACCGTCAGCCATACCTTCCATTGCGTTCTTGTGACGGCCCTCCTGAATGAGGGCGTGGATGATCGGCTTGTTGGCAGGATTCTGAGCAGCAGGTTCCGGGATGACTGCCTCGCCGGGAGTCAGGAGAGTGGGGATGGTATCCGATTCATCTCCGCCCACTCGAATTAGAGGTGCCGCTGATTCGGCTACCTTCTTTTTTGGGGCAGTACTCTCTCCCGAAAGAGGACCAGCAGCCTTCTCCTGAATCTTCATGTCGGAGAGAGTCTGGGCTTCGTTTGTCTTGATCTTCTCTCGACTTCCACTGTGGAAGATCTTGAGAGCTTCGCCGACGAGCTTCAATGAGTGGAGCTCTTCTTTGTGGCGCACTGCCTGCGAGTCAGGCTCCTTTACCAGTTGATACATAAGAGCTCCTCTGTTTCATTCAATAGCCGCGAGCATCGCCACTGGTGACGAACCCTCTCCCACCACCTACGAGGGAAGGAGTGAATCGCGACGGCGCGTTCTTGACCGGGAAGGTGGTTGCCGGCGGCATGAAGGTATTCTGCTGCATCGGAGCAGGCGCAGCCTGTTGCGGGTTTGGCATACCGGCCTGCGCAAAGAGATTACTCAGTGCGGGGCCTTTCCCACCAGTAGGGTTGCTCGAAGCGGTAGTCTGAGCCGGACTTTGAGCCGCAGGAGTAGGTGACGGTTGTTGCATTCCGGAAGCATCCGCGGGGTTCTTACCGCCGACATTCGATGTACCGTCCGCATAACCGACTGCCTTCCTCTCAGCTTCATCCAGCTGACGTTGACGCCCAGAGATGTCTTTCTTGGCGGAACCCAGCATGCCCTCCGACCCCATGACCATTGCAAGGATGCGATTGAAGATGGAAGGTTGTTGCTGAGCAGCAACCAATGCGGCTTGTTGCGCACGCTTTGCCGCGATGGCCTGCGCAATGGCGGCATCACTTAGAGAGTTCGCGCCGGGAACACTCTCAGTGCCATCAGCAAAGCCGAGAGCACCACCGAGAGCCTTGCCGAGCATTCCACCGACAGCAGCGCCAACCACCGGGATGGGAATCAATGCCTGGCCTGCAGCCTGACCGGCCAGTTGTCCAACAGCCTTGCCGGCCGAACCGGTGGACACAAGGGTTGATAGCGCACCGAGGGGATTCACACCACTTACAGCATCCCCCATCACACCACCACCTGCCGCAGTTGCGCTCGCAAGAGCCGTTTCTGCGTCACCGGGATTCAGAGCAGCAGCAGCAGCGAGCGGAGCCGCCGGAGTCGAAGGAGAGAAAGCACCCTTCACCGCATCGATGCCTTGCTTGGCGGCATCTTGAAGCGGACCCTTGTTGAGAAGTCCTGCGCTCACATCCTGACCAAGGCCGGCGAGAGCCTTTTGCTCATCACTCGGACCCATCATCAGAGGGGCAGGAGCCATGTCACCACCTGCGCCGAGCGGCATGATGGCATTCTTGCGACGCGGGTCGCTCATGTCGATGCTCAAAGGACCGTTCATTTCCCACCTCCTGATGCGACCGCCTGCTGACGTGCCGGATTGCCGTAGATTGCAGAAGCAAAGCGTTCAATGCCCTGCCATGCCGAATCCAGACCTTGTTGAGTGATGCCTCGTTCTGCTTGTCCGAGGGAAGCAAGTGCATTCGCACCGCCTGTCGCCAGAGACTGGCCTGCCGTGTTTGCCCTTGAGAGGGCGTCGTTGGCCTGCATTTGATTGGCGAACTTCTTCTCTGCGAGCGCGGCCTGAAGCTGGGCGTTGGAGTTCTGCACTGCATTGGCCTGTCGAGCGCTGCCCAGAGTGCCGCGAGAAGCGTAGTCGCCGCCGATTTTGGCGGCATTCATTTTTGCCTGCAGGATCGCCGCGTCCTCCAAACCCTGGTCCACCCCACCCGACTGCGCGAGCGCAGCCAACCCGGCGCGCTGAGCATCATTCGTCCGCAATCCCCGCGAGGTCTCCTGGCCGATGGCCTGTGCACCACCACCGAAGGCCGTGTTGAGGTTGTTGTTGGTGCCCGCCACCTGAGAGAGTTGTCCTGACCCAAAGGCCGAAGATGCAGTCTTGGCGACGTTCTCGATGTAGGGCCGTGCCCAAGAGGGGATGGCCTCTACGGTGGAAGTCTTACTACCACCCTTGTAGAAGATTGTGATTTTCATTGAGAGTCCTTTCTCAGCCCAGTAGAAGCAGCACGCGCCCGTCGGCGCCTGCTGTACGTTGAGCGCCGCCGTCGCCCGCACCGGAGCGGTCGCCGTCTGCACTGTTGCCAGGCGATGTGCCCGAGCCTGAAAAAATCGATGCACTGCTCGCGCTGCCGAGGTAGGACGAGCCTCCACCGCCGCCGCCCGTCGTGCCGGTGGACGGGCCGGCCTGGTTCGGCTTCGGCCGCAACGCGCAGCACACGGCGCTGCTGAGCGAGATCCCCGCGCAGGCGCTCACCTGAAGCGGCGCGCGAAATTTGCGGCTGAGCTGCTGCGATAAACGGCGCTGAGCCGCGTTGCGGCAACGGGAATGGAATTACGCCCAGCGCAAAGCCCCTGACCAGGGTCAACCGATCTCGATCATGTTGACCGTGTCAACGAAGCCGCTGCCGGTGATGCCTGAGAAGCTGCGCGTCCCGCTCTGAACGCCCAGTTCCTCAAGGATCCGGAGGGCAAAGTACGTGGGCGGGTTGGTCACGTAGAGGCGCGAGGTCATCCCGGCGTAGGTCAGCATGTTGTTGCCGTTGTCGCGCGAGCTCCAGAAGGCCAACAAGGCGCTGGATGCACCCGTAGGGTTCGCCAGGGCCGGCGCGGTGATCTCCGCGGACGTAGTCTGGTCGTAGGCCCCCACCTGAAGCACCGAGAGCGGCGCCGAGCCGCGGTACACCGCGGTGGCGAAGTAGCCCAGGTTCACCGGGAAATTGGTGTGGTTGGCCGCGGCGTTGCCCTCGGCGTACAAGGAGGAGTAGAGCGCGTGCCCGAAGCCGTGGCCATCGAGGTGGGTGGCGAAGCGCGTCCACCCTGAGGGAGCCTCGCCGGCCGCTCCCGCTGAATTGACGAGCTTGAGCAGCACCAGGTCGCCCGTGGCCACAGAGCCCAGCGTGTCCAACGCGGACGAGATGAACGTCGGCGGCGTTCCGCCTGGCGCGCCGCCGGCACCCAGTAGAAGCCGCTTGACGGCTGCACTCCCAACATGCAGTTTACCCATGATTGAGCTCCTTCCTCATGACAACATAGGCTTCCTTGTAGCCTGAAATTTCTTTTGGAAGAGTCTTTGCCCAACCTCGACGACCCCATTGTTCGACGGCGGTACAACCTTGTTCAAGGGCAAACTTTTCCAAGTCTGCATGCAGATGCGCAATTGATTTGAAATCATCGGCCTCGTGAAGAACGATGTGCAACGTTTTATGACGCGCATAGGTGAGAATTTGCGTGAGAACAACTCCCACAATGGTTGTGAGGTTGTCATCGGTGAGCAGCCATAGCTGAGATGCACCATTCACCAATGACTTATGCCAGTCACAGAGTTTTGATTCACCCGCACCATGCGAAAGGGCACGAGTCAGGCGGTCCGAGACTAGGGGCCAGTAGACCATGACCTCTTCGGGATGGATTGGGTGGATTTTCATTGGACTGTTGGTCTTTCTGTGTTATGTTGAGCGGATCCTTCCATGGGGTCCGGCTTCGGAGAGAGTTCTTCAACTTGCTTGCGCAGTAGTTGGTTCTCAGCTTCCACGACCATCAAGCGAGCTGCAATGAAAGCAGATTCTTGCATTGCGGTGTCGCGTTGATTGGTCAGGATGGTGATCAGAGCTTGAACTTCTTGCATTGTGAGTACCTACCAGAGAATTGTTGCGCAGAAGTGGACCCAGGCCTCTGCCAGGAGACCACCGAAGATGGAAAACAGGACGTCTTTTGGATCCACAGTGCCGCGAGTTTTTCCAGTGGCATCATCGTATTCCTTGAGAAGACCAACCAGGATGGCAACAACAAAGCCACCCCCTTGGATGAATAACGCGGGGAAAATACCGGCAGCAAAGCCGCCAAGCATGTGGAGTTGTTTGTCTTTTGCAATAAACATTTGATCTCCTAGATCAAGAGTTTGCGCCTTTGATTACAGCAAAGTTAAACACTCTTGCAGTGTTTGCCGAAGCTGACCCCAATGGATTGATGATTCGGACGGTGAAGGCACCGGTTGTCACGTTTGTCACATCCAAACCCAGTTGATCTGAGCCGTTGAATCCGGACACCGGGGTCAGCACGATGTTGTCGTATTGAGTCACGACACTGTTGTTGACCACAAACTCTGTTACTGTGTTGGCACCCAGAGAGACCGTGAATCCCGTGATTTGGCCAGTGGGCCTGTCCAAAGTGACTGCGGTTGATTCGCTGGTTACCTGTGTGACGACTCCACCGGCGCCTGTTCCGTAACCAAGCCCGAGTGTCGTGCCGACGAGCGAGAGCCCCAGCATGGACACCATTCCAGTGGATCGTGAGACACTGAGAGGATTGTCTTGGAAAGTACCTGAGTCGTTGTACCGCTTCAGAACAAAGTCAGCGGTGGTGTCAGGTGTGAAACCATGAAACCAGTAGCGAACACCGCTGTTTTGATACTCCACCCAAGCCTCATGGGCGGTATTGGATCGCTGGAGGCGCAACCGGCCTCCATTGCTGAAACCACCGGTACTGTTCAATGCATTTGCAGTCAGGTCTTCATAGAAGGTGACTGCTGCAAATCGACTGATGTCGAAAGCCAACTGAGGAGCCGCATTGTTGACAATGTAGAAACCCAACGTCGCGTAGTCGCCTGAGCTGGACTGTGTGGACCGGATGAGGGCACCGCGAGCGCTTGTCGGATTGGGACGCAACTCCAGCTGAACTGCAGTGCTGACAGTCGTTGCAACAGGATTTCTTAGGGACAACGCAGTGAACACGCTGCCTGACACTGACTTGGAGATGGCCTGAATGTCTGTAATGGTGCGAGTCCCATCCGCCAGTACGTACTGTGTATGGGGATCCCCTGCCGCAACGTGAGCAGCTATTGCTGCGGCGACATCGGCCGCTACCTCTGCTGCAGTGTGATACTGCGGGTGAGGGTCCAATGCGGCCACGTGTGCAGCAATTGCGGAAGCTGCTGTACCCACCGGATCATAGAGGCCATCCGCTTCAGTCGGGAGCAAGCCCGTCTTGTTGTTGAAGGCGCGGGCTAGCTCTGCCAGGAAGAAGTCAAGCTCTTCGTTATCTGTCCTTGGAGGCACGAATCTCATCGCCGGGACTCCTCTTTCAGCTCGATGGCAATGAACGGTAGTGACAGTCGGCCATCTGTATTTGACCGACACTGAATTCCAAAGGAGAAGATTCGTCCGTTGGTCTTCAGCTTCTGAATGTATTGTGCATGCGTTGCGACACCACCGTCCAGAGAAGGCTTGGTGGGTGTGAAGGTGACCTCCACGTTGTTCGTGTTGCCGGGATCGATCTCGAGTTGACGACCATCAGGTACGAATGTGCCGCCACTTCCTGTTGATACAGCATCGTCGATGATGGGCTCGATGCCTGCGAGTGCCGGGTAGACGTTCTGCGAAGCGAGCTTGATGTCGTAGTCGGATGTGTTGTCCGGGAGCATGAACAAGCCTGTGATGAGCTTTGCCGCCGAGGGGTCTTCACCCATCATGAGACGGTTCTTCACCACCCATTGGTAGTACCCTCGAAGCACGACGCCACTCTGAACGTTCACAGTGAACATGCGAAGCGGAGTATGAGCCACCACAGAGGAGATTGACGTCTCTCGACCATCACCCCCGTCAAACTCTACGAGGTAAGCATTGTTCGCCAGTCCGTAGAGGACTTCCGTACCAGGGATGAACTGCGCAATGATCGCACCAGTCGTGCCAGTCCGAACAAGCTGGTTGCCGGGGAAGCAGACACGCGCGCAGGGCAACTCGCGGAACGTCAGACTATTGTCCTTGTAGTTCCAAACCATAGCCAGCGTGGCCCCATCGGCGTTACCGGCAGGCGGGAACCTGCGCGAGCGGTAGTTGATCCAGATCTCCTTGTACCGCCGATTGATCGTAACGTGGGTCTTGCCCAGGTGAGCGCGATCAACGTCGTTCAGGAAGAAGTCCCGAGCACGTCCTTCGACGATCGACTCGAAGCTGCCCGATCCGTTGTGGATGTAGATGTCGTTTGCATCGATGACCAAATGCTTGTTGTCGAACTCCACCACACAGTTCTTGTTGAGAATGCCGTGGTCCTGCGAGTAGGCTTGTGCCTGCACGAAGCCGTTGTTCACAGAGAGCGTATGAATCGAGTCCAAGCAGTACACGAACATGCTTCCACGAAGCTCAGCCATGTCGGTGATCGGGGTCTTCGAGTTGAGCTCAAACGAATCGGCCAACGCAGCAGTGTCGCCCGGTTCCCAAGTCTGAGGGAACGAGCCTACAGGTGCAGGCACCGAGACTCGGACCGTGACAGGTGCGGGAGTGACGTTCACGCCGTCGTTGATCGTCAGGTTGCCAGCGACCAGCGAGTACCCGAAGGTCTTGATGACTTGCGCCGAGACGGTATTGCCGTCATAGTTCCACCCAGGGAACTGGCGGAACTTAGTATCTGTGGCACTCTCATCTTCGAGACAATACACGGGAGTATGAACGCCGTCGTTAAAGAACACCGCACGACCACCGCCGAAGAGACCGCCTTGCCACTTGGTCGTGGGATCGAGGTACCCCTCGGAGGGATACGTGGCGTCTAGATCCGAAGAGAAGTCCGCTGCTGTGAACTGTTCGCCTGCGGTCGTACCGCCGGAAGGCTTCGGGGTCAGTGCCCAGATGTGTCCATCAGACTTCGCGACCATAATGACAGCGCCATCTGTACGCGGCCAGAAGAGCGCTTCGAGCGCGTTGGAGATAGACGAGGCCACCGTCAGGCGAACCTCGTCACCAGGGATGCCGATGATACGACCATCCCGGAAGCGAACGTTGAGCGCATTTGAGAATGCATTCGGAGGCGTGAGCAACGAAGGAGGATCCGGGATCACGCCGATCTTGGCAAGGTCTTTGATTGGAACAATCGGCATGACTGTCTCCTAGTTTGGTTGAATCACATAGCCTCTTCGGCACTCTTTGAGGGCCTCTTGGAGTCGGACTGCTGCGGCAGCCTCCCCTGCAAGAAATTCTCCATCCTCCCGATAAAGTCCCGCTCCAGTGCTTCCTGCTCCTCGTGGCTGAGAGGCGGAGCCTTCGACTTGACTGGACGGTCGGATTGGACGCTCGCGCAGCTGGCGCACAAGAGCGTCATGCCGAGCAGTAAGCTTCTTGAGAGCTTCATGTTTGTCCTTCCTTGCTTCTTCTTTGGCTTTCTCTAGATCAGCTTTCAGCCTGTCGATCTCAGATTGGTTTTCCAGTTGGCATTCAGCCTTACCTGCTGCAAAGCCTTTGTCATGCACATTATCGTACAGAGTCCAAACCAGAAGACCCACCGACAATAGACTACCAACCCAGATGGAAAGCTTTCGGAGAATGGCACTTGATTTGAATGCGAGTTTTATTGCCCCAAACATTTCTTGTATTCCCCTTCACGTCGGATCGTGAGACCGCGTAGAGGAGACCCCTTGAACTTGTCCCAACGAAGGATTTGCTTGCAAGCTTCAAGGTATTCTTCTCCATTGAGCTTCTTCACCAGAGTTGAACTGCAGAAGGCACCAACACCGATGTTGTATGCCAGCGACAGATACGCATCGAATTCGTACTGAAAGAGCGGAACCTTGATGCATTCCTTGATTCCCTTCGCGTGTTCTTCTGCATCTGCCTGAAGACGGATGAGAGCGCGAACGGGGTCGGTCTTGTCCCCGGACTTCACATTCTTTGTTGCCCCGAAACCATTTGTGGGGACATCCCCTGGCACGGGAGGTTTGGCAACAGGTTCGTAGCCCTCGTAGGCAGCAATCCCAACGAGCGTGCTTGCGGAGAGAATCAACGAACCGATGAGCGTTCGCTTCATCATTCCGAACTCCCCTTCCCCTTTCGCATCACATCTTTGACGATGATGACAAGCTTGTGGGCGATCATGAGGACCGTGTAAACCAGGGTCGCCCACAACAGGATGTCTGATACGGGGTACCCGGCGATCGATGCCGTGGTGACCGAGATGGGCGCACCAAGCTTGGCAGCAGCTGATGCAGCGGTTTCTTGGGATGTTTCTTTAAGCATAGATTCCTCTTATCCTTCTAGGACTGCGACCTCAGAGATAGTGACGGCCGGGCCTGTAGTTGGGGAGTTTAGAATAACATACGCATGCGCAGTATCTGTGCTCCCAAATCCTGTGGTATAACCGCTTCCACCAGCAATCTCAGTTCCATTTCGAGTAAGCGACCAAGAACCATCTGTACTGTCCATGATCAACTCAAACACTTGCGAGCCTATGTAATTGGAACCACTTGTTAGGTTGACTGCTGTGAGTCCAACTCCTGGCACAATAAGTTGCGCCACAATGGTATTAGAGAAACCCGAAACAGTTGTACCCGCGCCGATTGCGATGATCTCGAGATATACAACAGTATCCTCGTTAGGGCCAAGAGGATCCTGCATAACGGCAAGAGCTACAGAAGCCGTTTCAGCGCTGGCACCACCGGTGGGAATTGCGAGACCGTCTGGAAATGACAATCGCAAGGCAATTCGACTCGCAGCACTGAGGCTGTTCAATGGATTTGGATCGTAGGTGAGCAGCGAAGTTCCATCAGCACCGAAGCCAACAAGACCAGTGAGGACTCCACCAGACACTTCAGGCTCAAGATTCACAAATGGTGAAGCCCAAGCAGCACCGCCAAGTTCCGGAGCAAGACCGTCAAGGGGCGCATTGATTAGGAAAGTGTCCTGGAAGACCTCCACCAGCGGAGGAACACCTGATACTGTGATGTAATCCTCTTCTTCGTGAACATCACCACCACTGGCGTTGGTTGCGGTGAGCCTCACCGTGTAGGTTCCATCGGCCTCGTAGGTGTGAGTTGGATTTTCCAGACGAGAGTATTGTCCGTCACCGAAATCCCAGAACCAGCGAGTGGGTGTTCCGGTCACGTTGCTTGTGAAGACAACCTCCAGAGGCGACTCACCGGAAACAACATTGGCAGAGAAACCTGCTGTGAGAGACAGTTGTCGAATATTCGAGCCGAAGATTACTTCTTTGGTTTGGCTCTGCTCTGCGTTTGATCCGCCGCGACCAGTGAACGTTCCGTCATCTTGGTTCACTCCTGAGAAAGCGTGGAAGCTCCCGCCGTCATCCTCTAACACTGGAGTCTGAAAGGAGCCGCCTACGTCTTGGTTCTCAAGCGTGTAGTTCTTCTGGTCGCTCAAACGTTGGTGCGTGCTTGAGCGGGGAGTGGTCATTCCACACCTCTCATCTGGTGTCCGTTTTCAACCGTATGCCTTGCATGGCAGTTATGACAAAGGACTTCGCATTTTTTGAGTTCTTTCACGATATCCTCCCATGGTAGTGAGTGCATACGCTTATTGTTACGGCTTAGTCGTTTGTCTTTCTTGTTTGGATCCTTATGGTTGAACGTCAGCTGTTCTGGAGTAAATGACTCTTCCCATTGGCACTCTTCGCTTTCGCAACCAGTTTTCATTTTGATCTTTTGCAACCAACGAAGTTTATTTCGCGTTGATCGAGTTTGATTGCAGACGCTTCTGTCTATAGAAGATGGATCTGTATGGATACCACGAGGATGTACTGGGATGGGTGGAATTTTCATGATTAGATCATCCCACCGGTAGCCACATTCATTTGGACGTTACCGCCCTTTGCGCGTCGGAACCTTTCTTCACGGTTCAGGTCATCGATGATGCTCGTGAAGCGCTTCTCGTAGCGTACTTCCATCCCTTCATGATCTAGGAATCCTGCCAGGTGGTAGATCGAACCGTAGAGGACGATTCGCTCGTTGCCATCGATCAGCCAGTTCCAGAGAGGCGCGCCTTGGTATTGCACAAGGTTGACGGTGCCGTCGATCTCATCGGCCAGAGCATCCGCAGCGGCCACCCCGACATCATCGTTGTCGAAGGCGGCAACAGAGTCGCCACCCGAATCATATACGATGTTGAGGAATCCATTCGGGGTCGTGGTGCCATCCCAAATCGCCAGCGTAAGCTGGTCGTCCCATTGCCGGGAGGTATCGTAGTTCGAGGCAACAACTGCGTACACCGAGGAGTCACCCACACCAGGGGTTTCAGGATCGGTGTACCGCTCGGCATGCGACAGCCTGCGGTAGTAGTGGATGCGAAGAGTTTCACCTTCATCCAGCTTCGGATAGACATGCAGGAGCGACCCGCTCCAAGCATATCGATGTGTCCTGTAGTGCTCGCCTCTCTGAAGGAAGTTTCGAATCTCAGAGACCTCATCGAACATCGCATTGATCTTCCCCGTCGCACGATCAACGTGGGCAACGTAGATGAACTCAATCATGTCTGAAGGGATTTGAACGGTGGAGAAGTCTTGATTGAAAGAGTTCGAGGACGCTGAGATGATCAAGTCTCGGGTGAATTCCATCGGAGGAATTCGAAGCTTGCGGCAGGCATCGTCAACTGCGTACTGCACGCAGTCGGCAATCACCGTGTTGGAGACCACTTCCGTGGAATTTTGGTTGGCCCACGAGCGAACCTTCGCGAGCAAGTCAGTGTAGGCACTCATGGGAAACTCCTTTAGACCTTGTGGGACATCAACAGATACGGGTAATCTGACTTCACGATGGCCAGCAACCGCTTACCGTTGGCAGGATTGGAATTGAAATTGGGGGCATGGACGTCCAGCTTGTACTTCGTGAGGATATCGATTGCCACGATATCCGGAAGGGTGAACGCAGGTCTCCAATGGGACTTGTGCAGGTTGTGACGATTATCCCACTGCTTTTCACGCGATTCTGCCGCATGCTGCAAGTACGGCGTGATGTCCTGGTTGAGCCGGAAGTTCTTTGCATCTGTCGCAACTGTGAACGAGCCAGGGTCTTCGTCAATTGATTTCCATGGCATCACACATTACTCCAGACAATACCAGCTAGCTTTCCTGCTTGGGAAATGCTACCAGCTTGGTACAGTGTGGTGGCCACGTCGGCGGCGACATCGATGGTGGCGGCGGCGCCAGCATCGTCCACGTAAGAGAAAGAAGTCATCTTCCCTGCGGCACTGATTGTGATCGAGAGAATGGCAGAGGCGTGATACAGCTTCTTGGCGCCAGTGGCGCGGGTGGTGGCGAGAATGTCCATGTGAACTCCTAGCAGTAAATTTCTTGAGGAAGCATCATTCCGTTTGCACGGCGAGACATGATGCCGAAGATGAGCTTGTCCCATCCCCTGAGGCCCAGGTCGCGGGAGTACTTATTCTCGACAGTTTGTTTTGCGTTGTTCTTGATGTCTTCGATTGACCTGTGATGTAGGGTATTCACAGGAATGTCTTTCAAATGTTTCAAGACCATGTCTGCCAAGGCGGCAGGATCCTTGTACGGGAAGAGGAGCCCATTGAAACCGTGCTTGATGACTTCTCTCACAGGACCGGTGTCAGAGCCGAGGACAAGTTTTCCTTGCCCCATGACTTCGAGGCAGGACCACGAGAGCACGCCGGGGTGGTTGTAGTGGACATGAACCTTGGAGTGTTGGATGACTCTCATCCACTGCTCGTGGGGAATCTTGTCGAAGAAGGTCACTCGTTCCCACGGGAGGCCCTTATAGGCGTCAATCAAAAGCGACTTCCAGTCGTCAAAACCGGGCGGGGTGGGGTCGTAGGTTCCCCTCGGGCTGCCGACGATGAACGCGCGGGCTTTTGGATTGCCGGCGAGAATCATCGTGAGTGCCTCGACGAAGTGGTGGAAGCCCCGGGAGGGCTCCAGTGAGCGCGCCGAGAAGGTGACAACAGGGTCTCCGACCTTGACGTCGGTGATGTCGAACGGTTGGTATGTTCCCGTATCCACACCTTCATGGATCACTTCGATCTTACCGTGAAATTCCTTGGGATGGAGATTCTTCTGCCAAACCAAGGGTGAGACTCCATGGTCACAGTTTGCAAGTGCATGGAGCCGGGACATGTAGTCCAGATGAACCTTTGTGAAGTCATTCTCTGTCGGAGGGAAGTTCTCATCGAAACCGATGGAGGCACGCTCGACACCGGGCTTCGGAGGCTTGTAGAGCTCCATGTGTTCACAGAAGTGAACCAGAGTGACGTCAGGGAAGTGGTCCTTCACATACATCGTGGACAACCAACCGGGGTGTGCAACGATGATGTCTGGCTCCCAGCCTTCTTTCCGGAAATCCAGAAGGGCCTGTAGGAAGCCTCGGGCATGAAGGAGATTGATTTCCATCTGCCACAGGTATTTGTTCTCGCCGAAGCGAATCTTCTCAGGCTTGTATTCGTAGCCGTAGATATTGTCCCACGACCAGCCATGATTCTCAAGTCGATGACCGATCGGGTCATTCTGAAGGATGCGGCCATCGGGTACGACGATTCGAACATCCCATCCTTCTCGATTGGACCACTGACTGGCAATGTGTCCAAACTGCCCCGGGAAACCAGGGTGAGTTACGACGATCTTGGGGCTCATTTGTTCTCCTCTTGAGCTCAGACTCATTCCGGAAAATGGAGGAGCCGAAGCCCCTCCACTCTCGATCATTTACGCGGTCGTCTTGCTGACGGTCGCGTTGCCGTAGCTGGATAGCGCCGATGCGACGATATCCAGTGCGGCTTGCACTGCGGTCACCGAGGTCGTTGCCGAGGCAGGACCCGAGTTGAAGATCACCGGGAGCGCACCCAGCAGGGTGGACAGTTGGGTTGCCAGAGATTCAGCGGTGTCACCACCGCCGAGACTCAGGTTGGTTGCAGCCGTGACTGCGATCTTGGTGGTTGCCATGGATCAAGCTCCGTTCAGTTGGGTG
>Ga0209096_1001966_pt1 | contig 20965 bp, 16 predicted proteins | sample AD_UKC034_MetaG_FD_184407 | JGI IMG/M metagenome (GOLD analysis project Ga0209096, IMG submission 184407) | Active sludge microbial communities of municipal wastewater-treating anaerobic digesters from USA - AD_UKC034_MetaG (SPAdes) (version 2) | ecosystem: Engineered > Bioreactor > Anaerobic >... | reverse complement strand
GGAAAGGTCATAGCCCTTGCCTCATATGTTCCGAGTTCATCGAGAGCTACTACGGGTGGTCCGGCCGATTCTAGGCCAGCCGTCTTATTTTCCTTGTGTGGGGAAGTACTTTCAGCTCGCAAGTAAACGCCCGCACCGAAGAATAAAGAGCCATGTGGTTGCCGGTAGACCAAAGCCTCAACGGCTGTAAATCGAAAAATGAACCACGAATTGCAACATGAGCGGGATTGTTTGACTTGACGTTGAATCTCGATAGGGCTGTAGAAATGAATATTGGGCTGATCTCAGAAAATGTAGAAAGGTCAAGATCTTTGCGAAAAATATCCGTGGATCTCCCAAAAAACGATATTCCGGAAATCACAGCACCAGCAGTATCAACGCAAGAACAAATCTATCCTTCTCATATAAACCTCCTTCTCACCTTGACGGATCCGTAGATCGCTTCCGTAAACGAAATTCTCGCCTGAACCTCTCGGAAGTTTTCATGATTTTTGGAAGTTCTGCAGATTGAAGGAAATGGTGTTTGCAAAGGAAAGCGCATACAACCTGGATCAATCGATACTGCCTTACCTCAAAACTTACACAAAAAAACAGAGGGCCCTCGTGGGCCCTCTGGGTTGTTTATCAGTAGTAGATAAGTTCTAGAAGTAGATAAAACGCGTTTATAGTTTCGTATTGCTCGTCTATCTCCCAGTAGTAAAGGTCGAAGGTACCGTCTTCATAAACTTCAAATTGAGCATATACTTCGGCGGGAATCCCTCCTAGATCAAATGTTCCGTAGAATTCAACTATATTGAGATCGTCAGTTGAAACGAAAAAGTCCCAGTGTGGTTCGTAGAAGAAGCCATCGAATGCCTCGCCCAGGGTCATCCAGTTGTAGTAAACATCGAAATAGGAGTTTTTGACTTCGGTGATCTTGGAGTCCAGTATCGAAGCAAGCAGCGTGTCGATAGCTTCATCGTCCTGGGAGACATCGTCTATTCCCAGATACGCAATTTCGAAAGTGCGTTCATCCAAGTTCACAGTGAATTGGAAAACCGTTTCTATAGTTTCATCTTCCTCGTAAAGAAAGCCAATGTACTCAACGACATCCTGATTGTCGGCGGTAACGAAGTAATCCCAGCTCCCATCTGAGAAATAGGTGCTGAAAGACTCGCCGATTATCTTGTCGGGATAATCGTAAAAATAGCCTTCCTTAACTACTGAGATTGCGACGTCTGCCCGCTCAGGCAGGAAGATCTTTTCCAGGAACGCAAACTGATTACTGTTGTCCTGAGGAACACCGTTGATCTCCCAGTAATTCATTATGAAGGTTGAATCTTCCTCCTTGACTAAGAAGCGCATCTTCACTGTTGCCGCTTCACCATTTTCATCAAGATAATTGCCGCTGAACTCGACAATGTTTTCGGTTCCCTCTTTAGAATATTTCCACCTGGGCATTTCAAAGAACGCTTCAAATGATTCACCGATCAAATTGTCTGGAAAGTTATTGAAAGTTCCCTCTGTGACAATGCTTATGAACCTTGCACTGTCCTGAGGCAATAGCCGTTGCGCAAGAGCAATACTTGAAACCGACAATACCAATAACAACAGAATAGTCAACTTTTTCATGAAAACAACCTCCTTTAATCTCTCCCTTTTTTCACTTTGAATCTGTTTCGATCCAATCTTGTGTCAGTAAGAAATGCCGAACCTCTGGATCCTGTTGCCCGATTGCTCAAGCACAAACACTGAGCCATCATCACTGAAATAGAGGTCAATCGGTCTCGTAAACAAACCGCTCGCCGTTCCTGAACCTCCCCACTCGAAAAGGAAGCTGCCCTTCGGGTCAAGAACAACAACCATATTATTCATTTTATTTATGTAGTGAAGATTACCAGAGCTATCGATTGTTGACCCTCCGGGTTGCCCCCATTTTCCGCTATAACCGGAGCCCCATTCAGCAACAAAGTTTCCCTCGGGATCATACTTCTGAATTCTTCTCACTATATCGTCCGAGATGTATATGTATCCATTGTTGTCAACACTGAGACCAGATACTGTTGCAAGATTCCCGGGATTCATTGCATCAAACATCCCGACTTTTGCTCCCACAGTAAGTATAAGCGTTCCTTCATTGTCGAATACCTGAACTCTTTGATTGAAGGCATCACCAACATATATGCGGTCAGATTTGTCGACTGCAAGATACATCGGTCCATCAAACTGACCTGGTTCCGGTCCTTTGCTTCCCCACGATTTGACAAACTTGTTCTTGCTTGAAAACTTCTGTACTCTTCCATTCTGAGAATCTGCAACGTAGATGAAGCCCTTTGAATCCACCACTATATCGTGGGGAAAGAGAAACTCTCCGTTTTCGCTGCCATAGCTACCAAATGAGGTTTTGTGTTTACCGTTTTTGTCGAATACCTGAATTCTGTGGTTCAAAGTGTCAGCAACGTAGACTAAATCCTTTCCGTCAACGAAAATCCCTTGCGGATCGCTGAATTGACCATTCTTAGTTCCCTGAACTCCCCAAGACTTTTCGAAAACTACAGAAGAACCAAACGTTGGAACGGAAACAAGAAGTGCCAAAAGCAAAAGGACAAAATTCTTCAAAGACTTCACCCCTTCAAGCTTTTTATTTGCTTGTCTGATATTAACACTCGAAGTGCCAGAAATTTCTCGTTCTTATACAGTCGTTTTAGGAAATGTCCGTGGAGTGTGGCAGATTGCATCACAAGATTGATAGAGGAGCAAAACCAAGCAAAAAAGTGATGGAATGCTTTTAAGAGCAATTAAAGACTTAATTTGAGAATACAGGGCGTTGTCAGGGAGGCAGCAGTGCTCTAAACTATAGATGAGCCACAGTTCCCCTCATAAGCAATCTTTTGTGGTCAATTTTATGTTGTAGCGTTGAGTATAAAAACCCATTACAAACCAGATTGGATTGGAGGTGGCCCAATTGGCAAAGATGATCAAGAAGAACTATTTACTTGCTCCAGGCCCGACGCCGGTTCCTATCGACGTTCTGCTTGAGGGTGCAAAGGATACGATTCATCACAGAACTCCGCAGTTCAAGAAGATTTTTGAAAACGCGGTAAACGGGACGAAGGAGGTTTTCAGGACACAAAACGATCTCTTTATCCTTGCTTCTTCCGGTACGGGAGCGATGGAAATGGCCGTTGCAAACATAGTCAATCCCGGAGAGAAGTTAATAGTCTGTAGCGTTGGAAAGTTTGGCGAGAGATGGGTTGAACTTGCGAAGACTTTCGGTGCGGAGATAGTCTTGGTTGAAAGAGATTATGGAGACTTCTACACCCCGGAAATGGTTGAAAGAGCCCTGGATGAAAACCCCGATGCAGTTGCTGTTCTTACAACCCTTAGCGAAACATCTACTGGAACAGTAATGGATATCGAAGGCATAAGTAAAGTTGTGAAGAAAGCGGGCAAACTCATCGCAGTAGACGGCATTAGTGGTTTAGTTGCCGAACGTTTGCTTACCGATGACTGGGGGCTTGATATAGTTGTATCTGGCTCTCAGAAGGGTTTTATGCTACCTCCTGGACTGGCTTTCATATCGTTCAGTAAAGAGGCTATCGAAAAGTCCAAGAACGTTAGTTCTACCAGTTTTTACTTCAACCTGAAGAAATACTTGAAGGATCCTATTCCATGGACGCCAGCTGTCAACCTGATCTATCAGCAGAGTCTTGCCGTAAAAATGCTTCTCGAAGAAGGAATGGAAAACGTGTGGGCGAGACACGAACTAATGGGGAAGGCAACGAGAGAAGCCATAAAAGCCATGGGGTTGGAGCTTTTCTCCAAGAGGCCGGGAAATGTGCTTACTTCTGTCAAGGTGCCTGAAGGTGTCGACGGAGGCAAAATAGTCTCCATAATGAGAGACGAATATGGAGTAACGATAGCCGGTGGACAGGGTTCGATGAAAGGAAATATCTTCAGGATAGCCCACCTCGGGTATATGTCGGACTACGATGTCATTATTGCCCTGACATCTCTCGAGAAAGTCCTCAGAAGGCTAGGGTTCAAGGTGGAGTACGGAACCGGAGCAAGAGTTGCTATGGAGATTTTCGAGAAGGAGGGCGCTTGATGCTTAGACTACACGCTAACGATCCTCTCGACAAGGATGCAATGAAGATCCTTGAGGACAGCAAGCTGTTCGAGATAACTGCTGAGCATCTAGATAAAGATGAGATGCTTAAGAAGATGCCCGAAATAGAGATCTTGGTCGTGAGAAGTGCAACGAAGGTAACCTCTGAGGTGATCGATGCCGGAAAGAAGCTAAAGTTGATTGCAAGGGCCGGAGTTGGACTGGACAATGTTGACGTTGAGGCTGCGAAAAGGCACAACATAATGGTTAGAAACACACCCGGAGCCAACGCCATCTCGGTGGCCGAACTCACTTTCGGTTTGCTTCTCAGCCTTGTAAGGCACATTCCAAGAGGTACGTACGGCATCAAGGAAGGAAAGTGGGAAAAGAAGGAACTGAAAGGTACAGAGATATTCGGCAAGACGATTGGTCTTATAGGATTTGGGGCAATAGGCCGAGAAGTCGCGAAGAGGGCTATTGCTTTTGGAATGAATGTCTGTGCTTACGATCCATTTGTGAAGGAAACCGAGATGGAAATTGAACTTGTTTCTTCACTGGATTCTCTATTCGATAAATCAGATGTCATCTCGCTCCACATTCCTTTAACAGCCGAAACGAAACACATTGTTGGTGAAAAAGAGATCTCAGCGATGAAAGACGGCGTTATCATCATTAACACAAGCCGAGGGGGAACGATAGATGAGCAGGCCCTATATAACGGGTTAGTTTCTGGAAAGGTTTCCGGAGCTGCCCTGGATGTTTTTGAAGTAGAGCCCCCCTCTGACGAACTTAGAAGGAAATTGATCGGGTTGGGTAATGTGATATGTGTTCCTCATGTTGGAGCAAGCACGACTGAAGGTCAGAAAAGGGTTGGCCTTGAAATGGCCAAGATTATCGTAGAAGAATGCAAGAGCATGATATAATTCACATGATTTTTCTGGTGGAGGTGTAAACGTTGAAGGTTTACGTGGACAAAGATACTTGTATTGGATGTGGAGTTTGCGAGGGAATCTGTCCCGAGGTTTTCAAAATGAATGATGATGGAAAGGCCGAGGTTATTGTTCCCGAGACGGAAGCGGCTTGTGCTCAGGATGCTGCAGACTCCTGTCCAGTTCAGGCAATAAAAGTAGAATAGTTTCCAATTCTTAACGTTCACATGTAGGGGCAGACAAATGATCTGCCCCTTTCTATAGTGGAACACAAAATTTGTCTATTTTTTCTGAGTGTTAAGTCTGATATAGTAGTAATTGCTTCGGAAAGATTTATTGTAAATATTTCCTATTTTGCGGTTCGCTTCAGGGTTATAGCATTATTCCGTGGAGGTCGTTGTGTCTAATTCTATTATAAGCACTTTGAAGAAGAAGGTCTCAAAGAAAACGTGGGACAACTGGTTCTCCACATTTGAGTTGAAGGCAGTCGAAGATGAAAGGGTCGTTTTCTCGGTCGCCAACCTGTTCATCAAGGACTGGCTTCAGACAAAATATGGAGCTGTCATTTCCGATTCTATAGCCGAGATTCTCGGCAGGCGAGTCTCTTTTGAAATTGTGTACAAGAACAAGGAGACTCCCTCTGTAGATTCGACCAGCGACCAGATATCCGGTTCTCTGTTGAAGAGAAAGCCTCTGATGATTTCAAATCTAAATCCAGAGTATACGTTCAGTAACTTCGTTGTGGGAAGTGAAAACAAAGCCCTCTATGAAGTGGCGCTGGACGTAACCCAGAATCCGGGGAAGTATAATCCCTTCTTTGTCTATGGGGGAGTGGGATTGGGAAAGACTCATCTTCTGCAGGCAATAGCTCAGGAGACCATGAGCAACTTTCCTGACAAGAAGGTTCTCTACATAACAAGCGAACAGTTCATGAACGACATGATTCAGTCGATAAAAGAGAACAACATTCAGAAGTTCAGAGATCATTACAGGAAGAAATCCGATATCCTTCTGATAGACGATATTCAGTTTCTAATAGGCAAGAAAGGTGTCCAGAATGAGTTTTTCCATTCCTTCAATGAACTTCACGATTCGGGGAAACAGTTGATAATCTGCTCCGACAGAAATCCCGAGGAGTTAGAGACATTCCACAGCAGGCTTAAGTCAAGGTTCCAGATGGGAATGCTGATGTCAATTCAAGAACCCCGCCCATCTACCAGGTTTCATATTGCCAAGCAGCTTGCTCAAAGGGAATCCGTATCTCTCCCGGATGATGTTGCCAAAGTTCTCGCGGACAACATCGATGGTAACCTCAGAAGATTGCGTGGAGCAATTATAAAACTGATTGTACACAGTAGTGTCTTTAGATCACAGATAGATCTATCTCTGGCAACCCAGATTCTCCAGTCTTTCACTGGCTCGATAAACGTTCCAGCATTCCAGAGACCGATTGACCAGATCTACTCCGCTATTGAGAAGACGATGAAGGTTACTAAGAAAGAAATCGAATCGGGGAGCAGGAGCAAGGACATTGTTCTTGCGAGGCAGTTAACTATGTACATTCTGAAGAATCATTTTGGTAAGCAAGTAACTGAAATAGCGCGTGAAACCGGGAAACAGCACTCAACGGTGATACACTCACTGAAGAAGATCGACAAGAGTGTAATGATGGGCAAGGGAGCAACAAAACTCCTGTACGACGATGTCATCGGGATAATAACTTCAAATTCGGCCGCAGTATGAAATTTCGTTATGCTGCCAGATCTCTTTCAACTTTTCTTGTCAAGCCAACTAATCCGGACAACCTTAATCTGAATATTTCTTTGTGGAAATTCCACCACTCTTTATCCAACAGATAGTAGATTCAGTGAAATTTACTTAGTCTGGAAGGTAAGAATGAAATATGCAGTTAGTTTCTTGCTATTCTTGGTATCTGCAGCTACGATCATCGGGACAATTTCCGACTCTCAGGCAAGCAGACTTCGAGAATCGATGAATGAGAAGTCAGGAGCATTTCCAAACATGGTTGATGGAGTCTTTGCCGTAAGTGAAGGATGTATAAGTCTGGAGGTGATAGATTCCAGTAGAGAATAATCGAAATACGAATACTCAAGAATCAATCGGATAGATATGACATAAGAGCTTAAGGAACTGCGGATAGAGTACTTGAAGCACAGAGTCCCGATGTTGATTTGGTTACTGGAGCTACAACCCCAAGCGAGTCTATCGTTGCGGCGGTCAAAAACGCACTAGATGAGGCTTCTTCATTTCCCAAATAATGGTGCATCTATCGTTACAGTTCTCGATGTATCCCACTAACAGTCCCAGAACAGAATGAGATTCAGCGGTGGAACCGTAATTGCCGAGAGCCTTCCTTTAAGTTTGAATCTTACATCTCTGCAGGTTCGAAAAGGCTCAGTATCGGATTGTTTCTTTCCCCACAAATCTGCCAATGATTATCTATTCCCGATAACAGAATACTTCCCTCTCCGATGTCGTAATACCTCTTTCCTTCGTAAGAATACTCGAGTGTAAAAGAGACCGTCATGGTTGCTTCCAGAGAATCTCTAAGGGTTTCTTCAGAGTGCAGTTCTATACTTATGTCTTCGTAGAGCTCGAAAAAGTCCGAGTAGAAAGAGGCAAGGCTGTGCTTCGGAAGAATTCTGCCGGAGGGATTACCCGGAGTAGCCACCCACACCTCTTCTGAGTAGAGTTCAATAATTCTGTCTTCCTTGGCTCTGTTTATTTCGCGCTCCAGTTTGGTTAGGACACTCTCCGGTCTGGCCAGCACATAGTTAATGCATCCGGAAGTAAGGATAGATAATGAAATCAGCGAAAGCAAAAGAAAGATGAAATTTCTTCTCGACAAAGCTTCACCCCCAGGTTAATCTTCTCCTCATATGATAGCAGATCGACAGGCCTAACTATCCTATGTTCTTGGAGAATCGTATGAATTAGAGATCTGTAAGATGAACTTGTGGAGAGTCGAACAAAATCATCACTCGGAAGTCTTACAGGTGGTAAGCTAGTCTAGCGGTTCTGTGAGGAGATTAGTCTATGAGAATGAACATTGCTTATCTTTTCCTGGTAATCTTGACTACTGTTGTTCTATCTGCAACCTTTCTGAACTTCAAAGACGACTACTCGAACATAAGAGTGCAGACGTCAGATGTAAGAAGGGGTGAGTCTTTTTCCATTTCAGTCCCCAAATCCACCTATGAAAGATCTACTCTTTCATATGTAAGGGGTGCAACACTAGAAAGTTTCTACAGCGATTCTGATCTCGTGACATATTCTTTCTGCGCTGATGACAAGAATGCGGTCATTGTTGTTGATTTCAAGGGCCTGTTCAGAGCCAGCAAAACCCTTTCCTTGGAGTTCAATGATTTCGTTGACAGTAATTCCGACGGTTTCCCTGATAAACTGGTGCTTGACTGTGAAGACGCCGAGAACTTCAGAGCATGGTTTGTGAACATTGCTGCCTACCAGGTTATTGAGTTCTCAAATAACTGGAAATCCGAAGAAAGAGATTGTAGCGGGCTGATCAGATTCGCCGCCAGAGAAGCTCTTAAGACGCACGACGAAGAGTGGTTTTCCGAGACAGCCGTAGACTATGATCTGTGGCGTGAGAAGACTGGAATTGATCTGCGAAAGATTCCGGACGTTAGAGAGTATAACTACCCAGATATCCCGATACTGAGAAACAGAATCTTCATAAGCAACGACGGAGCCTTCACTTACTTTGCCGATGCTTACAACCTGGTTCGTAGTAGTATGGTATTTAAGGGTAGGGATCTGGGAGCAGCAAGACCTGGCGACATAATTTTCTTCCATCATCCTTCGCCGTCAACCTTTCATTCAATGATCTTCACCGGTGATGGCCTCATATACCATACTGGACCCCTTTCCGAAACCGATTCCGGTGTCTTGAAACTCTGGAGTATGGATGATTACGTAAGAACTATGCCTTACCAATGGCAACCAATATATACTAACGAAAACTATCTAGGGGTATACGCTTTCAAGTTTCTGCCCCAGAAGTGATGGAGGGTGAACGCGATGAGAAAGGTATGTGTGCTTCTTCTAATTCTTCTTTTAGCAGGGTTAACAGCGATTGCGTTTGAGATTCAGCAATATGGATACGAGCTGAGCTCCTCTTTCGTGGAGTTCTATTCGCTTGATTATCTTCCAAGTGTCTACACCGATGACAAGGATTCTTTCATCGACATCAAGATCTACGATCTAGACGAGGAAGACCTTACTGGAGCGATAACAATTGGTGATGTAAGAGTTTCCGGAGATCCTCTATATGCTTTTAGGCAGACAGTTAAGGAGAAACAGAGAATCTACTTACCAAGAGAAGAACTCATGGGTCTAAGATTAATAGTTGTTTCGTCGCAGTCCGGTACCGCAAAGCTAATGACGAGTTTTCGCATGGTTGGAGCCCAGTTGCTCGCTCATGAAGACGGAGCGATGTTGAGGCTCTGGAAGAAAGATGATGGGAGCTTCCTGGATCACTTCTCGCTTTACAGACTCAGTGATGGGGAGCTGCTGGGGCAATCTGAAGAGGGAGTTTTCGTCTTCGATTACCTTCCTAAAACCGAAGAGGCAATACTTGTTCAGTCTTCCGAGGGATCGATTCTATGGAGGCCAGGGGAGTATGATTACTATTTCTCTTCCAGGCACATCTCTTTGACGTTTACAGACAGACCGGCTTACAAAGCTGGAGAGGTAGTTAACTTCAGATCCTTCATCAGAGAAGTGACTCCATCGGGTTATAAGATACCGGAAATAGATTTTGTCGAAATCGAGATAGTCGATCCTTTGAACAGAGGAGTTTACGCTCAAACTCTGGAGCCAGACGATCTGGGATCAGTTGTCGGTAGTTTCCGAACATACTCCGAAATAACCAGAGGATCTTACAGAATAATCGTTCGATGGGGTGAAAACGAGGATTACTACTACTTCCAGATTGCAGATTATAAGAAGCCTACTTTCTTTACACTGGCAGAACCCACAACCAGTGCCTTCAGAAAAGGAGAGCCTGTCACAATTGATGTCTCGTCGGAATACTACTTTGGAGATCCGGTCTCTCTTGGAAAGGTAGACTACACGATCTACAAAGGCACTCAATACATTGACAATGGCTCTGCAAGACTGGACGGTTCGGGAAAGACCGTAATAGGATACACAGGGGAGCTTGAAAGCGGAGCCTACTACGCGATAGTGACTGTGTCAGATGACACAGGTATGCAGTCACGGAGTGTGGTCGATTTCAAAATTGTACAGGGAAGTTTCGATTTCCTAGTGGATTATAGATTCACCGAAAATGAAGCTCTTGTAAGAATCGAAACCAGGTTGAATGACGATACTCCTGTCTCTAAGGAATTCGAGATAAAGGCCTGGTACGAGGAATCAGTAATTCTAATGGATAAAGGCGAACACGTTGAAAAGAATCTAAAAATAAACGTCTTCAAGGGTGAACTCTCAACCGATAGCGGCGGAAAGGCAGAGGTATCGATTGATCTTAGGCAAGTTCCTCCAGATACGGTAGTGTACTTTGAGATAAATGGTTCGCCTTCAGGGGAACCTGAAATCGTAAATACCTACTCAGTTTACACCGGAGGTTACTATGACTATTATGGGTCGATATTAATCGATTCGGTGAAATCTGCGGAGCCAGGGTCTAGTGCAGAAGTGGTCTTCTACACACCGTCACCGATGGATCTGTGGATCATTTCTGATTTTTCCGGCGAATTCAGTCAATTCCCATTCAGTTCGACTGAAGGGAAAAACACGGTCTATATAGAAGTACCGGAAGGGTATGCCTACGATAATTTCATGTTATTCATCGTCGGATACAGGGATTATCAGATTATCCAATCAAGCCTGATCGAAGTCCAAACGTCTTCAAGAGAGCTATCAATAGAGACTCTCACTCAGGAAAGGTACAGTCCTGGTGATACAGTGAATATGAAAATCCAGGTTACCGATTCCGAAGGCAAACCAGCCGAAGTTGGGCTTACCGTTTCCGTTGTATCCCAGGCAATGCTATCCATATTTGAAGGGGACTACGATCAGTGGAAGGGATCGTTAGGCAGTCCTTTCAACAGAGGGTTTAACACAATCAGCATCAATGATCTCTACTATTCCGCCTACCCATCTATCGCAAAACTCGGAGATTTGCTTGAATCACAACCGCCGGCCGCAGAGTCCAAAGTTACGGGAGGTGCTCCGCTCGGCATGGGCGATCTAGGTGGAGATGAGAAGAGCCTTACCTCTGATGTAAGGGCAAGAAAGCTATTCAGTGATAGCGCCTTCTGGTCTACCGGAACTTTCACAGATGAGAACGGTCAGGCTGAACTGTCTTTTGTAGTGCCTGAAGATCTAGATACCTGGACAGTAAGGACTTTATCTTCCAGTGCGAACGGTGATTTTAGCTACAGTAAATCGAGTTTCGAGACATGGAAACCAATGACCGTCAGCAGTTTTCTTCCAGAGTTTCTTATTGCTGGAGACACCGTTAACCTTGTCTTCTCTGTTAAGAATAACCTTGATTCAACCCTACCTGTAATCACCGGCTTCTATCTCGGCGAAGAAGTAATAGAGGAAAAGGGTTCTTCAATAAAAGCATTTGAGAGCCGTTCATTCAGCTACGAGGTCAATGTACAGGATCTCTTGTCCTCTGAGAAAGATCAGAAGCTCAAAGTGAAGTTTGTCGTCAAGGGAAGCCACGGCTCAGACGGAGTCGAATACGAGATTCCCATAAAGCCCAGGTTTTCTTACTCTCGATTCGGTTCCCTTGATTTCCTTGAAGGAAACAAGACTCTCGAATTCTCAGAAAACTCTGCAGGAACGATTACGATTTCTTCCACAATTGATCCTATTCTTCTGGAGGCGGTCAGGTATTTGGTAGATTACCCTTACGGGTGTGTCGAGCAAACGATGAGCAGACTGCTTCCCGCACTAGCAGCTTCTCAGCTATTGGAAGAAGCGGATACTGCTTTCATCAACAAGGTCTCAAGAGTGGTAAGTGAAGGACTTGAGAGGTTATATGGGTACCAGCATTACGATGGAGGCTGGGGCTGGTGGAAGGACGATAACTCCACGCCATTCATGACCGCGTATGTGATGTTGGGTTTGTATCTCGCTACAGAGAACGGTTATGTTATCAATAAAGATGTGGTATCTATGGGCTATTCTGAGATGAAAACTCTCTACAAAGAAGATCCAGATCCCTTCCTTCAATACGTGATAGTTCTCTTCAGCAGAAAACTGAGGGATCCCGTAGGTTCTGTCGTCGATTTCAAAGGTGACGTTCCTTCGATAATTCTGACTTCGCTGGCCTACGAAGCGTTGAACATGGACGACAAGGCTGAAGATCTAATTGAAGAAGCGATGGAATACGTAGATCTGGATGCAGACGACGTGATTTCCGGGACCAGTTTTGATTATTTCTTCGACGATATAGTTACTTTGTCTCTGCTTCTGAAGGCTTCGGTAGATCTGGAGATGCCTTCGGAGGACATCTTTGAGATTTCGAAGAGACTTCTGAGGATGGGTAACGGAAGCTACTGGTATAGAACATCGTCAACGGCGCTGGCAATTCTGTCTCTGTCTTCCGTGAGTAGCTCGCTTTCGGAAAACGCCCAAGTGGAAGTTTCATTGATCGGCGGAGAAGTTCTTTACAGCGGTGGGCTTTCTGAATCAATTACAATCCCATTTTGCGAAGAGAACGTAATTGTCGAAAGCTCAGAAATGGTAGCTGTCTCAGTAAATGGTGAGAAAGCAGTGGCAGCTGAGGAGATAGAACCTGAAAACTCGGGTTTGATCGTCAAAAGAGTTCTGAGAAGGAAGCTCGCCGTTCCCATGGATGACACTCATGTCCTTACAACACCGCAGATTGATTCACCATACGTTGTTTCGTCCATTAAGACCCTATCACCGGATGAAGTTGGTTCTCTCGAGATAAATGTATCGAAGACGGTTGAAAACATGCAGATTTCAATCAAAGACGGAGAGCTGCTTCTTGGAGAATACGGATTGGGTCTTAAGGTGTATGAAGGCGATGTTCTGGGAATCAGCAACGGCGAGATAATTATCAGAGCCTTTGAAGAGAGCTACTATGATGAACCGACAGTCGAGATCTATTCAGTTAGACTCGGTACCCCAGGTTCTCTTACCGCTGGTGAAACAATAGTCTCTGAGGTTCACATTAAGATTCCGGAAGACGTTCCTTACGTGGTTGTCGAAGATATGCTGCCGGCAACCGGAATATCCGTTGAGGAGAATCTGGAAGCAGACGTGCTCGGGTACACGAAGTTCTATTACTTCGACTACTACTGGTGGGGCTACACATTCAAAGACGCAAGATACGACCGAATTGCCTTCTTCTTTAGGGAAGGAGGAGAGTTTGTTACGAAAAACAGCTGGAGGATACTCACCAGTGGTGAATTCATAATTCCACCGGTTCAGGCATGGGCAATGTACGATTCGAATTACCGGGCAAATACCGAATCTATAGTGCTGGTTATCGAATGAAATCTCTGGCATTGGTGGCATTTCTATTTTTTGGAATGACAGTTTTTTGCTTCACAAGCACATTCGTTTCATGGGAAATGCCGGAACTTGAAGAATATAAAGGTCTTCTTGAAAGGCTCGTAGGCAAACCCGTCACGGGAACTTACCGCTTAATAATCGCTTCATCGACCGGAGAGTTCATGGAACTCTCCGGCCTAGGCTATTGGTTCATTGCAGCTGCAGAAGATAGCACGATCTTTGTTCAGCCTCTGAGTTTGGTCCCGAATTTGACGCAAACGGTGGCTCACGAAATGTGCCATCTCTTTCTCAGGCAGTATCGATTGCCCTACTGGTTAGAAGAAGGAATAGTGTGTTACGTAACGGGGGAATGGATTGGTCGAAAAGAGCTGATACTCGACCGGGTGGAAAGCCTGGATTATTCAGAGATGGATTTCATGACATACAGATCTTACAGCTTCAGCTGCTGGGTAGAAGTCTCGAAAATTCTAAGAGAAAGAACGTTCGGAGAACTGGTTGTTGCACTTGGAGAAGGGGTTGATGAGCAAGTTGAATGAACGGAAGATAATAGAATGGGATCTGACAAGGCTTTACGCTTCGCTTGATGACGAGACTATTTTTGAAGACATCAAGACCGTCCTAAGAGAAAAGGATGAACTCGTCAGAGATTACAGGGGAAGGATCTCAGGTGAAAATATTAGTGCTCGTGAACTGAGGGGGTTGCTTGAAAAATCGGAGTCTCTTCTGAATCGTGCCGGCAAGCTGTCGATGTTCGCTTATCTAAATCATTCTGTTTTAACAGCAGATTCAGCGACTCAAAAACTAGTTCGTAAAATGGACGATCTAGAGGCGGCGCTTGAAAGTGGACTGATGTTTATTAAGCTTGAACTGGCGCGAGTTTCAGACGACTTCTTTTCAGAGTTGAATGAATGTGATGAGTTGAAGAACTACAGACATTACTTCGATCTTGTTCGAGCGTTGAGAGACCATCAGTTATCGGAACCCGAGGAAGACATAATAGTAAGGAAAGACATTACGGGGAAAATGGCTATGCTGAATCTCTTTGACGAGTTTACCTCGACTTTCGAATACAGAATCTTTATTGATGGAGAAGAGAAGGTCCTTACCGAAAGCGAAGTCGAGAATCTAAGAAGCCATGGAGATGAAGGGATAAGGAAAAAGGCATTTGAAAGCCTCTTCAGAAAAACAGAGGAAAATAGTGTTATTTTGACGAACATCTACAACTCCCTCGCCAAGGACTGGGATCTTGACGCAAGCAAAAGGCACTTCTCCTCTCCAATTTCAATGAGGAACATTGAAAACGAGGTTTCAGATGAATCCGTTCAGAATCTTATAGACGCGACTACGCAAGGTTATTCTATCGTGCAGGATTACTACCGTTTGAAGGCCCGTGTCATGAACAAGGAAATCCTTCTTCACAGCGACATCTACGCACCGCTCGCAGATTCGAGAGATATATTTAGCTGGCAGGAAGCGAAAAATATGATACTTGAAGTAATGGGGAATTTTGATTCCCAAAGTGGACGAATTATTTCCGGTTTTTTCGATGATGAATATATTCATGGATCGATAATTCCTGGAAAACGTAGTGGCGCATTTTGTTATTACGCCTCACCTGAAGTCCACCCCTATGTCCTTGTGAATTTTGGCGGAAAAACTAGCGATGTTTTGACGTTGGCACATGAGCTGGGTCACGGCTTGCATGGCGTGCTTTCTTCAAAACAGACTCATCTTAACTACGAGACGCCTCTCACCATGGCTGAAACCGCTTCGATTTTTTCGGAGATGCTTATGACTGATTTTCTTCTGGACAATATTAGTGGAAAGGCGGAAAAACTTTCGCTTATCTCAAAAAGAATGGAAGAGATACTGGCCTCGACGGCGAGACAAAATATGTTCACACGATTTGAGATGGCTGCCCACAGTATTATCTCTAGGGAGTTTCTTTCGTTCAAAGAGCTGTCTGATCTGTACTTTGAAGAACTAAAGCTGATGTTTGCAGACACTATAGTATTTTTTCCTGAAAGTAAATTCGAATGGGCTCGCATACCACATATCTTTCACACGCCTTTTTATTGTTATGCCTACAACTTCGCTCAGTTGCTGGTTATCTCACTTTACAGGATGTACCTTGAGGACGGGGATGTGTTCAAGCGAAGGTATATACGACTGCTGGAGAGCGGTAGTTCAGACTCACCGGAGATTCTGCTGAAATCAGTTGGAATAGATATTTCCGAGCCTTACTTTTGGGAAAATGGACTTCACTTCATCCAGGAGAATTTTCTGGAAAGATTGCGGGACATAATCGATTCCTGATAGTATATGTAGGTTATAATTTCTGTGTTCTGATGGATAGAATTTTCCTTTTTGCGTCTCTTTTCAAGGGTAACATAGGGGGCTTAAATGGCAAGAGATCTTACTCAGGGCAACATTCTGAAAAATCTTCTCGTGATGTCTGTTCCTACAATGATTGGATTCAGTGCACAAATGGTCTACGACATAGTGGATATTTTCTGGATAGGTCGAATCTCCGGTGAAGCCATTGCGGGAGTCACCATCTTCACCACTCTCTTCTGGATTGTAGACATTCTTAATTCAATTATCGGTCAGAGCTCTGTTTCGTTGATTTCACAGAGCTTTGGAAAGAAGGATTTAGAAGGGACGAACAGGGCGATAGAACAGACCATTACTTTCAAGTTCATAGTTGCGTTGATTTCCGCACTGTTAGTTGCTGCATTTCTAAAACCTTCTCTAGGTTTTTTCAGCAACGATCCGACAGTAATAACAGCAGCTCTAGATTACGGTTATATCCGGTTGTTCTTCCTGCCGATGATGTTCTCATCTTACTCCGTTAATACGGCTTTAAGATGCATAGGCGACGCGAAGAGTCCGATGTACATAATGATGATGGCTAGCGCCCTCAATGTGGTACTCGATCCGATTCTGATGTTTAGTCACATTCCCGGAACGTCGATTCCGGGTTTTGGACTAGGGGTCTTCGGCGCAGCGGTAGCAACCGTCATAGCACAGACCGCATCGTTTCTACTTGGCTTTTTTATTCTTTTCTCGGGCAAAGAGGGAGTCAAACCGAAGCTATCGAGGCTTTTCCGCCTCGATAGGCACATTGACAGGAAGCTTCTAACTATTGGGCTTCCAACGGGACTGGAGGGTTTCTTCAGAAATCTTGCCGCCGTTGTGGTTCTGAAATTCGTGGCACTATACGGCACAACTGCCGTTGCTGCTGTAGGAGTAACGGGAAGATTGTTCGGACTTGCATTCATGCCTCTTGTGGGACTTAACATGGGGGGTTCTGCGATGGTCGGGCAGAATTTAGGAGCAGATGATGTTGGCAGAGCGAGAGCGACTGCAAAAACGGCGGGATTAATTGGATTCTTCATTATGTTCTTCTTCGCTCTGATTGCGTTCTTTGGTGGAGAGATAGTTATTGGAATCTTCAATGATGATCCAGAGATCATTTCATATGGCGCGAGCTTTTTGAAATATGGTTCTCTTGGAATTTCAGTCCTGGCCTATGGCTTCGGTCTCTCCTCAGTTTTCGGGGGATCGGGTTACAACTTTCCATTCGTAGCGGGCAGCGTTGTCTCCAGATGGCTGATTCAGGTTCCTATGCTGATAGTTTTCGTAGCGTTCATGAAAGCTAGCATAGTCTGGGTCTGGCTTTCATATGTTTTTTCCGATATCGCAGAGGCAACTGTAATGATTTTTTACTATCTGAGGGGAAAATGGGAAACAAGGAGAGTCTCCTAGTCGCGAATGTAATAATCATTCTGTCTAGAAAAGTTAGTTAAATTTTTCACTTTCTTTTTCACAGTATTCTCATTTCGTGCCCAAACAAATTTCAGACGATCTGCTATAATTCAGATGAACGGGTGATTAAGATGTCTGAAGTTTTGTATAGGAAATATAGGCCAAGAAATTTCAATGAGTTAGTCGGTCAGGATCAGGTAAAAGAGATCCTGGGAAAGGCGATAGAGAAGAACAAGCTTTCCCACGCATATATATTCTCAGGCTCAAGAGGTACTGGAAAAACGACTAGCGCTCGTATTCTTGCGAAGATGCTTAACTGTCTTTCGGAAGGATCGGAAAAACCTTGTGGAGTTTGCGATTCTTGCAAAGCAATCGACTCCTCTTCTCATATGGATGTTGTAGAGCTCGATGCCGCCTCTTATAGAGGCATAGATGAGATACGAAAGATCCGAGATGCGGTTTCTTACAGACCGGTAATGGGAAAATTCAAAGTCTACATTATAGATGAATTTCACATGCTTACCAGAGAGGCTTTCAACGCTCTTCTCAAGACTCTTGAAGAACCGCCCGATAAGGTGGTTTTCATCCTGGCAACTACTAATCTCGAGAAAGTTCCTGAAACGATTCTTTCCCGCTGTCAAATCTTTTACTTCAAACCTTTGAGGGAAGAAGACATAGTAACTTATCTTGAAAGAATTGCGAGAGCCGAAGAGCTTCAATACGACGAAAAGGCTTTGAGATACATTTCCAAGGCGGCACACGGAGGAATGCGAGACGCTGTAAATCTTATGGAGAGGGTAATCTCATACTCTGGTAACGTTAAGGAAGAGGCAGCTAGAACCGCTCTTGGGATCCTGCCCGAAGAGGTAATAGAGGAATTTCTCCAGGCGTTTTCATCGGGAAACCCATCTTCAGTACTTGAGATTTCCGAAAAAATCCAGTCTGGAGGCTTCACGCACGAAGTATTTCTTGAACAGGCGATTGATGCGGTCAAGGAACGACTTGTTGAGCGACCGAGTGACGATTGTTTCAGGCTGCTTTCGGCTCTTTGGGAAACAAATAAAGAATTAAAGTATGCCGAAGACAAACAGACAACATTTGAAGTTATGGTCCTCCTTAAGGGCGGCTTCGGAAAACAGAACGGCGAAGACACGCAAAAATCCGAAGTATCTCCGATCGCTGTTGACGAAAATAGTGAGAAGCCTGAAAAGCTTGAGGTTTCAGTCACCGAAGAAAGTGAAGAGATCTCATTATTCATCGAACATCTTAGAATGAAGGATTATATATTGTGGTGGACTTTGATAAGTCTGGCGGAAATCAGGAAGGGGAATCGAATCGAGGACTTAATAATAGAACCAGATAGCGAATTCTCAAGTGAGCTTCTGAAGGAAAGAATGGAATCGATAAACAAAATCGCTGAAGATATTATCGGCAAACGATTCGTTCTCTCTGACAAAGCGGCTGGACAAGAGGCCCTTGAAAGCCTCGACAGAGATTCAAGAGAGTATTTTGAATCGGTAATTACAGGCCTGGGGCTTAAGAGTGATATAGAGACTGGAAAAATAAAGATAGAGCTTGAGGAGGAATAACTATGGCGAAGAAATTCAGGGGCCTCGGAGGACGAAACTACGGAGGTTCAAGGAAAGGTTCCAATATGGGCGACCTTCTTAAACAGGCGCAGAAGGCACAAGAAGAGATGGAAAATCTTGAAGATAGTTTCAAGTCGATTGAAGTTACCGCTTCTGCAGGTGGCGGTGCAATAAACGTAGTTGCAACGTGCGACTATCGCATCAAATCCATTGAGGTAGAGCCGGAAATAAGAGAAGAGGATTTCGAAATCGTTCAGGATTTGATAATCGCGGGGATAAACGAGGCGTTAGCTGAAGTAACAAAGAGGAGAGAAGAGGAAACAGCGAAAATAACAGGTGAGTTCAATCTACCGGACAACATACTTTAGGAGGTGTAACGAATGCACAAAGTAGGGATCAATGGTTTTGGAAGAATCGGAAGACTTGTCTTTAGAGAGATGGTGAAGCGCGGGGAGTTCGACGTTGTTGCGATCAACGACTTGACAGATGCCGCTACTCTTGCTCATCTTCTTAAATACGACTCTGTTCATGGAAGGTTCAAGGGCTCAGTAGAAGCTAAGGAAGGAGCCATATTAGTTAACGGAAAAGAAGTGAAAGTATTCGCCGAAAAGAATCCTGCAAATCTTCCCTGGAAGGATCTTGGCGTCGAGCTCGTCATAGAAGCAACAGGGGTTTTCAGAAGCAGAGAGAAGACCATGCCTCATATTGATGCTGGAGCGAAGAAGGTCTTGATTACTGCCCCCGCAAAGGGCGAAGTGGATGCCACAATCGTGCTCGGTGTCAATGATGAGGTTCTTAAACCAGAGATGAAGATTGTTTCCAATGCTTCCTGTACAACTAATTCAATAGCACCGATAATAAAGATTCTGAACGACAATTTTGGAATTGAGAAGGGCTATCTTACGACTGTACACGCATATACCAATGACCAGAGAATTCTAGATCTTCCTCACAGTGATTTAAGAAGAGCCAGGACGGCCGCTGCCAACACAATTCCTACATCAACCGGTGCAGCCAAGGCTGTAGGGGTGGTTATCCCAGAATTAAAAGGTAAACTCGATGGAATAGCGATGAGAGTTCCCGTTACCGATGGTTCAATAACCGATCTGACGGTCGTTCTCAAAAAGGACACTACAGCTGAAGAAGTAAATGAACTTGTGAAGAAAGCTGCAGAAAACGAACTGAAAGGAATAGTTGAATTCACCGAAGAGGAGCTTGTCTCTTCTGACATAGTTGGAACGACTGTTTCCGCGATATTCGATAGTAAACTGACGGCCGTAATGGGTAACCTTGTAAAGGTTTGTTCGTGGTATGACAACGAGTACGGTTACTCGTGCAGAGTTGTTGATCTTGCGAAGAAAATGATGGAAATGTAACTCTGAGTTTTGTCGACGGGGCCCCGAGGCCCCGTTTTATTGAGGAGAGGAGGCTTAAGAAATGTCTAAGACATTGACTCTTAAGGATATCGATCTGGCTGGGAAAAGGGTTCTTGTAAGAGTTGATTTTAACGTACCTCTAGATAAAGAGACGGGTGAGGTGAGTGACGATACCAGAATCGTCGCGGCATTGCCTACTATCAATGAGATTATCGAAAGAGGGGGCAAGGCGATTCTCGTTTCTCATCTGGGTAGACCCAAAGGGAAGAGAGATCCGAAGTACTCTCTCGAAAAAGTCGCCGAGAGGCTTCAGTCACTGATCGGTAAACCCGTTACTTTCGTCCCGGACTGTATAGGAGAAGAGGTTGAGAAGGCCGTTTCAAAAATGAACAATGGTGACATTCTTCTTCTGGAGAATGTCAGATTCTACTCTGAAGAAGAGAAGAACGATCCGGACTTTTCGAGGAGACTCTCATCTATTGCAGATATTCACGTCAACGATGCTTTCGGCACTGCTCATAGAAGCCACGCCTCAAACGTGGGAGTTGCTCGTTATTTGACCAGTGTGCCCGGGTTCCTCATGCAAAAAGAGATAGAAATGCTTGGGATGGCAATTGAGAATCCCGAACACCCCTACGTGGTCATTCTTGGAGGAGC
>Ga0209096_1001960_pt1 | contig 20998 bp, 21 predicted proteins | sample AD_UKC034_MetaG_FD_184407 | JGI IMG/M metagenome (GOLD analysis project Ga0209096, IMG submission 184407) | Active sludge microbial communities of municipal wastewater-treating anaerobic digesters from USA - AD_UKC034_MetaG (SPAdes) (version 2) | ecosystem: Engineered > Bioreactor > Anaerobic >... | reverse complement strand
CCCTGGATGCGGCCAACCCTCGCCACCAACGATCCTCCTGGTATCCGTCCTCGGCGCGCAGAAAGACCTCGAACTGGGCATAGGTGATGGGATAGCGGGCGATCCAGTAGGTGTCCAGCGGTTTGGGCGTCCTGTCCTGGTAAGTCCACTCAGCGCGACCGGTCTGGGGATCAATCTTGGAGATCGGCACCCAATCGATGTCGGGCAGGCCATCCTTGACGCCCACACCTTTGCGCGTGTCATGGCCGGGGAAGGGGCCGCTGCCCAGCAACCGGCCGGCGATGTCGCGCTGTTCGGGGGTGAACTCCTTGTAGTCCAAAAGGATGCGGCGGGCATCTTCACGAAGGATGTCATAGCCCGTCGCTGCCACCTGTTTGGCTTTGTCGAGGAGTTTTGCGTCCAACGCCACCTGTAATGCCAGCAACGCGGTCTGTTTCCCCTCCTTGCCGTTGCGATAAGGCTCGCAGCAGTGGTTCAACAATGTGCAGGCGTCTGCAATACGTGGGCGAGTCAGGAGCTCATCGACGGCGAAGCGCAAGACATTGGCCCACAGGACGGGCGCATCGATCATTCGTTGCGCCAAACCGCCAGGGAAACGGCGGTTCGACAGCAAGGGCAACCCTGGTGGACGTTGGTCTTCCGAGCGATAGAGCAATTCGCAGGCTGCCAGGTACTCCTGAAAGGTGCCGTGCAGAAACTTGTACTGTCCCTCGTAGGTCTCTTCCAACACGGGCACCCGCTCCAGGATGTTGGCTTGGTACGAGAGATGGTCCAGAAGGTCATTAGCTACTCTGCCCTTACCCAGCCTGTGCAGCGCGCGTAAGATATCGGTAACCAACACCATCGCTGCATCGTCGCGTGATTTGCGCCTCTCCTGGGCATCAAATGCAACCTGTTCAAGGACGATTCTCCAGTCCTCTTCGCCCACAGGAAGCTCATATTCCCTTTCTGGATGCTTCTCATCTCTGTACTTGGTTGCCACCCAGTCCTTCACCAGCAGCGTCACCGCGCGACGGTAGAGCTCGCCGCGTGTGCTAGGCAGGTCGCGCTCGCCCGGCTCCTTGCGGATCCAAAGCGCAACCAGCAGCGTCAGCAACAGCGGATTGCTGCGCAGATCATTGCGTATGGTGTGCAACGCTGCAATGAACGCCCGGCCTTCGCGGCCTGCATCGCGCGTCCGGTCTTGTTGCAGCAGTCTCCCGATAAGACGCTGCGCAAACGCCTCCTGACGATCTCCTCCCAGCGGCGCCAGCCTGGTATGGCCAAACCCATGGACCCGCCATTCTTGCTGCTCGTAGGCATACGGGCGGGCGGTGACAAGTATCGGCGCGTGCGGGAACTCATCGACCAAGGTGCTGATAAAACCATGTATCTGGGCCTGACGTTCTGGAACGCTGGCCTCGCTGATCTCATCCAACCCATCCAGAAGCAAGGCGGCCTTTCCTTGTTTCAACAGACTGAACAGATCGTTGATCAGGTCGTCATCCTGCTTGACCGGCAAATGGCTGCGAAGGTGTGCGCGCAGTTCCTTGAGACCAGGTTCCTTGCCTGCGCTTCCGGCCAGCGGAGCAAAGCTGCCGACCAGCGCGCGCATCTCGATGTAGATCGGCGTGTAGGCGTGCGTCCAACCGGGCAGCGCGTCCAACGTGGCTGCAGCAGGGACATCGCCATGCCCGGCTGCACGCAGCCGGTGGCCGGCCCAGCACAGGGCCAGGTGTCGCAGAAAGGTGCTCTTGCCGCTGCCTGGGTCGCCAATCAGGACGAGGCGCGGCTGGACCAGGGCGGCATGGCTGGCATCTGCTTGCCAGATCAGGGTCTGTTTGTTGCGTGACGAGTCACGTCGCCGGCCGGCCGCCCACTGATACGCCATATCGACGAGGGGCGTCAAGCCCTCTTCTGTCACGTCCAGATCGGTCCAAGACCGAGGACGCACCCTGTGATCCTCCGGCTTTTCACCCGGCATCGCTCTGGTCGTCTGTTCACTCCAGGCGATGTCGAACCATTCCCGTTCGATCTGCGACGGAGAGTCGCTGTGGGCAGCGCCGCACCACCATTTGCGGTCTTGCCCATCGCCGGCCATCTCCATAGCAATCGTGAAGTCCACCGGCAAAGGTGTGAAGATGTCCAACAAGGAAACTTTACGCGCTAACCGTATCTCCTGTGGATCGAACAGGCTCATGGAAACCCTTGCCCAATCGCAGTCCTCGCCAAAGAGGCTACGCAGATACGCAAGGTGTCGCTGAGCCGACTTCTGCTGTGTACTGGCAATCTCCGTCAGTATCACCTTAGCCGGGTCCACGCCATCCCGTGAAAAGAGCTGCATCATGTCCGCGGCGTATTCATATTCAGGGTCGCTTCTCATCCGGCTCTTGGCGGCGAAGAAGGCGTTTTGTATATGGCGGCCGGCGGCTAACGTGCCGTAGAACTCCGGTGTAAACGCCCAGGCCACAGCGTCATCTCCGATGTCATAAGTCGCGCCGATCGTGCAGTCTACGTGCTTCGACAGCAGTCGGGCTGTATCGGCCGTGTAGCAGCCGGCCAGTACCAAAAGCCTGATCGGTCGTTCGGCTTCGGCCTGGTATATGCGCATCTTCTCGGCTAGATCTTCAGCGGATAGGGGCTGGGATTCCCTGCCCCTGTCAGCGCTCAGGTAGAGATCGCCGCCGCCCCCGTGGACCGAAAAATGGACGATGTCAGGGGTGTGTTCAAGCAGGCGCTGCAAGATATCTTCGACCTTGACGGCAAACACTGGCTCGACCATAAAGCGCGTGCTGCGCAGCCGGTCCTTCAGTTCCTGGAACTCTGTGCCAATCTCTAGCTCCTGCCCATCGACCGGGTTTGCGGCGAAGAAGAGTATCTTGATGGGGGATGCAGTCGCCATGACCCCACTACTCCTTGTCAGTTGGTTGGGTGAACGTAGGGGCTGCGCCATCCGCCTTCCACGCCAGCTTGACCTTCAGGCTGGCCTCGGCCTTGGCGCCGACGATGTAGATCTTCATCTCGCTGTTGAAGCCCAGGCCAAACTCCATCTCCACGCCCGACAGCTCGCGCTGCTCCGGCCGCTCCCGCAGCCGTCCCAGCATCTCGCCCGCGTGCTGGGCCATGAACTCGACCGCGCCAAAGGCTTCCCGCACCTGCTCGTCGGTCAGCTTGCGAATCTGGTCGCGCGTGCCGCGGGTGACGCGGCCGGACGCGTCTGGTTCGACCAGGTCAATAGGCGTCACCTGAATAGCCAGGGGTTGATGGGGTTGATCGGTGTGCGTCATGGTCTTCCTCCGCGCTGGGTTGAGTTGGCATCCATGGTCCAGGCACAGCAACGATCTGGCCAGAACCATGCTGCAAGCTGCCCACAGGATAGCACAACTCGGCCAAAACAGCAATGACGGCAGCAACCCTGACCAGCGTCAACCCTTTAGGGTGGAGAGGCCTTGAGACGTCTCAATCACATCACCACATCTTTCAAGATGTGGATTCTCATCACATAGACCCGGCTGAAGCCTCAACTCCGCGCCTTGGCGCCTGACACTGACTTCCCCGCCCGGCTTGAACTTATGGCTGTTTCGTCGTACAATGGCGCTGGATGAAAACCATGTTACACCAGGCGACGCTCTACAAACCGCTCAAGAAGGGCTATGTGCAGTGCACGGCCTGCGAGCACTTCTGCGCCATCGAGCCGGAGGGCATGGGTAAATGCGGCATCCGGCGCAACTACGACGGCGCGCTCTATCTGGTCGTCTACGGCGAGGCGGCCGCGCTGCACGTGGACCCCATCGAGAAGAAGCCGCTCTTCCATTTCCTGCCCACGCAGCCGGTGCTCTCGCTGGGCACGGTGGGCTGCAACTTCACCTGCCAGTTCTGCCAAAACTGGGGGATCAGCCAGAGCGGGGCCGCGGCGGTGGTCGCGGACAGACCTTCGAGGTTGCCGAAAACCTCGAAGGTCGAGAGTGCTCCGGCCATGCCGGCCGACATCGTGACCCATTGCCGCCAGCACGGCATCCCCATGCTGGCCTACACCTACAACGAGCCGACGGTCTTCTTCGAGTACGCCTACGACACGGCCAAACTGGCCCACCAGCACGGCATCCGCAACATTTTCGTCAGCAGCGGCTTCGAGTCGCGGGCCGCGCTGGAAACCATCGAACCGTACCTGGACGCCATCAACGTCGACCTGAAAGCCTGGAGCGACGCGTTTTATCGCCAGGTCTGTGGCGCCCGCCTCAAGCCGGTGCTACGCAACATCGAGCACATCGTTCAGCAGACCCAGATCTGGATCGAGATCACCACTCTGCTGATCCCCGGCCTGAACGACGACGAAGCCGAGCTGCGCGCGATGGCCAACTGGCTGGCCGGCGTGTCGCCCGACCTGCCGTGGCACCTCTCCGCCTTTCACCCCGACTACCAACTGCTGGACCGGCCCCCCACCCCCCACCGCACCTTGCTGCGCGCCTGGGAGATCGGCAAAGAGGCCGGGCTGCGCTACGTCTACCTGGGCAATGTGCACGACGGCGACCGCGAGTCCACGTATTGCCCGACCTGCCACACGCTGTTGGTCAGCCGCAACTGGTACACCGTCCGCCAGCACTGGCGCCAGCCGGGCGTGTGTCATGCCTGCGGGCTGCGGACGCCGGGCGTTTGGCAGTGAGCAATGGTTAATGGTGAACGGGTTAATTGTTAACGGTTAACGGCGCGTACGCCTCTGACATTAGGCATTAACCGTTACCCATTCACCATTAACCATTTTCCGAGGTTCCCCCATGAACACCACCGCTATCCGTCCTCCCGCTGTGGCCGGGACCTTCTACTCGGATCGACCGGAGAGGCTGGCCGCGGCCGTGGAGAGCCTGCTGGGCCAGGCGCGGGACGCGGGGCTGGGGCCGCTGCGCGCGTTGATCGCGCCCCACGCGGGCTATCGCTACTCCGGGCCAATCGCGGCCAGCGCCTTCCGGCAACTGCAAGCCAGCGGCCGCAGCCAGCAGTGCACGGTCTACCTGCTCGGCCCGGCGCATTATGTCTACGTGGAGAGCGTGGCCCTGTCACCGGCCGGCGCCTTCGAGACGCCGCTGGGTCTGGTGGCGCAGAACCGCGCGGCCATCGACGCCCTGCTGGCCCGCGGCCGCACCTACCAGCTTGACGCGTCAGCGCACGAGCCGGAGCACAGCCTGGAGGTGGCGCTGCCCTTCCTACAGATCGCGCTGTCCGAAGGCTTCGACCTGGCAGCCATGCTGTGCGGCCAGCCGGACGTGGCGCAGGTGGCGGCCGATTTGGCAGAGCGGCTGGGTCCCGGCGACCTGGTGGTGGTCAGCTCCGACCTGAGCCATTTCCACCCCTACGAGACCGCGCAGGCGCTGGATCGCGTCCTTCTGGAGGCTGTTGTGGCCGGCGACGCCGCGCGCGCGGCCCTGGGCGAGGCCTGCGGCCTGCAGCCGATCCTCGTCCTGATGCGCCTGGCTGAGATGCTCGGCTGGACGCCGCGCCTGCTGGACTACTGCAACTCTGGCGACACCAGCGGAGACAAGCAGCGCGTCGTTGGCTATGCCGCGGTTGTATATGTGGGCGGCGAGTAGGTCACGTTACCAACGTGACGAACGCATTCGCAAGCACATGAGGTGTCCGGCTGATAGCCGGACCTACGGCCACCAATCTACCAATTTACCCTTCCCCAATCTACCCCGCATGATCATCGGCATCGCAACCATCGAACTCCGCATCCCCATGAACGACTCGCTCAAAGGCAAGCGCAGCGTGATCAAGCCGATCATCGCCCGCCTGCGCAGCGAGTACAACGTCTCCGTCGCCGAGGTGGATCACCAGGACTCCTGGCGCAGCGCAGTGCTCGGCGTCGCCTGCGTCTCCTCTGACCGCGACTACGCCCACGGCCTGTTGATGAAGGTCGTCGAAAGCGTCGAGCGCTGGCGGCTGGACGCCGATCTGGTGGACTACGAGATCGAGCTGATCAGTTGACAGGGGGAAAGAGCGCCTCCAGCCCGCGCCACAGATCGTCGCGCCAGGCCACGTAGTTGTGCCCCCCGTTGAACTCGCGGCAGCTCACGTCATAGCCACGCGCCTGCAAGCGCGCATAGGTGCTGCGATTGCTCGCCAGCAGCCATTCATAGCGCCCCACATCCAGCCAGATGCGCAGCGGCTGCACGGGGCCCTGCTCCACCAGTTCCAGCGCCGTCGTCCGGTAGGGACCCAGATGAAACGCGCCCGACTGGCTGAGCACGCGGCCGAAAATCTGCGGCAGACGCAGCCCCGTGGCCAGCGCCATCAATCCACCCATGGACGCGCCCATGACGCCAAAAGCGCCCGGCTCTTGCGTTATGTCGATCAAATCGAGCTGTTGGCGCGCGGCGGGCAGCACCAGCTCATGCACGAAGCCCAGCGTGGCGTCGCTGCCGGCATATTCCGCCATGCGACTGCCGCGGCCGTTGGCCAGCATGGCCAGGGCGATGGGCCGGATGCGCCGCTGGGCGATCAGATTATCCACCAGCGTGGCCAGGCTGGCGCGACGCAGGTAGTCAGGGCCATCGTAGACCAGCAGCAGCGGCGCTGGCCCTGCCGCCGCCGGCCGGTAAAGGATCAGCCGGCGCTGCTGGCCCGCGATCCACTGCCGGGTGGGCAGCTCCAGGCGGATCAGCTCGCCCCGGGCCACATCGCGCCGGCGCGTGGCCAGCGGCGTCGGGCTGCCCTGAGGCATGTAGAACCAGTGGTTGAACTGGCCCACCCCGTTGAAGACGCGCCGGGGATTGAAGGGATCGTCGACGCGACCGTCATCAGCGCCCAGGCAGTATTCCATGTAGGCGTCGGGAGCCAGCTCCAGGGTCGCGATCCAGACCGACTCCGCGGTCGGCCGGCGGCGGCCGCCGGCAACGCGCCGCCAGGGCAGCGGGCTGGCCTCATCCCAGTCGTTCCAGTCGCCGCGCAGCAGCGGCGGCTCCGCGCCCTGCCAGACAAAGGTGGCAGTGTGGTCATCGGTCAGCGGCGCGCCCTCCGATTGGGCGCGGGCCAGCCAGTTCTGTGAGATGGATTTCATGACAACCTCGCTGGGCCAGGCATGTTCAGCGCCGCACGGGCCTTGGCGCGCCAAAAAGCAAAGGGGACAGGGGCCCGCGCCGCGGCGCGGGCGGGCACGCGCTCCTTCATCCGTTGGATGCGCGCGTGGGACTGCTCGATGCGGCCGCGGCTGATGCGTCCCTGCGCCACGGCCCGGCGCAGGATCTCCACCGTGCGACTGACGATATCCTCCTCGAAAGTCACGTTGTTGGAGATGGCCAGGATGTCCACCCCGGCAGCGACAGCCGCCAGCACCGCGTCCTCGTAGCCGTAATAGCCCCGAATCGCGCCCATCTGCATGTCGTCGGAGATCACCACACCGTCGTAGCCCAGCTCGCGCCGCAGCAGGCCATCGATCACGGCCGAGAAGAGGGTGGCAGGAAACGCCGGGTCCAGCATCAAGCGGGCGCGCCGCCCGGCGCAGCGATCCTGGCCGGAAGGAAGCTGCTCGGCTTGACGCTGGGCGCGCCCTGGGCTGGGTCGGTCAGCCGCAACACGCTGGCCTCCTGGTTGGTGTGGACAGCCACCTCCTGCCCGTTCACGCTCAGCAGCACGCGGTAGCCCGGCGTGATCACATCCATGCACATCTCGCCCGGCTTCTCCACGCCCAGACAGGAGCTGCGCCAGGTGGCCTCCTCGACGCTGATCACCTGAATGGCGGCCGGGTCCACTCCCAGCTCGGCCGCGGCAAATTGAACCGCCGCGCCGGCGATGGCCTCGAAGCCAGAAGGGGGCTGCGCGGGCTCCTGCGGCCGCGTGTTGGGTGGGACGGTCTCCTGCGGCCGTGTGTTGGGTGGGACGGTCTCCTGCGGCCGTGTGTTGGGCTCGGTCGCAGGGGGCGCGGTGGGCGCAGTCTCCAGGGAAGCGGGCGGCTCAGCAGTCGCCGTGGGGGCAGGCGGCTCGGCAGGCGGCGGCGCCGTGGGGGCCACGCAGGCCGCCGCCGTCACCAGCAGCAAGGCACAAAGCAGCAATATTGTTCGCATGACAGATCGTTCTCCTTGGTCACTGACGGGGCAGGCTGCGGCCTGCGATCTGGATTTTACACGGCCCGGCCAGGGCTGGAGTTCACCGCGCAACTGTACACCATTGGGCGAGATAGCGCAACTGTGGTAGACTGGCCGCCATGAGCGAACGTCCCCAGGTCACCATCTACACCGACGGCGGCGCGCTGGGCAACCCTGGCCCCGGCGGCTTCGCCGCAGTCATGCTCTACAACCAACATCGCAAGGAGCTGTCGGGCGGCTTTCGCCTGACCACCAACAACCGCATGGAGTTGATGGCAGCCATCAGCGCGCTGGAGAAGCTCAGCACCGCCTGCGACGTGACGCTCTACACCGACTCGCGCTATGTGGCCGACAGCATCAACCTGGGCTGGGCCAAACGCTGGCGGGCCAACGGCTGGCGCAAGAACAAGACCGAACCGGCGCTCAACCCCGACCTGTGGGAGCGGCTGCTGAATGTGCTGGCGCAGCATCAGGTGCGCGTGATGTGGGTCAAGGGCCACGCCGGCAACGTCGAGAACGAGCGCTGCGACGAGCTCTCGGTGGCGGCCGCGCGCCAGCCCAACCTGCCCGCCGACGAGGTCTACGAGCGCATCAACCCCAAGCCGGGACCCACTAAGAACTGGATGAGCTGATGGAGTACTTTTTGACCATTGCCACCGCGGTCGGCAACGCGCCGGCGCGCCGCGAGCGTTTCGCCGAGCTGGGCCCGGCGCTGGAGCGGGCTGTGACGCTGCTGGATGCCGGGGAAGGCACGCCGCTGGAGCTGACCGACACCGGCGAGCGCCGCCTGCTGGCTCAGGCTGATATGGAACGGCTGGCCCGCCTGGTCGGCAAGTTCACGCCGGTGGACGACGACATCGCGCGCCAGGTGTTGGCTGGGCTGCCTGAGGCCACTCAGGACGCCTGGTGTCGCTGGCTGATCTTCCGCATGCGCTCGGCCGGCATCAGCCCCCGCAGCAGGCTGGCCGTGATCGGCAGCGTGCTGGACGCGATCACGCCGGACCAGTGACGCGTGGGGACGGGTGTTCATGCCGGGATGGGATGATGCGCAGGCCGCTTGAACGGTGAATGGAAAATGGGTTGTGATCCATGACAGCGCGACTGAGTGAGACGTACCGACCTGGAGACCTGGTGGAGGTGCTGTTCGAGATCGACGGCGTGGCGCAGTGGCTGCCTGGCCAGGCAGCGGGCTCGCAGCCCCCAGGGCTGTGGGTACGCCTGTCTGACGGCAGCATGTGGTTTGTGACGAACACGCGCAGAATCCGCCCGGCCGGCGCGGCCGGTTCAGAAAGCGACTGAGATGATATCCGTGACGACAGCCCAGGCCCTGCGCGAGGCAGGGTTGGCGTGGAAACCCCTAAATCTGGATTTCTTTGCCATTCCCTTGCCCGAATTCGAAGGGCAGGTCTTCGCCATCACCGACATGACCATTCTGGCCGAGGCGCTGTACGGCGAGCCGGCCATCACATTCCACGGCACGGTGGAGTGGGCGCTGGATCACCTGTGGCAGGGCGAGGTGATCTGGCTGCCGCGTGAGGAGCAACTGCGCCAACTGCTGGAGGAACGTCTGCTGGGCGAAGCGCAGCCGGTTGTGACGCTGGAGACCACGCGCGACGGCTATCGCTGCACCATCAACGCCGGGGGCGAGACCCTGTCGTTCGAGGCTTTCGACGCCAGCGAGGCCTATGCCGCAGCTCTGATGCACACGCTGCGCTAGTGGTTAGACAAATCTGTTGGCTATGGTATAATCACGCTGTCTGACCTCGCTGCCGCTCATCGTGCGCAGAAATCGCCTGCGCAGCCCGCTCAGCTATCAGCGTCGCCACAAGAAAGGAGCCAACGCCGGCCCCACCCACCCCCTCACCTCCACGCAGGATTAGGCCCCCTCGCTTTGACATCCTCGCTTCGGTCGTCTGTCTCGTCCGTCCCACCTCGGGCAGCCTTCCCCTCATCTGCAAGGAGAACTCATGACAACCTCTGAGATCAAAGGCAAGGCCTTTGGCTACTTGCCGCAAGACCGTCCCCCGATCGGCGCCATGCTCAGCCTTGGTTTCCAGCAAGTGCTGACCATGTTCCCCGCCACCGTCCTGGTCGCCATTCTCACCAAGTTCGACGTCGGCGTGACCCTGCTGGCCACCGGCATCGGCACCATCATCGCGCTGCTGGTCAATGGCCGGCGCATTCCCATGTACTACGGGTCCAGCTTCAGCTACATCACCGTGGTCATCACCGCGATGATGCTCTACGACCCGACCTGCTTCAGCGATCCCAACACCGTTTACTGCCCCAACGGCGTGCGCATGGTGCAGGTGGGCATCATGGGCACCGGCCTCTTCAACATCCTGATCGGTCTGCTGATCATGCGCATCGGCAAGGCCGCGCTGGACAAGGTGCTGCCCCCCATCGTCACCGGCAACGTGGCCATCGTCATCGGCTTGGCGCTGGCCGGCGCTGCCCTGGGTATGGCCGCCAGCAACTGGCTGGTGGCCTTCATTACGCTCTTTGCGACCATCCTGTTCTCGGTCTACCTGCAAGGCAGAGGCCTGTTGGGCATGTTGCCGATCCTGTTGGGCGCCATCGTCGGCTATCTGGTGGCGATCCCCCTGGGCCTGGTGGACTTCAGCCGGATCGGCGCGGCGGCCTGGTTTGGCGTGCCCCACATCACCCTGCCAGCCTTTACCGATGCCCGCGCCTGGGGCCTGGTGCCGGCCATCGCCCTGATCGCCATCGCCACGGTTCCCGAATCCACCGCCCACCTCTACCAGATGAGCCTCTACATCGACCAGTTGGCCAAGGAACTGGGACGGGCGCCCTTGCAGGTCAAGAACCTGATCGGCCTGAACCTGGTCTCCGACGGCGCTGACGACATGGTGGTCGGCTTCCTGGGCGGCTGCGCCGGCACCAACTACGGCGAGAACAACTCGCTGATGGCCATCACCCGCAACTACTCCGTGCCGGTGCTGATGGCCGCGGCCGGCATCGCCATCGTGTTGGGCTTCGTCGCCAAGCTGGCCGCGCTGGTCAACACCGTGCCCGTGGCGGTGGTTGGCGGCCTGGCCATCTACCTCTTCGGCGTCATCGGCAAGCAGGGCGTCGCGTTGCTCCAGAGCGAGAAGGTCAACCTCTTCGAGCCCAAGAACCTGGCCATCGGCGCCACGATCCTGGTGCTGGGCATCGGCGGCAACCTGGCGCTGGAGAATGGCCTCTTCCCCTTCAAGGTGCCGGTCTTCTTCCCTGATGGCATTCCCGCCATCGTCTTTGCTGCCATCGTCGGCATCCTGCTGAATCTGATCTTCGTCCTCCTGCCGCCTTCACGCTTCGGCGTCAAGGAGCGCGAGAACATCAACCTGTAAGCGGAAACGATGAAGGATGAACGATGAAGGATGGAGCCGGATTCCGGCTTCTGCAGCTCTCGTTCATCCTTCATCTTTGCGCGTGGAGGTGAATCACCTTGCAACCTTTCGACTACATCAAGCCTCAGACGCTGGAAGAGGCCAGCGCGCTGCTGTTGCAGCACAACGGCCAGGCGCGCCCCTTCGCCGGCTGCACTGACCTGCTGATCCGCATCGAACGCGGCTTCGTCCATCCCCAGGTGGTGGTCGACGTCAAAGACCTGCCCGGCGTCCACGATCTGCTGGTGGTGCGCAACGGCGATCTGCGCATCGGCGCGGCTGTGACCATGAATCAGGTCGCGCTCAACCCAACGGTGCAGAGCGGCTGGCCGCTGCTGGCCGAAGGGTGCGGCTCCGTGGCCTCCTACCAACTGCGCAACCGGGCCACGGTGGGCGGCAACCTGTGCAACGCCTCGCCCGCGGCCGACAGCGCGCCGGCCCTCATTTGCTACGGCGCCAGCGTGCACATTTTCGGCCCCGACGGCCCGCGCACGCTGCCCTTGGAGGCCTTTTTCCTCGGCCCCGGCAGAACCGCCCTGCAGGCCGGCGAGCTGTTGACAGCCATCACCGTGCCCTTCGTGCGCGGCTCGGCCGGCCATTTCCTCAAGCTGGGCCGCACCACCATCGGCGATATCTCGCTGATGAACGTGGCGGTGCTGGGCTGGCCCGACAGCGATGTCCCCTCCGGCTCCAGTTGGCGCATCGCGCTGGGCTCGGTCGCGCCCACAGTGATCCGTGCGCCCGAGGCCGAGCGCCTGCTCAGTCAGGACACCTCGCCGGCCGGGCTGGAAGCTGCCAGCCAGGCGGCCGCGGCCGCCGCCCGCCCCATCGACGACATCCGCGCCACCGCCGCCTATCGCAGCGACATGGTGCGCGTGCTGACGCGGCGCGGGGTCGAGCGCGTGCTGGAAGAGATCGGCGGATAGGACATCCGTGCATTTGGCGCCCAGCCGCGAATTAAAGCCATGGTCAATGGACAACTGCCAATGGCCAGGAGACTCGGAATGAAACACGACATCACCTTTACCGTCAACGACGAATCCTATAGCATCGCGGTGGAATCCCACCACAACCTGTTGCGTGTGCTGCGCGAGCAGTTGGTGCTGACCGGCACCAAGAACGGCTGCTCCGAGGGCGAATGCGGCGCCTGCACCGTGCTGCTGGACGGCGAGCCGGTCAACTCCTGCCTGGTGTTGGGCGTCGAGGCCGACGGCCACGCCATCACCACCGTCGAGGGGCTGGCCGTGGATGGCCACCTGGCCCCCATCCAGCAGACCATGGTCGAGCTGGGCGGCACGCAATGCGGCTTCTGCACGCCGGGGGTGCTGATCGCCTCCCACGCCCTGTTGCTGCGCAATCCCGACCCCAGCGAGGCCGAAATCCGCGCCGGCCTGGTGGGCAACCTCTGCCGCTGCACCGGCTACGTGCGCATCGTAGATGCCGTGCGCGAGGCGGCGCGTATGCAGCGCACGAGCGTTTCCCCTATCCCGTAACACGTAACCTCAAAGCGCACACTCCAAACTCATATCCGGGTTACGAGTTACGCATTACGCATTACGCATTACGTGTCCCGCCAAGGAGCGAACCGTGGCAATCAAGAAAACAACTATCGTCGGCCAGTCCTTCCCCCGCGTGGAAAGCAACGCTAAGGTGATGGGCGCGGCGCAGTACGTGGACGATATGCAGTTTGGACCGAATCTGCTGCACGGCCGGCTGAAGCGCAGCACCGTGCCCCACGCCATGATCAAACGCATCGACGTCAGCAAGGCGCGGGCGCTGCCCGGCGTGCGGGTGGTGGTGACCGGCCAGGATTACCCCGGGCTGACCGGGCTCTACCTCTCCGACCGGCCCACCTTCGCCGTGGACCGGGTGCGCTGGGTGGGCGAGCCGGTGGCCGGCGTCGCGGCCGACACGCCGGAGCTGGCCGAGCGCGCCTGCGAGCTGATCGAGGTCGAGTACGAGGAGCTGCCGGGCGTCTTCGATCCGGAATTCGGCGCCAGCGGCGCCGCGCCGCTGCTCCATCCTGACCTGATGGACTACGCCGCCGTGCCCTTCATCTTCCGCCAGCCTGGCACCAACATCAGCAACTGGTTCAAGGTGCGCAAGGGCGACATGGAGGCCGGCTGGGCCGAGGCCGCGCACATCTACGAGCACACCTACCGGGTGCCGCACGTGCAGCACGTGCCGCTGGAGACCCACGTGGCCGTGGCCCAGGTGGATGGCAACGGCAAGATCACGCTGTGGAGCGCCAGCCAGTCCCCCTTTGCCCAGCGCAACCTGATCGCCAAAAGCCTGAACATCAGCCATTCCAAGCTGCGCGTCATCACCCCCTACATCGGCGGCGGCTTCGGCGCCAAGGCCGGCGTCAGCATGGAGGGCGCCTGCGTGGTCATGGCCCTCAACGCCAAGGGGCGGCCGGTCAAGCTGGCCATGTCGCGCGCCGAGGAGTTCCATACCACCTTCGTGCGCCAGGGGTTGGTGGCCAAGATCAAGATGGGCATGACCGCCGATGGCCGCATCACCGCCATGCAGAACACCTACTACTGGGACGGCGGCGCCTACACCGAATATGGCGTCAACATCACCCGCGCCGCCGGCTACAGCAGCACCGGCCCCTACTTCGTGCCCAACGTCCACGCCGACTCGCTCTGCGTCTACACCAACCACCCCGTCGGCGGCGCGATGCGCGGCTTCGGCATGCCGGAGATCCACTGGGCCATCGAGCAGCACATCGACCGCATGGCCACGCAGCTCCACCTGGACCCGGTGCAGGTGCGCCTGTTGAACTGCCTGAAGGAGGGCCAAGAGACGGTGACCGGCATGATCATGCACCCCACCGGCCTGAGTCAGTGCATCGCCAAGGCAGCCGAGGCGCTGGACTGGGAGACTCCCAGCAAGCCCAGCGGAACCGGCAAGAGGCGCGGCAAAGGGATCGCGGCCATGTGGAAGGCGCCGGCCATGCCCCCCAACCCCGGCTCCTCCAGCACCATCCGCTTCAACGAGGATGGCACCTGTCTGGTGAACATCGGCGGCGTGGACATGGGCCAGGGCGCGCTGACCATCGCGGCCCAGTTGGCGGCCGAGGGGCTGGGCATCCCCATCGAGGACGTGCGCGTCAACACCGTGGACACCGATTATTCCCCCTACGAGTGGCAGACGGTGGCCAGCCGGCTGACCTGGAGCATGGGCAATGCCATCCTGCGCGCGGCCGATGAGGCCAAGACGCAGATCATCCAGATGGTGGCCGAGGTGTGGGGCGAGGACCCACAGGACCTGGACATCATCGACGGCAACGTGGTCAGCTATGCCACCGAAGAATCCGTGCCGCTGAAGAACATCGTGGTCTACGGCATGCAGAAGCCTGATGGCACCTGGGCCGGCGGGCCGGTGGTGGGCAAGGGACGCTTTATGCCCACCTACGTCACGCCGCTGGACGCCGAAACGGGCCAGGGGCCGCGCGCCGTGGTCCACTTCACCACCGGCGCCCAGGCGGTGGAGGTGGAGATCGACGAGGAGACCGGCGAGGTGCAGGTGCTCAAGCTGGTTTCGGCCTACGACGTGGGCAAGGCCATCAACCCGGACATGGTGCGCACCCAGATGGAAGGGGGCGCGGTGCAGGGCCTGAGCACGGCGCTGCTGGAATCGATCATACTGCGCAACGGCCAGCCGATGAACCCCAGCTTCACCGACTACCGCATCGCCACCGCGGTCGATGCGCCGGTGGAGATGGTGAACATCATCGTCGAGGTGCCGCAGGACGACGGCCCCTACGGCGCGCGCGGCATCGGCGAGCACGCCATGGTGCCCACCGCGCCGGCCATCGCCAACGCCGTGCGCGCGGCCGTGGGCGTGGAGATCGACTCGATGCCCATCACCAGCGAGAAGGTGTGGAAGGGGATGAAGGGCCAGGAGTAGCAAATCGGGCCAGCAAGAAGTATGATGAAGCTCGAGGGAGCTGGTCGGCGCCGACCAGCTCCCTCTTTTTTAAGGTCGTTGCGGCGGGCCATCGATCTAATAGCTGCCGGAGGCGGTTAAGGGTGAACGACAGTTGTCAAAACGCGGACCGCTTGGGCGATCCGCGTTTTGGTTGCACCGACGCGCTGTGGCCTGCGCGCCTCCGAGCGCCTGCTCGTGTTGACAGCTCACGTCAACTTAACTACAATGCGCAGCGGCTGGGATCAAAGCCCCGGCTGTCAAGACATTTTCAATAGAGCCCACTGCTCGCCAAGGAGAAGCCTATGACCAGTGAACGTGCCCGCGAGATCAAACGCCGCCGCCAGCGCCGCGACAAGGTGCGCAAGCTGCGCGCCCGCCTGATGCAGACCACCGACGTGCGCCAGCGCGCGACGCTCATCCGCAGGATTCAGCGCGTCAGCCCCGCCGCCCCCGTCCCCGAATCCTGAGCAACGGGCGATTCCATCGCTCCTGCCCGCGAAAACGACCCCCATCCCCGCTTCGGAGTCGAGGCTTTAGCCGGGTGCAACGCCGAAACCGGCTGAAGCCTCGACTCCTGCGCGACTGCAACCCCGCTTCGGAGTCGAGGCTTTAGCCGGGTGCAACGCCGAAACCGGCTAAAGCCTCGACTCCTGCGCGACTGCAACCCCGCTTCGGAGTCGAGGCTTTAGCCGGGTGCAACGCCGAAACCGGCTGAAGCCTCGACTCCTGCGCGACTGCCTCGACTCCTGCGCGACTGCAACCCCGCTTCGGAGTCGAGGCTTTAGCCGGGTGCAACGCCGAAACCGGCTGAAGCCTCGACTCCTGCGCGACTGCCTCGACTCCTGCGCGACTGCAACCCCGCTTCGGAGTCGAGGCTTTAGCCGGGTGCAACGCCGAAACCGGCTGAAGCCTCGACTCCTGCGCGACTGCCTCGACTCCTGCGCGACTGCCGCTGCCCACCAACTTATGCCATAATCTACTAGAGGGAGGCCGTCACCGCGGCCAGCCGCCGCCGAAACTTGGGGCTGTCGATCTGCTTCCACACCGGCGGGAAGGCCGCGGTCATCTGGCGCGCGTGGTCCCGCCGGTAGCTCAGATAGCGGGTGACGCCGTCCAGGTCAGCCAGCTCACCGCCGCTGGCCGCCGCCTGCGCCTTGAAGGCCTTGGCGAGATACTCGGCCAGCAGGCGGCTGGCGACATCGGCATCCTGAATCTCGCCCAGATGATCCTGCACCGCGATCACCTGGCGAATCAGGGCCGGCGCGCCGTCGCCCAATACCTCCTGGAAGAACTCCAGCGTATAGCGCAGGTATTTGCACTCGATGCGCAGCGCGTGCAGGTCAGTGGCCGCGGCCGCGGGCAGGATGACCTCGTAGGCCCGCACCGCCTCGTAGCGCGCCCAGACGGTGCTGGCCAGGAGATGGCGCACCTGGTAGGGCGCCGGCGCTGCCCTCTGGCTGGCGACGCCCGCGCCAGACGTCGTCAGAAAGTCGCCCAGCTTCTCCAGAAAACGCCGGTAGCGGGGGCTGTCGAAATAGTCCACCAGCCCGCGATGGGCGATCTGCCTTTGACGCTTCCAACTGGCCAGCAGCGGGTCCAGCTCGCCGCGCTGGGGCTTGGGCTGGGTGCGCAGATATTGGCGCGCCGTGCTGTTGAAGACGTCCAGATCGCGCGCCGCACCCAACGTTCGCCCCGTCTTGCGCAGATCCGTCTCCAGCTCCCGCACCAGGCCGCGCTTGTAGTAGGCGCCGAACAGCCTGAAGGCCACCCGCAGCCGGCGCGTCGCCACCCGCATGTCATGCACCGCGTCCATGCTCTTGCCGCCGCGGCAGCCCTTCTCGTTGGCCAGCATCACCCGATATTGGCGGGCCATGATCTTGCGCACCGCCTCAGCCATCGGCTCGTCGGGGCGCACGGCCGCCAGCAGCAACTCCGGCGAACTCGCTGGCGGCGAATCCGGCGCGCTCGCAGGCGGCGCAGCGGCAAGGTCATCTTCTGATTCCGGCGGTGCAGGGGGCTGATCGTTCATGGTTCGCTCACCTGGGGAAATCCAACGGCAAGAGGTCAGGCCGCACGTGCGCCAGACCCTGCTCGAATTTGGAGGTCGGCTCGAAACTGAGCCCCCATCCCTCATGCAGCTCGTTGGCCAGGGCGCGCAGGCCGGCCAGATCGCCCGCGGGCAGCAGCTCCGCCTCGGCGGCCAGAGAGACCTGCGGCGCGGCGGCCCCGAAATGGACGCGGTCGAGGCTCAGTTCCACGGCCGCGGCTGAACCTGGGGCGGCCGCGGCCAGCCGTCGATAGCGGTCCTGGTGCAGGTCGAAGAGCACGTGCAGCGGCTGGCCCTGGCTGAGCTGGCGCGCCAGCGTGGTCGCGTCGCTCTCCGGCCACGCGGCCACGTCCAGGCCGGCCTGCGGCGGCAGCGCCACTTCCAGCTCCTGGCGCATGTGCAGCAGCCCCTGGGCCGAGGCCAGCGATTTCAGCGTCAGCAGCCGCCCGCCGTCGCCGGCCAGACGCACCCGGCAGGCCCAGCCGCCCCGCAGAAACGCGCCCGCAGCCGTGTCCAGATACTGGTCATGGATCTGCGTCAGCCGCGCCGGGCTGAGCAAGAAGCCGGCCAGCCGCTCGACCTGCACCAGCCGGTCAAAGGTCTCCTGATCGGGAATGCTGAACTTGGCCTCGATTTCCATGGCGTCGATTGTAACACAGGCGCGGGGCCCCCGCAAACCGTTTGCGCCGGCGGCCCCTCAGGCTGGCGCCCTGCCGGCACAGGCGGCGATTTCGCCCCTCACGGCGCTTCCAGGCCGTGCTCCTCCAACAGCCGCTGATCAGCCATGATTTCCGCCGTCAACCCATCGGCCACGACGCGGCCGCCATCCAGCACGATGGTGCGCGGGAAGAGCTCGGCCACCAGCGCCATGTCGTGGGTGCTGACCAACATGGTGGCGTCCAGCCCGCGCAGCAGGTTGATCAGGCTGCGCCGGCCGCGCGGGTCCAGGCCGGCCGTCGGCTCGTCCAGCACCAGGATGCTGGGATCCATGGCCAGAACGGTGGCCATGGCCACGCGCTTGCGTTCGCCCACGCTGAGGTGATGCGGCATGCGGGCCGCGAAGCCGCCGATGCCCACGCGCGCCAGCGCATCCTCCACCCGCCGCTGCACCTCCTGCCTGTCATAGCCCATGTGCAGCGGGCCGAAGGCCACATCCTCGAAGACCGTGGTGGAAAAGAGCTGGTCGTCGGGGTTTTGGAAGACCAGCCCGACCTTGGCGCGGATCACACCCAGGTTCTCCTTCACCAGGTCCATGCCATCGACGCGCACCCGGCCGGCGCTGCCCTTCAAGATGCCGTTGAAGTGCAACATCAGCGTCGACTTGCCCGCGCCGTTGGGGCCGACCAGCGCCACCTTCTCGCCGTGATCGACGTGCATGGTGACGCCGTTGAGCGCCTGCCGCCCATCGGGGTAGGTGTAACACAGATCGTGAACGTGGAGGACCGGCTCGTGGCCGTTGATCTCGGTCATTTGCGTCAGAGGAGCCGCGCCCAGAGCTCGATCAGAACCAGCACCAGGACAAAGGCGCCGGTCCAGGCCACATCGGCCGCGCGCAGGGTCGGCTTGTCCAGCCAGAGCAGCTCGCCGCTGTAGCCGCGGCTGATCATGGCGTTGTAGACGCGGTCGCTGCGGTCCAGCGAACGGACGAAGAGGCTGCCCACCATCGCGCCCACGACCCTGGCGCGCCAGACGATGCTGCCCCCGCTGCGCCGCGCCAGTCCCGGCGGCCCGGCGGCCATGCGCGCCTCGCGGGCGCGCAGCAGGCGCAACACCTCGTCGCCCAGCACGAAGATGTAGCGGTACATGAAGGCCAACACGCCGACGATCACCCTGGGGACGCCGATGCCGCGCAGCGACCGCAGCGTGTCGGGAAAGGTGGTGGTGGCCGTCAGCAGCAGCGCCATCAACACCGACAGCCAGCTTTTGAGCATGATGGTCAGGAAGCGGATCGCGCCGTTGTCGCTGATGACCAGGTGGCCGTCGCTCAGCGGCAGTGGAATGACCAGCAGCGGCCAGCCGGGCAGGGTAAACAGCACCGTCACCGCCGCCAGGGCGAAGGGGAGCGCCACCAATCCCCGGCGCAGCAGCAGCGCCAGCGACACGTCCGAGACCAGCGCCACCGCCAGCCAGAGCGCGCCCAGCGCGGCAAAAGCCAGCCACGCGCCGTCGGGCGTCAACGCCGCGGCCAGGATGAACAGCAGGGCGGCCGTCAGCTTGGCGCGCGGGTCCAGCGCATGAACCGGGCTGTGCGCGTGGCGGTACTGATCGAAGAGGTCGATGTGCACTATGAACCCTTGCCCGCCGGCTCAGGCCGCGCCCCCTCAGCCTGGCGATGGCTGCGCCGGCTCAGCGCGCGGGCGATGCCGTAGCCGACGGCGAACAGCAGCAGGATGCCCAGCACCACCGCCAGCACGCCCGCCAGGCTCTCGTTGGAAAGCCCGGGAACGACGTAGTCAGGTGCGATGTTGAAGAGCGGCGCCTGGGCCGTGTGCAGGAATCCCGTGTCCTCGGCCACCCGCTCCAGCCCGTCGGGGTGCGGCGAGGCGAAGAACACCGCCGTCACGCCGATCAGCAGGGCCAGCACGACGCCGCCGGCCACCCACGTGCCGCGGTCGGTCTTGCGCGCGGCCACCTGCTGATCGAAGCGGCCGGGCAAGGCAGCCGCCACCAGCGCCACCGCGCCGGCGGTGATCAGCCCTTCGCCCAGGCCGATGACGGCGTGAATCGTCGCCATCGCGGTCAGGACGACGTTCAGCGACGCCGTGCCGCTGAACGCCAGCAGGAACGCCGTGACCACCGCGGCGACCAACACCGACAGCCAGCCGGCCGCGAATGCCGCCAGGAAGCGGTTGAAGCGGGTCAGGGCCTGGTAGACGAAATAACCGACCCAGACGGTGACGATGCCCATGACGAAGATGTTGGCGCCCATGGCCAGCAGGCCGCCGTCCTGAAAGACCAGCGCCTGCAGCCCGATGACGGCGCTCATCACCAGCAGCGCCGCCCAGGGACCGAGCAGAATGGCGGCCAGCGCGCCGCCCAGAAAGTGGCCCGAAGTGCCGCCGGCCACCGGGAAGTTGAAGGCCTGGGCTGCGAAGATGAACGCCGCCAGCACGCCCATCAGCGGCGCCAGCCGGTCGTCGAACTCGCGGCTGGCCCGGCGCACCGCGACCGCGATGAAGGCGGCCGTGACAATCCACATGGCGACGGCCACCGCCGCCGAAAGAAAGCCGTCGGGGATGTGCAGGGCATCGGGGGCCAAGAACGGGGCGGCCAATTCGCTGAACAACATAGAATCCTCCTGGAATGCTCCAAGCTCAAACGGTCAGTGGTGGGAAAAATGGTTGGGAGTCGAGGCTTCAGCCGAGCAGTGGTCGGGAGTCGAGGCTTCAGCCGAGCGGTGATCGGGAGTCGAGGCTTCAGCCGGCCTCGGCGTCAGACCCGGCTAAAGCCTCGACTCCGTGTGGAGATGACTGGCCCTTGTCGGAGGCGCCGGCTGGCTGGCAGGCGGCGCAGTGGCCGTTGAGGGTCAGATGCACCAAGCTGACGGCGAAACCGTAGTTGCGCAC
>Ga0209096_1001958_pt1 | contig 21007 bp, 24 predicted proteins | sample AD_UKC034_MetaG_FD_184407 | JGI IMG/M metagenome (GOLD analysis project Ga0209096, IMG submission 184407) | Active sludge microbial communities of municipal wastewater-treating anaerobic digesters from USA - AD_UKC034_MetaG (SPAdes) (version 2) | ecosystem: Engineered > Bioreactor > Anaerobic >... | reverse complement strand
CCGCCGCTCGAAGCAACATAGCGCTTTTCCCCGCTGCTCGAAGCAACATAACGCTTTTCGCCGCCGCTCGAAGCAACATAGCGCTTTTCGCCGCCGACCGGCTGGAACACTGCGACAGACTCAGATATATTCTTCGAAGATTTCGTCCCGGCATTAACAGCCAAAAATCCTTCAGCCGCGTAGCACTCCGATGCAGCCATGCACATCACCATTATCGCTATCCCGATCACGCTTGCTCTTTTCATTTTGATCCTCCATTTTAAACTACTTTGCTGACCCCATGCCGCCTGTCACTAAAAAACATCTTAATTCCACCCAAGACCTGCATCATTATACTGGCTTGCCCATTCATTAAAGGCAGCCTCGAATGCCCCTAAAAATGCATCCTGGTTCGCTTTGAACAAGTTCACGTAATCCTGCGCCTGCTGCTGCGTCACCTTGCCGGCTTTGGCGTCAGCCAAAAACGAATGAATGTCCTGCTGCGGCGTCATTGCGGCAAGACCCTTTTCGTAGAACGGCCTGATTAAATTCGAAAGCTCGAGCTTGGCATATTCGTCCAGGCCGTCGGTATTATTCATCACCAGATTCCCGCTTCCCCAGCTCCCACCTTTCCCTGAAGGTTCGGCAGCAGCCGAATTCCAGGAGCTCTGAACAGAGCGAAAACCCTGCGCGCTTTGCACAATAGAATTCACATCGCCCGCATCCCACGAAGTCTTGTCTGCTGCGAAACACACCGATACCGCCATACACACCATCACTACCGCACATCCGATCACGTTGATCCGCTTCATTTCTTCCTCCTTTTTGACCCCATTGGTTAGACAAAATAAAAAACCTGATCGCCGATCTTATTCGGCAACCAGGTTCGAAAAAAATGAGGAGGTTCCTAAAGCACTTTCGACCGTGGCTTTGGATCCCCCCCTGTTATCCCTTTTCGTAAGATCACTACAAGCTTAACAGATAAAAAGCTGAATTTCAACCCTGTTTACAAAATTTTTTGAAACCGGTTTCACGGCTCCTTGCCGATATCGGGATTGCCCATCGATCCCTATTACATAAAAAAACCTGGCTGCCGGGAATATCGGCAGCCAGGCCAGTTGCTCCTTTGTTCCTTACACTATAAGTTATTCGCCTCCGTTTATCTCCTTGAGCTTATCCTGGAGATCTTCCCAATTGGGCACACGAACGGCAGTCTTGGAACTATAATTAGTTACCAATCTAGGCCGGGGCCCCTCGTAGGTTCCGCCATTTATCTCAGCCGCCTTTACCTTATCAGCGAAACTTCTGTGATCCACCATCTTTGACTGAGAGCTTCCATGATGCGCCAACTTAGGCGCGGGATATAGGCTTGTTTCCCCATTGACCTCCCTTATTTTGGCCTGAACGCTTTCCCAATTTCTGCCATTGAGTTTCGACATGGAACTATGGGAAGATCTATACTTGGTCATGGAGCTTCCGGAAGACACAAATCCGCTCTCCTGCGCGAAACAAACCGATACAACCATACACAACACCGCTGCCAGAATCCCGATCACGCTGACCCTTTTCATTTCATTCTCCTTTTTATCCCCTTTTGTCATCAAAATAAAAGAACCTGGGCACCGATCTTTTTCGGCAACCAGGTCAGACTGAACGAAAGAGAATATTAACTCCCTTTCAACCGTGGCTTTGGACGATCCCGAAAGGATCATCCCTTTTCGTAAGATCACTACAAGCTTAATAGACAAAAAGCTGAATTTCAACCCTGTTTACAAAATTTTTTGAAACCGGTTTCACAACAGCATTGTGCCCGTCTAGACCTCGCCGATCTCAGGCAGTATCTGCGCAGGCACAGCGGGCTCTACAACGCGGATATTTTTCCATTTCCCTTCCCTATACCGCATGAACACGAGGCCTGAAAAAACCAGGAAAAAAGCGACCATTGCGGCCCAGCCTGCTTCCGGCGGCATGCGCAAAACCCTCAAGATCATGGTAAGCACCGCGACCATGGCCCAATGGAGGATGACCGACATGCGCATTGCCCAGAGCGTATCGCCTGCGCCGCGCAAGGCGCCGATGAACACGCACAGCATTGCCTCGACCAGGACATACACTGAAGCAAGGCGCACCATAAACACGGCGATGGGCGTTGCGGAAACAAACACTGCGCTTGCAGCTGCAGGTTTGAACACCGCAACCAGCATTTCGGGAAAACCCGTAAAAAGAACAAAGATGACCGCTGAATATAATATCCCCAGCCGCAGGCCTGACATGACTGCCCGATGGGCAGTCCCCGGCTGTCCCGCGCCCATGTATTTCCCGACCAGGCTTGTAACACCGATCTCAATGCCGATCAGAGGCACAAAAGATACGAAATCCCAGTTGAACACAATGGTAGCCGCAGTCGCGGCAACAGGCCCGAGGGAATGGAACATCATGACAATGGCGTTGAACGCAAGGATGTTGAGGACCATTTCAAGGCCGGTCGGCGAACCATACCTGAAAAGCTTCAGTGCCAGAATCCGGTCAAAACGGAATGACCGCGCAACGCCGTATTCCTCTCTGTTGCGGCCGCTGAAATATGCCAAAGACAGGATCAGCAAACCGACAACGCCTCCGAGGATCGTCGCATACGCCGCGCCCCGTATACCCATTGCAGGAAAGCCGAATTTTCCAAAGATCAATACGTAATCAAGGCATACATTGGTGACCATCGCGGCAACCGATGCTGCCATGACGATCCTGGTCCTGCCTATGCCGGTAAAAAAACCGCTTACGCCCGTGCGCACCAGGCTGATAATGGCGCCGTACAAAAGAATGCTCAGATAAAACATCTGCGGCTGAAGCTGGCCATGCCCCACGCCCATGATCACGAACAACCGGAATGCCGCAGGACGGAGCGCAAGAATAAACGGATAGGCGCAAATAGAAAAAATCAATGCCTGCGTCAGCACGACAGCGCAATCCTTCTTGCGTTTTGCGCCCAGATGCTGCGCAACGAGCGCGGTCGTAAAACCGATCAACCCGATAAAAAAAGACATCAGCATGAACGACGTCAGGCCGCCGCCCATAACCGCGTTCATGAGTTCAGGGTCCAGCCGCGCCAGGAACAGCCGGTCGGTAAAAACCATGACCGTGTCGCACGCGTGAGAAATAACCATGGGCAGGGAAATCGCCAGGACTTCGGCGATCCCGCCTTCTTTAAGATGCTGTTTCATCTAAGCTATCCTGTAATTTGAGAGAACCGTCCCTAAGATTCTCCCTAAGATTCGCCCCTGACCAGAAGGCCGACGAGGAACGACAGGCCGGCAACGCCGAGGCTGATGCAGGCCATTTCGAGGAAGCGTTTTTTGAACGGCAGGTCTTTTGCCACAGAGATATAAAACGTGAATATCCATATAATAATGATGGCGCTGGCAAGCGTCAACCCCAGGCTCAGATACAGGTTTTGAAGGAGCAAAAACGGCGTTATCAATACCAGCACGGTCAAAATATACGCCACTCCGGTGTATATGCTCGCCTTCACGGGATTCTTGCCCTGGCCCTCTGATTTGGTTGATAAATATTCTGACGCAGCCATCGAGAATGACGCGGCAATACCCGTAATAAAACCCGCTGTTGCGACGAGCCGCGGGTTCGCCAGGGCGAACGTGAATCCGGCCAGCGCGCCGGTCAATTCCACAAGCGCGTCGTTCAGGCCAAGGACCATGGAGCCGACATATTGCAATTTTTCTTCGTCGATCATATTGATCAGCTCTTTTTCATGGCCGTTCTCTTCTTTTTCAATAGCTGCGGCTTCAGGGACAACCCCGGATACTGCCCGGTATGCCGCCTGCGCTCCCTCCTCGCCGTTTTCCATAAGCTTGATGCCGAACGTAACGCCCAGAACCCTGGCGATAAAATAATATTTCCACACCTGCCACATGTCCGGCTGAATGTCGGAACCCGAATATTTCTTCCAGATGCCGTAATGGCGAAACTCATCCTGCGCAATGCCCTTCAGGATCTTGCGGTTCGCCTCGCCGGCAACAACCTTTGCCAGCCTGGAATAAATATGGTGCTCGGTTATCTCGTTCTTCTGGAACGCGCGTATCTTGTTCAAAAGCACGGTGTCGACAACAGCCATATCAACCTCGCTTTTTCCCGGAACATAATCAACAATAGCGGAATACGCTCTATAAGGAAGGAAATTCAGAATCCCGGACGGGACTACTGGGAAATAAACGGAGAGACTGGGATTCGAACCCAGGGGCCAGGTTTCCCCAGCCAAATCATTAGCAGTGATTTGCTTTCAACCCCTCAGCCATCTCTCCGATAAATCTTAGAATCTTTTCCATTTATCTACAAATTTTTGATTGCTAGACCCAATAATCGCAAGATACCGATTAACATCTGATTGAGCAGAAATCACAATATGAACACCCTTCAAAGAAGATTTGATCTTCATACCAGAAAGGATTTTATATACCGACTGTAATAAGGGTTTAGAACAACTGGTAAAATCAAGTTTCAAATATTCATACCACTTATGACTTACCTTATATCTATGGCAATACAAACTTCCGTCTGTATCAAAAAGCCCGCGGATACACGCTTTCCCGAAATTTTTGTTCCGCTTAATCCAATCGGGAACGTCTATTTGCTGCTCTATCTTATTGCCAAATATCAATCCCTGCTTAATCAGAAAACTGATCACATTTGCGCTGTTAACTATTATATCCGCTCCTAGATCATGTTTCCTTTTCAATTTTACATGATCTACACCAAACAAGCGTTTAATAAGTTTACCGACATATTCAGCAAATTCTTTATCGGTTTTAGAATTATACGTAACAGTAAGCTGGTACTTACTGCGAATACCGCCGTCTCCAAGCATAATGCCGATTAAATTGGCTAACTCAATACTTCTCCTCGGTATTATAATCGGCTTCCGACTGCTGAAACCACGCTTCAGCGCTTCATCGGGATGCAAACGGTAATATTCGCACGTGTGCCGGCCGCCTTTGCTTCTTCCTTCAGGCGTGCCGGGGTTGCCGTATAATTCATAGCGCCGCAAAGCGCCTAACCGGGCCCGTTGGCTATGTGATAATCCTAGAGTCATGACGTGTCTCCAGAATCTTCAGTTTTCCCGTGCGCGTTTCTTGCGAAAGAACTCAGACAGCATCCCAGCGCATTCGTCTCGTCGGACGCCTTTGGTCACTTTTATGCGATGGTTCAGTTTTTTGTTATGCGCAATATCAAAAACAGACCCGCAAGCTCCGGTCTTCGGGTCATCGGCGCCGTAAACGATCTCTTTGATCCGGGCAAGCACCAGAGCGCCCGCGCACATGCTGCATGGTTCAATTGTAACATACAACACCGCGCCGTTCAACCACTTTGAGCCGAGATGATTCGTCGCTGATGTCAAGGCGAGCATTTCCGCGTGGGCGGTAGGATCCTTAAGCAGCTCGACCTGGTTGTGGCCGCGGGCGATGATATGGCCTTCATGGACGATAACGCAGCCGACAGGGACTTCGTCCTTGTCAAACGCCTTCCGGGCCTCGGCAAGCGCCTCGGCCATGAACGATTCGTGCTTTTTTGTCAGCATAAACCAAAAACGCAAAGCCGTAAGCACTTTGCGTGAATATATGCGCCCGGGTGGATTCGAACCACCAACAACCAGCTCCGTAGGCTAGTGCTCTATCCAATTGAGCCACGGGCGCAAAAATAAATACGATCCTAGTTTCTCTATATCAATTGCCCTGTAAGACATTCGTCTTACAGGATTAATTCGGCCATATAACTTACGTTCGCTGCGCTCCGTAAGTTATGGCCTCATTAAAGCCACGGGCGCAAAGATCTTAATCTTTTAAGCGAATGCTAATTATACCTGCTTTTTCGAGGGCTGTAAAGAATGATTTTCCTATCTGATGTATCTGCCGGGGACCTTTCTACCCCCCGGCAAACAGGCCCACAAGAACCAGGAGCCATATTATTATCCCATACACAATGCAGACAATATGCCCTTTCGACCACGGATGGAATTGACTGACGGGATCGCGCTTTTTCTCAACGGCATTGATGTACTTCTGCACCGGCACCAGGCATAAAAATGACGGGATGATCGCCGCGATAATACTGGCAGCCATACCGGGCACGCGGCTAAGAACATTAGACAGAAGCATGAGTATCACCCAGCCCGTTGCAAGGGCCTGGGGAGAAAATTCCGGGGCAATAACAGCGCCTGCTTCTTTATCGTCATGGATCCTGCGCAGGAGGCTATGGCAAAAGAATATCCCGAATATCCCCCGCCAGAAAGGCCGTATCTTCAGCCCGTCCCGTTCCTTGATACAACGCCAGTTCTTGTAGATCCAATACGCTTCGTATAAACTGAATGAAAGGATCGACAGGAATATAAGCCTTCCCACCGGTATGCGCATGAACAGCGGTCCTGAAAATTGCGTCTGCTTCGTATCCTCCATGGATCATGCCCCTTTCGTATGCGTGGATCCGGTTATTTATCCCTTGGCCGCCGGCAGGGTTATCGTAAAGGTAGTGCCTTTATCCTCTTTGCTTTCCATCTGGATGTCGCCGTTATGCGCCTTGATGATGTTCTGCGCGACGGTCAGCCCCAGGCCCAGCCCGTCCTGCTTGGTCGTAAAAAATGGCTCGAAGATGCGCGCGCTATTATCACCGGGGATCCCGATGCCGTTGTCCGATACCAGCAATTCGACTTTGTCTCCGGCCGAGGACATCCGCGTGGTTATGGTGATCGTCCCCGCGTGCGCCATCGGATTGCTCTTGATCGCCCATTTCGCATTGGATACAATATTGAACAAAACCTGGGTCAGAAGCCACGCGTCGCCGGTCACCGGCGACAGGTTCTCTTGAAGGACTTTCTGGATGCTGATGTTCTGAAGCTTCATCTCATTGCCCATAAGCGCATCGATCTTTGCCACGATGGTATTAAGCGCGACCGGCTGCGTCACCCCCCGGGAACCTGCCGCAGGTAAAGACATGGATGAAAGAATGTTCTTGCACAAAAAAGCGCTGTCTTCCATCATGTCGAGCGCTTCCTTGATCTCCTTCGATTTCATATCTCCGCCTTGAAGCATTTTGATCTTTATCAATTTTAAGTTATTGAGGACGCCGCCCAATGGATTCATGATCTGCTGGCTCATGCCGGTGACGAGTTTTGACAGAGCCGGGACCTGGACCGTCGCTGCGGTCGCTGTCTGCGCTGCTGCCGCAACCGGAGTTGCCGCTGCCGGAGCCGGCGGAGGAACAGCGCTTTTTATTCTTTTTTCCATCTCCGCTTTGAGCGCGGCTTCGATCTTGGTGCGCTCCTGCGCAAGACGGATATTGAGCTCTTTTTCAAACCGTTCCTCAAGGATCTTCTGCTGGGCAGGATCAGAGGCCGGGGCAGAGGCCGGGGCAGAGGCCGGGGCCGCAGCTTTTCCTGCGCGCAGCTGTTCCTCATATCGCTGGCGTAACGCACGGACCGCCTCTTCGGCCTTCTTCTGCTCTTCCGCTCTGACCGCGTCCTCGATACGCTTGCGTTCTTCAGCCAGGCGGGAGGATATTTGTTGGCTGTATTTTTCCTCAAGGCTGCGGATCTGTTCCGCCATTTTTTTCTGTTCTTCCATGCGGATGAGATCCACGGCGCGCTTCTTCTCGTCATCCTGGCCGGACTTCATCATTTCTTCATATTTCTGCCGCAATGACCGCACCGCGTTCTCAGCATTCTTCTGCTCCTGGAGCCGCACCGTTTCTTCGATGCGCTTGCGCTCATCGGCCGTCTTTGTTTCAAACTCAAGCAAAAGCTTTGTCTCAAGCGCCTTCAGGCGCTCATCGGCTTTGGCCTGCTCCTCCCTGCGGATCGCATCCACAACGGCCTGACTTTCATGCTCCGCTCCGCTTCGCAGCTGAGCCTCAAGCTTCTGCTGGAACTCGACAATAAAATCCTGCGCTTTTTTCTGCTCTTCCCGGCGCACCTGCACTTCGATAAGCTTGCGCTCAGCGGCGAGCTTCGTTTCAAGTTCCTGCGCAAGGCCCGCCTGCAGGGCTTTGATCTGTTGTTCAGCCGCGTCCTGCGTATTCGCCTGTTCTTCCTTTCGAACCAACTCTTCTATGATCTTGCGCTCTGCGGCAAGTTTCGATTCAAGTTCTTTTGCAAACCCTTCCTCAAGCTCCCTGGCCCGTTCGTCCGCTTTTTGCCGGCACGCCTCCACAGCCTGTTCGCATTTGAGCTTTTCCTCCTTACGAACGGATTCTTCGATCTCCTGGCGTTCTTCAAGCTGTTCTTGATCAGGCGGGCGGGGATGAAAAAGGATGGCGACTAAAAGCGGGAACAGAATAAGAAGTACCCCCAATACAAGATCGAAGGAACGAGGGAACAATAATTGCCGCAGAAAATCGGTCTTGAACAGGATCGATACTGCCAGCGCGTCAAGAACCCATAACGCGGGCCCGATGGCAGCGATCAACCAGAATGCCGGATCTATTCTGTTCTTTTTCATAAATTATCCTTGGTGAGATTATAACCCCATCTTATCTATTTTACAAGCGTTTATAAACAGACAAGGCGCCGAAAAATCCGGCGCCTTGATGATTGCCTGTCGTATATGCTCAGATGTCCGCTTATACCGCTTCCATGGTGGAAGGCGGCTTGGGAGCGATATTATAGGTAACGCTGACCACTCCGGGGACTTCGGATGTCATGCGATTTGCCAGTTTGTCCAGAACGTCGAAGCCCAAACGGGTCGGGCGCGCCTGGCGCGCATCGATACTGTCCCAGCTGCGGACCTCGATCTGCAAGCCGAAATCCCGTTTACCGTTGCGCATGCCCGGGATCCTGTCCTGGTGCAGGATCGCCATATACTGGAACGCTTTTACGGACGCCAATTCCTCTTCAAGGATGGATGTCGCTTTGCGCACGACCGCGATGCGCTCGGGCGTCGCTTCTCCGATAACCCGCGCTGCAAGCGCAGGGCCGGGAAACGGCATGCGGTTATAGATGGATTCAGGCAGGCCTGTTCCCTGCGCGACTTTACGAACACCGTCCTTGCGCAATTGCACAAGCGGCTCGATGATCTTATACCCGAACGCCTTCTGAGGGTCAATGCCTAACTGCTCGAACACATTATGCTGGCGCTTGATGCCGGCGACCGTCTCGTCTATATCGGTCAGGATCGTGCCCTGCAAAAGATACTTTGCCTGGCTTTTCTTGACGAGGCTGCCGAAGACCTTCTTGTAAAACGTCTGGGTGATCGCCTCGCGTTTTTCCTCGGGGTCTGTCACGCCTTTGAGCGCGGAGAAAAAATCCTCTTTCGCATCCACGATCTCGATATTAACCCCGAGCTTCTTGAATATCGCGGCGATCTGCTGAGGCTCGTTCTCACGCATGATGCCGTTATCCACAAAATAGGTCTTGAGCCTGGGGCCGAGCGCCTTATGGCCGAGCATGGTGACCGCTGCGGAATCCACGCCGCCTGATAACGCGTTGATGGCAACGCCGGGGCCGACGATCTTCGATATCTCCTCTGATTTTTCCCTGATGAACGCCTGCACGTCCAGTTCACTGCTGGTGATCTCTTTTACTGCCGGCATACGCCCTCCTCTGTTGATATGATTTAGTTTAGCACAGAGAAGGCATACGGTCTATTAATTTACCTTCACCTCCTCATTCCACATACAGCACTCATCGAGGGCCAGTTCGGCGAATATCCGCAGGCCCCTGTCCGGGCATGCGTTGAATTTTTCCAGGACTGCAAGCGCTTCCCGCGAAGGATGATGCGCAAGAATGATCAATACCGCTTCCTTGGTTTGGCGCAGCGTGCGGGGTTGGAACAACAGCGTTCCCATCCGGAGGATATCACTGCGCGAAATATTCTCACACCCTATCGGCAGTAACGCGTGGCTGCTGATGAACCGCTCCGCCTCGTTCAATCGCGGATCATTGCTGTCAATGCGCCCCATCAACATGTTCATCCTTCCTCTGCCCAGCATCGCGTGCAAAAAACCCCAGAATTCCTTTTCCGACATGGCCGCCTCCTTTGTTAAGGGCTTACGGGACCGTTTCCCTGCGCCCATAATAATAGACGGCCGGATTCATAAAATCTCACATATAATTTTTAAACAAGAGGGGATACTCGGGGCCTCTGCCCCCAAATGCCGGCGAGTATTGCGGCGCTGACGATACACCAAGTGGCGAACAGAGCATTCGGAATGGCCGCTTCCGGGGAAATATGCTTGATGGCAAGCACCGCTCCCATGCCCGCATTCTGCATGCCGACATTGATGGCGAGAGTACGGCGCTGCGCGAGATCAAACCTGAATCCTTTACCCGCAAGATAGCCAAACACGAGGCCGAGAATATTCAGGCTGATCACTGCGGCGAATACAAGACCGGTGACTTTATTTAAGGCGTCTTTGTTCAGCGCTACAACGAGACCGCAGATGAACGCGATGAACAGCGTCGATAACGCGGGAAAGACGGGTTTGATCCGCGAAATCCCGGCATGAAACCTGTGCTGAACGAACAACCCGAGCAAAAGAGGGACGATCACCATGAGCATGATGCTCTGCACCATAGGCCAGAACGGTATGGAAATATACTGCCTGCCGAGCACAAAGGTCAACGCGGGGGTCACGAGCGGCGCAACAAGCGTCGTCGCTGTGGTCAAAGCCACGGAGAACGCTACATCGGCTTCTGCCAGATATGACATGACTCCTGCGGCCATTGCATCGGGAACCGCAGCTGCAAGAATAAGGCCTACCGCTAAAGACGGCCCCAGCCCGAGGACCTTGATGATGATAACGGCAAGAAGCGGCATGATCGCGAACTGCGCCAGCGTCCCGAGTCCGACGAGCCGCGGGTTCTTAAAGATCAGGATGAAATCCTTGGCCGACAGGAGACACCCGATGCCGAACATGGTTGCGGCGAACATCCAGTCAATGTAAGGCTTGAGTGGAACGAGCACCCCCGGGGCGATAAACCCCACGGCTGCGGCCAGGACCACCCATACGACAAGCAAACGCGTGAATTTCTCAAACAGTTTATTGATCATATCCGGTGACTAAAAAAGGGGTCAGACCCGAAAAACGGATCTGACCCCTTTTTTGAAGGCATTTATTGCTTTACGTTCACCTCAAGAGGAAGACGCGCGTTTTTCCACGCATCAAGCCCTCCTTTAACACAATAGACATCCGCATAACCCATCTTCTTCAGCGTTGCCGCTGCCATCAGAGACCGCGCACCAAGCTTGCAGGTTAACAATAACGGCGTATCTTTTGCAGGCGTGACGCCTTTGTTGATCTCGGGGAAAAGGTCGTTCTTGGTTATCTTGAATTCGATAAAACCGCGCGGAATAAGAAGCGTGTTCTTGATATGCGCCTGATTATACTCATGCTGCTCGTTCACGTCGATAATAACCAGCCCCGGGGTATTCGCGATCTTTTCGCCCGCCTGCTCCGGAGACAAAATCCTGTCGTCTCCCAAAAACACCTTCGCTTCGTTCACGAAATCCTGTAAGGTCATATCAGCCGCATATACGGCCTGCACCTGAATGACCGCGCACAGGGACAAAACCATTACCACCGCCAACACCGTTTTTCTCACCATTTCCTGCCTCCTTTATGTTTTAGACGTTGCCCGGGCATCACTGACTTTGAATTTATTGACAAGAACCTGCAGATTGCCGGCCATGGTCGAGAGCTCCTGCGCCGAAGACGTGAGATCCTGGGCATTGGTCACCACTTCGCCGACCGAACCGAGGATATCCTTTGATGCGCCTGCAGACGCGTTCGTGATACTGTCGATCTGGACTATTGAATCGCTGACCGCTTTGGTATGGTCAAGCTGTTCCTGCGCGGCAAGCGCGATCTGTTTGACCTGATTCGCAGAATTATCCGCGGCCCGGAGTATCTCATCAAGCGCCATGCGGACATCTTCGATGATCAGATTCCCTTCCGAGACCTCCTGCGTGGCGACCTGGACCGATGCGACCGCCTGGGTCGTTTCCTTCTGGATCTCCCGGATAAGCCTCGTGATCTCTTCGGCTGACTTTGAGGAATTCTCAGCAAGTTTTCTCACCTCCGCGGCAACAACCGCAAACCCTTTACCCGCATCGCCCGCGCGCGCAGCTTCTATCGCGGCATTCAGGGACAAGAGGTTCGTCTGCACCGCGATCTCGGTTATAACGCCGAGGATCTTGCCGATCTTTTCAGACCGCTCGCCCAGAGCCACGACCAGTTTTTTGACATCGTTCGCTGCATCGTTGATCTTGGCGATCTTCTCAACAGCCCTCTTGGAATTCCCGGTGCCCTGTTCGACAAGCACGTGGGTCTTGACCGTCACCTCTTCGCCGAGCCGGGCGCTCTCATATACCATGCGGACCGTTTCGACCATGGTGCCCATGATCTCGCTCGTTGCCGATGTCTTTTCGGTCTGTTCGGTAATGCCGGCGTTGATCTGCTGAAGGGCCGCAGAGATCTCTTCTGTGGAGGCGCTGAGCTCTTCGGTCGACGAAGAAAGCCGCTGAGCCAGGTCATTCACTCTGGAGGACGCCCTGCCCGCTTCAGAAACTATTTCGCGCAGGTTCGAGATCATCTGGTTGAACGCCTGGGCAAGCACGCCGATCTCGTCGCCGGATCTCACCGTCACCTCCCTGGTCAGGTCGCCGGTATCGGATATCTCCTTGGCATAATTCGTCAGCGTGCTGATCGGCCGGACCAGGCGGTCCGTAAACGCTTTAGCCAGAAAGAAAACGATCACGATGATGCCGATACTGATCAACAGCATTAATTTCTCAAGATCGATAAGAAAAGCCAGGATATCCGCAGCCAGTTCTTTTTCAACAACGCCGACAACAACCTTCCAGGAAAGCCCTTTATACTGTTTATAGCCCTTCTCCTGCGAATACCCGCCGATCTTCTTCCCATCATATTGATAGGAAACCGCGCCGAACATTCCTGCGGAAATATCCAACAAAGAAATATCTCCGAACTGAAGATCAGGAATGTTGCTGAACAGGATCTTCGCGCCTAAAGCATCGAGGATCAATATGTCGCGATGGGCGCCTTTCATGCTGGCCGTCAGGATCTGTTGGATATGTGCGACATTAATTCGTGCGGCGAGTACGCCGATGATTTGTTGTGCAACCGTGTCCCTCACGGGGGACAGAAAATACAACGCGGGGCTGCGGCCCTCCATTGCCTGATAGGCGGCAAAATTGCCCGCCGCGGCGGTCTTGAAAGACGGGGCCTGCACCAGCAACCGCGCTGTCGGATTCAACTGGCTGCCCGCAAGCAGCCTGCCGCGAGGATCGAACAATACGAGTTCGAGATAATTGTCCGATTTGTCTTTCAATATCTTGAGACAGGTTTCCGCTTCTTCGAAAATAGAATACGCGAACGCGTTCTGGATATCGGCAAGATTGCCGTAGTCCACCAGATCGGAATACCGTTCATACAAGAACCTGTCGATCGTGTCGGCAAGCTCTTCCGCTTGAAGAACAAGCAAGTCCTGGGTATGCGTTACAAATATATTCCTGGTATTGGTGGAAACACTGCTGATCAACACGACGAGAGTTATAATGAGAGGAATAAGGGAAAGGCCGAGGAAGTATACGAAAAACCTGTTGCGCAGCTTAGCCAAAGGATATCCTTCCCTGCAGGTTACGGACTTACTTTATCCGGCATTTTCTATTCACATCCCGCAAGGTGATCGAAGCCAGGGAAGAATAGAAGGATCTTTCCACGCGCGCCCAGATATTACGGACCTGGCAATATGACGACCGGGGACAGGAACGGCGGCTATGGATACACCCGGTCAGATGGGCCCGTTTTTCCAGAACGCACACGATGTCCTTGAGCGAGATGCGCTCGGGCCTTTTCGCCAGGGAGTAACCTCCGTGAACGCCGCGCCGGGCGGTCACCATGCCCGCAGCCTTAAGCGCCGAAACGATATTGCCCAGGTATTTTTCAGACATATCCTGCCGCCTGGCGACATCGCCGAGGAACACAGGCCCCTGGCCGTAATGCTGCGAGAGATCCGCCATCAATCTCACGCCATACCGCGCCCGCGTCGTCAATCTCATGTGCATCCCCTTGCCGCAGATACATAATCACTACCAAAACAGTAGTGATTCTTAGTTTAATATATTATCATTTTTTGTCAAGGGATTAATGATCGGGTGGCGCCGTGCGGGTCAGCGGACGCCTGCGGCGCGGGGATTATCCTCTTTGATCAAAGCGGTGACGCTCTTGGGCGTGTTTTGGCCGAAATAGTCGGATACGGCGGCAAGCAGATAATTGACAATGTCCCTCTGGTCAGGATCGCGGACCGTCGTCGATGACTCGCCGATCCAGACCGGTTTTTTCTGCTGGGAGGTACGCAGGCGTGGCGCGTCAATGACTTCCAGGGTCAACATTGCCGTGTGCTCGGTATACTGGTACGGCACATATGTCGTGCGCGCGGGCAGAAGCACGGTCGAGGTGCGCACCTCGCCGTCCGGGCCGTGGGTGATGACCGTGCCGGTCTCGCCGGCCGAATATTCCCGCCGCACGTCCGTCACGGTCTGGCCTGTGCCGACGACATACGCAAAATTCACGTGGAAATCAGCCGTATCGGCCGGCTTCAAAACGTACCCTTTTTGGGTAAGCAGCTTCTCGACCTTGGAGCGTATCTGCGAATCGAAGATCGGGTTGCGGGCATCCTTGTTCTCGAGGACGCAGAACGACGCTTCCGGCGTCAAAGGCGCCGGTCCCTGCGCCGCATCGAGATATCCGTTGACGCGGACGCGGTAATACGTTGCACAGCCGGATGCAAGAAAACATACAAGCAGCACGCAGAGCGTTTTTTTCATAACCATTTATCCATGCCGCTTAAGTAAAAAATAATCGCTCGCTATTTACAAATATTGATTATATCGCTTTGCACGTTTCTCATCAAGGATATTCGGATTTGACCGGGTTACTTAGGCTATTTTTCGTTAAGCCATTCGATAACCCTGCGCTTGATGTGATCTCATACACTCCTGGTTCTCTCCAGTTTATCTTCCCATGTTCCCTGAAAACCGGATGGATCATCAAACCCCCAATGAAGCCGCTTGCCCTTACCGGGGAAAACAGGACATGCGCCTGACTCTGATTCATCACAAACGGTAATAACGTAATCGTATTGCTTGTCCTGCTTGTAAAAATCAAAGCCTGCTTCTTTCATCATTTCAACAGCTAAAGGATTAAGGTGCCCGGCTCAAGGCCTGCGCTTTCCTCCTCAAACCGGTCGGCCGAATTATGGACACAGATAAATAAAACACGTTTCTTATTCACGGGCTTTATCCTGATCAATGCCTTGTTTCATTGAAAACGGGCAGCAAGCTTTGTTCTTACCGCTTCCCCGATTCATATACGACAAGAAAAACAGCGCCGCTAACGCAAATGCTATCAATAGATACTTCTCAATTTTTTCCATGAGCGAACCATCCCTGTGTCCTTAAACATATCTTTACCAGCATGAGCATGATTGGAACCTCTATAAGAACGCCGACAACCGTTGCCAAAGAAGCCCCTGAAGACAATCCAAACAGTATTGTCGACGTTGCAATAGCCACTTCAAAATGATTACTTGCCCCGACCAAAGCCGAAGGCGCCGCATCCCGGTAGGATAATTTCAGATATTTAGCCAATCCGTATGAAATAGCGAAAATCAGACATGTTTGAATAAACAGCGGGATGGCTATTAAAAAGATGATCTGCGGCTGATTAATGATCAATTCGCCTTTGAACGAAAACAAGAGAACGAGCGTAAGCAATAAAGCACAAATCGAGACCGGCGTCAGATAATGCAAGAATTTTTCCTCAAACCATTTGAATCCTTTTTTTGCGATCAGCCATTTTCTTGAAAAATATCCCAGCAAAAGCGGCAGGCCGACATAGATCACAACCGATAATACGATCGTCTGCCACGGTATAGGCATCTTATTCACGCCTAACAGCCATCCTCCTAACGGCGCATAAAGAAACAGCATGGTCAGCGAATTGATAGCCACCATAACCAGCGTATGGCCGTCGTTGCCTTTGGCCAGATGCCCCCAAATCAAAACCATCGCGGTACAAGGCGCTATCCCCAGCAAGATGCACCCGGCGATATAAGACCTGAACAGTTCTACCTGGGCCCCGCCCTTGACGATCTCCATTCCCGGAAGCCACCCCTTGAACAATAATCCAAGGAACAGCCACGCAATAGCAAGCATGGTAAACGGTTTTATGCACCAATTCACTACCAGCGTAAGGATGACCGGTTGAGGAGACTTTCCCGCCTTGATGACCTCGGTAAAATCGATCTTGACCATGATCGGATACATCATGAAAAAAAGGCATACCGCGATAGGAACAGATACTTGATAGACCGAGATTTGATCAAGTGTTACCGCCATCCGAGGAAATAACTTACCCAGTACTATCCCCAGCCCGATGCAAAGCATGACCCATCCGGTAAGATACTTTTCAAAGAAACTTAGCTGCCTTTCCTGGCGAATAACCTGTTCCATCCGCGCTCTTCTCAAAATAATTTTAAAGTGTAAATTCCCGTGTAATAAACACCGGCCAGAATAAAAATAGCCCCGGTTATCCTGCGGGTATAATATTCAAGACGGGTAATCCTGTGAAACCAGTGGCTCAATGAAGTCACGCCCAGCGCGATCGCCACCGCGAATGCAAGCACCGGAAGGCCGGTTCCCACTCCGTAGATCAATGTCAGCGAAGTACCGCCTTTACTGTTAAGTGCGAGCGGGATAAGGCTGCCGAAAAACAAAGCCGCGGAAACCGGACAGAACGCCAGCGCAAAAACAATACCCAAAAGAAAAGCGCCGGGCGCGCCTGCTTCAACAAGCATGTTGTGATGTTTATGCGAAAGCGATAGACCGGGCAGACTTATTTTAATTATTTCCAACAGGATCAAGCCGGTGATAATCAACAGAGGCCCCAGAGCCTGCATCATGTATTTCTGCAAAAATTGGGCAACCTGCGGGATACTTAAAAAAGAATTGATCACGATAAAACCCAGCCCCGCGTACGCGACCATCCTCCCGGCCGTATAGGCAATGCCGGAAAGCAAAACCAATGCAGGATGGGTCACCTTTTTAGCCAAAAACGATATGGCCGCGATATTCGTGGCCAGCGGGCAGGGGCTGATCGAGGTCATGATCCCCAGCCACAAAGCCGAGCCGGCAGCAAGCAGGAAATCCGTCATTTCGCCTCCTCCAGAAGAGCCTTTGTTTCCGAGGTTACATAATCAAAAAACCTCTGCTTGTTGCGCACATACTCCCATACACGCGTAAGGTTTTTTGATCTGACTTCTTTGCCGTCCTTGACCAGGGAAAGTATAAGCGCTTTGGTATAAAGCTGATAATCATTGATAAAATGCTCGTTGCCGCGCTCTTCCACGTTGACTGCCTTAAACTCCAGCTTCCCTGAGGCAAGGGCATCCTTAAAATTCGTCTCGATCGCTTCTTTAATATACTGCTCCATCAGCGTGCAGGAATAGCAGCGGGACTTGCCGTGGAAATAAAAAGCGGAAACCTTTCCACCCGCGATTTTATCAGCCGCAAAAATCGAAAAACAGCAACTAACAACCGCAACAGCCGCGAGAAATATTACGATCGGTTTCTTCAACGTTGCCTCCTGATATTTTAGACAATACCTTTTCTATAGACTCTTCGTTAACCGCTGTTTTGCCTTTTTCGAATCCCATATCCTTAAGATTAAACGCGACCGGGGTAAAGCCAGCGTGCTCCAGGGTCTTCTGAGCGCAAGAAACCGGGCAGCCATCTATGGTAATAAGCCTTGTCCCTGCTTTTGCGGATTCGATCATCCCGGGGACATGCGCGCCGACACCGGCAAGACAAAACATCTTAGCCTGGCCGCATTGGGCGATCCTGCGGGCCACGCGATCCGATAATTCTCCCGCATCCGCCGCGCCCGAGCATGAAAAAACCAAGATACCGGCTTGCTGGCACATACAATTATTTCCGGCCATTTCAATACCTCCTACTTTGAGATAAGTTTTTTAATTTCATCTTTACTTAACACCTTGCCCGCGGAAACCACGGTTCCGTCTACGGCCAGAGCAGGAGTCATCATCACACCGTAATCGGTGATCTTATTGATATCCGTCACCTTGCTGATCTCAGCTTGAACATTCAATTCATTTACCGCTGCTTCAGCATTCGCCGTAAGCTGTTTGCATTTGGGGCAACCCACACCTAAAATCTCGATCTTCATCTCAACCTCCGTTTATTTTTTCACAGCAGAAACTTTTATACCGGCTATCGCTCCATCGGCATCTTTAAGCTTCTCAAACAGGGCGTCCACAGGATAATTTGTTTCACTGACCACTTTCACATCCCGGAATCCGGCCAGCGAAATACAATTCAAATAGTCCTCTTTCCTGATCGCGCCGGCAAGACAGCCGACATACGCTTCAACCGACTCCTTAAGGGCAGCCGGCAAATCTTTAACCAGCACCAGGTCCGAAACCATCAGCCTGCCCCCGGGCTTAAGCACCCGGAACGCCTCTGCGAAAACCCGCTCTTTTTCCGGAGAGAGATTGATCACACAGTTGGATATGATCACATCCACACTATTATCTTCAACAAGGAGCTTTTCTATCTCGCCAAGCCTGAACTCAACATTCGGATAGTTCCCTTTTGCGGCATGAGCACGGGCTTTTTCCAGCATCTCCGGAGTCATATCCACACCTATTACACGACCGATTGTGCCGACCCTCTGCGCCGCAAGAAAAGCATCGAATCCAGCACCACTGCCAAGATCAAGAACAACATCCCCCTCTTTTAAAGAAGCTATAGCGACCGGATTGCCGCAGCCAAACCCCAAATTCGCACCTTCAGGTACCGCATTAATTTCAGCATCGCTATAACCGACAGCTTTACTGATATTCCTTGCCTGGGACGCACTTCCGCAACAAGAGCTCGATGAACAACATGACGCTTTCGCTGTCACCGCTTTAGCATAACCGTCCCTGACGATTTTCCTAACATCTTCTGAATTTCTTCCCATAGTGTACCCTATATCCCTTCCCGCTTCATTTCAGAAGCGTTCTCTCTGACAATTTGTTTCCTGATCACTTCTTTAACGAAATTCAACGCTTCTTCCTTGTCGTGATCAAGTACGATCTGTTCAACCTTAAGTAAATCATCTTCAGTAAGACTGATGAGTTTTTTTGTCCCCATATCCTATTCTTCCTTACTTACTTAACTATCGCTCCGAAAAGCATACCGCTGGCAGTCGCCATGGCCACAACCAGGCACACGTATACGATTGTCTTCTTCGTGCCCATCACGCTGCGGATGACCAGCATACTCGGTAAACTCAGGGCCGGCCCGGCAAGCAATAACGCCAGCGCCGGGCCTTTGCCCATGCCTGAACCGATCAACCCCTGGAGGATAGGAACCTCGGTCAGCGTGGCAAAATACATGAAAGCCCCCACGATCGAGGAAAAGAAATTCGCTCCCAGGGAATTGCCTCCGACCAGCATCTCTACGAACCGGGAAGGAATGACGCCTTCATGCCCCACCCTGCCCAGCAAGAATCCGGAAACAAGCACGCCTCCGAGCAAAAGCGGCAGGATCTGCAAAGCAAACGCCCAGGTTGACTGTGTCCATTCGCTTAATTCCTCTTTCTTGAACCAGCTCACAAGCATAACCGCCAGACTTACTAAAGATACTCCGGTGATCCACCACTTATACTGATAAATAAGCGACCAAATGCCACGATCTCCCTCAAGCGGTTTGCCCCAGTTGGCAAACACCAGAACCGCGACCATAGAAGCAAAATATAATACCGTCTTGCCTAACGAACGGGTTTCTTTAGCTTCACCCGCATTAAAATCCCCGCATTCCTGGCGCTTGCATTCTTCCTTATAAAAGATCAAATGCATCAATAAACCTATAACGATACTGAAAACCACCGCGCCTATTGCGCGCGCCAGGCCAAGCTGCCATCCAAGGATGCGGGCGGTAAGAATTATCGCCAGGACATTGATCGCCGGGCCTGAATAAAGAAACGCGCTGGCAGGGCCTAAACCCGCACCCCGCTTGTAGATCCCGGAGAATAGCGGCAGGACCGTGCAGGAACAGACAGCCAGTACCGTCCCCGATACGGAAGCAACGCTGTAAGAAAGGAATTTATTCGCTTTGGCGCCGAAATACTTCATTACTGACGCCTGGCTGACGAAGACCGATATCGCGCCGGCAATAAAGAACGCCGGGACAAGACATAATAACACGTGTTCCCTGGCATACCATTTGACCAAGGCAAGCGCTTCGAATATCGCATTGGTAAAACGCATATTCTCAACCGGCAGATAAAAACACGCCAGGAATGCAGCCGCAATATAAACGAACTTCTTCCACTCCTTCATTTCTTCTTCCTCCTTATGATCCGGCAACAGCCGCCTTCAATACGAATAGCTTTGATATTGACCAATCCATCAGCAATCTTTTTTTGCGCAGAAGTTAGGATCCTCGAGAAGGTCGGCCGGGAAACCTTGATCAACTTCGCGGCGTCAATTTGTTTTAACCCCTCAAGACATGCGAGCCGCACCGCCTCAAGCTCATCGAGCGTCAGACACACAGCTTTCACCTTGCTCAAAGGCTTGCACATCGGCTTAAAACACCTCTCGCCGGGAACGCATTTGATCCATCGAGTCTTCTTTGGGCGCATATTTATCCTCCTGTTATGAACATATGTTCATATGTAGATTACCACATTCCTCAGCCCTGTCAACATCTTTTATCGCAGTGCCGACAAAAAGCCGCTTCACGGATACCTTCGCATCCTGAAGCGGCTTCATTTGAGTAAGGGTCGGAGGCTCGCCTCCGACCCTTACTTAGCGGCACTCGATTTCCCAATAAACGGAGAGGCTGGGATTCGAACCCAGGGACCCTTGCGAGTCACATGTTCTCCAGACATGCCCATTCGACCACTCTGGCACCTCTCCCTGATCTATTACGATTCCGGCTCAACA
>Ga0209096_1001955_pt1 | contig 21025 bp, 18 predicted proteins | sample AD_UKC034_MetaG_FD_184407 | JGI IMG/M metagenome (GOLD analysis project Ga0209096, IMG submission 184407) | Active sludge microbial communities of municipal wastewater-treating anaerobic digesters from USA - AD_UKC034_MetaG (SPAdes) (version 2) | ecosystem: Engineered > Bioreactor > Anaerobic >... | reverse complement strand
TGCCGCGCCGTGACTCCCGGCCGCAGTGCCGTCGCCACGCTGCACCAACAGCGACGGTGGCCATGGCGCCAGGTTCCCAGACACCCCGCTGGCCCCGTTCGGTCGCCGCATGGGCGGCCCTGCCCGGTCTGCTCGCAGCTGCAGCGCCGGCAACCGCGCTGCAGGTGCTGGATGCCCGCGACGGCGTGGCCGTCGAGGCCGTGCTGTCGATCAAGGAGCCCACGCGCATCCGCATCGACGGCGCCGCGATCACGGACGTGTTCGGCAACATCCATTCCAGCAACTGCGGCCCCGGCGCGCCGTCCTCCAGCGGCAGCAGCGGTGCACCGCCCGCTGCCGCATTGCCGGCCGTGAATCCGGCAGGAGAGATCGTCCTGGAGTGCGACCGCGACAAGGGCGAGATCTACATCCGTCCGGTCGGCGACTCGCCCAAGCCGGTCAACCTGTTCATCTCGTCGGCGCACGCCACCTACACGCTGGTGCTGCGCAAGGCAGACACCCCGGCCGACACCATCGTCATCCGCGACCCCGGCCAACGGGCGCTGCAGGCGATGCAGTCACCGACCGGCGCCGCGGGCTCGCAGACACCGCTGGGCACCGCTCCGAACCACATCCGGGGGCTGAAGACGCTGCTCCTGGCGATGGCGTCCGACCGCGTGCCGCCCGACATCCGCGTGGACGAGCTCAACCAGCCGATCCAGCTCTGGGCGGAAGCCAGGTTCTCGCTGATGCGGCGCTACGAGGGCCGGGGTCTGGTGGGTGAAAAGTACCTGCTGCAGAACGTGAGCCAGGCCGTGATGGTGCTGGCGGAGCAGGAGTTCGACCGACCCGACAGCCCCTCGGGTGGACAGGTGCTGGCCGTGGCTGTCGAGCACCACAACCTGCGTCCGGGCGAGACCACCAACGTCTTCGTCATCCGCCGCGGAGGCCAGTGATGGTGTCGCCCTTGCCCCCCTCCGCAGCCGCCCTTCGCCAGTCGGCCACCCGTTTCGGCGCGCAACTGGCCGAACGGATGACGCCACGCCAGCGCCAGTTCGCGCTGCTGGGCGTGATCGTGGCCGCCGGCGTGGGTCTGCTCTGGCTGATCTTCGCGTCCACGGACACCGGCTCGTCATCCGGTGCGCGCAAGCCCGCCGCCGGCGCGCCAGGGCCGGTCACCAATATCGGCGTCATGCCGCCAGGCCAGCAGGTCAACCCGGTGGACCAGTGGGTCGGCACGGCAGGCAGCAAGCTTGCTCAATACGAGAGCGAGCGAGAGGAGCAGACCCGGCTCAACCGCGACCGCCAGGCCTTCGAGGCCCGCACGATGCAGCGATTCGCGGAACTGGAACAGCGCCTGACCTCGGCGACGCAGGCGGCCCAGGGTGCAGCCGCTCCGGCGCCCGCTGCAGCCCCGGTTCCGCCCGTGCCTGCACCACTCCCACCCGCATTGCCGTCGGTCTCGGCCGGCACGACGCCGACCGGGCTGCCGCCGGCGGCCAGCCTGCCGCTCCCGTCGACTTACGGCCCGGGCACGGCCGGTCGACAGTTGCCGGCGGGCATGCCGGGACTGCCGATGGCCGACCCCGCACCGGCGGCACCGGTGGCACCTGCGATCAGCCGCGTCACGCTGGTCGATCGCAGCATGCAAGGCGTCGCCGGCACGAGCGGCAGCGCTTCGGAGCGCGCCGGCACACCGGCGGCCGAGCCTCGAACGGTGTCGACCTGGCTGCCGGTGAGCTTCACGCGCGGCACGCTGCTCGGCGGGCTGGACGCACCCACCGGCGGGCAGGCGCAGTCCAACCCCCACCCGGTGCTGATCCGCCTGTCGGACAACGCGGTGCTGCCCAACCGCTTCCGTGGCGAGTACCGCGAGTGCTTCGTCATCGCGGCTGGCTACGGCGACATCAGCTCCGAACGGGCCTACCTCCGCACCGAGAACCTCTCGTGTGTCCGCGCCGACGGCGCGACCCTGGAAGTGAAGATCCAGGGCAGCGTCTACGGTGAGGACGGCAAGGTCGGCATGCGCGGGCGGCTGGTCACCAAGCAGGGCCAGATGCTGGCCAACGCCCTGCTAGCCGGCGTGGTCAGCGGCATCGGCCAGGGCCTGGCGACCTCGTCCACCAACGTCAGCACCTCGCCGCTTGGAACGATCACCAGCGCCTCGGGTGCCGACGCCTACCGGGCCGGGCTGGGCACAGGCGTTGGCCGCGCCCTCGACCGGCTCGCCCAGTACTACATCAAGCTGGCCGAGAACACCTTCCCCGTGATCGAGGTCGACGCCGGCCGCGAGATCGATGTGGTCATCACCAAGGGCGTCCGCATCGACGTGCCGATGAGCCCCGCTGCTGCCGCGCCCCTTGCAGTCCGACCGAGCAACCCGGAGGTCCCCGACGATGCCAACGACTGACAAGCCCTCGCCTGGCTTCGCGCTCCCCTCCCGCGCCCAGTGTGCTTTCGGCCGGCACTTCCGGCCCTTGGCCTGGGTCGTGGCCGGGCTGGCGGCCCTTGTCGCAGGCCACGCCGGCGCCGCCGCCTCCGATGAGGCTCGGCTGCTTGCCGTGCTGCGCAAGGCACACCCTGGCACGCAGTTCACGCAGGTGCAGCGCTCGCCCGTGTCCGGCCTGTACGAGGTCTGGATGAACAGCAACGTGGCCTACGTGTCGCTGCGGAATCCGCGCTACTTCATCTTCGGCCGGGTCTTCGACACCCAGACCATGCAGGACCTCACCGGTCCCAGACTGGCTCGCGCGGCCACCCTCGCTGCGCAGGCCGGCCAGGCGCCCGGCGCGGGCGTTCCCTCGGCGCAGGCCGACAGGATGCCGGCTCCCGACACGCACATCGCCATCGACCAGTTGCCACTGGCGGACGCAATCAAGACCGTGCGAGGCAGCGGCGGCAACGAGCAACGTCGCATCGCCGTCTTCAGCGACCCGGGTTGCTCGTTCTGCCGCCGGCTCGAGCCCGAGCTCGCCGGCCTGGACGACGTGACGATCTACACCTTCCTCGTGCCCTTCCAGGGCCGCGCGCGCCCGGTCTCGATCTGGTGCGCGGCGGACCGCGAGAAAGCCTGGCACCAGTTCATGCTGCAGGGCGACACCTCGCTGCTCAAGCCGGCGGGCGATCCGGCAGCCCCGCGTGCCGCCGAGTGCGACAACCCGCTCGACCGCAACCTCGCGCTCGCGCAACGCCTCGCCGTCCAGGGCACGCCCACCCTGGTCTGGGCAGATGGCACTCGAACCGACGGCTACGTCGACCGGACCGTGCTGCTCGCGCGCCTCCAGCAGGTTTCGCAGACGGCGGGGGGCAAGCCATGAAGAAGCCCGCCGTCTTGTTTCACGCAGCTCCGACATCGCGTGCTGCCCCACCCACCGGACTGGCCGCGGCGTCGGTGCTGCTGCCCTGGATGCTGAGCGGCTGCATGAGCATGAGCGGTCTCAGCGGCAGCTCCAGCTATGCCTGCAAGGCCCCGGACGGTGTGACCTGCGACTCCGTCTCCGGCACCTACGCCAATGCCGTGCAGAACAACCTGCCGAGTCAGCGGCGAACGGCTGGTGCCAGCCCAGGCACGCCGCAAGCTCCGCGCGCGACGGAGGGCATCACCGGCGCAGCCGCGGCGGGCGCTGCAGGCGCGGCGGCCTCCCGCATCGCCCTCTCGCCATCGACGCCGCCCTCGCCCACGGCCATGCCGCTCCGCTCGTCGGCCCGCATCCTGAGGCTCTGGTTCAAGCCCTGGGAAGACGCCGACCGCGACCTCCACGACCAGGGCTACGTCTACGTCCGGGTCGACGACGGCCAGTGGCTCGTCGAGCACGCGCAACGGCAGATCCGCGATGCCTACGCACCGTTGCGGCCTCCGCCGCCCGCAGCCGCACGTCCTGCCGGCGGCGCTACCGAATCGCGCGACCCCAGGACATCGAACCAGTCCGGTCGGACAGATCAACCGAATGGTTCGCTGTCCTTGCCCGGCCTGACACCTCCGGCGGGCCGGCCGCAGATGCCCGTCGATCCGCGTGGCAACGAACCCAACGACTGACCTGACACCTCTTCCGGCCATCCCAGCAAGGCACGCTCCATGCCCACTCCGTTCGCCCCGACCGCGTCGACCCGATCCGCCGCCTCTCCTGGCGGCAGCCGCCCCGGCCACGGGAGCCTGGGCTGGCTGGGCCTGGGCTCGCCTCCCGACACGCCGGCCGAGCAGTTCGCGTCCTGGCTGCCGTACTCGGCCTACCTCGCCGACGAGAAGCTCTTCGTCAACCGCGACAGCCTGGGCTTCATGCTCGAGCTGATGCCGCAGTCGGGTGCAGACGACCGCATGGCCGAGGTGCTGATCTCGCTGTACTCGACCTGCCCGCCGGCCACCGGGATCCAGTTCCACCTCTTTGCATCGCCGCACATCCGCGAGCAGCTGCGCCGCTATGCCAACCTGCGCGTCGAGGATGCCGACCAGGCCGACAAGGCCAAGCACTGGGGCCGCCCGGCGCGCAACGACAACCTGTTCCACCGCCTTGCTCGGCAGCGTGTGGGGCACCTGCTGCACGGTGCGCAGCAGTCGCTGACCACCGGCTTCCACTACACGATCCGCGACTTCCGGCTGATGATGAGCGTGTCGGTGCCCGGCGGCGTGGAACAGGCCGGCGACCTGACCCGGCGCGACGAGCTGGTCGCGCTGCGCGAGTCCATGGCGTCCACGCTGCGCTCGGCGTCGCTGCCCAGCCGTGTCTGCGACGCCGCTGACCTGATCAACTGGTGTGCGCTGTTCACCAACCCGGACCGGGTTTCCCAGACCGACGCCCCCAACCTTCACTACGACGACGGCCGCGAGATCCGCGACCAGATCGTCGACTTCGACACCATCCAGGACCCGCACCCTGCCGGCCTGACCCTCTGGAAAGAAGGTCACGAGGGATCGCTGGAAGCACGCTTCTACTCGATCAAGTCCTTCCCCGAGCGCTTTGCGCTGTGGCAGATGGGCTCGCTGATCGGCGACCTGATGCAGCCGGCGCTGCAGTACAGCGCCCCGTTCCTGCTGACCATGGGCGTGCACGTCCTGGACCCCAACGTCATGAAGTCCGTGGTGACTGCAAACCACGTGCGCGCGACCCAGAACGCGCGCAGCAAGATGGCCGAGGTGATGCCCGATGTGGGCAAGAAGCTGCAGGACTGGACGGCGGCGGCCAACGCCATCGACGTGGGCAGCAGCCTGGTGAGCCTGTACCACCAGCTGGCGATCTTCTCGCCGCCCGAGAAGGCCGTGTCCGCCCAGGAGACCGCCAACGCGATCTGGCGCGGCCGGGGCTTCCAGCTCAACGCCGATGTCTACATGCACCGGCAGGCGCTGCTGGCCAGCCTGCCGATGACGCTGTCGGAGGCCTTCCACAAGGACCTGGCCAAGATGCGCCGCGTCTCGCGCAAGACGATGGCCAATGCCATCCACCTGGCGCCGCTGATCGCCGAGTGGCGCGGCACGCGCACGCCGGCCCTCGTCTTCGGTGGCCGGCGCGGCCAGCTGATGACGCTGGACATCTTCGACAACGACCTGGGCAACTACAACTTCGCGATCATCGGCGCACCCGGGTCCGGCAAGTCGGTGCTGATGAACGAGATGGCGTGGTCCTACCGGGCCATCGACGCCAAGGTGTGGATGCTCGACCTCGGCCGGTCCTTCGAGAAGCTGTGCCGCAAGGCCAAGGGCACGTACATCGAGTTCCGGCCCGATGTCGACATCTGCCTCAACCCCTTCACGCACATCGTCGACATCAACGAGGACATCGACATGCTGGTGCCGGCCATCTCCAAGATGGCCTCGATGTCCCGGCCGCTGGACGAGGTCCAGTACAAGGCGATCTCGGCAATGGTGATCAAGCTGTTCCGCGAGCACGGCAATGCGCTCACGGTGACCGCGCTGCGCGACGCCTTCAAGGCCGGCACCATCGAGGAGCTGGGCGTGCGCGAGGACCCGCGCATCCGCGACCTGGCCGTGATGTTGAACCCCTACGCCCGCGGCGGCCAGTACGAGCGCTTCTTCGAGGGGCGCAACAACATCGACTTCGGCAACGACTTCGTCGTCATCGAGAACGAGGAGCTGAAGCGCCGGCCCGACCTGCACGCGGTCGTCAACATCCTGCTGCTGCACCAGATCACCGGCGAGATGTACCTGACGCGCAACCGGCGCAAGGTGCTCTTCATCGACGAGCTCAAGCAGCAGCTGGGCGACATCGGCGCCGACGACCCCGTGAAGGCGGCCGTGGTCGAGGAAGCCGCGCGTCGCGCCCGCAAGTACGGCGGATCGCTCGGCACGGCCACGCAGAGCGCCGACGACTACTACGGCTCGGCCCAGATGGAGGCCGCCTTCAACTGCTCGGACTGGGTGTTCCTGCTGCGGCAGAAGCCCGAGTCGATCGAGATGCTCGACCGCAAGGGGCGGCTGTCGATGGACGAGCCCAAGAAGCGGCTGCTCAACTCGCTGCGCACGGAGCCGGGCGTGTTCTCGGAGGTCTACATCTCCTCGCCGGTGGGTGAAGGCGTGGCGCGCAACATCCTCGACCCGGCGACCCATCTGCTGTTCTCCAACAAGCTGGAGGACAACGCCCCGATCGACGAGCTGCGGGCGCAGGGCCTGAGCATCGACGACGCGATCACCGAGCTGCTGCGGCGGCGCGGGCACGCGGTGTGACCCTGGCGAGGCTCCCATGGACGTCGACGCCTGCGCCAGTCCGGGCCCGAAACCCCAGCAGCCCGTTGCCGGGCCTGTGGGCATGGCGCCCATCCTCCTGCACGCGGTATTCGCGCTGCTGATCGTGCTGGGCGCGCTGGCCGCCTACGACCGCGTGGTGGTGCGCCCGGCCCAGCGGGTCGGCGTCGTCGATGTCGGCGAGGTGTATCGGCAGAAGGAGGCCGAGTTCACCCAGCTCCTGACCCGCGCCACCACCGATGCCGACCGCGAGAAGGCGTTTGCGCTGGCCCGGACCTTCTCGCAGCGGCTGCCGGCCGCACTGGAGGAACTGCCGCGCGACTGCGCCTGCCTGGTGGTGCTGAAGAGCGCCGTGGCCGGCCTGACACCGCGGACCGTCGATCTGACGGCACTGCTGCAGCAGAAGCTGGTCCATCCCCAGACACCCCACAGGAACGACCCCGAGGAGGCCCGATGAAGCGCAGCCTTCGCATCCAGGCCATCGACTTTGCGACGCACGTGCGGCGACGCTGGTACCTCTACCTGCCCGTCTTCGCGATCTGGGCCTTCGCCTACACAAGGCTGTTCATCGACCCGACGCCGCGCGTGCCAGTCCTGTTTAACTGGACGGGCAGCCTGCCGTACAGGGTGGCTTGGCTGCAGCACGGCGAGCATCCGCTACAGCGCGGCGAGTTCGTCATCTTTTCGTTTGCGGGCGAGGCGCGAACCGCCTACCCCGGACTGGACGGACAGCCGTTCTTCAAGGTCGTGCGCGGACTGCCGGGCGACGTGGTGACGGTGTCCGGCCGCACGGTGTCGGTCAACGGTGTCGTCGTCGGCACGGCCAAGGCCCAGGCCTTCGACCGGCGCCCGTTGGAGCCGATTGCGCCGACCGTGATCCCGCCAGGCCACTACTACGTGCAGGGCACTGGCCCGGACTCGTTCGACTCGCGCTACCGCAGCAGCGGGCTCGTGCGGGCCGAGCAGGTGCTGGGCACCGTGGTGCCACTGTTCTGAGGGGCCGCCGTGGATCCGCACCTGATACTGCGTTGCCCGGTGCCCCGTCACATGGCCCAGCCGACCTCCCTGGCCTCGCTGGCTTCCCTTGTCGCCTTGACCGCGTTCGCAACGGCCTTGCCCGCGCTGGCGCAGACATCGTCCGGGCCGGCTGTCTCGGGCGACGTGCCGATGGCCGACTACCTTGCGCTGCTCCAGCAGATCTCCCCTGCGGCGCACCAAGGGGCGCAGGCCTATCTCCAGGCCCACGAGCGCCGGTGCCGCCGGAGTCTTTCGAGCCGCGAGCTGCGACAGGCGATGGCGGAAGGCGACGGCGATCCGCTGCTGATGGCGATGATCCGGGCCAGCCACCTTCAGGACGGGCCAGGGCTGACTCGGCTGGGCGAGCAGGTCTCATGCACCCGGAAGGCGTCAAGGTGAAGTTCGAGCTGCCACTGCCCCGGACAGGCTGCATCAGCGCCCCGGCACGCGTCACTCGGCGCCTGCTGGCGGTCGCCGCCACGATCCTGAGCACGGCCACCCACGCCGTGGACCTGGGGACCATCGGCCCGACCTACGGCATTGCCGAGCCCCACCTGCTGGAGTTCATCCAGCAACGCCTGCGCGACAAGGAACGCACGGGTGAGCTGCAGCGGCTGATCGACGAGGCCCGCAACCGCGGTGTGGCTGCCGTGCGCCAGCCCGCCCCGGTCGAGGGCGTACGAAGCACCGAAACTGCACGGTCCTGGACCATCGATCCGACCTTCACGCTCGACCGCAACATCGTCGATGCCCAGGGCCGGCTGCTGTTCCCGGCCGGGACGCGCAAGAACCCGCTGGAGGTGGTGTCGCTGTCCAAGCGGCTGCTGTTCTTCGATGCCCGTGACGTGCGACAGGTGGCCCGGGCCCGCCAGCTGATCGCGCGCTATGACGGCAAGGTCAAGCCCATCCTGACCGGTGGTTCGTACCTGGACCTGATGAAGGCCTGGCGCGTGCCGGTGTACTACGACCAGCAGGGAACGCTGACCCGCCGCTTCGGCATCAGGCAGGTGCCCGCAATGGTCTCGCAGGAGGGCATGCGCCTGCGCGTCGACGAGGTGCTCGTGCAATGACTAACCTGCCCTCCCTGATCCGCTGGCTTGCCCCACAGAGGATGCTCGCGCTTCGCCGATGGGCCAGCCAGGTGCTTGCCCGCGCGTTGCTGGCTGCCGCCCTGCCCTGGGTGGCGCCCGCGCAGGCCGCCGACAGCCTGACCTGCACCGGCCGCTTCCCCAACCCGATCACCGAGATCTGCTGGAGCTGCATCCTGCCGATCAGCATCGGCAGCTCCACCATCGCCAACTTCGATGGCCAGGAGGACATCCCCAACCCGTCCAACCCGGTCTGCAGCTGCGGCGTGAACCCCACCATCGGCCTGTCGATCGGGTTCTGGGAGCCGGCGCGGCACGTGGAGGCCGTGCGCAAGCCGTTCTGCTTGGCGTCGCTGGGCGGCATCGACCTCGACCCCGGTATCCCGGCGCCGGCAGCGGCACGGTTCACGCGCCCCGAAGGCGATGGCGACGGTGGCAGCTTCTACCAGGCGCACTTCTACGTGAACCCGGTGCTGTACTGGTTGGAGGTGGTGACCGACTTCCCGTGCCTGGAGCGGGGCTCGTTCGACCTGGCCTACCTGACCGAGGTGGACCCGCTGTGGAACGACGATGAGTTGACCCTCATCCTCAACCCTGAGGCCGTGCTGTTCGCCAATCCGGTGGCGGTGGCAGCCTGCGCGGCAGATTGCGTGGCCGCGACCGCTGGTTTCGGCATCGCCGAGATGTTCTGGTGCGCCGGCTGCCAGGGCGGCATCTACCCCCTTGATGGCCATGTGCCGTACCACATGGGCGGGGTACGGACGGCGGCGCTCATCGCGCAGCGGCTGACGGCCAAGATGCACCGCGAGTTACTGGCCTGGGGCTGGCATGGCCGGCCGGGCCTGTGCGGGCCCTACTTCCTGCCGGCCATGGACAAGACCGCCTACAAGACCCAGCTGACCTATCCGGTGGCCAACACCGCCAAGGACGGCGGGCGCTGCTGCCAGCCCTTCGGGCGCAGCACCATCGTCTGGGGCGCCGGCAAGGAGTACCCGGTGCGCGGCGAGGACTTCGCGTTCATGCTGTTTCGGAAGAGGAACTGCTGTGTGGGCTACTGACAGGGCATCGCCCACCGGACGGACGCTCGGCGCGGGAGTCACCTTGCTCCTTCTTGCCGGCAGCGTGCTGGGTGCTCCGGCAACGCCACCCACCGTGACCGACGCCGACATCGAGCGCGCGCGCCAGCAGCATCGAATGCCGACCGAGGCTGAGTTGGCGCGGGTGCCGGTTCCGGCCGCACCGCGCATCGAGAACCTGCCCCAGCCGGTGACCCGCATGCCCATCGACCTTGAGGGCATATCCAAGGGCTTCGATGTGCAGAACGGAGCTCAGGTTGCGGCGATTACTCCGGGCAAGGCAAGGCCGAAGGTGTTGATCTTCGTGAGCTTCGCCGTGCCAGAGGCGACGCTGCAGCGGCTGGTGGACCAGGCAGCGAGGGCCGGCGCGACGCTCGTGCTGCGGGGGCTGGTCAATGGATCGATCCGCGACACCGTGACCCGCATGCAGGCTCTGATCGGCAGCCGCCGCGTTGCCGTTCAGATCGATCCTGAAGCATTCGATCGCTATGGGATCACGAGGACTCCGACCTTCGTCCTGGCCATGGACGGCACCGTGGCCGAGGCATGCGCATCCCGCGTGTGTGGCTCATCGACGCAGTTCGCGAAGGTCGCTGGAGACGTGACCCTGGACTATGCGATTCGCTACCTGAATCAGGGCGCCGGAGAATCAGCGCGTCCAAAGCAGTAGGTGCCGCTCCCATTCCGCCTCGCGCCCAAGACCAGCCGCCTCCGAAAATGACTGATTGCTGTCAGCCACTTCGCCGCAGCGAGCCTGGACGGCCGCCGTACCTAGCCGGTCTGGCGCTGCCGGGGCAGCTCGCTTTGCTGGCCGCCCTGGCCTCGACATGAATCCGCGCCGGCCATGTGACCGCCATGTCGCGTCGCTTCCAATACAAGGAAGCAGGCGTCTCAAGCCACCGAGCGCCTGGACAAGGCATGACCGAGGAGTTTCCTGAAGTCTTCCCTGTCACGGGCGCTTCGGTTTTCCTCCCGGAAGTCCAATCGATCCTCGGTCGTATCTCGCAGGTACGCTCTGACTTGAGCGACAGCCGAGGGGCTCAATCCATCGATGACGGCAACCGGGTGTGCGCCGTCATAGTCGGCGCAGAAGACATAGAACCCGGTCACGCGATGGGTCTGCAGAAGCCCCTTGTAGGCAGGAACCGCCGCGCACCAGAGACTGTTGCCATCAATGCCCACGCGGTGAACCCAGATCGAGGTGTGCTGGTTGAGCGGATCACCGCTCCTAGTGAAACGCCACGGCCCCTCCTGCACGATCAGGATCTCGTCTGATCGTTCGTCGAGCATCCTCGCTTTGACGTCTACGGGCAGCCCAATTCCGAACAGTGCAGCGATCGCATCGGTTGATTCCGGCTTCACGCCGGCGACACGCGCCAAGACCTCCGCCTTGGCTTCAGACCGACTCACCGGATAGGCCGCAACCTGCCGTTCATCGAACGACCGTCGCGCCGCGTCCTGCGACGGCTCGCGCAACGTGTAGATGGGAACGTAGTCCGGCGCCGTGATGCCGTAGTGACTTTCGAGCGCGATGCCCGCCCAGCCCGCCGCCCAGACCTTGGGGCCTCGAGTGAACAGATCAGCGGCTGCATCGATGGCGTCAGCATGAAACGCGCAGATCTCGTCATCGTTGCTGATGTACCAGGGTTGCAGCAGGCGCGCACTGAACTGCCCGTGCGGTGCCGCAAGGTGATTCCAACTCGTGGCGCCCAGCGCCGCCGCAGCTACAGCCTGCACGGTCGCCGTGTCGGGTTCCGCATTCGAACAAGCCGCGCACAGCATCCTGGCCGACTGCAGCCACTCGCATGGAATCGGATGGTGCGCCATCCGTTCACGGAACTCCTGCATCTCGTGGGCGGCGGGAGATTCAACCGCTCCGAGTGCCGACAGGCCGGGCCACTTGCGCATTCGTTTGAGCAACTCGGCATCCGTGTCAGTTGCCTTCCTGAGACTCGTGATGGTGCTCAATGCACGCTTTCGGAGGTCCTGCGAGACGTAGGCAGTTGGGAGCGGCAGCAAGGCGGCGAGCAGTTCCTCGCCGACGAAGAGCCGCAGCGTACGGGTGGTCGCGTCGCACTCCACCCGGCTTGGCAGACTGCGATTGCTTTCGCAGGCACGTAGCAAGACCGCCAGCCCATCAGACCAGGACGGAGCGCAAGCGACCGTATCTCCCTCATCGTCCAGATGTTGCCCAGCAGGGGCGTACCGGATGATGAACCAGTCCGGAAGGGACTTGGTACCGCTGAGAATGGCGTCGGCAACCGTGAAGTCGGCCTCGGTGAAGAAGGCTTCAGCCTTCTCGTGCCACTGCGGCCCCAATGCACCCTTGACGTCGCCGAGCAGCGGCGCAAGACGAACGCACATCTCGTCCCAGCGGCCGGCCGGGAAGTCTTGGAGAAGCGGGGAGTTCATGCAATACCTCGAGTTGAAGTGGGCATTGCGGTGTGCACCTTGCCGCGCCCAGTTCACGAGGTACCAAGCGGGAGGAAGTCAGTGACCCTGGTTTACCTTCCGCAGTGTGCGGGTGCACGGCAGGCTCGGGCAGCCGGAGAGAATGGTAGCTCACGGGAGGAACGCCAGGCAAGCCCTGGAGCATGAAGCCATGCAACCGCCATCGCGCCCAGGACTGCAGCAGACCGTCAGGCTGGCCATCGACAACCAGACCGGCGAGCTCGTTCCGGCTGAGGCGCTGTTGGCCATGCCGGAAGACGAGTTCAGCGGATTGCGGCGAGAGGCGATGGAGGCCCGTGTCGATCGGCGCAAAGGCGGCCAGGCCGTCCGCTATCTGTGCGCGATCTGCAAGTTCCCCCTGTACCTCTCACGGCGCATCACCGGGGCACAGAACCGCTGGTTCGTGCACGACCGCAAATCCCACGACTGCCCCTGGTACGAGGGCAACCGCCTGGCGCCGGAGCAGATCAAGGCCCTCGTGTACCGGGGTCAACAGGAAGGCCGCGAGCATCGTGAACTGAAGGAGTACATCGCGCACTGGCTCGGGCAAGATCCGCTGGTCTCGGATGTGAACTGCGAGCAGACCACCTTCAGCGAGGTGGTCAAGGGCGAGTGGCGCCGCCCGGATGTGAAGTGCCTGTACGGCGGCGTGAAGCTGGTCTTCGAGATCCAGCTGTCGTACACGTTCCTGTCGGACGTGATCGCACGCGATGCGTTCTACCGTAGAGAGAAGACCTTCGTGATCTGGGTGTTCTCGAAGTTCAATCGCAGCCGCGCTGCGGTGACAGACGAGGCGTTCTTCAACCGGCGCAACCTGTTCGTGATCGACGCGGATGCAAGACGACACACGGGCGAGCGGTCGGCGCTGACGTTCAGTGGCTATCACCAGGTGCCGACTCTGGATGACAACTGGCAGTGGCGAGACACCTGGCAGTTCATGCCTATCGGCATGGCCGACTTGAAGCTACCCAGCGACACGCGGCGGCCCTACTTCTTCGACTACGAAGCGCGACGCAAACAGATCGAGACCGAACGAATCGAGGCGTCGCGCGCAGAACAGGCAAGGCAATGGGCAGCAGGGATTGCTGCGTACAGGGAAGCAGCACTGCGCTACTTCGCGAGCGATCACGGAGAAGAAGAGCGCCGAGCGCTCGTGGCGGTTGTCGACGAGTTGGAGGGGCACACAGCGTGGCACCCTGGCTTCGAAGGCCTGCGCGAGTCACGGTTCTACGGATATCACGGCGTCCTGGCGGTGCTGCTCTCGATTCAGACTGGAAAGCCGGTCAGCTACAGCCCGCAGCTGTCGGTGTTCCAGGTCATCGAGGCTGGTCTTCGGACCGCCAGCCGAGTTGGACTGCATGCCTATGCGATCCCGTACCTCTGGGCCTACAAGACGTACAGGCCGGCCATGCCTGAGAAGCAACGCAAATGGCTCATCGACTACGCGCGCAAGATCAAACTGTCCTTCGCCAATGGTGAGTCGGTCTACCGCCGCGACACATCGTTCGATGAAGCAATCGAGGTGCTGTTCCCGGCACTCGGAGAGCATCTGTCCAGCCCGTTCGGTACCGACCTGATGGATGACGATGGCGACAGGTAGGATGACCGATCGATGCTCCAAACCAACAGGCGAGGTCTTTGAACTGAAGTGCTGGCAACTGAGATGACCACGGCGCAGGTGCCGTCTGTGTATCGGCGCCTTGCGACCGCGATTGGGCCGGAGCACTGGCAAGGGGCGGTGGACAAGCAAGAAGCCGCGATCCGGCCGAACCACTTCCTTCGCGACTACCTGCGTTCCGAGTACGCCATCGCGTACCAACTGGAGAAGCTGCGGCGCCTAGTTGCCGCGCATGGCGACGTACCGCTGCAGGCCTGCAACGACCGATCCATCTTCCAAGCGCTGGGCTTCGCGGCGCAGGTTCTGGGAGTCCTGAACACCTGCACGACCAAACAGGCGCGGACGTTCGTGAAGCGCGTCAGGACGGCCTTCGGCACCGCAGAGAACATGCATGGGCTGCGCCTGGAGTTGCAGGCGGCTACGCACTTCACGCGCCGAGGCAAGCACGTGACTTGGCACCGCGCGAACAACGCGGGTACCTACGATCTCCTGGTGGATGATCTAGGGCCAGCGGGGCTTGAGGTCGAGTGCAAGTCGATCTCTGACAATAAGGGGCGGCGCATCCATCGACTGGATGCACTGAACTTCTGGGGAGAGGTTTGGACGGACATCTCCTCGGTCGCGCAGCACCTGCAATCCGGCATGGCGGTCGTGTTGACGGCGCCGTATCGGCTGCCGGCTGAACCTGAGCAGCGGGCATCGCTGGCGAGGGAAGTTGTCTCCCAAGTTGTGGCTGGCACCGGTGCCAGGCTGAGCGACGGATCCGATCTGCGTGTGCAGAACTTCGATCCGGACCCACTCAAGGCAGCCATCGAAGGCGATCGTCAGGCCGTGCGCACGGCCATCGATGTGGCAACCGGAACGACCAACCGGGAAGCAGCGCTGTATGGAACCCCTGCCGGAGGGATGCTTGCCTTCGTGATGCAAAGTGCTGTCGATGACGATGTCTTGGACCAAGTGTTCGCCACCCTCATCGACTCGGCATCGCGGCAGTTCACGGGGCAGCGTGGTGCCTCGTTCTGGGTCGCGTTGCAAGGAATCGATGCCGATCAGCTGATGTCGGTTCACGAGCAAGACAGTGATCCCGGCCAGCGACCGACGGGGCTACGGCTGGGCGTCAGCAACTTCCTGATCAACGCCCCTGATCACATCGTCGGCGTCGTCTTCGGCAGTCGGAGCGGGCTTCACCCAACGGTAGAAGGCAATACGGACATGGGCGGAGCGACAAACTTCTTCTTAAAGGACGAGAGCCCGTTCTGGCACGAAAGCTTCAGACAGCCGCTCAGGGGATCCGGCGGCATCGCCCAGGCCTAGAAGAAGGTCCACCTCGGGCGGGCGGACCGCTTGACAGGCCTAGCTCTAGGCTTCATCGCCGCGGCGACGTCCAACGACGGCTCGCCGTCCGGCTGCGCACGTGGGAGCGCTGGCGGCCAACAGCGTCATTCGCTGCGGAATCGCAGTTCCGCCATTCGTGTGCCCAGCTTCGAAACCCCTCTCTCTCAGCCGCCGTTTCCCCGAGACACCGACCGGGCCGCCGCTGACCATGGGGCGTGCTTCTCTCCACCCCACCCGGCCCCGATAGCCACCGTCCCGCCCCGCCGCCTTCTGCGGCGCACCGCGCTTCGCCGTGGCGCCGCCTCGTCGCCTGCATCACCGCCGCCTGCTTCCTGACAACGCAGACCGCCGCCGTGGCCGGCCCGCACGAGGAGGGGGTCGCCGCCGGCCAGGCCGCGAACCCGATTGCCCGCGGCAACGTCACCACCCCGGGCGCCACCGCCGTGGTGCCGGGCTACACGACCACCCCTCCCGAGCGCAGCTACTACCGCCAGCCCAACCTGTCGTCGCAGGGCAGCGCGAGGCTCTCTGCATGTGCGCTGACCCCCACCGACCCGCTCTGCCAGGCGCAGCGCGGCGCCTTCTCCTCAGCCAACACGCCGCGCCCGACGATCGGCGCCGATGACCCTGCTGTGGTTGCAGCGCGCGCGATCGGCCGTACGCCATCGGCCGAGCTGGGCAGCCTGGCCGCCTACTACAGCGGTTGCACCACCACGGTCACCCCGGTGCCCGCCGGCATGCAGCCACGCAGCTGCCTGCGCTACGTCGGCGTCGGCAACTACAGCTGCAGCCGAAGCCTGACCGTCAACACGACGCGGACCACCAGCTGCAACCCGGGCGACTGGTTCGCCCATGCGGCCTCCGGCCGCACGGGCCTGGACGTCCAGTGTCTGCCCGACCGCGCCGTCACCGCGCAGCACTTTCGCGTCACCCAGGACGGCAATCCGCTCAGCTTCTTCGACGTGGACATGACGACGCCGGTCGTCTTCCCACAGATCGTGTCGGTCCTCGACACCACCTACTCGATGATCGACGGCCAGCCCATACGCACGGCCGTCTGGGTGGCTGACAAGAGCTGCAGCGGATCGACCTGCAGCCTGACTGCGATGGTGGCCCCGGAGCGCGCCGAGGTCTGTACCGGTGGCGGCGACTCCGGCTACAGCTGCACCAGTGTCGATCCCTTCCTCAAGGTCTACGCGGCCTGCCGCGCCGGCACGCAGAGCGGCGACAACATCCAGGACACCGTCTGCCAGGGCGACAGCGGCTGCACCACCACCGCCCTGGACGGCACGAAGTGCTACGCGCCCGCTCCCGGCTGGACTCCCTACGCCGGCATCGACATCACCGGCGCCGTGGGCGGCTACTACTGGAACATCGACGCCGACCGGGCGGTGATCGGCTGGGCGCCCAACCCCGCCTTCGGCCCGATTCCGACGATGCGGCTGTCCTACACGCGGCCAGCCACCACCGTCACCGAGACCGACCGCTGGGACGACCAGTGTCCGAGCCTGGACGCCGGTGGCCGCTGCACCACGACCACGCCCGCCGTCTGCACCGATGGCCCGGCGACCAAGGTCGTCGACGGCGTGGCCGTCACCCGCGACTGCTGGGAGTACCGGAGCACCATGTCGTGCAGCGGCGGCGCGTCGGCCGACCAGTGCGCACCGCTGGTGGCAGCAGGCTGCACGCCGCAGACGTCGACCTGTCGGCAGACCAACGCCATCACTGGCGTGTGCGAGGTGTTCGAGGACGGCTACAGCTGCCCCGTGCCGGCCGAGACCGTCACCACCACCAGCAATTGCCCGACGAACGTCTTCTGCCTGAGCGGCAACTGCTTCGACATCGGCGCGCCGAACGACCCCGACTTCGCGCGCAGCATGTCGATGCTCGAGGCCGGGCGCGAGGCGGGCATCTACCTCGACGCCGACCGCATGCAGGTCTTCAAGGGCGAGGAGAACCGCTGCCGCGACCGCCTGCTGAAGAACTGCTGCTATGCCGACGGCGCCGGCGCCGGCATGACGAACCAGAGCATCTTCGGCGGCGGCTCGCGCCTGGTCTTCGACGTGCTGATGAACTCGCAGAACCAGCAGTTCATCTACCAGGGCATCTCGGCGCTGCTGATGGGCGGCGGCTTTAGCGGCACGTTCACGACCTACGGCGTGACGGTGGCGGTCAACGGCGCCGCCCTGCCCGCCGGATCGGTGGCCGTGTATGCCGGCGACAGCCTGGTCGTGGCCTTCGACCCGTGGACGCTGGCCATCGCGGTGATCATCTACATCGTCCTCTCGATGATGTCCTGCAACGAGGACGAGGGGAAGCTGGCGATGAAGGAAGGCGCCAGGCTGTGCCACACGATCGGCACCTGGTGCTCATCCTGCTTCCGGGTCCTGGGCGTGTGCGTGTCCTGCGTCGAGCACACCACCTCGAAGTGCTGCTTCAACTCGATGCTGGCCCGCATCGTCAATGAACAGGGCCGCGCGCAGATCGGCAAGGGCTGGGGCGGTGCGCAGAACGCCGACTGCTCCGGCTTCACCGTCGCGCAGCTGCAGACGCTCAACTTCGCGGCGATGGACCTGTCGGAGTTCTACGCGTCGCTGGTGCCAACCCTGCCGAACATCAACGCGCTGCAGGCCGGCAGCGCCAGCCGAGTTCCTACCTGCTACTACGGCCAGGGGAAGTGCCAATGAAGGCCATCACCGTTCTGGTCGGCGCCGCCTGCGCCTTGTTCGTCAGCGCTGCCATGGCTCAGGAACGACTGCCAGTCCGCGATGCCAAGCAGCTGATGCTGTCGGCCCTGGACGCACCCGACGGCAAGGCCCACGGGGTCCTGGTCGGTGAGGTCGCCGACGCGATCTCGAAGCGCTTCAACGCCACGACGCCGATCTACATCGACGTGAGCACCGAGAAGCGCTACGCCGAGCCCGGCTGCAGTCGCCTGAACGTGCGCTTCTGGCAAGACGGCGTGCAGCTGCCCAACTACGGCGCCGGCGGCGTGCAGTCACCGCGGCGGCAGACCATCGACTTCGGCATCAACTACTGCCGCGACGGCCAGCCGCCGCGGTCACTGTCGTGAGGCTGCGCCCATGACGCTGCGCAGCCCTGCCTCGCGCCAAGCTGGGCTCGCACTCTGCCTCGTTGTCATGCTCGGCAGCAGGACGATCGTCCTTGCGCAGCCGCAGGACCCCGGACGGCCGTACTGGTCCGACAACTGGCGCGGCTGGCACTTCTACGAGGAGCCGGAGATCCCGCCGCCCGAGCCACCTGCTTCCGCACCGCGGCAGGGCGCACCAGCATCGAGCGCCGCCACTGCACCCAGGCGCTTGCCTGCCAGGCCACCCGAGATCGTCGAGTTCGAACGCCTGCAGAAGGCCCTCGAGGAGCGCCGGCACATCGCCATCATGCGGCCGACCGAAGCCAACGTACGCCGCTATATGGAACTGGAGGCCCAGGTGGTGTCGCGCGCATCCACCTTCGCCGACGTGGCGCAGCGCATCGCATGGGCCAGCCCCGAGCTCGACCCCACTCTCCAGGGACGCCCGGTGAACGCGAAAGCCCTGGAGGTGTTCGACCAGCTTCAAACAGCCCAGCGCAGCCAGTCCACCAGTGCCCTGGGCCGCGACCATGTCCTGTTCTTCTTCTTCCGCAGCGACTGCCCCTACTGCCACGCCTTCGCGCCAACGCTCGAGGCCTTCCAGTCCCGTCACGGCATCAAGGTGATCGCAATCAGCGTCGACGGTGGTCCGATCCCCGGCTTCGCGGACGCCCGGCGAGACAACGGCATCGCCACCACGCTGCGAGTGAGCCAGGTTCCGGCTGTCTACCTCGCCCAGCCCTTCACCGGGAAGATCACCCCGATCGGTTTCGGCGTGCTGTCCGAGGCGCAACTGGTGGAGCGCATCTCGATGGTCGCGGCCTCGCCCGACAGCGCCGACACACCGTTCCTGGGCGCGACTGGCGGCCTGCAGGCCCGGGCCCGCTTGACCAATCAGCGCTGAGGCGGTGAGCCCGCACCGGCGCAGGCAGAAATCCAAAGGAGCCCTGATGAAGCGTATCGACGCCGACCGGTCCCTGCACCGCGCTGCGGTGGTCGCCCTGTGCTGCTCCGCTCTCGCCGTGGGCCCCGCGCCGCTGCGGGCCGGCGACTTGAACACCGAGGTGAACAACATGTTCAATAGCCTCGGCGCCATCGGCAACTACACCACGCCTGGAGCGTTCCGCGGCCAGACCTTCAACACCTACACCGGTGGCAGCTTGTTCATGCGGGCTCCGAACAAGGTCTACCAGCTCGCGGCGATCCAGTTTCCGAGCGCCCGCGCCGGCTGCGGCGGCATTGACGTGTTCGGCGGCTCCTTCTCGCACATCTCGGCGGCCGAGTTCAAGAACATGCTGCGCAACATCACGGCCGCGCTGCCGGGCATCGCCTTCCAGCTGGCGCTGGAGTCGGTCTCGCCGCTGTTGGGCGGGCTGACCAAGTGGGCCAAGGGCCTGGAGACCTGGATCAACAACGCGCGCATCAACTCCTGCGAGACCGCAAAGGCCATCGTCAGCACGGCCGCCGAGGCGGCGGGCTTCAGCTCGCAGGAGGCCTGTTCGGACCTGGCTATCGAGATGGGCCTGGAGACCGATCGGGACGCTGCGCGCCGCCGCTGCGCGACCGACCGGCCCAGCATCCTGGCTTCGGCCCGATCGTCGGGCGACGCGAACATCCGCAACAAGGCGCCCTTCGTCGGCAACCTGACCTGGAAGGCGCTTCAGCGCACTGGCACCTACCTCGACGACCAGGAGCGCGAGCTCATCATGAGCATCGTCGGCACGGTGATCTTCTACCCCGAGGATGCGGCGCGCGACCCCGAACCCGTGGCGCCGACCATCACCTCGATCAGCCAGCTGCTGTACGGCCAGGCGGCGGGCACCGGCACCAACGTCACGCAGCACCTGCTCCGGTGCAACAACTACACCGACTGCGACGTGGTGACGCTGAACACCAGCTACACCCACACGCCTTTTACCGCCCGGGTCGAGACCATGATGCGCTCGATCGCCGACAAGATCGCCACGCGCACGGCGATCCCGAACAACTCGGCGGAGGTCGGCTTCGTCAACCAGACCACCGAGCCGGTCTACAAGATGCTTTCGATCGGCGCGACTATCCCCGGCTCGGGGCTGTCCGACAGCCTGATCGCGCAGTACCGCGACGTCATCGCGGCCGACTACGCCTACGTCTTCCTGGAACGGAACCTGCGCGTGGGCATGGCGGCCCTCGACAAGGACTACACCCTGCAGCAGACCCAGCGGGATCGCGCCAACCTGGTGAGGCAACGGGCTCAGGCCATGCTGCTGCAGTTGTCGCAGGAGAAGAACCTGCTGCACCAGAAGGTCGGCTCGTTCCGGGCGGTGTCCAGCCACCTGGAGCAGCTCGAGCGGCAACTGCGGTCGAGCATGCCCCAGCACGTGATGGACATGCTGGGACAGCAGGCGGCCTTCCAGGCCCGCTGACACATCGGTCGGCAGGACCGATTCCGCGGGCGCCGCGCCAGCAACCAGGAGGCGGGCCAATCCCCAGGAGCGACGCATGTGGGAGATCTACGCCTACCAGAACGCCGACAGCCTGTTCGGCATCTTCAACGCTGCGGCAGCCATCCACGGCTCCGGCGACTACATGGCGGCTGTCGCCGCCGTGGCCTTCTGCGGGTTCATCGCGGCGCTGGTGGCCTACGCCTTCGCGCCCGAGAAGCTGCAGGGCTGGAAGTGGCTGGCCACCGTGCTG
>Ga0209096_1001950_pt1 | contig 21046 bp, 21 predicted proteins | sample AD_UKC034_MetaG_FD_184407 | JGI IMG/M metagenome (GOLD analysis project Ga0209096, IMG submission 184407) | Active sludge microbial communities of municipal wastewater-treating anaerobic digesters from USA - AD_UKC034_MetaG (SPAdes) (version 2) | ecosystem: Engineered > Bioreactor > Anaerobic >... | reverse complement strand
GATGGCGAGCTGTCGCTCCGATAGGCCCAGCTCATCCATGCGTGGCCGGATGAGCTGGGTGATGATGATGTTGATAGCTTCATCCATCGGTGCAAATTGAAATTAATAGAGCCTTTAATTGTGCAAGTTTTTTATATCGCTCCCACTTCTCTTTGAGCTCAACGAGAAATTTGCTTTGTTCGTTGATAATGAAGATGGCATTCTTTACGTAGATCGGATCAAACTCCTCGTCACCGTCAAGAACGCGATCCATGAAGATATTCAGCATCTCCTTATTAAAGTGCTGATAGTCGTGTGGATCATTTAGCAAGAAGAAGTCTTCTATGCACTTGTAGAAATCTACAGAGATGATTTTCTCATCCTGTGGTCGTGGTGTAGTGGTGGCCGTATCGGTACCTGTGCCTACATTCTCTTTTGTTGTCATATCAAAAAAGGTTTAATTATGCGAGCGCACCATTAGGGTTGACAACACATTCGACGGAATGGATTTGTTCGGCCTTTCGGTTACGATACCCGTAGATACGCTCTTATCGTTTAAAAAAAATAAATCGAGGATTGTCCCGTCGATATTGTTGTCGATACAAAGATACACGGTATTTTATATTTTGTATCATTTTTATTATATTTTTTTACTTTTTTTTGAAAGGGCGCACCTGTGCTGGTGCGCCGTGTGTGTGGTTATAGATTTTTCGAAGCATTGATCACTGCGCTATATGCATATCTCTTAGCTTCTTTATGCTTGATTTTATTGCTGTCATCTTCGAGCCAGTCGTAGCACTCACTATTAGTGGTGTGTACTTTGACCTCACGACCTTTATATGTCGCATGTATGACGTACTGCCCATATCCATTACCTCTGCGGATAAATAATTCTGTTTTTCTGAATTTAGCCATTTTTATTAAATTTAGTGTATTAATTAAAGTGATACCTCTACTTCGTATCCTTCGTATGATGAAAATCTTGTACATTCTATCTGTCCTGTCACCTCATTGTATGCGCCGAATGCGTATTTTTTTACCTGCACTTTGCAGAATCTCTTGTCTCCTTTTTTTGTAAGATCGCCCATAGACACGATGTTGTAATTGCTAAGTTCTTCTAATTTTATCGGCATCTCGACTACATCATCATACCATACGCGTGCTGTCTTCCAGTTGTGTGCCTCGCTCTTAAGTACCTGCATGTGAAAGTTGATGGGCGTTGCACCATTTTTCAATACTAAAGTAGTGTAATCGTCAGAAAAGATTCTCTTGATATCCTCAAGGCTTGTTGGCAACGCTTCTATAGGATAATGCTCTTCATTGATCATTCTATCAAAGTTAGTAACAGAGTGGTCAGAAAATCGCATTTTATGTCTGCCATTTTGAATATAAATAGAAGTGCCGAAATCAGTCTTGCTCACACATACAGATGGATAATCAGATACTGAGCAACCTGCTAATGCTGTGTCAACTATTTGTCTTACTTCTTGCGCTGTCATTGTTGTATTATTTACTTCGTTATTGATAATACAAATATCGGCATAATTACCGATATATTGGTAACTTTTTATAAAGTTTTTTTCATTTTTTTCACTTTTTTTTTTGAAATAAATAGCTTATTAAGTTACCCGGTTGCTACCTCTTGCCGGCAAGGCCCGCGAGTGCACCCTATTGCCGTACTTTTGCATGAGGTAGTAGTCCACCGTGTCGCTAAAGTGGGTAGCGTATATCTGATTGAAGGATTTGTTTTTTTCGTCGGCTTTTGACTTCTGAAACTTGTCGTTGACCTCGGCATTGAGCATGGAGATCAACACAGCCTTACAGGTGTCGCGGTTGAACTTGATGCGTGGCAGTAGCGGGTTATTTTCTTCCAGCATCTCATTGATGAGCTCATAGCGTACACTGTGGAGGTCGCTCATCTTAGCAGGCGCCATAATCTCGACGTGCCAACCGTTTTTATTGAATTTTGCCTTGATACGGTCAAATACCGTGCCGCCGAATGTCGTGCGGTCGTGGCCGTGCGGCTCGCCCCATACCAGTACGTGCTTATTCTTTTGATCCAGATAAGAGATGCAGATATCATCTATCAGCTGGTCGATGCTGTCATTTTCTTTCCTATAATAGCTGTCTATACAGTACTCTGTATTATTGCGATCTTGCCACACCGTCGCACACTTGAACCATCCATGAAAGTCAAAGGCCATGTGTAGTGCTGCCGTCCGGATGCGATCTTTCATGCCGGCGACACTGCCGAGGCGGTCGTTTTCTGCATATACATACTGCGGCTCATAGCTGTGGTAGTCGTCATTGAGCGCATGATAAAACCCATGCTTTTTTTTGCCCACAGGCTCATTCATCACTTCCAGTGAAAAGGTGTATGGATCGAGCTCATCTCTAAGGCGCTCCAGATACTCCTGGCCCAGCACGTCGATATTATCCATGACAGTGCCTTCTATATATCCATACTGCTTAGGCATGGATATGGCCTTGTCTTTGTATTCTAGAAGATACTGGCCCTCAGCGAGCCATGGCATGGAAGAGTAGCGGCACAGCTCTTGATGCTGCCAGTGGGTAAATCGATGCCTATTGCCTCTGATCGATGGATATAGCACTTTGTCGATGTGTTCTTTTTTGACGAGTAGCGCCTCGTCGATGTCGCCGCCGTCGTAGCTACCACCTCGCGCCAGGTCTGGGCGATCCATTGACAATAGCTCGATAGTGTAGCCATTCCAGAAGGTGATGATGTTGTCATACTTTCGTGGTGCGGAATATGGGCGCTCCCATTGTGACGGTGGCCGCTTGCCCACGACGTAATGGCCCGGCTCATTAGGCCCTTTGTACTCGCGAAGCCCGAGCGATGCCCACGCCTCCTCGACCGGTGGCAGCGTCTTAGTGAGTAGCTGCGCAAAGGTGGTGCTGGAGAAAAAGAACTTAGCACGTGGCAGCGTGGCCATGCGGCTGTGGTTTTTATTGCCTATGACGCGGCTTTTTCCAAAGCCACGACCGGCGATCAGCGTCTTATCTTTCTGCCGGAGCTGCATAAATTGCTCCTGCTTTTGATTTAGATATATAAATGACTCCGTGCGGCGCGTATCAAAGAAATAAATCGACGTGATCGCACCTGTATCACTGTCGATGGTCTCGATGCGGCCATCACGGCCTTTGAAGCGTATTTTTTGCCCTTTTTTGTACAATTTATAACAAATTAACGATTTTCGGGAAGCGATTTGATCTGATCATCATCCTGATCCTCCTCTTCATCTTCTACTTCTTCTATGATCTCGATATCTTCGCTATCACCATTAAGAAATGCTGTCGATGACGAATAGTTGATATCCGGCAGTTGCAATGTGTCCCAGTCGAAGGTCTCCTCGGTCTCAGGATCAGCAAGCCTGTCCAGTCGCATCAATAGCTCTTCATACTTTGCTATGTCGCTGATATAGCCTTTCGGCTGATCACGGTTTAATTTTGCGATGTAGCTTTTCAGGCGCTCACGCTGTAACCCGCGCTGAAAATCTTTGCTGACCTTTCGGAACTTGCCGAAAAGTTGTTCGACATCATTCATCATCTTAGTGTGATAATGAATTTTGTCAGGGAGCATCTCGCGCATCTTTTTACGAACGCGGCGTTCTTCCATCTCATCGCTCATAATGACGAATACCTTTTTCAAATCATCCAGGTATCGCTCTTCATAATCGGTCAGCTGGTAGTGATATGGATCCAGCATATGATAATAAAGGCGATCTATCTGTGATGACTCCTTATACTCGTCATTACTTATTAATCTTAGAACGTTTTTCTTGCTCAAGGTACATCTTATGTTTTGTGAGACGGTCGATCGTCTCTAATTTTTTACTATACTTTTTAGGGTCTTTATCTTTATCGATCTTCTTTAGTTCTCTTTTGCGGTGCGAAAGCGACGAGCCCACGCTTGATAACATCCGCTGTAGTTCGTACGGGTCTGTCGGAATTTCAAAGGTTTCTTTTGACGGCTTCTGCGGCGGCAGCTCCTTAGTACTAAGGTACATATCTTTTTCATCCATTACGGTTTTGATTTGATTTTGAACTTCCACTACTTGCTCAGCGATGTGAAGATCTTCATCACGGCTGGTGCTCAGATGAAAGCTATTGCTCAGGCGTGCGCGCATGGTAAATAGCTTGCGCAGCTGTGTGTTGTAGCTGCGCAACATCACCGAGTCCGGCTCTATTACATTTTCATGCGTGATGACCTTGCTGATCTTCTTTGATTTTACGGCATTGTCATTTTTTGACAACTTAGCGGGCACGGCCATTTTTGCTGTCGATTCGCTATCTACTTTCTTGATCACCGTCATGAGCAGCTGCGTATTGAAAAAGGTGTACTGCGCACGCAGCTTCGGCAGTAGTGGATGGTCAGGCCTGGCCCGCTCCAGTCGTGTGAGATGCATGTTATATTCCCGCTCCGTCATCATCTGCATTATTTACTGGTTTGTAGCCGTTTTTTTCATCGTCGAGGGTCGTGATCTGAAAATCTTGAAATGTCCATTTGAGATCAGGATACTTTTTATCCCATCCGTTGATCTTCATTACAACATCCATCGTCTTTAGTACCTGCCGACGAGGTCGTGGTACTTTTGTCAGCACGTAGAATAAGAAGGCATTGCGCATTTCAGATCCGCTGCTCAGTTTGCCCTGGCTCTCGATATTGGCCAGTGTCGGGTGTATGCCTTGCGCTGAGATATTGGCCTGGTTTGTTTTTTCGTATAAATCCAGCAGGGCTTTGTCTTTCATATCAAAATCAACAGGCGTGATCGTGACACCTGTATATTCTGATGTGATTTGATTGAGCATGTCTTCAACAAATACAGCCCTGCCTGCATTTTCGCTACCTGAAAGAAGCTCATTGATCTTATCTATGAAGTCCTGCTTAGCAATGCGCTCCTTGTCGAGGCATTCTTGCTGCTTATCCGGGTCGCCGGCGGCTGTGTCATATTCGTATTTATTCAAAAAATAGCCTTCCGGATATTTGACCAAAAAGCGGATATTGTATCCATTTTTCAAATTAGATTCATGGAACACAGGGATCGAATTTGACACCCTGATCCACTCCACGCCGCCCCAGTAGGCAGGAATGCCATAATATCCATCGTGAAATACATTGTCGGCAATATGTAGAATGAATTTTGCTTGTTTTCGCTCCGGATTATACGCAGGAATCCATTCTGATTTTTTGAGCTCCCGCAGTTCCTTTGCGCTGCCCCATTTAGGCGCATATATGTATCCCGGTATCTTGCCGTTGATTTTTTCGACAGCCCGTATATAACGGCAGTTCTTGAGTTGTACGCTGTGCACCGTACCTTTTTTAGTGAGCACAAATTCTGCAAATACATTAGCGTGCATATACCACTGCAAAAATGCTGCATCGAGGTAATTTTCGTAAAATTCGCTTTCACGCAGCCAGTCGGCGATTTCGCCCGGGATCTTTACGTCGATGCGACGGCGCACACCGTCTTCTATGATTTCATGATATGCCTTCATACCATTGCCCAGTGCGATGTTGCGCTTGGTATCGATGAGCTCACCCATGATATTACTATCCATGAGCATGTCTTCGCGATATTCCGGCAGATCATTCTTACTGCCCCATTGTTTGAACCGACGTCCATTCAGCACGTCAGGTGCTAATTGTATAATATTGCCTATGTCTTCGCGGTCGGCTGAGAACATCAGCGTCTTTGCCTTGCCGTCGTCCATGGTAAATGATACAATGCTGGTTTCTTGCTGCATCAATGTTTTATTTTCATGTTATTAAATGAAATCATCAAGCCTATCTTAATAGACATAGGCGCTGATGGCTGCTGTGGATCTGTCAGGGTGATGGTACCTTCACCTGGGATGTCGATCACGGATCGATATAAAAATTGTTTCTTTTTGCGCTGCTTACTTCGTATGGAGAAGTACTCCAGCGTGAATGGTGTGCCGTCATTTTTTTTGATATGAAATAGCACCGATTCAATAGGTATCAAGTCGTTTGACATATATAATTAATTATAATACAAATATCAGTCAATTGACAAAATAAATATAGGACATCACCACAGGCGATGGCCTACGCTAATGGTGTGCGTGCCATTAGTGCTGTAATTGTACCCGCCATACCATTGCCGCCATTGTATCGCTACACCTGGCGCAATGTCAGGTCTCAAGTCCGGCGCTGTAGGCCATGTGCTATGTAGGTTGAGCCATAATGACGGCCACTCCCTTTGTGGCGGCTTCATAGACGAGTCCACACTACTGAGCGGCCTGTGAAGTGTCACCGCGATGGTGTCGAGCCATCCGATCGTTCTGACCATTATGCCGACGTCAGCAATATGGCGCCCATGCCGTTGCGTGGCGGTGGTCGGGCTAATCAACCAGCTATTCATAGAGGTGTCACTGACAGATAGGCTGTATCCTTGCGTGTACTTTTGCACAGGGATGTCAGCGTAAAGCCATGAGGTATCCACCCTGTATTGCCACAACGTATCCGTATATACAGACGTGATGGTATCGAATACAGGGACTAACCTGCGTTGATACCTTACAATCGTGCGCACGGGGGCCTCCATGTATAAGGTATCAATAATGCACACGGTGTGACTGCTGCCGGTGTGCTTAGTAGGTGTGTTTGCATTTGTCCAAATCAATAGACCTATTAATCCTGCGATGAGGATTTCTCTCCAGTATCTTTTTGCCATGATGATAATTTTTCTTTATCGATTTTAAAATAGTTTGTCAACATGCAGTGCTTGCTGCAGAACTTCCTTCTTGAGAATAGACCTGTGACTGGCAGCTCGTCAGCTACCTTGCCGCATCCATAGCACTCTTCTTGTGGTTTGAAAAGTATTTTTTTGCGCTGTGCCATATCAATAACTGCTTAATCTTCTGATTTCTGAAATGTCGCTACCTGCCTGCTCCAGGTCGCTATATACGACATGCGTCTTTAGATTCATATTACTTATGACGGCGGGCATAGCAGACACGGCTTCTGTCATACGATGCGCCATCGCTATCATGACATCGAGGCGAGGATCAGGCAGTGACTGCGGCGCTGTGGGACTTAAGACACGCGGCGACAGTGTAGGCGTGGTATTAGGTAACTGCGGAATCATGCCGCCACCTGCAAAGCCCGGCACGCCCAGTCTCCTAAAAAAGTCAGCACCACCGGCACGGCGTTGTTGATCTTGATTGAGTACGACCTCGCCCGCCTTAGCAGCGATCAGTACATTATCGCCGCCCGGCAGTGTAGGTATATTAGCAGGAGCGTCGATGACAGATCCGCTAACAGACTGTATCTGTCCACCTTGCCAGAACTGCTGCGCTCGTGTCTTTGATAGTGCGGCAGCAGTACGAATGCCTGCTGTGGCCGCCTGTGCGATACCTATCGCCCATCCTATCGGGCCCCATCCGGCAGTACTCTTAAAGATGCCCGCTATCTCAGCGAGGCCGTCCGTCATAATGGATGCGATCTGAAAGGCGCGGATGGCTTCGCCGTGCTTGCGTCGATTGCGTTCGTCAGCGGCGAGGTAATCAGCGGCGGCACTAAGTAGGCCACTGTATGCGGCCATGCCTTCGTTCAAGATTTTGCGCTCCATGTCGATCTGTCGCTGCTGTTGCTCTTCTTTCTTTTTGCTGTATTCAAAATCGGCTTGTAGTTTTAATTTTACAAGCTTTTTATACGCTTCGGTCTCGGTGAGGCCATTTTCTTCCATCATGCGCAGTTGTTCAGCAAAGAAATCGCTCTGAATCTTCAGTCGTGCTTGCTGATATTCTTCTTCTGATATCAGGCGCTTGAGATATTGATTTTCGAGGGCGTCGAGTTGTGTATTTTCAAGGCCTTCGATCTGCTTGATGCGCTGTTCTGTCAGTGCTTTGTCGTTTTCAAGGAGCTCTACTTGCAATTGCTTCATCATGTCGCTCTCCTCGTCGCCCATGCTGCGGAGCAAGTCTATTTTGCGGAGGATGCCTTCTTTAGCTATTCGTAGGCGCTCGATCTCATATTGTTCAGTTTCGATTTTGCCCTCGAGATGTTGTTTTTTGAGCTCTGTCAGCTCGGACTCACCGGCGTCTTGTATGAGCTTTACTTGAAAATCAATAAATTTTTGTCGATCTTCCGGAGCGGTGAGATCGCCCAGTATGATGGGCTCTGCGGCCTTCTCTTTTTTCTCTTTTTTCTTAGATTTTTTAGCTTCTAATTCAGCCTGAAGTTTAGCTTCTGCCTCAGCCTTTTCTTTAGCTAACCGTTCTTCTTCTTCTGCAGATTTTTCTGACTTTTTGGGTTTAGCGTGTGATGGATCATTGTAACCTTCAGAAAATGCTTGCCCGAGCGTGCGTCCTGCCAACTGATACTCTGCGCGCATTTTTTTGAGCTCGGCGATCTCTTGACGCAACTGCGCTTTTTTGTTGCTGTCAAATGTAATGGCCAGTTGTACTTCTTTTCCGAATATCTGTATATTAGCAATGAGCGTCTTTACACCATTGACTGCATTTTCAGCGCCTTGCTTGAGCGCAGCCCATAATCCGCCGACGATGCGCCGTACCGTCTCGCTATTATTGTACAGCGTGATCATCCCGGCTGCCAGTGCGGCTACTAAACCGATTACAAAGCCGATGGGATTTGCTTTAAATGCTTTATTAAGCCCTTTTGTGGCAAATGTGACGATTTTAGTTTTCGCTGCAAGGTAAATGTCTGCGGCGGCTTTTGCTCTTGATGCTATGGCCCCAGCGATAAATGCACTATTCAAGCTCAGTACGGCGACCAGTAGCGATGCGATGGTGTCTTTGTTTTCGCGCACAAATTGCGGAATGGAGCGCAACACCTCTACGAATGTGACTATACCTGCGCCTACAATGGCGATCGCATTGCCGACACCTCTTATGACGTCGGCGGCAGTGTTGATGACGTCAGCAAATTCGCCGGTCGCCTTTTTGCCTTCAAAAAGATTTTGAGTCAATCCTTCAAAAAACTGACCTAAAAAGGCGAGCGCAGGCTTGAGCACAGGTATCATCCTGTCGCCGATGCGCTTGATAAACTCATCGATATTACCACGCAATGTCGAAAAGAGGCCGGACATCGTTTTGCTTTGCGCTTCCAGAGCACCGGCAAACTTGCCGCCATCTTCTGCAGCACGCTTGAATGCTTCTCTGAGCATATCAAAGGTGATGCGCCCTTGTGACTGAAGCTCTTTGATCTCGGCTCCGGACTTGCCCAGCATGTCGCCCAGTATCTGATATACGGGTACGCCTTGATTGATAAATTGAAGCGCATCTTGTCCCATCAGTTTCCCGGCGCCGGCAACCTGACCGAATACTAACGAAAGACCTTTGAGGTCTGCACCGGTAGCGGCGGCGGCATTGCCGAGAATCTCAATATCTGAAAGTACCGTCTCGGCGGATCTTCCATATCCGAGCAACGTCTTTGCCGCTGCTTGCACTTCTGCAGGCTCAAAAGGTGTCGCAGTAGAAAAGGCATTGAGCTCTTTCATCAATGCAACGGCGCGCTCTTGATCGCCGATCAGAATCTTAAATGAAGCGGAAGTAGTCTCAAAGGTAGATGCGAGATTGATGGCGCTGCCGATGGTGCTCTTAAAGATCGACTTAGCACCTTCCCATAGGGCAAAGCCTCCGGCGACACTCAGGATAGATCTGCCCAGTCTTTTGAATGCACTATCTGATTCATTTAAAGAGGCACTGACGGCGCGGGTGCGCTGACTTGCGGTGGTGAGTGCCGCATTGACCTTTTGTAACTCCTTTTCAAAGCCCGCCTCAGCAAATGTGACTTGTGGCAGCATACGCTGTAACTGTATCAGCTGACCGCGTCGATCTTGAAGTTGCTTTGTGCTGAGTTTCATATAGTCAGTGGCCAAGAGCTTCTTGCTGATAGCGGCTTGATCATTGAGCGCTTTATTGAATTCTTCGGTGCCGGCGGTCAGTTTTTTCATCTGTGCCACACCGGCGGCGGTATTGCGCAGCGTGGACTGATAGGCGGCGCTTTCCTTTGCGTCAATGGTTATTATTAATTGCGCTTGATCTACGCGAGGTTGTGACATATTATTGATATTATTAATGCAATAATAAAGGGTATCCTACTATATTTTTATGACAGTTTGAGCTGTGATTTTGCCTCCTCCAGCATCACAGGCATGAGCTCGTCAAGAAGCTCGTAATAGAGTCTATATTGCTGCGATCCTTTCAACTTAACATACCACTGGCGGCGCTTGAGTCTCGATCTCTTTTTGCTGATGCCCCACGCTATATTGTTGATGATTTGCTTTTCCGGCACGAAGCCTTCTTTGTACTTATAGGTTGTCGGCCCTGTATATCCGCTCATCAACTTGCTGAGGTTGCGTCTCACCCAGTCTTTCACACGCTCCATGCCGTGCGGGTCAAAGTCTTTATCTCGTCGCAATGAGCTATTGCGCATGTCAAAGTATCGAAGATAGCTCTGAAACTGCAGCATCACCTGTGCTCTGTCTTGACCTTCTTTTCTTGACGGGATCGAAAATGATCGAGCGCCCGTGCCGGTGTCGGTAGGCAGCCGCCGTGCACTACTCTGCAATGATGCTAAAAATTCAGCAGTCCACCTGTCCAGTACTTGCTCTATGATTTCACTTCTCTTTGACATATTAATATATTTATTATATAACAAAAGGGCACAAGCGTGCCCTTTTGTTGCCTAATATGAAAAACAGTTCTTTTTACTCCTTGACGGGCTTAGCTGCCGGAGCTGCTGCAGTGTCAAAAAAAGCACTCAATCGAGGGTCTTTTTTTAACCAGTCGTCAATCTGATCGGGCGTCCATGACTTAGGATCGATATTCCATCCATATACATTGATGTAGCATCTATCCGGATATTCAGGGCCAATGTACTTATATGTTTTACTCATAATGCTAATTTTTATACGTCTGCGGCGACGGTCAATGATACATTTTCTGCCACTTCATATGGTAGGTGGTTGCTGACCTCCAGTGTAACAGTGACTTCGTATCCATTACTGCCGTCATTGATCATGGGCTTGACGGTGATATAGGCACCATCTACGATATCGCCGATCAACCATCTTTTTTTGTTCTTATCTTGAAATACGACGATATACTCGCAACCCGCTAAAGAAGTGAGAATTTCAGACTTCGCTCCTTCCAGCTTGGGATGGAACCCCGTCAAGGTCACTGTCCAGCCCGGCGAGTCTGCATCGCCGACGGGAGCGACTTCAAGCGTCTTTTTGCTGTTAATAGGTGATAGATCCATCGCATTGAACGAACCTGCCGTCGGAGAAGATGCCATGGTAAATGCACTTGCTCCGGATATCACTCCTGAAGATGCGGCGGTTATTGCTGTGACTTCGTTTTTCTTTGTAAACCAAAGCACATTACTAATACCAGCGGCATTACCGAGACCGCATGTTTTTCTGATATTTTTTCCTGCTGCCATTTTATTTTTTTATATATGTTCTACAAATAGTGACGGGTGATTGTCGTAGATGGACTGCAAAAGCGTCTGATCGGCAGCCACCTCTGCGGCTGTGTATGTCTTGACAACGCCGTCGTCAACGACTTTGAATTTTAGCAATACAAAATCCACCGATTTAGGACTGCCGCCGTCCGTGACAGATACCGGTGACGGGTCTGTCAGTGTCGGCGGTGTCACGCTACGTGGGATAGTGTTTAGATTCGGTATTTCTTTTTTTATACTGACAATATCAGCATCGATACCATTAAGTGCCGATTCTGTCGCTGATTGAAAAGTTTCTAAAGCTTCCAGTCTTGATTCCGTTGACATATTTATTTATTTTGTAAAGCAGGGCGAATTGCATCGCCCTGCTCAGTATTAATTACCATTGGTCATTGACCGCGATGATATTGTCATTTACAATACCGAAGTTGACGCCGATTTTGAAGTCCATCCACATTTTTATAGATCGGTCTTCTTGCTCAAAGTTGAACGTATTAGAATCCCAGTCTGCATCGTATCCATAATGGATATTTTCTTTAGGCGTTATCAAAATGCAATTTTCAGGCACCCCAGGCAAGATGTGTACATTAGCAGTGCCCACTTCCAGCTCTACAGAGCCATCGGGTGCTTCGTAATACTTGCCATACTTGTCTCTGTAGTCCTGAACAAATTTGATACGATCCTTGGGCGACAAGAAGACGTCCACTGATCTGCCGAGATACGCATCGCCCAGTGCGGCATATACACTCTCGACCGCAGCGACGGCGTTAGAACTGGTTAACGCACCTGTGGTGGTTGCCGTCAAGTTTGTCGCTGTGATTTCATCCTGGATGATCACCTGAATACCATCAAAAAGTTTAATCAACTTGTCGGTACTTGCCGGTAAATTCGGGATCTCGGCACGCCAGATGGCATATTCCATTTCGCTTTTGATTTTGTCAAGCGCGGACTTGAGGATATAACCTTCAAAAGGCAAGTCCATCGGGTCTTGTCCTTTCTTTCTATACATCCCCAGGTAAGTGCCTTCAAAATCTTTTGGTATGATTTTTAAGTCCACCTTTGCGTCAGCGACGACCAGGTTTCTTGGTTTGAATTCTAAGGCATCTGCTACAGGTGCAAAAGTGGCAGAATACCTGGTGACCAGGTCATTTGTGACCAGCTGTGTGAGCAGCTTTTTCCCTTTGACGCCTTCATGTGCGGTGAATAATGGCGCTGATTGAAACCCGACAAAGAGCTCGCTGAGCAACTCGTCATAATAGTCTTGTACATAGGCCTGAAATGAGGCCGCATCTGTTAATTTGACTGATAAACTCATGTTTTTATTTTATATTATTTTTTTAAATAAATAAAGGGTGTCGCATCATGAGCGACGTGACAACCATTTCCGATTGATCGGATTCTTTTCGTATGCCTTCAGTTCTTTTTGGGCGGAGACCTCTTCATCACCGACTGCGTGATCTGCGGCGGGGCTATTTTCTACATTTGAGACTCGAGCCGAAAGAGCCTCTACCTGTTCTGTGAGCTTAGCAAGAAGGTCTTGCTGTGCTGACATCATCTTAGTGAACTCTTCGGTAATCTGTGCGCTCATAGCGACCTGCTCAGTAGTGGCAGGCTGAACGACTTCTTTTGATTCATTATTTTCCACGTTTTCTGTTTTTTCTGTTTCAAAATTTTCTTCAGCATTTCCCAGGCCTATGAGCGCCTTCAACTGATCTATTATACTCACTTTTTGAGTGATTTTATTCTTATAAAATGCGTCCAGTACCGGCCATTCTTCTGTGGCGAGGTGCTGCTCTATCTCCGGGCTGCTCAATACCCGTCGTACGGTCTCTTTCCATCTATCCTCTGTGCTGAATAGGCTATCTGTTGCTGCACCTTCATCCACAAGATCGACAGAGATCAACTCGTCAAACTTTAACAATACAGGGCCGTCAGCCTCGACGGGATCAATCCATCGCTGTGATTTTTCGTCCCAGTAGTTTACTTTTTTTTCAGCGCCATCGCTGCTGAGCTGATACTGGTACTTGTATGAAAATCGGATGGACGACATGATCACTTCCGGGTCTTCCTGCGCGAGATTCAGCACGTAAGATCCCAGTCCTGGAAGGCCGGGCGACTCGTCGGCGGACTCATAAATCGACAGATCGGCCCTTATGCTGGTGCCGTCGTCTTTGAAGTTTGAAAACCGGCCGAGACGCTTGCCGAGATTGTTCCAGTTGTGACCAAAGTTTGAAATCACACCATTTTTATGGCGCGACGCTGAACGCATGAGCGCCTTTGCAAAGGCATCATCCAGCATGTACTCGCGGGCATCTTTTATGCGGCCGCGATTCATAATGATCACAGACGTGATGGTACGTGAAGTGATATCAACATTATCAGACGTCGATACTGCTGAGCCGTTAGGTAGCTTAAATTCACATATATTGTTCATTATTGCTGATTTTCGGATTCAAAAATATATATTACTTGAAAATGGCTTTAGGACAGCCTAACATATTACAATTTTTTCTATATTATGGATATACTGTATTTGTTATTTTTTGCACATTAAACACTGCATTCATTAACGTTGCACTTGTGAACGTGCCTGCATTACGAATGGCAAAGAGTTCGATGTAGTCACTGCCTGCAAGGTAATATATAAAGTCCCTTGAAATTGTCACCATATTATCAGAATCATTGATGTAATTACGTGACTTGTTTGTACTCCTATATCCAATAGATGTGCCGTTCTTTTTTACATAGAAGTCCAACCCACCGACATACGCTCCCGACGTGTTGATCTTGTATGTCAATGAATAAGTGATTCGATATTCACCGGTCTCGGTTGACGGTATTGTTATCCTATCCGTTGACGTGTTGACGGTCAGGACGTTGTTCATAGAGGCGTCAAAATCAACTTTAAATTCTGATCCTGAAATTGAACTGTTGGTATAATCAGACGAAGTTCTATACAACTGCCCAAACTTCGCCACCTCTGCTTCTACTTTTATTACACCTCCATTTGTTGACGTCGTACCCGTTACAACCGTTCCTTTGCCTCCTTCCATCTTGACACCGTTACCTTGTGCCGTGCCGCCCGTATCATAATTTTGAACGTAATAATCAGATCCTGAATTTCTCACTCCGTTGTATGTCGTGCCGCCTGTTGCGTCTATCTTGATGACATTACTTGCAACCCTATTGACCGTTGTGTTAATACCATCTCTTATTATAACATCCGCCCCCGTCGATGATTCAAGATATACGTCTGTACCTGACTTTATAGAGTAGCTCAAATTAGTAGCACCACCCGTCGGTGTCTGCCATGACCATGCCCCTGAACCGTTGGATGTTAACACCTGACCGGCTGATCCGGGGCTGTTGCTACTACTGTAGATTGCGCCTCTGAATCTTGTGTCGCCGTTAACGTCAAATAGCCTTGTCGGTTGGTCTCCTAATCCTACCTTTTTACCTGAATTGAACGTGTTACTCATGCCCCAGTTGGTTAATTCAGACCCCCAATCGAACCACATACCATAAGAAGCTATTGAAGGGTTGCCGCTCACCCCGTCGCCATTAGAGACTGCAATACCATTGCCCGCCGTTATTGTGCGTGTCGCTACCGTGCCTGAACCGGTACGGGCAATAAGGCCGTTGGTGCCTAAGTTGTGAAGCGCTAAGGCTTGACCCGTTAGTCCTATTGTTCCGCTTGTGGTGATCGTTCCACCCGTGATGCCGTTGTTAGTGGCTATGCTTGTTACGGTGCCGCTGCCTATTGGTGGGAATGTCGCAAGCGTTCCGTTGCCTCTAATGTATTGTGCTGCCGTGCCGCCAGGATTGAACTCATGGGTGTGACTTGTTGACGTTACGCTGTTTGTTGATGATAGCGTAATAGCTGAAGGCGTGCCTAATGTCACGCTTCCTGAACCTGTGATTGTTGAAAAGTTCATACCATTGCCGGCTGCTACACTTGTGACCGTGCCTGAACCTCCCGTGCTATTAATTACGTACGGGTTGCCCGTCGTTCCTGTGCCACTGATTGAAATGTTAGTACCGGCGTTTATTTTCGTTTCGCTACCGTCTGCTGTATAGGTATTGTTAATTACATACGGGTTGCCACTTGAGCCGTCACCCGTTACATTGATGTCCGTACCTGCATTTATCTTTGTTTCGCTTCCATCCGCCTGCGTCACTGTATTAATCAATGTGCCGCCCGTTATGCTCAATCCCGTGCCTACAGTAGCCTCAACTACTTTGTTGTTGCTATCAAAGCCTGCTATCTTAGTTGCCGTGCCTGAAATGTCATCTATTGTTGCGTTGCCTCCTACGTGTAAGGTGGTGTTGATGCCTGAAATTGCCTTATTAATCCCCACTCTATTACTGCTAAAGTTACCGCCTATTAACGGAGACGATGTGCCGCTATTATCTATGTATAAGGTATTTGACCCCGTCTCATTATAGCCCGCTTCGTTTCCTATAAAGACATTAGACGTGCCACTCGTGTTATTATACCCTGCATTACTGCCTATTGCCACGTTAAACCCTACGGAATTGTTTTTAAAAAGACTAAACGCCCCTATTGCCACATTATAGCGCCCCGTCTGATTTAAGTTCAAACTACTATAGCCTATAGCCATGTTGTATGTGCCTGTGGTCGTGGTATTTAAAGCACCATATCCGAGTCCGATGTTACTATGTGCTGTGGTTGCATTGTATAGGCTGTTACCTCCTATGCCTATGTTTAAAGACCCCGTTGTCAATGAACTCAAAGTATTAACCCCGAGCCCGACGTTGTTGTAACCTGTGGTTGCATTTGTAAGGCTTCCATCGCCTATTCCCACGTTATTTGATGCCGTTGTTGCATTTTTTAAAGCATCATTGCCGATTGCGAGGTTATACCTTCCTGTGGTGTTACTTTTTAAAGCCTCCTTGCCGATCGCTACGTTAGCAACCCCTGTGGTATTATTTTTTAGAGCGTTGTCACCGATCGCAAAATTGTTAATCCCCGTTGCATTTTGTAACGTCTCCTTACCTATGCCTAAGTTCGTGCCCACATTATTAGCACCCCGCCACACTTTAAAGGTGTTCACCGTCAAGCCCTTTGTAATGGTATCCCATACAAGCTGTGGATCATGTCCTAAGCTATCCACCGCCGCCCAGTATGCTACTCGGGTGGGTATGCCAGATCCTTTGATGCCGGCAAGAGAATCTCGCAAGTGTAAGGTGTCAAGTATATAAGGCACAGCGTCACGATACACCTGGGTGTTTTGCTTTCCATTTGTGACAGGGATTTGATTTTTATCTGTGCCTTTTTGGATCTGCTTTAATTGCTGACCATAACTGCCGAAGCTGATGGTCATGAGGAGCGTAAGAAGGTATAATATTTTTTTCATATATATATTATTTTAATGTGTGTTGTTTGAAAATTTATGCGACTTGATATATCTCAACATATTCGCCAGGCTCGAGTGGCCAGTCTTCCGGCAGTATCAATTGATCGCCTTGTATGTCAAATGTATGTATCTCAGTGGGTGGCGGCGCCAGCTCTCTGATGATAGTATTCTGTGTGCGGTTGATGATGACTTTGTCGGGGTCGTAGTCATGGCTGAGCGTATAAGTGTAGCTGCCATCGCCGATGATGCGCTCCCGGAATAGCGATGCCGTCAGCAATATGCTGGTTCCATCTTTGTCGATGAAGTATTTTTCACCGCTGCCTGCGACGGTGACAAATTTATTTAAATTGAGAATATTGCCGGTCGGGAGTGGCGCTTCCGGTATCGGCGTGACCAGGACGGTGACGCAACAGCTTTCAAACATAGGCGTCTCCGGATCTGGAGCCGGTGACAGGTTAGGCTCGTCCGCTGCAGGTGGGACGCCACTCTCACCGGTCATATCTACCTCATCGAGCGATCCGAGAAATCGTTTTTTTCGATCTTTGCCCGTGAATGTCCACACATAACCATTGCTATCACCACCACGGCGGCCTGTGCTCATCTTAGATGAAAAGGTGGCGAAGTGTATCTGATGATCTTGACCATTTTTGTCTGTGGCAAATACGGCGACTTTCCTATCCATCAGCTCCTCGATGATGCGCTCACACACTGCGCGATATCGCGGCACATATACTTCGATGGATTTGACATAATAATCACCGGCGCGTGACAACTGATGTTCGTCTCGGATCTCGCCTGACCAGTTGCGATAGGCCACCTTGTATATGGTGGCAAGCGGATTGAGCACGCCATACTCATTGATATTAGCTGCGTCGGTAAATGACATCGAGCGCACGCCGGGTAGATTTTTAAGCCCGAGCTCACACAGCGATTTTACATCTTCGATATTTTTGATCATACTTTTGATTTTATACATTTATCAATGCGGCGGCAGCTTCTCTCACTATACGTCGCTCCGATATCCATCGCTGTGCCTGTTGTACTGCTCTATATACATTGCTGGCATGAATGCCATATTCTACTGCGAGGTCGTCGATGCGCTCTGATCTCGATCGCATGTACAGCCTCAGATTGCGCACTTGTCCACGTCGCCACATCTGCCTGGAGTCGTAAAGATGATCCGTGATGCGGCTGATGAAGATCTGAAACCGTCGCTCTTGATCTTCCAGCGTAGGCGGTGGCGGATTTTCTTTTGCAAAATTACGGACGGCGGCGAGGTCATCCTCTGACACATCCTGCATGATGCGTCTCTTGTGCCGCTGCCACTGCCGGAAGACAGACTCATAATTAAGATCATCGTCGTCGAGGTCGTATCGCTCAAAGAAAGTGCGTATGCCTTCACTGGCGGTATGGCCGAGGATCACCGCACTTTCTATCCATCGCATGATGCTCATCCTGTGCTCTTGATGCACCATATAACCGATCATGGCGCGGGCAGCGTCGCTGAGCGGCGGCATCTGTGGTGCTGAAATCTTGACACTATCTACCAGTAGCTCATGGGTGCGCAGGTGCTGATACTTATCTCTATACTTCATCCGGAGCTGACGACATAGCAAGGTGTGTGCGCCAGCCTTGATGAGTGCTGTGCGCTCGTCGCATGGGTACTCTGATAGGAGCATTTTTTTTGATAGGCGGCTTACCGGCAAGGTGATGATCATATATCTATTATTTTAACACTGTAAATATATTAATAATATATCATATATGTTATAAAAATGCGGATTATATAATTGTTATGTATTTTATTTTGTGTTTTGATTTGCGTTTTTTAATTGATTTTTCAATATTTTATCAGATTATACCTTTGTGGCAAATGGAATAGTCACCAGATCGCAATCTGCAACGCTCAATCCGCCGGACGTGACCGTTATCTTGATCGACTTTACAAAGTAGTTCATATTGCCGATGCGTACTTTATCAAATTCTTGATGATTCATAAGATCGGCCACCCGTAGGCGCAGCTTTCTTTTTACTATCTTTTTATATTTCATAAATTCGATCCAGTCGCGGGCATATGTGTTGTACATGCCTTTGTCACCGTCGAGGTGTAGTGAGTGATTGTAGGTCTCATCCTCGGTGGCGGGATCGTAGGCATTACTATTAGCGTATGGATACTGGCCCGAACCGCCGACGTAGTCTTTCATACCTCTATATATGGTCAGCCTGATACTGCTCAGCTCTGCATTATGCACAGAAACCTCCTCGTCGGTGGTATCCATATTCAGATCGATATTGAGCGGAATGTCAGCTCGTGGGATGCAGTATCGATATACGAATGCTAATGGAGATGGGCTGCCGGACTCCTGCCACATGGGTATGACCGGAATTTCCCACGATTCTCCACGACCGCCTACCTCGACTGCTGCAAATCGGTGCGACCACTTTTTCCATTGCTCATGCAGGAAAGTGCGCGATGGATCATAGCGCATGATCGTATTATCACGGATGACATGATAATACCCATCGATGAGCGAGTGGCTGTTGGGGTTGCCGCCTGGCTCATAATAATCAGTAATGACAGCGCCATCTGCTATGAGCGGTGCTGTGGTCACAAAATTATTATTAAAATACGCATCGCTGCCATCTGTGCCATACTTGATGGTCTTAGGCAATACATTATCCTGCTCTACTTCGTAGCCGTCCAGTGTGCGCGACGTCCAGTTGTGGCGCACGGCTGCCGCAAGTACCAGCTTGTAAGGTCTGATCGTAATGACCTTAGCGGTGTGATTGACAAAAAGTCCACAAAAAGCCCATTTTGCAATGTTCTTAAGAAAATCAGTGATCAGCATATCTTTTGGCAAGTGCTCATTATATCTGATTTTCCACTTATACACCAGCTCCAGATCATTGATCGATTTATTATTGAAAATGACAATCCGGCGCAATTCTTCATCTGTGCCTATAAAATCATTGACTAATGTATAACCGATTTGATCAGCGATCCGATCGAGTACATATTCTAATCGCAAAAAAGGCGTGATACAGGCATTGCACTGTCGGATAGCATCTGCTTCGGAATCAAAGCGCCAGCCGCTGATATAGTGATTCATCGTTCTGGAGCCGAAGTATCCATCGCTGAACTTCGTGATATTGTCCGTGCCTTCATATTCTTTATAAAGTGTTTCATTCCATACAGGGAAGAAGATAAATGGCTGATCCAGCGGATCGGTCGTAGTATGATCCATGATAGCGGCGAGATCCAGTGGCGGTGCCAGATTGAACACGCCCATGTCGATGTCTTCAAATTTGAGGTTATTCTTATTTGAAAGGCCATCTACTATAAAGGCAACATTGCACGTGGTCTCGGTGGCTTTTCTGACGAATAGGCGGCCCGTACGATATGGAGCGCCGACGCTGGCACCCTCGCCGATGTACAATACTACATTTTCAATAACTACGGGCGTGGTATATGCGTCGATCCGGTCAGGATATCGGAGCAGCTTGCGATTGGTCACCGTCAATGGCAGATCAAATGGATAGGTGAATGAGCCCAGCTGAATAGATGGCTCACCTGTCACCCATAGCTCTGTATTGATCTCCAGCGTCAGCTGTGTGGAGGGTAACATGTCGAGAAATGTGGTTCCGATTTTCAGTCCAAATGCCATGCGTTATTATATATTAAATGTATTGAGCGACGGTCGGTCGTCGAATACCATGGTAAATTCAAAGGATTGCAGATCTTCCTGCATGTCCACCAGCGTGGCTTCACTTTCCATGATGGTGACGCTGTGGAAGGTCTCGCGGATCATGTCGATGTACCACACATGAGAAGCTAAGAATAGCTGCTGCAGGTGGCGTATGTAGTGCCTATTTTGATATCCAGTGTTCATTTTCCATACTTCGGCACCACGTGCATTTTCGTACAGGCGGAAGCCTTCTCTAAAGGATCGCCCTCTGACGCGTGCATAATTGATTTCATCTTTTTTGCCCTTGACGCCTATCTGATGACGGCCTGAGCAACGGATCACTTCACATCCGCCGATGCCATTTTCATACATCAAATACTGATCATACTCGGTGTCGTGGTCATCGAGCTGATAGGATATCGTGTGCACAGTGCCATTGAGCGTCACTCTGACCACATAGCTGTTGAGATCTTTGGCGGGATCGACGTGCGTATCCATCGATCGGGCATTCCATCCTACATTGATCCAGGCAA